>WNGP01002690.1_pt1 | contig 23397 bp, 16 predicted proteins | sample 5407671 | NCBI WGS metagenome assembly WNGP01 (sample SAMN13153381, study PRJNA577476) | soil metagenome | isolation source: 40 cm soil or saprolite under Garry oak tree replicate 2 | place: USA:California | collected 2016-06-15
ACCTCGGCCACAATCAGGGTGCCGGCACCTGGGTGGCTGGAAATCTGTAGTTGCCCCCCGACCAGCGCGACGCGCTCCTGCATTTCGCGCAACCCCACATGCTCTCCCAGGCCCACCTCGTGCAGCACCGCGCCTGGCTCGAAGCCACAGCCCGCGTCCTCTACCTCCAGGCGGATCATCGCCTCCTGGCGCACCAGCCCCAGGCGCGCCTGCGTCGTGCTGGCATGCTTGCGCGCGTTGGTGAGCGCCTCCTGCGCCACCCCGTAGAGGGTCGTTTCCAGCGTAGGCGGCAGCCGCTCGGGACCCAGCGTCTCCTCATAGCTGATCGTCCAGCCCTCGCTGCGCAGCGCCTCGACGTGCAGGCGCAGCGCCGTCGCCAACCCGAAGTCGTCCAGGGCTGTGGGCCGCAGCCCCGCAATCAGCCGGCGCGCCTCCCTGACCGCGCGCTGCGCTAGCTCCAGCGCCCGCTCCAGTTCGGCGCGCGCCTGCGGCGAGTGCGGGCGATAATGGCTGGCAAAGGCCTGCAAATGCTGATGCGCGCTGGCTGCCACCTGCGCCAGCCCGTCGTGCAGCTCGTAGGCCACGTGGTGGCGCTCCTCCTCGAGCAGTTTGGCACGCTTGCGCTCGATGATGTTCTCCAGCATCACCAGGCTATAGATGGCCTGTCCATCTGGATTGCGCAGCATCGTCGCGGTGAGATCGGCCCACAGCGTTTCGTGGGTCTTGCGCAGATAGCGTTTCTCGACTTTATAGCTGCTGATGGCGCCTTTGAGCATCTGGGCGGCCAGCAGGGCGTCCTTGCCCACATCCTCGGGGTGGGTGATCAGCGCGAGCGTGCGTCCCGTCAGTTCATGCTCGTCATAGCCCACCATCTCACAGAAGGCTTTATTCACTTGCAGCAACCAGCCGTCCAGACCCACGATGGCCATGCCGATGGGGGCTGCGGCAAACACGTTGCGGAAGCGTTCTTCGCTGGCTCGCAGCACCCGTTCGGCCTGCTTGTGCGCGGTGATATCCGTCACCACCAGCAGCCGACCGGCCACCGCGAGGTGCGCATTGCGGCGCGCCAGCGGGGAGATGCGCAAGCCGAAGGTGCGCAGGCCCGCGGCGTCCTCCAGGACGATCTCGGCATAGGCGTCGCTCCGGTCGCGGGCGTGGTCGAGCAGGGCGGGCCAGGCGGCGAAGACCTGGCTGCATGGACGCCCGACTGCCTCTGAGGCGCTGCGGTGCGCAAGCCGCTGGGCAGCCGGGTTGAGGTCGACGACGCGGTCGCGCTCGTCGAGCACAATCACCGCATCGTGCATGCTTTCGATGACGGCCTCGCGTGCCACCGGCAAGAGGTCTAAGAGGCGGAAGCGGAAGAGACTCCAGGCCACAGCCAGGCCGCTGATGGTAAAAGCGACAGGAGTGAGATCGAGCTTAGGGAAAGGGCTCAAGCCAAAGGAGGTGAGGGCGTTGCCCAGCCAGGGTGCGAGCACAGCCAGCAGCAAGGCCCCGGCTTGTCCCACATACAGGTGGGCTGAACGCATGAGCGCCTGGATGAGCATACAAATCAGGATGGCCCCCAGCAGCAGCAGCAGGTAGGAATACACGATGTCGATCCAGTACCACACGCCAGATGTCTCGGCCAGCGTCGTGAACGAGCCGCTGGTGTTCCAGCGGATGTTGTACTCGACCAGGCTGTGCAAAGGAGTGATCCAGACCACCAGCAGGGTGACGAGGGGCTCAACGGCCAATAGGGCCAGAGTGCGCCTCGTGAGCCAGCCTGCGCGCCCGGTGTATTGCAGCACAAAGACCAGCCACAGGGTGGGTGCCAAGGCAGCCCCCACCCACTCCATGTTGTCCCAAAATTGTGCGACCGACAAATTAGGACTCACCAGTTCGAGGGCGTAACTCAGCGACCATTGCGCTACCACCAGCATGAGCAGACAGAACGAGGTGGCCCCAGGCGCGGGGCGACGGCGCCAGAGGAAGCCGGCGACCGCAGCCGAGATAAGCGCGGAGGCGATCACAGGTAAGACATACGGAGTGAACTGCCAGTGCATCAGTCTCCTCCCTTTCGGGCCTGGCCTACGAGGAGTAGGTCCCATCAGATTCCAGCGACATTGCTTGCTACCGAAGCATCACGAGCTCCAGGTTCTGGCCTTCTTGTTACTCCTTCTCTTTCTGACACGAGGCTCAGGAAGTACAAAATAAGTTGGTAATGCTTGCGCGTATCCTACCGCCACTAATTAACACGACTGTACCGTAAGTTTAGTTTCAACACTCAGAGATATAGCTGTTCAATGGAATTTATATCACAAGATTGATTTCTAGGCAAGTAATCATGTATCAGGTTATTATGCAGATGAGCTTGAATCACTTGGGATTTTCAAGTTACATAACCGGTTCAGGCACGTGCTACGTACTAGGGATATGAAGCAGGACAATGTACCAGAGCTTCGACCGATCGACTTAGATGCACCTGTCATAACGATTGGGCGTTTTCGCAATAATGCAGTCGTACTGGAATATCCCCAGGTCTCTGGTTATCATGCACGGCTAGAACGTGAGTGCAATGGTGACTATCGCATTGTTGATCTAGGCAGTACGAATGGCGTGTATATCAATGCCCAACGTGTCATTAGAGCCGGAGAACTCAACGCGGGCGATATCATTCGTATCGGCCCATTTAAGTTTACTTACACAGGCAATCAACTGATCCAGCAGGACGAGAGTTATAGTATCCGCATCGATGCTATACATCTCAAAACCATGGGGAGCAGGCATACCCTCCTGCTAAATGATATCTCCCTTGACATTCCGCCGCGTGCCTTTGTGGCCATCGTAGGGAGTTCTGGCGTCGGCAAATCAAGCTTGTTGAATGTTCTGAGTGGTATTCAGTCCACACAGGAAGGCGTAGTACTCTACAACGGCCAGGATTATTACATTAATCGTGATGCTTACAGCGCCCAGATCGGCTATGTCCCACAGGATGACATCATCCACCAGGATCTGACCGTCCAACAAGCTCTCTACTATACTGCCCGGATGCGCCTGCCCAAAGACTTCACAAAAGCGCAGATCAAACGACGTATCGACGAGGTGCTTGACGAGGTGGGGATGCATCACCGGCGCAAGTACATGGCCAGGAGGCTCTCCGGCGGGGAACGCAAGCGCGTCGCAATCGCACTAGAACTGCTGCCTAACCCCAGTGTTTTCTTCCTGGATGAGCCGACTGCAGGCCTTGACCCGGGCTTGAATCGCAAAATGATGCAGCTCCTGCGTAAACTGGCAAATAAGGGACATACCATTGTCCTGGTCACGCATGCTACTAACAACATTTACTACTGCGATTTAGTATGCTTTATGGTACAAGGTGGTCGTCTTGCCTTTTATGGGACACCTGATGAAGCTCAGGCCTATTTCGGTACTAACGACTTCGCCGAGGTCTACAATGCCCTGGAACCAACGGCTGATAATCAACATATTCCGCAACAGGCCCAGGAGAACTTTAAACGTTCTCCACATTTCCAGCGCTACATAAGCGAACCTCTCGCCTGGGGAAGCGCGGAGCGTGACCCGGCGGCGCTTGAAACGACTGTGCTGGTTAAACGGCGCAGGCGCACTCACGCGTGGAAGCAGTTCTCGCTCCTTGCGAGGCGCTATGTGCGGCTGCTTACGCATGACGTGGGTAACTTGCTAGTACTGTTGCTGCAAGCGCCGGTCATAGGCCTGATCCTGTTCTATCTTGCGAGTAGTAGTACGTTCAACTCAACAAGTATAACCACGTGCCCTTTGAGATCCAATCCGTTTGCCAACTCAGGTCCAGTTGTGTCGTTTGATTGCCAGCGTGTTGTTGAGCTGCTCAATACGCCTCGGGGGAGGCAGTTCGTACAGCGGCAGGGTGAAACCCCACAGCAAGCGCTGCAGAATGCCATCGAGCCCAACTCTGGCATAAATGCACAAACGCTGCTATTCATCATGGCTTTTGCGGCTGTGCTTTTTGGCTGCCTAAATGGCGTGCGCGCTATCGTCAGAGAGTTGCCTATTTACCGGCGTGAGCGCATGATAAACCTGGGTATTGCTCCTTATATATTCTCAAAAATCGTTGTTCTGGGTGTCTTCTGCCTTGTTCAAAGCGCCATCCTGGTCTATTTTGTGAACCTGAAAGCACCATTTCACCAGGGTATCTTCTTGCCTATCCTGGTAGAGGTCTATATCACATTGGCTCTCACGACCCTGGCGGGCTTGATGCTGGGGTTGGCAATTTCCGCGCTTGCACCCAATACGGACCGTGCTATGAGCTTTGTGCCGCTCGTCCTCATACCACAGGTGATCTTCTCAGGCGTCATTTTCAAGCTCCACACGCCGGTCTTACAGGCGCTGGGTGCCCTATTCGCAGCACGCTGGGCTATGGCAGGGCTAGGGTCGTCGATTGGTTTGCACGCGGATAAATTGGGTGTGGACAACTTTTCGTATCAAGGTACGCATTTCGTTACGCTTAATCCTGCCGCCGCAGTCCCTGGTGCTACTATGCACCTCTTAATTGTATGGGGTGCGTTGCTTGCGATCATACTAGTTCTGGGTCTTGCTATTGCGTACTTCCTGAAACGGAAAGATGTGAAGATGTAAGGCCCAACTACGGTAATTGACGCTGGTATAATTCGGCATAGCGGCCACCCTTTGCCAGCAGTTCGCCGGGCGCGCCCTGTTCGACGATCTGCCCCTTGTCGATTACAACGATCATGTCTGCGTCACGGACGGTCGAGAGGCGGTGGGCGATTACAAAGGATGTGCGGCCCTTGAGCAGGCCCTTTAAAGCTTCCTGGATCAAGGCTTCTGTATAGGTGTCTACGTTGGATGTTGCTTCATCAAGCATCAGGATGCGTGCACCGGCAAGCACCGCGCGAGCGAAGGCGATCAACTGGCGTTGTCCCTGGCTTAGACCGGTTCCACGCTCGCCAAGCATGGTCTTGTAGCCCTGGGGTAGGGCCATGATGAAATCGTGCACGCTGACGGTTTTAGCCGCCTCTTCGACCTCGGCATCGGTGGCGTCAAGCCTGCCATAGCGAATATTGTCGGCCACGCTGCCGGAGAATAAGAAGGTATCCTGTTGTACGAAGCCCAACTGTCGCCTTAGACTCGCCAGCGTCACATCGCGTACATCGTACCCGTCAATCGTTACCCTACCGCCAGTAACGTCATAGAAGCGCGGGATCAGGTTGACGAGTGTAGATTTACCGGCACCCGTTTCTCCCACGATCGCAACCGTCTCCCCGGCTTCAGCGACCAGGTTTATATCGCGCAACACCAGGTTCGACGGGTCTGGTTTGGGATTGTAGCTAAAATAGACATGATCGAAGACCACGCGCCCTACTATCGGTGGTAGTTCCTGTGCCCCGGGTGTATCCTGCTGTTGCAGAGGCGTATCTAGAAGGTCGAAGATGCGCTCGGTGCCGGCTAATGCGTTTTGCAACTGTGTATAGATATTGCTGATGATCTGGATAGGGCGGAAGAACTGCTGCACATAGAGGAAGAATGCTACCACAATGCCAACGGCGAGCTGATTTTGAACCGCCAGCCAGCCGCCGAATCCGGCGACGATAGCTGTGGCCAGCGTGCTCAGAACATCGATGGTGGGCGTAAAGGCCGAGGTTATAAACACGGCGTGTACATTCACGTCACGGTTGGCGGCGTTATGTTCGGCGAAGTGCTGGATATTGGCCTCCGTGCGGTTAAAAGCCTGGGCTACGCGCACGCCTGCAAGCTCTTCCTCTAATTCTGAAGAGACGATACCTAGTACAGTGCGGGTCTGACGAAAGGCCAGGAGGGAGCGGCGCGCAAATAATATTGTTACCAGGACCATTACGGGCAGGACAATAAAGCTGACCGCTGCCAGGAGCGGGCTCAAGACGAGCATGGCTATAACAATACCGACCAGTGAAAAGACGCTGCCGATTACCTGTGTGATGCCCTGGCTAAGCAATTGATTGATCGTCTGGATATCGTTCACCAGGCGCGACATCAGGTCGCCAGCTTTGTTCTGGTCAAAGAAGGCTAGTGGGAGCGATTGCACCTTATCGAATATTTGCGCACGCAGTTGCGCGAGAAACTGCTGGCCGACCCTGCCGATCAGGAAGCCCTGGCCGGCCTGGGCTAAAAGTCCAATAATGTAAATGCCCAACAGCAGCAGCATGCTCAGTGCCAGGCCACGGAGGTCTTTGCCGGCGATGTTCACGTCTATAGCACGTGCGATCACCACCGGCCCGGCAGCTTGCACCAGCGCGGTGATTACAACCAGGCCCAGTGCGCCTAGGAGTGGTAGGCGGAAAGGCGTAAGATAACGCAGCAGCCGGCGCAGCAGCGCACCGCTGTTAATGCGCTCCTTGCCGGTCCCGCCTGTCCCCTTTGCCGCGCCGTAGATATGGGTTGCTCGATCAGCGGCTAGTCGCTGCTCCATGTATTTATTTTCTCCTGAACCTCGACCGTAGAACTCCCCAGCCGGGGCGACGCAAGCGTCCCACACCGCTCGACACCGCGCCCGCCCCTACGCGGGCAGGACTACTTCTTTATCACTATGCAATTGCGATTCGAGTAGTTGGGTATACAGAGTGCTGCTTTGCAGCAACTCGTCGTGTGTCCCCTGGGCAACGAGTCGTCCATCGTCTACGAGTAAAATAAAGCTGGCATTGCGCACGGTGCTGATGCGCTCCGCGATAATGAACGATGTGCAGATTGCTATCAGGTGTTGCAACGCCTGCTGGATTTGATACTCTGTCTCCGCGTCCACCGCCGATGTACTGTCGTCTAGAATCAGTATGGCCGGCTTCACCAGGAGCGCACGGGCGATGGCGATGCGCTGTCGCTGACCCCCACTTAGCCCAACGCCGCGTTCACCCACAAGCGTCTCGTAGCCATCGGGAAAGCTGGTAATAAAGGTGTGTGCCTGGGCTGCACGTGCAGCGGCTTCGATCTCTTCCTTGCTGGCATCCGGGCGGCCATAGGCGATATTCTCACGTATCGTGCCGCTAAAGAGGTTGGTTTCCTGCAGCACAATGCCAATTTGGGAGCGTAGACTTGCCAGCGTGACGTCGCGCACATCGTGCCCGTCGATCATGACCCTGCCACCGCTGACATCGTAGAAGCGGGGGATCAGGTTGATGATAGAAGATTTGCCAGAGCCTGTCTTCCCCAGGATTGCCACTGTTTGACCCGGTTTGGTAATAAATGAGACATTCGCAAGTGTGAGCGTCTCACTGCCTGCGTAACGGAAAGACACATTTTCAAATTCAACGCGCCCCTGGACTGGAGGCAACACTATGGCACCAGGCTTATCTGTCACCTCGATAGGGGCGTCGATTACCTCGAACACACGGTGCGCGGAGGCAGCGGACTGCGTGATCGAGGTCAGCGTGCTGCCGAGAATGAAGACCGGCATCAACAAAAAGGTCAGATATGAGTTGAAGGCGACTAATGTTCCTATGCTGAGCTGCCCTCCTATCACCTGGGCACCACCAAACCAGATGATTGCCAGTGTGCCGAGGTTGGCGATGAAGAAGATCTGAGGGAAGGTGAATGAAGTATTACGCACGATAACCAGGTTCTCTTGCAGTAGATTATCATTGGCTGCACGGTAGCGTGCCAGTTCATAAGGTTCGCGCACAAAAGCTTTGACTACGCGTACCCCAGCCAGGTTCTCCTGTAGAATGGTGTTGAGGTTGCCAAGTTTTTGCTGTACTGTGAGGAAGCGAGGCCTGACCCGGCGTATGAAGGATAAGAAAATGAATAGAAGGATTGGAACTATGGTTAGCGCAATCAACGCTAATTTCCAGTTTGTGAGAAGGAGGATAACGGTGCTGCCAAGTAGCATGACGATGGCATTGAGCAGTTGCAACAAGCCATTATTGCCAGCGAAGTTGCGCACGTTTTCTACGTCGTTCGTCACGCGGGTCAACAGTTGTCCCGTCTGTGCCTTGTCATGGCCCAGATTCCTGGCGCTGATACCCATGTCAATCACTATCCGCAAAATCTGCGGGCTAATCAGGTTTGTAGCCGTGACGATCAGCAGACTGATGAATGCACCCAGGCTGGTGCGCCAGTACTTGCGCAGGTATCCAAGTGCCCGCCAGAGGTCAGACATTGCGTGCTGCCTTTCACAACGTAAAAAATGCTTGTAGTACCCATAATAGGGTGATAAAACCACGGCACCGGTAGGGTTGTTGTTCTAAGTTTAACATAAATTGAAGAGACATGGAACTTTACCGTGTGTTCCTACGGAGGTAGCAGAAAAGGATAACGGAATAGGGATGGTGGAGGAAAGTTGTAGTCAGAGGGTAATCAGGCCACGGCGCACGCCGCGGCTCACGGCATCGGTGCGGCTTGTTGCTCCAAGTTTGACGTAAATCGAGGAGACATGGAACTTTACGGTGTGTTCGCTGATCTGAAGTCTACGAGCGATGAGTTTATTCGGTAACCCCTGGCTAAGCAACTCCAGGACCTCACGCTCGCGTGCCGTAAGCGCTTCATCGGGTGAAGTAGTATCGATGTCGCTTAACTCGACGACCGCTCTTTGTTCGAGCAGTTGTTCGGCCAATGCTGTAGGAAGCCGCGCGGCGAGAGCGCGTTCAGCAACATCACCAGGCGCTGGTTGTTGCTGGATAGTACAACAAGTGCCGGTGTCCTGTTCTCTCCGAATATACGCTGCAGGTCTTCCAGCAACGCTTCCTCGGACAGGACAATAACATCAATGCCTGCCAGGTCGACGGCGGCCAACTCGGCAGGCACCGATGCCTCACCAACCACCTGCATGTCTCCAGTTGTGAGTATCGTGCGCAGGCCTACCTGCAACATCGGTGCCAGCGCGACGATGAACACGCGAATCATGCCGCGTCGCGCTCCTGTGCTGTTAACGCTACATCGACATTCACCAGCGCACCAGCACGTAAGACGCGCAAGCGAACTGTGTCCTGAGAGCTATTTGCAGTCAGTGTTGCTCGCAACGTGGTCACGTCATTGATGGGCTTACCGGCTATGTCAATGAGTATGTCACCAACAAGCAGGCCAGCGTGCTCTGCGAGACTGCCTGGAATGATGCCAACTACCAGCAGGCCCTGGGTTTGCCCATGCGCCAGCGCTTGACGTATGCTGGCCGGTAATCCGGCTGGCTGTACCTGCACACCCAGGCTGATACCGGTTTGAGGCAACTGCGCTGCCCAGGCGTTGACAACGTTGCTGGGGATGGCTACGGAAAGGTCGCCTCCCATGATCATCGCGTTGATGCCGACGACTTTGCCCTGCGCGTTGAGCAGCGGTCCGCCTGAGTTTCCGGGCGCGAGTCGCACATCGGACGCGATGTACTCCCTTGTCCGGTTACTGTTGCGAACCTTCACCTTGCTCAGGACACTGACGATGCCTGCTGTGACGATGCCACGCTGGCCCCAGGGGTTGCCGATCGCAAAGACCAGTTCACCGACGCGCAACTTCGCTGAATCGCCGACGGGCGCAGCTTTCAGGTTGTCCGCTGTGACCTTAAGCATAGCCACGTCTAAAGTTGGATCACTGTCAACTACATAAGCGTTCAGCACGCGACCATCCTGCAGTTCAACCTGGAGGTTCGTCCCGGCGTTGGCCACGACGTGGTGATTGGTGATGATGCTGCCGTCCTCATGCCAGATGACGCCAGTACCAGCCCCGCGATCCCCGCGTCGTACCTGTACGACGCTTGGCTGTATGCGCTCAATGATCTGTCCGAGATCGGATGAGAATGCATCGAGCAGTGGAAACGATTGGTTAGTAGAAGGAAGTGCCTCTGTTGTCATAGTGTTTTGTCCTCAACTGCGCTGGCCAATGGTTATTTGCAAGGTCTGGAGCTTGCCGCCACGAATGACTTCGAGCGGGATTGTTTTGCCAACGCGGTCGCCAGTAAGTAGCGCTCGCAGGTCCTCTGCATCCTTGAGTGCATGACCGTCGAGCGTGATCAAGATATCGCCGAGTATCAGGCCACCTTTGTGGGCGGGGCTGTCTTCATCAACCTGCACGACGAGCAGGCCATGCTCCTGGGCCTGGCCTCCACGTTGAGCCTGGGGCAGTTGTACGAACTGGCTGCTGATGCCCAGGTAGCCGCGCTTAATGAAGCCCTGGCTGGCCAGCGTCTCTGCGATGCTCCACGCGATAGCGGTGGGGATAGCAAGAGTTGCGCTGTTTACCAGGCCCGTCGTGGTAATGCCTAGCACTTCTCCCCGCGTGTTGATCAGCGGTCCACCCGAGAAGCCTGGATAGGGTATGGCATCGGTGCGAATGTAACGTTCGAGCGTTGCTCCACGTGCCATGCGCAGCGGCCCGCCAACGGCGCTGACGATGCCAAAGCTGGCCATTGGTCCCTCGGTCTCTGAGCGGCCCACTGCCAGTACAAGTTGACCAACTCTGACGGGTTCGCTCGCGGCAATGGCTGCCTGGAGTCCAAGATTTGCCACGCGCAGCACTGCCAGGTCGGTTGCCAGGTCGCGACCTGCAAATTGGGCGGGGAGTGTGCGATTATCGTGAGTCTGAATGGTCAAGTCTTCTTCGCGCTCGAGCACGTGATCTGCTGTTAATACCAGGTCTGGTGCGTAGACGACGCCGCTTGCGGGTCGCCCTTGACGCCCGTTGACGAGCACTAAAGTTGTGGCAACGCGCTCAACCGCGTCAGCCATTTGATTTGAGAACGTGCTCAGGAGATTGGTCTCCGTAGCTGTCTGTTCCATGGTGAATGCCTTCTTTTCTTTTGGGTACATTACGGTAGAGGTGGATTTCAACCTCTGCATGTACTATACGCTATGAGTGGGCTGTTGACACCGTCGATTCGGCTAGTAGATTACCTAGATAAATGACCAGGATCCTCCTCTGATCGGCTTGCGCCACGAATGATATGCGTGCGCATGAGAGCCAGCAAGCTAGACACGTCTCTGGCAGACATAGATCATCGAGGGAGAAGTGGCGGTCAGAGGCTCTTGCTGCCAATTGCCGTAACACGAACGGATCTGAAATCCATTGTAGAAGAGCAAGGCTTCCATCTCCTGGGGAAAGACATAGCGCAGGGCCGTGTGAAGCGTCTTTTCCTCGCGTTGACCTCCTGGTTGAAGAAATGTGAGATGGCGGGTTTCGTGCTGGATCTGGGTTATGGGATCGTAGTGTTGCTCTTCAGTGGTCACGAGTTGCCCTCCATCAGGCATCGTGTACTTCGGCGGGTCTGGGTGGCGGACTTCCAGGAGATTGCGTGGGGAGGGATTGCGTGTTTCAAAGAGAAAACAGCCCTCCGGGAGCATATGTTCCCGGACGCGAGCCAACATCGCTTCCTGGTCCTCTCGCGTCAGAAAGAATTGAAAGACATTTTCCAGCATGTAAATGAAAGGAAACTGCTTCTGGAGATGGAACGTGCGCGCATCAGCCACCACCCACTCAATAGAGACGGCCTGCTTAGCAGCCTTCTGACGCGCTCGCGCAATCATTTCTGGCATGATATCCACACCTGTGACCTGATAGCCTTGCGCAGCCATGCGAAGGGCCATACGTCCCGTTCCACACGCCAGATCCAGCAGAGGCCCTCCAAGCGAGCGCGCCCACTGCTCGGTCAATGGATAATCCTCTTCGTAGCCCTCGTCTTCCAGATCATAGGTCTGTGGATCTCGAAACTCTTCAAGATTATCATGATCAATCATCACTGCCCCTTTCGCGCGCTCATGGTTCGCCACCGAATTTACAGCTTCTCAGAGAAGTATACGAGATGGGGCGCGGATTCGCGAGGTGTGCTGGTAGGGATGATTCTCACCCTCGTGTTAATTTCCCATCCTTCGGTTCAAAGTTGCGGGATTCTTCAATTCATTTACCAGCATGTTCTAATGCCGCCTATTTTTGTAAGTTGTTGGTGCTGAAGAAAAACGCTTGTTCTGTATGTGGTTGGACACGAAAAATGGGGAATTTATTATGTTTTCATATAGCCTGGGAGGCCCAGGAAGCGGAAGGAGGGAGTATTTTGCCGGTATGCTCCCTCCGCTCGCTGCAGGGGGCAGCGAGCGGAGGGAGCAGTGCAGTTGTTTGGCGTAGAATTAGCTGCTGCCGATGTGGTGATAGCGTGCCTCTACGAATGAATAGACGCCATAGGCGATCAGTCCGAGTGCAACGATACCCAGCAGCAGCGGACCGAAAGGTTGGTGCAGGAGTTCTGCCAGTGCGCTATCCAAACCCTTCGCCTCGCGTGGATTGTGTGTTAACGCGGCCACGATCAGGAAGATGCCGATAATAGTGAAAACGACACCGAGCGCGGCATAGCCCAACCTGCCGAGGAAGATGATGCCTTTGCGCACCTGCACTCTCAACTTTGGTAAGTCGAGCCGATTTTGAAAGCTTGCTTTATATGCCTTGGAGTACAGGTAAAAGGCAAGACCGAGAACAACGAGTCCAACAATCACCAGGAGTGGAACACCAAAGGGCAATTTGAGTAATCTCGCTGTCCAGTCCTGAGTTGAGGCTGTCGAACTCTGCCCAACATTTCCTGTGCCCGTAGCTAACTTGAGCGTCCCAAACGCCAGTAATGCGTAAGTGACACCAACCGCTGCGTATCCCAGGCGTGAGAGGATACCTTTTGTATTGTTCCCGTTGCCTTCGGTGTCAAACAGGGCCCGGATAAAGGACCACAAAGCATAGCCAATGAGGCCAATGCCGATTATAACCAGCAGAAATTTGCCGAAAGGCTGATCAGAGATGATGTGAATAGCACCGCGCTGATCGGTTACAGTACCGCCTTGACCAATTGCCAGCTTTGCCGCCAGGCCACCAATAATAAGGTAGACGATTCCTCTAACTGCATATCCCAGGCGTGCAAGCCACGCTATCCATTTACTGGTGGCTGCGTTCCGGGCTGTCCGTTCGGCCTGGTTTACCTGTCTAGGGACGGTTGCATTTGGTCTCATATTAATGAATTCCTCCTTTCGTCTCTCATGAATTCATATAGTTACACGGCTTGACTGAGCACAAAGGATACGTGTTGTACGATCGTATGATCAGATCTTCTCAAAAGTCTTTTTCCTCTTCCCCTCCCTGCCCCAAAAAGAGTAAAAGAGCGTGTTGCCGCTTTGGCGCGGGAGCGCCAAAGCGGCAACACGCTCTTGATTCATCTGGGGTGGGAGGTTTGCTGCCAATCAGAGCGACGTTTGAGAAGATCTGATCGTATGATTATCCCGTATGGCGAAAATTATTGGCTTCTGTTATACTTTGGATGTACCAGTCTCCTATCCCAACGTAAGCCAATATAAGTATCTGCGGGTTATCTCGTATCTGAAGCTCTATTTGCTCCGTTTTTACAGGAAGAGGGTACCGCACAAAAGCTTAAACAAGCAAACAGATGACCAACTCATTTTCTTCAAACTATTCTCACCCGCAATAAGGAGAACCAAGCGATGATACCTGGCGAGAAATTCACCAAACGGTTTCTGCCGGCCCTTCTGTGTACGATGGTCATGCTCCTGGCGGCTTGTAGTAGTAGTGGAAGCAGTGGCAATGGGCTAAGCCTCACACCGACCCCGGCCTCCCCTGACAAGCAGGTTTTTGTGTATCCGGAATACGGCATTGCTGATTTCGGCACCCTCGATCCAGCCCTGGTGCAGACCTTACCTGATTATACAGCGATTAGCATGCTCTACACCGGCCTTGTTGGATTGGATAATAACCTCAACGTCAAGGGGCAGCTTGCCGCAAGCTGGCAGGTGGCCTCTGATGGAGTTACCTGGACATTCAAGCTCAAACCCAAGCTCAAATTTAGCGATGGCACCTCGCTGACCTCGGCAGACGTTGCCTGGAGTATGGACCGCGCTTTGCAGCCTGCTACCAAGTCTGCGGTTTCGGGCTATTACATGCGCTATATTAAAGATGCCGTCAAGCTCAACAATGGTCAGATCAAGACCATCATCGGCGATAGTATCCTGACGCCCGATCCCAACACTGTAGTCGTCATCGCCAACAAGAAAATTCCTTTCTTCCTGGACACATTAGTCTATCCCACCTCTTTCGTGGTCGAGAAGAGCCTGGTTACCAAGTATGGCACAAGCTGGACCGACGATCTGATCGAGGGGGGCAGCACGGGTCCGTTCAAGGTGAAAGAGTATACGCACAATAAGCAACTGGTCGTTGTGCCCAATACCAACTACTATGGACCCATTCCCAGGGTGAAGGTCGTCCTTCCTTTCTACAAAGTGCAAGACACGACCTACCAGGCTTATAAGGTGGGGCAAGTTGATTGGACTACGATACCCTCGGCCGATTTTCCACAAGCCAAAACGGGCTCTGACTTTCGCAGGGTACCAGAGTTGACGATCTACTGGTACGCCATGAATTACCTGGCAAAGCCATTCGACAACATCAATATTCGCAAGGCCTTCGAACTGGCTCTTAACAAGGACCAGATTGTCCAGGCTGCCTATAAGGGCGGATATATCCCGACGAACCATTACGTGCCCCAGGGCATGTACGGCTACAGCCCCAATCTCACGGGCCCTGATGGAAGTACTACGCGTGGAGACCAGAACAAGGCAAGGCAGTTGTTCAAGTTAGGCATGCAGCAGGAAGGGTGGTCGAGTGTTGCGCAGGTGCCTCCCATCACCCTGACCTATACCAGTTCTGGTGAGCAGGACTACCGGAGCGAAGTGGAAATTGATACTCAGACCTGGCAGAATGTGCTGGGTGTCAGTGTCAAAATCAACGACATCGACTTCAACAAGCTGATCGCCGATCAAGAGTCCACGATCAATAATGCCAAAGGCTTGCAGTTCTATGCTGGTCCAGGTTGGATCGCCGACTATCCCGATCCGCAGGACTGGCTGACGCTCCAATTCGACGTTGGCGCATTTTACAATACTATGAATTATGGTCAAAACAATTCAGCTAATGCATCGAAACAGCAATCGATACAGAAGCAATTGGAACAGGCCGATCTCATGTTTGATAAGGCTGCCCGCCTGCAAGCCTACAATTCTGCCGAGCAGCAACTGGTCAATGATGTCGCCTGGCTGCCCATGTACCAGTTTGTACTGAATTACTTGATCAAGCCGTGTGTGGTCGGCTTCACACTCAATGGGCAGCAACTGACCCCACCGGATAGCTGGGCCAATGTTTTCATCTCTACGCAGACGCCGTGCGGGAATACCGGGACGTAGCCTGGCACCCGCAAGGGGCGAGTGGCCTGGCCCCCCGCCCCTGGCACCCGCAAGAGGTGAATGCCCTGGTCCCCCGGCCCAATTCATTTCAAAGAAGAGACCATCTCGCTGTGGCATCCTGAGCGCAGCGAAGGATGACAGACCAGATGGCTTATGCAGTAGCACCCTTTCCTTGCGGGTGCCAGGCTCGTGCGCCTCGGCCACATGAAGCTTGACGGACTACTACGGAGGGTTGGATTAGGTTGTTAAAGTTCATTTAGTATGGAACGAGCACTATAGAAACGAAACTATAACATATCTCTAACATATCTCTAACAAAATTATGGAGACTGAGCGATCCGTACATGATATAATTTCTAGCGCAGTTCGATGCAAGCACAGGAGGTAATAATATATGTCGGTAGATATCAATAAAGAAACGTTGGGCTTTCAAGCAGAGGTCACGCAACTGCTTGATATAATGGTCCACTCGCTTTATAGCAACAAGGAGATATTTTTGCGTGAATTGATCTCAAACGCATCAGATGCCATTGACCGGCTGCGTTTTGCCGCGCTCTCAGATGAATCGCTTAACGAGAACGATACGGACCTTAAAATCCACGTGGCCTATGACAAGGAAGCACGCACCATTACCGTTAGCGACAATGGCATTGGCATGACGCGAGCAGAAGTTGTTGAGAATATCGGTACGATTGCGAAATCGGGTACGCGCGAGTTCCTGCAGTCGCTCACAGGGGACCAGCAAAAGGATGCGAACCTGATCGGCCAGTTCGGTGTGGGTTTCTACTCGTCTTTTGTGGTTGCCGACAGGGTTACATTAATCACGCGCCTTGCCGGGCTTGATCCCCAGCAGGGAGTGCGCTGGGAGTCGAATGGACAAGGAGAGTATTCGATTGAAACCGTCGAGAAAGCCTCTCGCGGTACGGAGGTGATATTACACCTGCGCGAAGGCGAGGATGACCTGTTGAGCGGGTACCGACTGCGCTCCATTATCCGCAAGTACTCCGACCACATCAGTGTCCCCATCATGATGAAGGTCGAGGAAAAGGACAAGAATGAGGAGGAGCGAGTAAATCGTGCTGCTGCACTGTGGACTCGTCCTAAAAGCGAGATCAGCCAGGAGGAGTATAACCAATTCTATAAGGACGTGGCGCACGATTTTGAAGATCCCTTAGCCTATGTGCATAGCCGCATGGAGGGTGCATACGAGTATACCTTACTGCTCTACATTCCCGCGCACGCCCCCTTTGACATGTGGAATCGCGAGCGGCGCTATGGAGTCAAGCTGTATGTGCACCGCGTGTTTATCATGGACGATGCCGAACAACTGATGCCTGGCTACTTGCGCTTCGTGCGCGGCATCGTTGACTCGAACGATCTGCCCTTGAATATCTCACGCGAGATTTTACAGCAAAATAAGCTGATCGAAATGATGCGCTCAAATGCGGTCAAGAAGGTTCTGGGTATGCTCGCGGACCTGGCGACAAATGATGCGCAGAAGTACGCGACCTTCTGGAAAGAATTCGGACGTGTCTTCAAAGAGGGGCTGGCGGAAGATCCAGGCGACCGCGAGAGCATTACCAACCTGATGCGCTTTGCCTCGACCGCTTCTGCCAGTGAAACGCAGGAGGTATCATTGGAGACCTATGTTGGACGCATGAAGGAAGGGCAGGACAAGATCTACTATACTATCGCTGACAGCTACACAGCCGCCAAAGATAGTCCACTCCTGGAGGTCTTCAAAAAGAAAGGCATTGAGGTATTACTGCTCTCGGACCCTGTCGATTACCTGATAGAACCTGAACTTACCGAGTTCAAGGGTATTCACTTCCAGTCGGTCGCGCGCGGAGTGGTTGACCTTGGTAAGCTGGAGGATGAGCAAGAGAAAGAGGAACAGCAGAAGACCGCTGATGAGTTCAAAGAGTTTCTTGGTCACATCAAGAAAGCTCTTGGTGACCAGGTCAAGGAAGTACGCACGACGACCCGTTTGATCTCTTCTCCTGCCTGCCTTGTCGTTGATGAGCATGATCTTGATCCCGGCCTCCAGCGCTTGCTGAAAGCCGCCGGACAGAAGGTTCCAACTGCGAAGCCGATTTTGGAGATCAATCCGCACCATCCAATCATTCTCAAGATGAAAAATGAGGGGGATGAGCAGCGATTTTCTGACTGGGCCTCTATCCTTTTTGATCAATCGGTGCTGAGCCTGGGCGAACAGCTTGAGAACCCGGTGAGCTTTGTCAACAGGCTGAACAATTTGTTGACGCAGCTTTAGCGTTCTTCTATGACTGCCCGAAACTGAGAGCCATGCTGGTACGTTTTACATATGTTCGACAGTTTGTCGGGCGGTGGAGAACTTACCCTGGCGCATCTGTGGGCCAGTGATTCCAGTTCCTGGTCGTTCTGGTTGAACCGTCCCGCGTCTTGTGGCCAGGTGATTTGCTCCACTCACGGGTCAGGCTGGCCTTATGGGCCAGTGATCTGCATCACTTCCAGGTCAGTTCTGCCCGCATCTCGCGGGCCGGTGACCTGGAAGTGCCTTGTTCAGTACCTCAAAACCTATGGACAAGACAAAGTGCTCTTTGGAACCAACTTCCCGCAATTGTCTTGGGAGAAGTGTGTCCAGCAGGTCCAGGCGATGAACTTGCCTGAGGAGATCCAGACGAAATTTTTGGGTGGAAACGCCCGTCTTTCATCTCCATCAAATGGCTGAGTAACGAATCGTACGAGTTATTCGTATTACGTCTGCAAGCCATGTGGATCTTGTTCTGTGACAGCTTAGAAGGTTACAGGTTCGGATGAATAGATGGCCACACATATGCTCCGTTGCTCAGGAACAGGCGCAGGTTACTTCACTCGCCACTGGGGACAAGGCAGATACTCCACGCTTTTTGATCCCCCTGGATAGGGGAATTGGCGACATTTTTTTGGCAGGGTTGAGTGCGATTGATCAGATTATAAAGAACGAGCCGGCAGCCTACGGCAAAATTGATATACTATGCAGCCCCCTCCAGGCCGAGGCTTTTGAGTATGATCCTCGCGTTAATAGAGTCATTCTAACGGATAAAGCTTTGGCTATGGGACCTTTCGTAACGGAGTGGCTCAGGGGAAACATTCTCGATGATGAAACCGCGCGCATCATGCATTATTTACAGGACAGGAACTATGAGGCCATCTTACCCACTCTGGTTGCTCCGGGTCTCTACTTTAGACTGCATGCACGCCTTATGTATCCCGATCTATTCAAATTAGGGAAAAATTTTCTAACGCTGAGAGCACCAACGGGCACGACGCTGCGCAAGATGATCAGGCAAATGGTCAACAAGTATTTTAAAAGGGACTTACCTTCGTCTATGCTTACTGACGAGGTTTTTCTCTACATGGTTACCAAAAATGTACGAAAAGCCACAGAGTTGATGCAACAGTTGAAAAAGAGATCGAACGTTGGTATGGGAAAAGCTGAGGTGCTAGTGGTGGCAACCGATAGCGCCGCGATTGTGACAAGGCCGCCAACACACTTACTTGCTGCAGCGCTAGCTGAGGTGCTACGCAGATATCATCACCTGGTCGTCTGTATTTTGCCGAGCTATACGGATACTGGAGCTTCTGAAAGGCTGAGAAGCGCCCTGGCAGCTGACTTTGTTGAGCGTGTTTTTATGCTGCCGGCTGAACCGAGGCTCCGGCTGCTTGATACGGCAGCGCTGATCGACCAGGCAGATATATTCGTAACCGGCGATACAGGTGTGATGCACCTGGCTGCTGCTGCCAAGCGCATACGAAAAGGCGCAACTACGCCGCCTTTTGTACCCAGAAATTCGGTGAAGATTATCGCCATCTTCGGGGGGACCAATCCTGATATTTTCGGCTACAGTGAACGAACGGTGATTGTAGGCAGAGGACGGAAAGAGCAGCGAAGATTTAGCCCGGGTTTTGTTAAAGAGTTGTACAACCCGAGAGGCAAGGATATATTCGACCATATTTCTCCCCAGCAACTGGCGGAAGCAATAAGCAACCAGGTATCATCTCTTGCCAATGGCTTGTGACCCGGGAACATGCTCCAACTCAAGTGGCGAGACGAGCGACGAGCGCTCGCTCGTCAGCGCCGAACCAGGGCGGCTCTCCGGCGGCGACGTTTTCGGTCATGCGGTGAGGGCTCGTGGTGGCGGGAATCGTGACATGGCAACGAGGCTCGCTCAGGATCCACTTGAGTAAGGCCTGAGCCCACGTAGTCACTCCAAAAGGCTTCAGCGGCGCTAAATCGGCCTGTGATGGTATACGGCGTATCAGGGCTCCCTCGGCAAATGGACGCATGACGACGACACCCAGGCCAAGATCTGCTGCCAGCGGCAATATCTCACGTTCGACCTCGCGCTCCCAGGGATTATAAGGTATCTGAATAGCGGTGATACGGCCAGTCTGCATGACTTGTCGCAATGCTCCAAAGTATGAGCTAGAGTAGTGGGTGGCGCCAATGGCACCCACCTGTCCTGCATCGCGTAATCGCTCCAGCATCTTGAGGTGCTCCTGCCAGAGAAGCAGGTTGTGGATTTGATAGAGGTCGATGTAGTGGTCAAAGAGTGTGAGTGCGTGCTCTACCTGGGCGCGGCCCTCGCTCGCAGTCTGGGCCCACACCTTGGTGGCTATGATGGCCCTATCGCGACGATTGCGCAATGCTTCACTCAGCACGCGTTCGGCGTGGCCATACATCGGTGAGGTGTCGAAGAAGTTTGATCCGGCGGCGAGTGCGGCATCCACAACAGCGCGTGCGTTCATTGTAGCGGCCTCCCCGAGCACATCAAATGTGCGCCAGGTGCCCAGGCCGATTACCGGCACTTGTAAACCTGTTGATCCCAACGTTCGCTTTTCCATTGCTGGTATTATACCATGTGGTGCACTTTCTCGAGTCACAGCCGAAATCCACTCATAAAACGGGAGTGCAGAGGGCGCCAGCCCTTTGCCGGGGTTCAAGGGGTGTCCCCTTGTACCTTTGTTCAGGGCGGGTGGGTGGGGATGAAAAGAAAGTATGAGTGGATGTCAGTCACAACCCTTGACAAATCGGCATCGTTCGATTATACTCGGATTGTACGAAATATTTCGTACCATACAATTTCCGTAGAACTATGCCATAGCCGGAGAAGATCATGCCTGTTCATGATATACCAAGTCGAAGGCAAGCGCTGATCGTAGAAATCGAGGCCAGCCCGGCCTACGAGTTCTTGATGACGTTGCGCATCTTTGGCGATGTAGAGGGCTATACGACGTATGATGTGGGCAAAGCGTGGTTTGATGCCATCTACGCGAAAGCCTCTCCTGGCTTGCTGGCGGACATCGAGCAGTTCGGCTTTCATAGCTGCGAAATCTGGGATCATATAATTGGACTGGCATACAACTGCCCTGCGCCAAGAGATGTTCCTACCTTTATTGCTTTCCTGCAGGCAACCGATCCACTAGAACTGCGACTGCACATGCTGGGATACTACCTGCGTGAACATCGCCGGGCTACACCACCAGATGTCATTTACGCGGCAGCGCAGGGAGATACGGAGGCGCAAAAGAAGCTTCTCAGAACCTCATTCCCTGATGATACTGACTGGCAGAGAACGTTGCGCTGGCTGATGCCGCAGGATGCAGCGGCCATGAAGGAACGAATCCTGGAAATAGCGCGTAGCTGGTACGAGGAGGTTTTTCGCGAACAGGAAGCGTACATCCTGCCCATTCTGGCACGCGACGTCGAGGCCAAGCGCGCCTTGCAATCTACGCTTTCACCGGAGCAGTTGATAGAGGTGTGTACAGGTTGGGAATATGTGCCTTAACCCGGCATTCGCAGAGTGGTGTTGATTCCCTCCTACATAGTGCGGCCCTGGAACTCTGACACGGAGATTCACGATACCCGGATCATCTACTATTCCGTCGCGGACGAAAGTATCAGCGCGGACAATCACGCGCCGCCTGTGCGCCTGCTGCGGTTGGCGAAGGCCCTTGCAGATGAGCGCCGGCTGCGCATTCTCAAGAAGCTCTCAGCGGGAAGTTATACCTTGCAAGAAGTGGCGGATGATTTCGGGGTGGCGAAATCGACCATGCATCATCACCTGATTACCCTGCGCTCGGCTGGCCTGGTACGTATGCGTACGAGTGATAAACGCTACAGCCTACGCCGGGATGCGATTGAGAATCTCAGCGAATTATTGAGCGCGTATCTCGCGGAAAACTCGCCGAAGGAGTAAATGTGTAAAACAGAATGGGATAGTAGGACGTGTTCATGCCTGGCAAGCTCTCGCACGCCCTACTCCTTACCACGCGGTCGTTATCCGTCTGGCTGTCATCATTGTATTGCATGACAATCAGATGGTCAATCGGGGCGACCTCACCAGTCTCTTGGTCTCATGTATGAGATCGCATTGCAATGAGAGGAGATTGACCATGTATCCCCACTTCTATGAACACCTGGCAAAGCAGCACATGGAGGAACTCCAGCGCGAAGCGGCAACCATGCGCCGTGCGTATAGCGTAGAGAGCGCAACCTCCGACGGCGACAATACCCGTACTCGTATCCTCTGGTACCTACTTTTTGGCCTGTACGTTCCTGCCTATAAGCATTTAGGACAGGAATTGCTACTGGATAGGCTGCAGGAGCGCTTGAATGCTGTGCTGCGTAAGAGTTGTATCGTATCTCTCGCGCTCGGCCTGCTGATTGGCAGTTTGCTCGCCAGCAGGTTTGGCCCCATTCCTGCAACGCTCCTGAGCAGTGTGGCCTTTCTGGTGGTTTCGGTGCCGGTGCTGGTACGATCAATTGGGCTGCTTAGAGGATTGAGGAGTTTGTAGAGACACTGTCCCTGCCGCCCCGCCCCTGGCGTCCCTCACGAGTGCCAGGGGCGGGGCTAATCGCTGTTGCCTGGATAATTTACAGATCCTGACATTGAGGCGGATCGCTGAGATCCACTCATAAAAGGGGGTGCAGGGGGCGAAGTCCCCTGCCGGAGCGCGAGGTGTCCTCGCACGTTTCTCTCCCCCCTAGCGGGCCGCAGGCCCGCCAGAAGAATTTTGAGTAGATCTCAGACGGATCGACCTTGACAACCTATCAAAACTATGCTACACTCCTCTTCAGACCGATCGGTCTGTTTGAGTGAGATAGTAGGTGGCTGCCTGCTCGTGTTTTGCAGGGCGTGGAGGATTTAAATTTTTTTGCGATTAAAAAAGACCGATAGGTCTGAAAAGTGGTAGTAACTATAGGTATTCATTTTGCAAGGTTTTCGACACAATCGAAAGAGAGGCATGATGTGATATATACGGAAATGCAGACTGCTGTTCAGCAGTGCAGGCCGCTCCATGATAACAATACCATTTCACGTAGCAAGATAATCGAGACACCCGCGGGGACGCTGGTATTGCGTGATTTCTGTTCGCCCTCTCTTGTCGAGAGCCTGCGAGCGGAGTGTGGGCTGCGAGCGTTTGCTCGCTTGCCAGAACGCGAACATCAACTGCTCCTGAACATTGCGAGGCGTACGGATTCTGCGCTGACGCTGGCACAAACATTAACAGGGGAGATTATCGGTGAAGTTACTCTGGCTCCCGCGGATGCCTGGTGGGAAGGGGTAGGGCAGGCCTATGAGATTGCTGTGCAAGTTAGTTCGCGGTGGCGTAGTCTTGGTATCGCACATCAACTGCTGGCCTTTGCACTCGAGTTGGATGCGCTGGAGGAGATCATTATCCTGGCGATGGGCCTTTCCTGGCATTGGGATACTGAAGGGCTTGGGCTCACACGGCTTCGTTATCGCCGGCTCATTGCACAGCTCTTTGCGAGCTATGGTTTCTCTGAGTATCTCACCAGCGAGCCAAATATACGTATGGATCCTGCAAACATTTTGCTGGTGCGTATTGGTAGACATGTGAGCCAGCAACACATGAATCACTTTCTCAATCGCCTGCTGAGTTCTCAGAACCTGCCGGGATTGTAGTGGGCTGAGTCAAAGGGCTTTATCATCCTTGACGTATCCCGACCACGTTGATATACTTAAATAAATCAGACCGGTTGGTTTGAAAAAAGGAGAAAAAGGTGAGCAAGGGTGAACAAACGCGGGAAATGATTCTCGCACAGGCGGCGCAGCTTTTTAGTCGTCAGGGCTATTTTGGCTCGTCGCTCTCTGACATCATGCATGAGACGGGGTTGGAGAAAGGCGGCATCTATAATCATTTTTCAAGCAAGGAACAACTCGCACTCGAGGCATTTGATTTT
>WNGP01000972.1_pt1 | contig 23394 bp, 16 predicted proteins | sample 5407671 | NCBI WGS metagenome assembly WNGP01 (sample SAMN13153381, study PRJNA577476) | soil metagenome | isolation source: 40 cm soil or saprolite under Garry oak tree replicate 2 | place: USA:California | collected 2016-06-15
AAGCGCAGCTCGTAGGCCCCGAAGTACGCGAGCGTCACGAGGCATCCGTGGAACAACCAGGTGAGTGGTCGTCGGTAGGCATGCAACCGCTGCGAAAAACTCGGACGCATGTTCGAGTGGACGGCGCATACGTCATGCCAAGCATCGCAACTCATCGTCACCCTAGTGACTGTGCTACGGGACGGCGTGGGTACGTCGCGCGAGCACAATGAGGCGACTGCACGCAAACAGGGGTGTGGCGAGTTGGTGACAGATTCGTAGCGCGTCGTGACGGTTTGGTGACGGGTTCGTGACCCGTCGAGAACTGAGTCGGGGACCATCACTGACCATGGCGAATCGGGTCCCTCGCACACAGCGAAGTAGCATGACCGGTGGCGGAATGACATAGATCACTGCCCTGCTGCGGGTGCGCCAATACGTTGCGCCGTGAGCGGAGTCGCCGCCGCGAGTTAGGCGGGCTCCGCTGGCACACTGCTCAGAGCAAAGCCGTCGAAAGGCGGTGACGCAGAGCCACGGGGCTACGGCGGTTCGCCGCCATGCTCGCCGGGCCGCCAGTGATCGACACCGGGTTGATCGACACCGGGTCGATTTTGGCGGCCCGGCGACTTTTACAGCCGGATAGGCTCCATGACGTTCTTGCACAAGCTGGCGCAGCGTCTCGCCCGGCTCAAAGCCGACACGCGCACCGCGGTCTCCGCAACCGCAGTGGTTGCTGGAGCGGTGATCGCCTGCGCGAAGGTGGCAACCCCTTCCGGTCCGGGCAGCACAGTCAGTGAGCTCGTCGTTTCTCCCAAAGTCGTGACGCTACAGCAATACCAACTTCAGGACTTCATGGCGGTCGGTTTGACGCCGAGCGGCGACAGTGCCGAGATCAGCGTGACGTGGAGCGTCACGGGCGGGATGCTGGTCGATACGAGCAGCCAGGGCGGCCGCCACTACGCGCGCTACAATGGTACCGCCTGCGGCTCCTTCAAGGTGGCAGCCACGAGCCACCCCGGGCAGAAGAGCGACACCGGGAACGTCACGGTGACATGTGCTCCGCCCGCGATCGCATCGGTCGTCGTGAGCCCGGCGTCGGCGACGGTGCCGGTAGGCCAGACGCTACAACTCACGGCGACGCCTGAGGACGCGAATGGCAATCCGCTTTCCGGGCGCACGGTCAGCTGGTCGAGCGGCAGCGAGGCCTTCGCCACAGTGAGCGGCAGCGGGCTTGTGACCGGCGTGGCGGCGGGTTCGGCGACGATCACGGCGACGAGCGAAGGCCAGAGTGGCAGCGCCAGCGTCAGGGTCACGCCGGTTGGGGCCACCGTAACCCTCGTCGGGGCGGGCGACATCGCGGAGTGTGGCGATGCCACTGACGACAGCACCGCGGCGCTGCTGGGGCGGATCGGGGGCACCGTCTTCACGGCGGGCGATAACGCCTACCCGGACGGCTACTACCAGGACTACGCGAATTGCTGGGCGCCCTCATGGGGGCGGTACCAAGCGGTCGTCCACCCCGCGGCGGGCAACCACGAGTACCATGACGCGATCTCGTCGGGCGCGGCCGACTACTATCGCTACTTCTATCGTGACCACGGCACCTTCGTCGGCGACAGCGGGAGCTACTACTACAGCTACGACTTGGGCGCGTGGCATGTCGTGGTGCTCAACACCTTCATCGACATGCGCGCCGGCTCGCCGCAGGAGCAGTGGCTGCGCGCAGACCTGGCGGCAAACACCAAGCAGTGCACGCTGGCCTACATGCACTATGCCCGCTTCAGCTCGGGGAGTGTGCACGGCAGCTATTCCGAAGTGCAGCCGTTGTGGCAGGCGTTGTACGACTACGGGGCGGAGATCGCGATCGCAGGGCACGACCACGAGTACGAGCGGTTTGCGCCACAGACCCCGGACGGCCACTTGGACACGGTGCGGGGGATTCGCGCGTTTGTCGTGGGGACGGGGGGCGGTGGCCTCTACTCGTTTGGGACGCCGCTCCCGAACAGCGAGGTGCGTAACAACAACACCTTTGGGGTCTTGAAGCTGACCCTAGCCGACACGAGCTACGGCTGGGAGTTCGTGCCGATCACCGGTCAGACCTTCACCGACTCCGGCAGCGGCACGTGCCACTAGCCCGCCCGACGTTCACGCACAAGCGGTGGGGCCGCGTCGCGCCGCCCATGGTCCGGGCGCTCCCGGTGCCCGCCGCCGTCCTCGCCGCTGCGGTGCTGTTGGCCTGCGAGATAGCCACCTCCACCGATCCCACTCTGACAGTCACCTCGCTGGTGGTTTCGCCCAAGGTCGTCACCCTCCTGCCGAACCAGGTTGCGGACTTCACGGCGGTCGGGTTCACGTCCACTGGTGATACTGCCCAGGTGAGCGTCACGTGGAGCGTAACGAGTGGTGCGATCACCGACACTGCGACCAGCGGCGGCCGACACTACGGGCACTACAAAGCCGGCTCGGACACCGGGACCTTCAAGGTCATTGCCACGAGTCATCCGGGGGGACTGGCGGACAACGCGACGGTCACAGTGACGGCGGTGCCGGTCGCGTCGGTGGTGGTAACCCCCGCGTCGGTGAGCCTGCCCGTTGGGGGAGCCGTCCAGTTGTCGGCGACGACCAAGGATTCGGCGGGCAACGTGCTGACCGGTCGGAGGGCGACGTGGGCGAGCAGCAACACAACGGTGGCGGCGGTGAGCGGCAGCGGGCTCGCAACGGCCGTGGCGGCGGGGGTGGCGACGATCACAGCGACGAGCGAGGGGAAAAGCGGGATCGCCACGGTGACGGCGACCGCCTCGATTGGGCAGGGACCGATCACCGATCCTGGGATCGTCCTGACGGAGCCGACGGTGGCGAAGCCGGCGTCCTTGTCGCCGATTTATCCGACGCCGTTCAACCTGAAAGTGATGCGGATCGTGGGGGACCCGGCGACGACGGTCACGATGACGGGGGGGGGCTCGGGGACCTGGGGGTCGGATGGGCGCCACCACTATTCCGACGACCAGCCGTGGAATGCGGATGGCACGCTCTTGATGCTGCAGAACAGCGGTTCGCCGAGCGATCTGGTGCTGGACGGGAACACTTACCAAGTCATCTCGGGCGGGTGCAACGATGGCGGCTATGGGCGCTGGCATCCCAGCGTGACCCACGCGTACGAGCGAGTCAAGGCCTACGGGACGCAGCTCTGGTGGTACGATATTCGGACGTGCGTGACCACGCGGAGCTGGACGCTGCCCATCGCGGCGCCGGGGGATATCGAGATGGGGCCCTCGCGCGACGGCCGTTTCATGGCGCTCTCAAGTGCGACGCAGGTGTTCGTTGTCGACATGGATCCGCAGCCCCCCTTCGCGCCGTACCCGAGTCAGCGGGTGGGGCCCGTGTATGACTTTTCGAACTGCGGAGCGACGAGTGGCTGCACGCTCGACTGGACGCAAGTGTCGGCGTCGGGCCAATACGTGATCGTGCACTTCGAAGGCGATTGGCAGCAGGTGCTCGATGTCGACCCGAACACGCTGGCGCTGACGCCGCGCCCGATGCCGGCGGCCGCGCCGCGCTGTAACGGCACGGCGGCACAGGGGTTCATTTACGACCTGGGGCATCCGGACGTGACGCTGAACCCGTTCGACAACAACGAGGACGTGATCATCGGGCAGGAGCACTGCGGTAACATCGGGAAGACGGTGAACGGGAGGCTGATGGGGGGCGTAGTACTGGTGCGGTTGCGCGACGGGGCGGTCACCCCGTTGACCGACCCGACGAACGAAGCCTACCCCTATCACATCTCGGCCCGCAGCTTGGATCGGCCAGGGTGGGTGTACGTCACGTACTGGCCGTCGCCCGGGAAGCGGTTCAGCGACGAACTCGTCGCCGTCAAGTTGGATGGGAGCGGCTCCGTAGAACGCTACGCCCACACGCACAGCGACTCGAACGCCGGTGGGTACCGCGCTGAGCCGCACGGAGTGCCGGCGCGGGACGGGCGCCGCATCCTGTGGGCGAGCAACTGGACGCTCAACGCCACCGGTGGCTCCGCTTCCATCACCCAGGCCTACGTCGTCGACGCGCGGTAGCGGCGCTCCACCGCCGTCACGTCCGCGTCACTCGTTCGGGCCCGCGGCCGCCAGCCAGAACCGTTGCGCGGTCCAGTCCAGCATTGAAGAGCATGTCGAGATAGCTGAGGAACGGTGCGAAGTCGCCGTGCCGCTGGGGGTAGACCGGGTACTCGTACTCATGGAATACGACTTCGATACGAGCAGCCGCAAACGCCGCGACATCGAGATAGCCTTTGGCGGCCGCCCCGGATATGTAGACTGTCGAGCCGAGGTACTGGCAGATCTGGAGCAGCAGTCCCGCTCCCTTGCCTGACAGCGGCAACTCAGAAGCGCAGACGAACCGACACGTGATGCCGAGGAGCCGCAGGACGGGCTCCCATGAGGCGAGGTCTAGCGCGGTCAGCGTCTCGTGAGGATTTTCCAGGATCCCGATGATCTCGGGCGCGTGTGCCTCGAAGCAGGGCGCTTGAGCGTACAGGCTGTTGAGTGTGCCGATCAACTTGCGTCGCCAGGATTGCGTGTCGTCGGGGCGAATCTCACTAATGGGTTGGTCGCGGCGTGATTGCCGCACCGGGACCGTGAGCCACTGCGGTCCCGCGGGACCCTTGACCTTGGCCCGGTTTTCCTCGTGCCGGGGAGTGAACTGGACGGTATCGAGGACCACGAAGACATCGGTCACCATCATCCGGTGCAAGTAGTGGAGGCCGGGAAAAAACCGCGGCTGGCTGATCACGCAGGTCGGCACTATGAACTCTCCCGTCCATCGGCCGACGGTGATCGCTTCTTGGGAGGAGCCCAGGAGCGCGCCAGCACGCAGATGATCATCTGGGCGATCACTCTCAGGTCAAGCCATGTGGTCTGCTCCCTCGCGTAGCGCAACCCTTCGGCCACCTGAAACGGCATGTGCCGCGCCAAGTACCAGTCCTGCATCGAGACACCTTCCGGTGCGGGATCATGATACGTCAGGTCCGGATACCAACGCACATCGACCGGTGAGGCGATGCCGGGACGGACGTCGAGAATGCGGCGCTGGTCGGGAGTGTAGTACTCCTGAACGAGATCCCAATCTTCGGGCCGCGGTCCGACAACTGACATGTCTCCGCGGAGCACATTCCAGAACTGCGGTAGTTCGTCGATCTTGAACTTCCGCAACAGTCGTCCGACAGACGTGATACGATCGTCCGCGGCCGCGGTAATCTTGCGATCGGGAGTGTCCGCGCCCAGCCGCATGGTTCGAAGCTTGAACATATCGAAGGGGCAGCCACGCAAGCCGGCCCGCTTCGACCGATGGAATGCGGGCCCCGGGGACGCAAGCTTCGTAGCGATGGCACCGAGCAACATGACGGGCCAGGTCACGAGAATCGCGCACGTAGCGACAACGATATCGAAGACACGCTTGGTCATCGCACTCACGCGGGGCGTGGAGTATGAACGGCGACCCGACGGCCCGAGTTGTGCAAAGATCGATCCGCTGCGCCAAGAGGCAAGGATGAGGACCCTTTCCCCCGCCGCTCAGAGTGACCTTTTCGGATGTTACATCAGCGCAACAGGCTCCGTAGCGAGATGCCCGTGACGAGGCGGGGACTCATTGTGTGCGTGTTGTGGGCTGCGCCCGTTGCGGTGGCCTCTCGGGGTGCGAGCCAGGCTGTCACGCCGCTCGCCGGGTCTCGCCCAAAAGGTGTTCTGATCGTCGACCGCTGGCCGGTGTTCACGGCACCCGATGCGCCTAAACCGGCGTACCTCATCCCCGTCTTCCTACAGCCGTTCCGTCTCAAGGTGACCCGCATCACCGGTGATCCGGGGAGTCGCATCGGTTTGCGCGCGGGTGGTTCGCCAACGTGGGGGGCGGACGCCCGGCACCATTATTCCAATGACCAGCCCTGGAGCGCCGACGGCATGCTCCTGGCCCTCCAGAATACCGGCTCCCCCCACTCCGTCTATCTCGACGGCGAGACATATCAGCCCATGCGCGGGCCGTGCCCCAACGACGATGCTTACGACGACCGCTGGCACCCGAGCTACGCCCATGCGCACGAACGCATCGCGGTTAACCGTACGAGTACGCTCAGCTGGTTCGACGTGGTCACCTGCACCAAAACCCGCAGTTGGACGCTGCCATTTCCGGTGATCGGGATCGGCGGCAATCCATCCGATGACGGCCGCTTCATTGCGCTGTCGGATGGCAAACGCTTCATGGTGGTGGACATGGATCCACGGCCGCCGTTTGCGACATATCCCAACCGGCGCATCGGTCCGGCCGTGGATTTCATTTCCGACTGTGGCCTGCCGAGCGGATGCACGGAGAACTGGGTATCGATCTCGCCTTCCGGCAAGCATGTGGTCGTGAACTACCACGGCGATCACCTGCGAGTTTACGATGTCGATCCCGGCACGCTGGCGGCGACGCCGCGGCCCATGCCAAGCGTCTACGCGAACTGCAGCGGAACGGCTGTCAACGGGTTCGTCTACGACCTCGGGCATCAGGACATGGCGCTGAATCCGTTTGACAACAACGAGGACGTCATCGTCGGACAAGAGCACTGCGGCAACCGGGGCAAGACGGTGGCGGGGGTTCTAATCGGCGGCGTCGTGATGGTGCGGCTGCGGGACGGCAAGATCACCGCCCTGACGAACCCGACCAACGAGGCGTATCCGTATCACATCTCGACGCGCAACTATGACCGGCCGGGCTGGGCGTACGTCTCGTATTGGCCAGAACCGGGCCGCCGCTTCAACGACGAGATCGTCGCCGTCAAGCTGGACGGCAGCGGGGCCGTGGAGCGCTACGCTCACACGCGCACGGAAACATCCGGATGCTACCGGTGCGAAGCCCACGCGGTCCCGGCTCGGGACGGCAAGCGCGTGCTCTGGGCGAGCAATTGGATGGCGCATGGCGCTGGGACGGGGTCGAAAATGGTGATACAGGCGTACGTCGTCGACGCACGCTGACGCAACCACGTTGTTACGAAGCTGCGACAGTTTCGCCCCGAGCATGGAGTTCGGCCTCGCCTGACGAAGCTTTCGATCTGATGCTACAACACGCAATTGACTGGCAGGTCGAGCGTTACAGATGATGCGAGCACGAAAATTGCCCCGATTGTGCTCAAGACATTGCGACTTGGTCCTGCGCCAGCTGGTGGTACGAAACTAGTGAAGGCTGGCACGTCAGGCATCTCGATGATGTCACAGGGGCTAGTCCATCTAATGTCCGAACGCCTACCTGAGTCCACTCCCCTTCGCTCCACGGGATCGGGCGGATCTCTCCCGCCCTACCGCGAGGGCGGTAGCCGCAACGCCGCTCGTCTTGAGAGGGGAACCGACTTCATACAGCTGCTCATGCTGCTGCGTCGCCGGATCGGCTTGGTGGCGGGGATCGCCACGCTCATCGTGTTCGTCGTCGCCCTGTTCATCGTGCGGGAACGTCCTGTGTATCGCTCCACGGCCACGCTGCGGCTGGCCTACCCCCGGCGCGCGCTCACGGTTGGCGTGGAGGACCTTCCGGCGGCGAAGAACCAAGGGTCTGATCCCCTGCTTTCGCTCATCGAGCTGCTGCGCGGCCGCGCGATTGTCGGCGCGGTCGTGGATTCGCTCGCGCTTCGACTCCAGCCGCTGGGCTCATGGTTCGGTGGCCATTCCCGCGTCGTGCGGGCAGCGCTGCGGGATGTCCGGGTGGGTCCGCGCGCCCAGGAGGACACGCTGCACCTCACCTTCGGCGCCGATCGAGTGACTGCACGGGGCCTCCAGGGGGAGGCCCGGTCGCCGTACGGAAGCCCGCTGGCGGTCGGGTCCGTGCAGTTCACCATTCCCTCCCATCCTGGCGTCGCGGCTGGCGCGCTCGTCGTGCGCTCGCGGGAGGAAGTCATCGACGACGTGCTGAAGATCCTCGCGGTGCTCCGGCGCAAGAGTACGGACATCGTGGACGTCACCTACTCTGACCCCGATCCGCTCCTGGCGCAGCGCGTCGCCAATCTGCTCGTGCGGGTCTTCCAGACGCGAGATGCGGGCTCGGCTCAAGAGCAGGCTCACGGCCGCGCTGAGTTTTTAGCGGCGCAGCTCGGCGCCACCGACAGCGAGATCACGGTCGCGCAGGCGGAGCTCAGCGCCTTCCGGAGGCAGCGGCTGCTTGGGAGCTCCGGGGACAAGCTCGCTGCGGAGCAGGCCCGTCTGACGGCGCTCGACACACGCCTGGAAGAGCTCGAGGCAGAGCGTAGTGTGTATGCATCCTTCTTGACCAAGTTCAACACGTCGAACGACAGCCTCCGCCTAGAGGTCTCACGCGATCTGTCGTACACGCCGGAGCTGGCCGCCGACCCGGTCGTCAGCCGGATGACTCAGCAGGTGCTCATCTACCAGACCCGGCTCGACTCCCTTACCACGGGACCCTTGCCCGCCGCGTCCACCAACCCCGATGTCCTCGGTTTGAAGGCGCTTATCCGGTCCACGCAGGAAGAGCTGGTTCGCGCGGTGCGTGCCCACTTGACGTCCATCGGTGCGCAGAGCCACGCGTTGGCCGCGCTTCGTTCGCGCACCGGGGCCTCCTTCCAGCCGCTGCCGGCAACTGAGGCAGAGGGGATGCGGCTGGAACGGTTGGTCGAAGACTTGAGAAGCGCCGGGGACCGCATCCGGCAGGATTACAAGAATGCGCGGATGGCCGAGGCGATCTCGGCCGGGGACGCACAGGTGATCGATTGGGCCCCACTCCCGTACCAAGCCGCCGGCATCCCGCGCTGGGCGAAACTCGGGCTGGGGCTCTTGCTGGGTCTTCTCCTGGGATGTGGAGCCGCCGGGCTCGCCGAGAGCGGGAATACCTCGATCGTGCGGCCGGAAGAGCTGGAACGCGCGCTCAATGTGCGCGATCTCGGCGTGATCCCACCTCTCTCCGAGCCCAGCGCGAACGGTCATGCGCGGCCCTGGCCCGCGTTCCCGTTCTTCAAACCAGCGCGCCGCTGGCCCGAGGGCGGCAACCGGCTCGGTGCCGAGGCCTTTCGCCTTGTGTATTCCGGCTTGACGTTCGGATGGGGCGAGGGCCGGCGGACGATCCTTGTGACCAGCGCAGCTCCACGGGAGGGGAAGACCTTGATCGCGGCGAACCTCGGGGTCACCTTCGCGCGCGAGGGAGTCCGGGTGCTCCTGGTTGACTGCGACCTGCGGCGCCCGCGCCTGCACCGGCTATTCGGCGTTCCCGCCGCACCGGGTCTGATCGAACTGCTAAAGGCTGACGGGGCAACGCTCGCCCAATCGCCTGACGCGCCGCACCGTGTTGCGGAAGCCACCGTCGTGCAATCGATCCCGGGCATCCGGCACACGGAGCGCGCGGGGCTCTCGTTACTGCCGTGCGGCGCTCTTGCGCCGCACGCTCACGAATTGCTCAAGCCTCAACAACTCCGACGTCTGCTCAACGACCTCTCCGGCCAGTTCGACGTCATCATCCTCGACACTCCACCGGTCCTGGTCTCAGCGGATGCCGCGCTGCTCGCGCCCCTGGCGGATGGTGCCATCCTGGTCGTGCGGGCGGGACAGACCGACCGAGCCAGTGCCGAGCGAGCGTGCCAGTATCTGATCGCCGCGGGCGCACACTTTTTAGGCGCCCTTCTGAATGACCCGGCCGGGGAGCTGGCTCGGTACGGCAAGTACTACTACCCCTACGACTACCTCACACCGTCCCCTTGACGGCGTGCTGGATGGCGTCAGACGGATCCCTCGTCGGTGGGTGCCCCGCGCTCGTCGTCCGCTCGTCTACGCCAGACCCTCATGACATCCTCTAGCGATCAGAGGGCGCCGGTCAGCCGCGCCGGGCACGCGCTCACGAGCGGGGTGTGGATGGGGGCCGGATACGGCCTGCAAGGATTGATGACCGTCGCCAGCGTGGCGGTGCTGGCCCGGGTTCTGAGTCCCGAGGAGTTCGGACTGGTCTCGGCAGCAATGCTGGCCATCAACTTTTCGCGGGTCCTTTCGGAGGGAGCAATCGCACCCGCGATCGTGCAGCATCCCAGACTGCGAGACGAACACATCCAGACCGCGTTCACGCTCTCACTGGCTGTGTCCGTACTCCTCTTCATGCTGCTGTGGCTCGGCGCACCCACTATGGCGGCGCTGCTTAAGACGCCCAGCCTTGTCCCCGTGTTGCGGGTCCTGGCCTGCCTGCAACCGATCGCGGGGCTGGGCGTGATTGCGGATTCCCTGCTCCGGCGTGAGCTGCGTTTCCGAACCATCGCGAATGTGCGCATCGTGTCCTACGGGGTGGGCTATGGAGGAGTCGGCATCGTGGCGGCTCTCGCGGGAGCCCGGGAATGGGCGCTCGTGGCCGCGAATGCGACCCAAGCCATCCTGACCACGGCGTTGCTGCTTCGGGCGCGGTGGCACTCCAAGCGCTTGGGGGTGGACTGGCCCGCGGCTCGAGAGCTTCTCTCCTTCGGTGGCGGTTTCGTCCTGGCACGAATCGGTAACTACGCGGCGGGCGACGGCGATAACATGGTGGTCGCGAAGTGGCTCGGCTTGTCCGCGCTGGGATTGTACGACCGTGCCTACCAGCTCATGGTGGCCCCCGCGATGCTGCTGGGGCAGGTGATGGACGAGATTCTCTTCGCGTCATTGTCACGGATCCAAGAGGACCGCTCGCTGGTGGCGGCGGCCTACCGCCAGTGCATCGTCGGCGTCGCGTTCGTCATGCTCCCGCTGACCGCCGTCGCTTGGACGTTGGCCCCGGAGATCGTGTACGTGGTGCTCGGGCCAGCTTGGTCTGGGGTCACGACGCCCTTCAGGATTCTCGCCCTTGGCACTCTGTTCCGCACCAGCTACAAGATCAGCGATTCGTTGACACGGGCGCTCGGCGCCATGTACCGCCGGGCGTGGCGCCAGTGGGCCTACGCGGCCTTCGTGATCGGGGGCGCCATCATCGGCCAGCATTGGGGCTTGGCGGGAGTGGCCTGGGCCGTGCTCCTCGCGCTCGCCGTCAACGTTCTCCTGCAGGCGCACCTCGTCATGAAGCTAGTGCCGTTCACCTGGTCGAGCTTCCTGGCCGCGCACGGTCCCGCCCTGCTGACCGCGACCTTCCTGGGAGTGCCGGCGTTCGCTACGGCGCGACTGTTGCGCGCGGTCCTCCATCTGTCGCCGCTCGGGGTCCTTGGCGGGACGCTCGCCGTGGTCTTCGCGTTCCTGGCTGCCGTCCTTGCGTTCTGGCGGCGCCCCTTCCTTGGACAGGATGGTACCTGGCTCGTGGCGCAGATCATGGAGTTCTCTCGCAAGCCGCTGCGTCGGATGCAAACCTCCGCGAACGGGGTCCAGTGAGCGATCAACCCTGGCAACGCGAGGCTGGCCCTGCGTGGCCGGACGCCCCGGCTCGGCCCGCTGTGGGGCGCGCCTGGCCATTGCTACTGATCACCCTCATCGCCGTGCTCTATCCATTCGAGTACGACACCGGCCTGACCAACTACAGTCTAGGAGACGCCGTCGTCGGTCCTGTGGCGCTTTTCATCATCCTTCAGTCGCTGGTGCGCCTCGTTGGTTGGCCCCGCTACACGGTGCAACTGCTGGCGTTGGTGGTCGTCGCCATCGCCTCCAGCTTGGCGAACGCTTTCTCTCCGGCGATCTATTTCTCCGCCCGCAGCGCCCTGGGCGAGACCGCGAAGCTGTTTTCCGCCGGGCTGTGGATGTGCGTCATGTTCTGGTTGCTCTCCGATGACTTCTCACGCGGCTTCTATCAACTGGCCTGTCTCTCCGCCCTATTGGCGACGGGATTCGCGGTCTCATCACTCTGGGTGACCGTTCGGGAAACGAGCGACTATCGGCCCACGGGGCCGTTCGGCAATACCAACCTGTACGCCAGCTATCTCTGCCTCAATGTGTTCCTCGTTCTCGCTGCGCGCGAGGCACGCGAAGATCTGCGTCGGACCGGCCGCCGGCTGCCAGCGCTGCTGCGCTGGCCCGGGCCCCTGCTCGGCCCGGTGATGTTACCGCTGCTCTTGTTGGGCATATTGGCGACCGCTTCGCGCGGCGCCATGGTTGGCTGCGTGGCCGGGCTTGTGCTCTCGGGGAGTCTGCGCCTGCGGCGCATTTCGCGGCCGCGGCTCGCCGCCCTGGTTGTCGGTCTGGTATTCCTCGGCATGGCCGGGACGTGGTACGTCCGGCAAGATCCCCTCGTGCTGCGGCGCCTCCAAAGCACCGCCGAAGGATCCGGCCCCAACATCGAAAACCGCCTGGAGCTGTGGCACGCGGGCCGCGAGGCGTTTGCCACTCACCCTGTTCTCGGCGTCGGGTACGGCCAACTCCGGAACTACGTCGAGCTGGCCACGGGAAACAACAAACCCGTCCACCAGACCTTTATCTCGATGGGCGCCGAGCTGGGTGTCGTTGGCCTGGTGGTGTTTCTCTGGTTGTTGTTCACCGTAGTGCGCGACACCATGCCGGGGCGGTCCCCGCGTTATCCCGAGGTGGCGCGAGCGTGCCGTGGATTTGTGATCGCCATCGTCACGCAAGGCCTGTTCACGAACGTCCAGCACTCACGCGCCCTCTGGATGATCATCGGCGTGATCGCCGTGCAAGCCGTGCAAGTAGCGGAGGGGGGGGCCAGCCCCGTCCTAGGGGAGACCCCTGCGATCCTGGCTCGGGCCCTCATCTGGCACCGACGGGGAGAACTCGGATCGTGAGCGTTCTCCGCATCGTCCGCGAGCTGACGAGCGCGTTGCACGCCGCGCGCCTCAGCTACTGCCACTGGAAGGGCAATGCGCGTTTGCAAGAGGCCGTCCTCGGGCTGAGAGACCTCGATGTACTCGTGGACCGGGACGGCGCGCTCGCGCTGAGCGGGATTCTGGCCACCGTCGGCTTTAAACGGTTCGCCTCGAGTCCGTGGGAAGCGGTTCCGGCGCTGGAGGACTACCTCGCCCTGGATGCGGATACCGGAAGACTCGTGCACCTGCATCTCCACTATCGGCTGACCGTGGGGGAGAGGTTTCTGAATGGCTATCGACTGCCCTGGGAGGCGGTGGTGCTCTCGACCCGACAGTTCGACGCCACGACGGCCATGTACGTGGCCGATCCCCACATGGAGTTGCTGCTGCTCATCGCGCGTCAGGCCATCAGGCTCGGCCCGATCGATCGGATCGCGGGATGGCTGGGACGGCCGTGCGTGAGCGCCCTGACGGGTTCCGACCTTCGCTCGCTCGCAGCCCGCACGGATCCGCACCGGCTGGCGCGCCTGTCGGAGGGTCTTCTGGGGAAGGAGGCCACTCGCCTGCTTTTGGACATCGTGAGCGGCGAGCCGTCGTACCGCCGGCTCCGGGCCCTGAAGCGACGGGCGCTGCCGCCGCTCAGCGCCTATCGCACGTATACCCCGGCCGGGGCTGTCGTAAGACAAGGAATGCGCTTTCTCGTCGGGCTGGCGCTGGCCCTTAACCGGAGAATCCTCCGCTCGCTGGTCATTCCCGGGCGGACACTCTCGAGCGGCGGCCTCGTGATCGTGTTCGAGGGCGAAGACGAGAACGAACGCGCGACCCTGGTGGATCGGATCGCGGCCTGGCTGACCTGGAAGTTGGATGTTCTGGTCCTGCACGGTCGACCTCGAAACGGCCGTGCGACGCGTCGCAAGGCTTTCCGCGCCCGCAGCCGCGGCATGATCGTCCTGTATGACGGATTCCCCGAGCGCCAGAGCCCCGACACCGGCAATGCGCCCGAACGAGCGCGGGATGCGGATCCGCCGGATCTGGTCATCAACATCGACCCGGATCATTCCCCGGAACAAGCGCTGCTGGTGGCGCAGCGCGCACTCTGGCAGGAGGTGTGAGATCGCCGTGGTGAAAGCCTCCCTCGAGGAGCTCTCCGGTCAATCCATCCTCTACCTGAGCGGCGGCCACAGGGGGCAGGACGTGCTCCGGCACATCCTTGGGAGCAGCGCTTGGAGGCCCGGCCTGATCGCCGTGGTCTCGGATTCTCCTCGGACAGTCCCTGTGGGTACGGCTGCCGAGTGCGACGGCATCCCGCTCGTCACGGTTCCGAGCGTGTACAGCCCGGACGCTTGGTGGGCCATGGCTGCCCATGGGATCAAAGGTGTTCTGGCCGTGGGGGTCCCCCCCGATCTCCTTGAGGAATCGTTCCTGAAAGAATTCCCGCTGGGGGTATATGGCCTCCATGTGGGGTTGCTGCCCAGCATAGCCGGCCCGGCCGCCCTGAACTGGGCCCTCATTCGGGGGCTAACCGAGACGGGAACCACCTTGGTGCGGTACACGATGGACGGCGACGGGTGGTTGCTCGTCTCCCAGCGGCCTTGCCCCATCGAGGACGGGGAGACCGCAAGCACCCTCTGCACGAAGCTTTCGGCCGCTTCGGCTGAATTGTGGGCTCGGCACTGGCCCGAGATCGCGCGAAACGACGTAGCCCTGCGCCCCGCTGGAAAGTGGATCCGCAATCTTAGCCGAAGACCAGAAGACGGCGCGATTCGTTGGGCAGAGCACTCAGCGGCATCGTTGGATCGCTGGATCCGGGCGTTGGCGCGGCCCTACCCCGGAGCATTCTTCCGGTTTGGCGGCCGGCGCATTTGGGTGCATGGAGTCGAGCGCGACACCCCGGAAGGCGCTGCCGTCGACGCACCCACATTGACGGCGGTTTTGGCTCAGGGCCTGACGCTCGACCTCCCGGACGGCAGGATACGGATCTCGGACCTGTGTCTCGATGACGGTTCAGAGATTCCCGGTGACCTCCGAGCCGCGCTGGCGGAGCGGGTCGGCGCTCGATTGTCGTCCCTGCATACGGGGCAAAAAGTGCTGGTGGTGGCCGCGCATCCCGACGACGAGGTGCTCGGGATCGGAGGCACGTTGATCCGTCATTTCAAGAGCGGGGACGAGATCCGCGCAGCCATCGTCTGTTCGGCGGAGTCGATTCGCTATCGCGAAGGCGAACACGACCAGCCGGGTGACACACAGCGCGCATCCCACTACCTGGGAGCGCAGTCAATCGGACTGGGGTTCGCCGATCAGCGCTTGGATCGGGGCAGCAACCTGGAGTTGATTCAAGCCCTCGAGAGACAGATTCAGGAGTTCCAACCGCAGATCATCTACACCCATTGGTGGGGAGATGTGAACGCGGACCATGCACTTATCGCGGAGGCGGTCGACGTCGCCGCGCGCCCCTATTCGGCCCCGGGCGTCCAATCGATCTACGCATTCGAGACCCCCTCCAGCACCGAATGGACCGCGAGTGGTCGGGCGGGAGCGTTTGCCCCCAATGTCTTCGTGGACATCTCGGACGAGCTGGATCGCAAGTTGGACGCGATGCGATGCTACGAGAGCGAACTCCGCCCACCCCCGCACCCCCGGTCCCTTCGGTCTTTGCAGCAACGCGCGGCTTACTGGGGTAGCGTCGCCAACATGCGGGCGGCCGAGGCACTCGCGCTCCTCCGAACGCGCCGATGAGCATGGTGAAGCTTTGGCTGGTCGGTTCGACCGATGTTCGGTTCCGGCTCCCGTTGCTGAACGCGCTGCGGGAGCGCGGCTTCGACGCGGGTGCCGTCGGGTCGGAAAGCGAGACGGCCTTCGCGGGGACTGGAATTCCGTACTGGCGATTTTCGTTGAACCGATGGGTCAGCCCGTGGAGCGACCTGCGATCGCGGCGGCAACTGTATGAGCTCTTCCGGGCGCACCGGCCCGATATCGTCCACGCATTCGACACCAAGCCCGCGATCCTGGCGCCTCTAGCCGCCCGGGACGCGGGGGTCCCCGGTACGGTCGCCACCATAACGGGCCTCGGGTACCTCTTCTCATCGCGGTCGCCGCTGGCGCTCTCACTGCGACCGGTCTTTCGGTTCCTGCAACGCCGGGCCGCCGCCGCGACAGGAGTAACGATCTTTCAGAACCCCGACGACCGCGCATACTTCCGGCGTCACCGCCTGGTGCGACCGGGTCGCGACGCGCTGGTCTTGGGATCGGGGATCGACTTCACGCCCTTGCAGGTGGACGGAGCGGCGGTGGGCCGGCTCAGGCGCGAGTTGAGTCTTGAAGGTCGGCTCGTGGTGACCATGATCTCGCGCCTCGTGGCGCAAAAGGGGGTGCGGGATTTCATTGACGCGGCCGCCCTCGTACGCCAACAGCGACCAGACTCCGTCTTTCTCCTGATCGGCCCCGCCTCGTCCGAGGGCCGGGGGGCTGTGTCGTCGCGCGAGGTCGAGCGCAGCGCGCGCGACGTGCGCTACCTCGGTCCCCGCAGTGATGTTTCCGTCCTGCTCGCGCTATCCGACCTGTTCGTGCTCCCGACCTACCTGCGCGAAGGAATACCGCGCGTGCTCCTGGAGGCGGCGGCGTTGGGGCTTCCGCTCGTTACCACCGATACACCAGGATGCAAGGAGATCGTCCGAGACGGCTGGAATGGGCTTCTCGTTCCTCCACGAGACCCTCGCCGTCTCGCCGCGGCGGTGCTGCGATTGTTGGCCTCGCCGGACGAGCGCACGCTGATGGGAAGCCGCAGCCGAACGCACGTAACGGGGAACTTCTCCCTCGAGTACGTCGTCCGCGCCTACACGGAGATCTACGAGCACGTCCTGCGCGAGACCTCGGCGACTGTCGCGGCCCGCGCCGTAGGGTGAGCACATGGCCGAACTCAAACGTCCGCTCACGAAAGAATCTCCGACCGTCTCCGACTCGAGCAGCGCGGGCAGCCGGGTCGCCCGGGTCCCCGGCATCGTGACCAGCCTGCTCGAGCAGCTCTACCGGCAGGAGATCGCCTATTGCCGGTGGCAGGGCAACGAGCCCTGGCAGGCCGACGGGGCCGTGCCACAAGGCCTGGACATCTTGCTTGACCGAAAAGACGCTCTGCGGATGGCCGCGATCCTGGCCCAAGCCGGCTTTAAGCGCGTGGTAGCGGCCGCCCTCCCCCCAGACGCTGGTGGCGAACACCACTACCTGGCCCTCGAGGAGGACTCCGGCAGAATCGTGCATCTGCATCTGCGTTACCAGCTGGCGATCGGCGACGAGCGCCTGAGCGAGTACCGCGTGCCGTGGGAACCGCTGGTCCTCTCCACCCGGCGCCTCGATCGGCAAGCAGGGATGTACGTAGCTGATCCGTCGGTCGAGTTCCTGTTCCTGCTCGTTCGGGTCGCACTCGACCTCCGACTCGGCTCCCGGGTTCGGCATCGGCTCGGTACCCCATGGTGTTGTCCCAGGCGGCTCCGCGAGGTGCATCGGCGGCTGCGGGGAGATGCCGGGCCAGTGGCCGACCTGTCGCGCCAATTGTTGGGCGCCGCTGCCGCGGACTTGGTTTCCGACATCGTCGCCGCTGAGCCGTCGTTTACCAAAGTGCGGGCGTTTCGACGCTGTGCCGCCCCAGTGCTCAACGGCTATCGACTGTACCGGCGCGGGGGCGCCAGGTGGCGCAGATGGTGGCGGGCACTGTCCGTGGCGGTCAGGGCCCTGTCCCAGGGCCTCGCCCGCTCGCCTCGCGCTGACGGCCGGATGGTGCCGACTGGCGGAGTGGCGATCGCGTTCCTGGGCTCTGACGGGTCCGGGAAATCCACGCTCCTCCGGGAGACGACGGCATGGCTGTCCGGGTCGCTCCGCACCGTGCCCATCTACTTCGGGAGCGGCGTTGGGCCGAGCTCGCTGCTCCGCTGGCCGCTACTGCAGGCTGAGCGCCTTCTGCGGAAGCGCATGCCATCCGTACGAGACCGGCCCTGGCGGCGCTCCACTGGGCCGAACTCATCGCTCCGTCGTCGTCTATCGCGGGCGCTATGGGCTGCAGCCAGGCTCGTCTGGGCGGTGGCTCTGGCGTACGAGAAGCGCGGCAAGCTCCACGCCCTGACCCGCGCTCGCAACCGCGGTCTCGTAGTGGTCTGCGACCGCTACCCACAGAACCAGTTCCAGGACTTCAACGACGGGCCGATGCTGGGGAGCTGGCGGGACCATCCGTGGCGGCTGCTCCGCGCCGTGGCGGAGTGGGAGGGCACGCCGTATCGCTGGGCCGAGCACGTCGTGCCGGATCTGGTCCTCAAGCTCCACGTCCGGCCGGACGTGGCGCAGCGGCGGAAGGCGGAGATGCAGCTGCAGGAGCTCGAGAAACGGGCGGAAGCCATCCGCGGCCTCCGGTTTCCGGACGTGACCGAAACGGTCGACATCGACGCGGAGGAGCCGTTGGAGCAGGTCGTGCGCCGGATCAGACGGTGCGTCTGGCGGAAGATATGAATACCACGCGCCGATCGGCCGTCATCGAGTTCATCGGGCTGCCCGGCGTGGGGAAATCGACACTCTCCCACCGGGTCGCCGAGATGCTGCAGCAGCGGGGATGGCGAGTCGAGCAGCCCACCTATTCGGTTGATCACGAGATGCGCACCTGGGAGCGGCTGCTGCTCAAACTCCAGCGGGTGTCGGCGGAGGCGATCTTCCACCCCGCGGGCGCCGTCCGCTCCGTCAGAGCGATCCTGGCAACAGGCCAAGCCTCCGCCGCCGATTTCATCGGTGTCACGGTCAACTGGCTGTTCATGTCCTCCTTGCTACGGAAGGCCGACCGCCGGACGGGAGTACACATCTTCGATGAAGGCCCGCTCAACGCGCTCTGGTCGATCGCATTCAGTGCGGGTTCCGCCGGCACCGCCGGGATCCTCGGGGAGCTCGCCAGGCAGCGGTCCACGCCTGTCGTCGTCGCCCTGATAGAGGCGGACATCGCGGCGGTCAGGGAACGGCACGATCTCCGCAAGAATGGCCAGAGCCGTCTCGAGCGGATCGGGCCGGCGGACGATGCGTGGGAGCGGGCTCGGCGGGCGTTGCAGCAGGTCAAGGCGACACTGCAGCTGCTGACCGATGAGGGTAAGGATATTCGGGTAGTTGCCGTGCGAAACCGGGGAAGCGAGGACCTGGACGCTCTCGCCAATAGGCTCGCTGCTGCGTTCGAGGAACTCTTGGGGTCCGCAGCGCCCCGACCTGACGCGCCCGGGCTTACCTGTACTGGTGGATGAAGATCCCGACAGAGGCCAAGGCGCCGATCACGGTCACGGAGGGAAGAATCACCTGGGAGAAGATGGACCGCCTGCGCTCCACCAGGATCTGATCGCCGGACCGGATCGACATCTGCGCGGCCCCGCTCTCCAAACGAGTAAGGTCCAGTCGCACTTGCGTCTGCCCTCCGTTGGCGCCGCCGCGCAGGAGCCGCACTCGGTCTAGGCGGCCGAACTGCGTGGGACCGCCGGCGCGCGCGACCGCTTCAGAGATGGTCGTCTGCGGACTCAACACGTACATGCTCGGCCGGTTGACCTCGCCCTGGACCGCCACCCGGAACAGGGGCACCATCACGAACTGGGGCTCCCGATCGAACGTCTCCAGCAAGCGGCGCAAGTTGGCCTCGGCCGTGGCCAAGGGAACCCCGCCCACCACCACGGCTCGATAGACCGGGTGCGAAATGGAGCCGTCCGCGGCCACCGCGAACTCCCCGCTGAACTCGGGTTTGCGCCAGACCACGATCCACACCGAGTCGCCCGGAGTGAGTACGCTTCCGTCTCTCGATGAATCGGGCGCCTGCCCGTGGAGTAAGCCCGGCAGGCTTCCGCCGATGAGTAGGGAGGCCAACACCAAGGCCGTGTTTCTCATGGGTCGCCGATGGGTGATCGTGGGCGTGCGGTAATCTTCCTTGTCGAACAGGCGGGCACAAGTGGCGTGCGAGGGGGAGGTACCACCAAAGACGTTCTCAAGCGTCTAAGGGTGGCTGACGGGGATTGAACCCGCAACCTCCGGAGCCACAGTCCGGCGCTCTAACCAATTGAGCTACAGCCACCATGCTGCAGACGCCGCAGACGCAACAGGCGCAGCAGTCGCCGCAGGTAGACCAAGCTAATCGGGCCAAAAGGCGAATGAAAGCTCCGCCGTCCGGGGATCGCGCGGCACGGGCGCGCCGTCGAACACGCCGATCTCGACGATGCCGCGCACCGCATTAGTAAGGAAGAGACTGCGTCCGGCGAGCGCCGCGACCGGAACTCGCTCCTCCTTCACACCGGTCATCTCCATCACGCGCCTGCGGCCGAGCCCTGGCAGGATGCCGATATCCTCGGCGGGCGTGCAGAGCGAGCCGTTGTCCCACCAGAACAGATTCCAGGCCGTCCCCTCCGCGACGAACCCCTCAGCGGACACGAGGACCGCGTCGTGCGCACCCACGCGGCGCGCCTCCGCCAACGCGCGGCCGAATTGCTCGCGCTGCGTCGTCTTGTGGGGATACGGCTGATGTACCTCACCGGCGACCACGACATGGATCGCCTGCTCGGCACTCACGTCACGCGTCGCGATCTCGGGATGACCATCGGTCAGCTGGAGACGCACCACGCGGTCACCAGTGCCTACCGCAAGGCGCACCAGATCGGCGAGATCACCCGGAGGTTCGGGCGCACCCAGCGCGGCCAGCGAGGCTTTGAGGCGCGCTAAATGACCGCCGAGCCATGGGACCCGCCCTTCCCTGGCCCGCATGGTCTCGATAAGCCCGATCTGGACCGGCGCCCCTACGCGCGGCATGACGTCAAATACTACATTTGGGCCGACCATTTCGGAGGAGGGTCCGTGGGCAGCCGCGCGGTCGCATTCGTACTTGCTGGTCTCCTGGTTTCCGGTGCCTGCTCCCGGACCTCGAGAACCATCATCCTGGACACTCCGCCCAGCACCGAGGTTCGGGGGCCCGAGGTGAATCGCGGCCCGAGCACCGCCGCGACACTCGGCGTCCCACCCGGCCATCTGCCGAACCCTGGCGAGTGCCGGGTCTGGATACCCGGAACGCCGCCCGGCCACCAGCCCAAGCCGAAATCGCGGCCCTGCCCCGGGATCGCCACCGTCGCGCCGGCGGGCAGCTGGATCATCTATCGGCCAACGGACGACAAGAACGTCGTTCACATTCGCGAAGTCGATTCGCGGCGGCCGGGCACCGTGATTCGGATCCGCATTTTTGATATCGAAACCAGCAGATTGCTCCGGGAGGAAAATCCATGAGGCGGACGGTCCTCGTAGGCCTGATCGTCACCCTAGGTTGCGGGCCGAAGCGGCCGCCGCCGTCGTTCGCGCCCGATCCGGGACTCGTCGAGCAGATCCGCGAGATCCGGATGTCCACGAGCATGCGGGCGTGCCCCGGCGAGAGTTTCGGCGCGGTCTACACCGCGGTGCTGAACGACGGGTCGCTCATTCCCTTTGAGACGCGCTACGACAAGGACAATCCGCCGCGCCTGCACGTCGTGTTTCTAGCTCGCTCGAGCCCCGAGGCGACGCCGCTCGAAGGCGGCGGCTGGAGCGCTTACCGCGATCCGCTCGCTACCGCGATCACGGGCTTCCGGCTGACGGTGGCCCTCAAAGCCAAGCCCAGCGTATCGACGTCCACCGTCGTGGCACCCGACTACACCTGCCTCCAGCACGCCTTCGGTTTCCGCGGCGCGGGCACGAGCGCGAGTGGACCGCAGGTGACCGTGCGGCTCGGGATTCTGAGATCGCCATTCTATGACCGGCTGCTCGTCGCCGGGATCGAAGTCGAGGAGGCGCCGCCCTTCTACTTGCTCGCCGACGCGCGCGCCGTGCCACCGTCCGATTGGCTCATCATCGAAGCGCGCGGCTCGCGTGGGTCGCGTGGCGCCGATGGTGCGACGGGCGTCGCGGGTACCGACGGACGAGCTGGCTGTCCCGGGGGTGCCGGTGGTCCCGGCGGCGCCGGCGGCAACGGCAGCGGCGGCGGACCCGGCGGGCGCGGCGGGCAGATCACGATCATCGCGCCTGCCGAGGAACCGTTCCTCGCGGGTCTCGTGGATGCACAAGTCCCGGGTGGCGAAGGTGGCGATGGCGGCAACGGGGGCAAAGGTGGCGCGGGCGGCAAGGGCGGCGCGGCCGCACCGGCCAGCGATCCGCGCTGCGTCGCCGGGACTGCGGGCGCAGCCGGACCGCCGGGTGCAAAAGGTCAGGATGGGCGCGACGGAGGGCCGGGGACTCGCCCGCAGATCGTTACGGTGCCGATGCGCGACGTCTGGGGTACGCGAATCCCGCCATCACTCGCGGAACTTATCGACTACCGATCCCCGGCTCCGACACGGCGCTAAAAGCGTGCGCTGTACGCCGTGCGCTGTGCGCCGGAATGCAGTCCCGCGCACGGCTCACGGCACACGGCGCACGCTTTTCCAGTACCAGTATCCCGGCAATCCTAGGAGAATGATCCCCGCGCCGATCGCGGAGTCTTTCGGCGTTTCGACGATCGTGTTGTACACGAGCCAGATCGCGAACGCGATAAACACGATCGGCGTGACGGGATATCCCCACGTGCGGTACGGCCGAGCCAGCAGCGGAGCCTTGTACCGCAGCCGAATGACGGCGCTCGCCGACAGCGCATAGAATACGAATTGGGCGAACACGACATACGTGAATAGCTGATCGTAGGTGCCGAAGGCGGTGAGAACCGAAGCGATAACGCCCTGGGTAACCAGCGCAACCGCAGGCGTGGCGTACTTCGGATGCACGCTGCCCTGTGACCGAAAGAACATGCCACCGCGCGCCATCGCATACGGAATTCGCGCGGCGGTGAGAATGATGCCGTTGTTTGCACCGAGCGTGGAAATCAGAATGGCCACAACAACGAACGTTGCACCGATCCCTCCCATCGTGACCTTCGCGACGTCCGAGGCAACCAGTTGGGAAGCGGCCATCCATTCCGGGGAGAGCACGTACGCGTACGCGACGCTCGTCAGCACGTAGAGCGCGATCACGATCAACGTCGACAGAATGATGGAGCGCGGGAGATTCCGTCCCGGATTCACGATCTCGCTGCCGACATACGTCGTCTCGATCCAGCCGTCGTAGGCCCACAACACCGCTACCATCGCCACCCCGAACGGACCGATCAGCTGCCCGATGCTCGCGGAGGGCCACAGCGGTTGGAAGTGTGATGCCGATCCGCCAGACACAACGAAGGACGTCGTGATCAATGCCACGAGCGCACCGATCTTCAGAACTGTCAGAATGTTCTGCGTCGTCGCACCCAACCGCACGCCACGGCAATTCAGCAGCGTCAGGGCAACGATCGACGCGATTGCGATGTCGCGAATTGCGATCTCCGTGAGCGGCGAATGGAAGAAGAACCCGATGTAGCGCGCGAATCCCACCGCGATCGCAGCGATCGACGCCGTGTTGATCACGGCGAAGTTCGCCCAGCCGTACAGGAAGGCCCATACCGTCCCATAGGCTTCGCGCAGATATGCGTACTGCCCGCCGGCTTCCGGATACGCCGCCGCCAGCTCGGCGATCGACAGTGCACCCAGGAGTGAGACGATCCCGCCCACCACCCAGACGAGCGTCATCAGGGCGGTCCCATGGACCGCGGCGGCCACGGTGGCGGGGACGATGAAGATCGCGGATGCGATCATCGTTCCCGCGTTGATCATCAC
>WNGP01004316.1_pt1 | contig 23341 bp, 21 predicted proteins | sample 5407671 | NCBI WGS metagenome assembly WNGP01 (sample SAMN13153381, study PRJNA577476) | soil metagenome | isolation source: 40 cm soil or saprolite under Garry oak tree replicate 2 | place: USA:California | collected 2016-06-15
CGATCGCGTCCTGGTCGCCGAGCCAGTCCGAGCCCTTCACCGTATCGTACATGTGCCACAGCCACGAGTCCTCGCCCATGTTGCCGAGCGCCGCGCCGATCCCGCCCTGCGCCGCCACCGTGTGCGAGCGCGTCGGGAACACCTTGGAAAGCACCGCGACGCTCAACCCCGCCTCCGACAACTGCAGCGCGGCGCGCAGGCCCGCGCCGCCCGCGCCCACCACGACTGCGTCGAAACTGCGCCTTGCGACGACCACTTTAGATTCTCCAGAGGATCTGCATCGCCCAGCCGGCGCAGCCGACGAGCCACAGTATGGTCGCGACCTGGAGCGCCAGGCGCGCGCCGGTGTGCTTGACGTAATCCATCCAGACATTGCGCATGCCGATCCAAGCGTGGATCAGCACGCTCGCGACGAGTAGGAAGGTCGCGAAGCGCATCCATCCCTGCGCGAACAACGCCTTCCACCCCGCGTAACTCATCGGCCGGGGCCAGACAACGAGGAAGATCACCGTGTAGCCGATCATCAGCAGCGCGGTGACGCGCTGCGCGAGCCAGTCCTTCAAACCATAGTGCGCGCCGACGATGATGCGGTTCACCATATCCGCACCGCGATCGAGGCAGTCAGCGCGAGGCTGGCGATGAACACCGCAAAAGCGCTGCGCCTGGCCGTGTGCAGGCTCGTGCCGACGTCTACGTCGAGGAACAGGTGCCGGATTCCCGCGCACATGTGATGCAGGAGCGCCCAGATGGACGAAATCACCAGAACCTTGACCAGCGGGTAGCGCAGCCATTCACCGACCTGCGCGAAGCCGCGTTCCGAGGCAAGGCTCACATCGAGCAGGAGCAAAAACTCGAACAGACCGAGGAACAGCAGGATGCCGCTCGCGCGATGGAAAATCGAGACCAGACCCGGGACAGGGAGATTGAGAGGACTGAGGTTATACCAAACGGGACGCTTTTTTTTCGCCGTCAGATCAGGCATGTAAAGCAATCCTTCCGCAACGCTTGGGCTGATTTGGAATCTTGACGGGAGTCAAGATTATAGCAGGCTTCGATTCCGCATTGTGCTGCGCAAAAGCGCCAGGCCGGATATATTCGGGCCTTCTCCAGGGAGTTTTCCATGGCCAACAAACCCATTCGTGTCGCAGTGACGGGCGCCGCCGGCCAGATCGGCTACAGCCTGCTCTTCCGCATCGCGAGCGGCGAAATGCTCGGAAAGAACCAGCCGGTGATCCTGCAGATGCTCGAGATTCCCGACGAGAAAGCGCAGAAGGCGCTGAAGGGCGTGATGATGGAGCTCGACGACTGCGCCTTTCCGCTCTTGCACGGCATGGTCCCCACCGCCGACCCGATGGTCGCGTTCAAGGACGTCGAAATCGCGCTCCTCGTCGGCGCCCGTCCGCGCGGCCCGGGCATGGAGCGCAGGGACCTGCTCGAGGCGAACGGCAGGATCTTCGCGCCGCAGGGCAAGGCGCTCGCCGCGGTCGCGAGCCGCAGGGTCAAGGTGCTGGTGGTCGGCAACCCCGCCAACACCAATTGCCTCATCGCGATGAAAAATGCGCCTGGCCTCAAAGCCACGCAGTTCACGGCGATGATGCGCCTGGACCACAATCGCGCAGTCGGCCAGATCGCGCAAAAAATCGGCAAGCCCTTGGGCTCGATCCGCAAGGTCACCATCTGGGGCAATCACTCGGCGACGCAGTACCCCGACGTGTTCCAGGCCGAGTGCGGCGGCCACAAGGTCTGGCCGATGATCAACGACATGGAGTGGCTGGAGAAGACTTTCATCCCGACGGTGCAAAAGCGCGGCGCCGCGATCATCGAGGCCCGCGGGCTGTCCTCCGCGGCGAGCGCGGCGAACGCCGCCATGGACCACGTGCGCGACTGGGTCCACGGCACGCGTGCAGGCAACTGGGTCAGCATGGCGGTCCCTTCGGACGGGAGCTACGGCATTCCGGAAGGCGTGATCTACGGCTATCCGGTGACCTGCGCGAGCGGCAAGTACAAGATCGTCAAGAACATACGGGTGAGCGAATTCAGCCGCGCCAGAATGGACGCGACCCTGAAGGAACTGCGCGAAGAGCGCGACGGCATCGGGCACCTCTTGGGTTAGGATTGGGCATGGCTGCCATGTCGCCGGGAGCAAAATTCCGCGCCGCGATGAAAGCGGAAAGACCGCTGCAATGCGTGGGCGCGATCAACGCCTACCACGCGCGCCTTGCCGAGCGCACCGGCTACAAGTCGATCTATCTGTCCGGCGGAGGAGTCGCCGCCGGGTCGCTCGGGCTCCCCGATCTGGGCATCAGCAATCTGGAGGACGTGCTGACCGACGTGCGCCGCATCACGGACGCCTGCCCGCTGCCGCTGCTGGTCGACGTCGATACCGGTTTCGGCGCGAGCGCCTTCAACATCGCGCGCACGGTCAAGGCGCTGATCAAATCGGGCGCAGCGGCGATGCACATAGAAGACCAGGTCGGCGCCAAGCGCTGCGGGCACCGGCCGGGAAAGGAACTCGTGTCGAAGGAGGAAATGGCCGACCGGATCAAGGCGGCGGCCGATGCCAAGACCGACGCGGACTTCGTCCTCATGGCGAGAACGGACGCGCTGGCGGTGGAAGGCCTGGAGCGCGCGATCGAGCGCGCGCTCGCCTGCGTGGACGCCGGCGCCGACGCGGTTTTTCCCGAGGCGATGACCGAGCTTTCCATGTATCGGAAATTCGCCGAGGCCGTGAAGGTACCGGTGCTCGCCAACATCACCGAGTTCGGCGCAACCCCGCTTTTCACTCTCGACGAGCTGCGTTCGGCCGGGGTCGCGATCGCGCTCTATCCCCTTTCGGCGTTCCGCGCCATGAACGCAGCGGCGCTCAAGGTCTACAATGCGATCCGCAGGGAAGGAACGCAGAAGAGCGTCGTCGATCTGATGCAGACGCGCGCCGATCTCTACGAGGTCCTCGACTATCTCTCCTACGAGCGCAAGCTCGACCGATTGTTCGCCAAAGAGAAAGCGAAATGAGCGAGGCCGCGGCGGCACCGAAGCCCAAGAAGTCGGTCGCGCTCTCCGGAGTCCCGGCCGGCAACACGGCGCTGTGCACGGTCGGCCGCAGCGGCAACGACCTGCATTACCGAGGCTACGACATCCTCGATTTCGCCGACCAGGCCGAATTCGAGGAAGTCGCCTACCTGCTGGTCCACGAGAAGCTGCCCAACGCAGGAGAGCTTGCCGGCTACAAAAACAAGCTCAAAGGTCTGCGCGGCTTGCCGCCGACGGTGAAAGCGGCGCTCGAAGCCGTGCCCGCTTCGGCTCACCCCATGGACGTGATGCGCACCGGAGCATCGGTTCTGGGTACCGCCGAGCCCGAAAGAGAAGACCATGGCCTGCGCGGGGCGCAAGATATCGCCGACCGGCTGATGGCCTCGCTCGGCTCGATGCTGCTCTACTGGCATCACTTCAGCCATGGGCGCAAACGCATCGAAGTGGAAACCGACGACGATTCCATCGGCGGGCACTTCCTGCACCTGCTGCACGGGAAGCCGCCTTCGGCCGAGTGGGTGCGCGCGATGCACACCTCGCTCATCCTCTACGCCGAGCACGAGTTCAACGCCTCGACTTTCACCGCCCGGGTGATCGCCGGCACCGGATCGGACATCTACTCGGCGATCTGCGGAGGCATCGGCGCCCTGCGCGGTCCCAAGCACGGCGGAGCGAACGAGTTCGCTTTCGAGGTGCAGTCGCGCTACGCGGACGCCGGCGAGGCGGAGGCCGACGTCGTGCGCCGGGTGCGGAACAAGGAAATCGTCATCGGCTTCGGCCACCCGGTCTACACCACGGGCGATCCGCGCAACCAGGTCATCAGGGAAGTGGCCCGGCGCCTCTCGAAGACTCAAAAGGACATGAAGCTCTTCGACATCGCGGAGCGGCTCGAGCAGGTGATGCGGCGGGAAAAGAAGATGTTCGCCAATCTGGACTGGTATAGTGCGGTCTCCTATCACATGATGGGCGTGCCCACCGCGATGTTCACCCCGATTTTCGTCATCTCGCGCACCTCGGGCTGGTCGGCGCACATCATCGAGCAGAGAATCGACGGTAAAATCATCCGTCCGGGCGCCGTTTACACCGGCCCCGAAGACCGGCCATGGGTACCGCTCAAGGAGCGCCGGTAATACTGGAATGAAGGGAAAACTGCCATGAAGTCATTGAGGCTCGCATTCCTCGCCGCGCTCGCCGGCCCTTGCGCCGCGGTCGCTTCGCCGGCCGGGGACCTCGCCGGCACCTGGGAATGCCGTCAGCCCGGGATCCAATACCGCAACAAGCCTCCCATTCTCTACGTCGCCGAAACCGGTGGAGATCAGTCGCAGGTTACGATCGAGGTGGACGGGTTTGCGCGTGAAATCTACGGCCGCTCGGAAATCGCTGCCGACCAGGGCGGATGGTGGAAGGTCAAGCCGGCGCAGGGGCAGGAATTCATGATCCGGCCCGATGACGGCGCGAAGCAGCGCACGCCCGGCATGGGCTTGCGTTTCGCTGATTCGAAAAGCGACTATCGCTGCCTGCGGCTTCCGCCGTCGGGCGCGCAGGGCCTGCCGCTTGCTCCGCAGAACGTTCCGTCCGAGCCGCAGGGCAGCCCGCCTTCCGGGGAGCCGGGAGTGCAGCCGACCGACGTGCCGAATGAAGAGGGTCCCATCAAAAAAGAATATTGATGTCCGCGCCCGTTTCCAATGTCCGGCCCAAACCGGACAAGGTCCTCGTCGACATCGCCGACTATGTCGGCAAATATGAAATAGAAAGCGCGGAAGCCTACGACACCGCGCGGCTGTGCCTGATGGATACTCTCGGATGCGGCCTGGAGGCCCTCGATTATCCCGCGTGCACCAAGCTTCTCGGGCCGCTCGTTCCGGGAACGGCGGTCTCCAAGGGCGCGCGCGTCCCCGGCACGCGCCTCGAGCTGGACCCGGTGCAGGCGGCCTTCAGCATCGGCGCGGCGATCCGCTGGCTCGATTTCAACGATACCTGGCTCGCCGCGGAGTGGGGCCACCCCTCGGACAACCTCGGCGGAATTCTCGCGGTCGCAGACTGGCTGTCCCGCAACGGCGCTTCGATCGTCATGCGCGACGTGCTCACCGCGATGATCAAGGCGCACGAGATCCAGGGCGTGATCGCGCTCCGGAACAGCTTCAACCGCGTCGGTCTCGATCACGTGGTGCTGGTGAAGGTCGCCTCCACTGCGGTCGTCTCGAAGCTGCTGGGCCTTTCGCGAGAAGCGATCGTCAACGCCGTCTCCCACGCCTGGCTGGACGGCCACAGCCTGAGGACTTACCGCCACGCCCCCAACACCGGCTCGCGCAAGTCCTGGGCGGCGGGCGACGCGACTTCGCGCGCCGTGCGCCTCGCCCTGATCGCCAAGACCGGGGAGATGGGCTACCCGTCGGTGCTCACCGCCAAGACCTGGGGCTTCTACGACGTGCTGTTTCGCGGCAAACCGTTCCGGTTTCCGCGGCGCTACGGCTCGTACGTGATGGAGAACGTGCTGTTCAAGATCTCCTTCCCGGCCGAATTTCACGCGCAGACCGCCGTGGAGGCGGCGGTCCAGCTGCATCCGGAGGTCAGGGAACGTCTAGACGAAATAAAAAGAATAGAGATCGTCACCCACGAGTCAGCGATCCGCATCATCGACAAGAAAGGCCCTCTGAGCAATCCGGCGGATCGCGATCACTGCATCCAGTACATGGTTGCCATCGGCTTGATCAAGGGCAATCTCACCGCCGCCGACTACGAGGACGACGTGGCTCGAGACCCGCGCATCGACGCGCTGCGCGCGAAGATGGTCTGTGTCGAGAGCAAGCGCTACTCGCGCGATTACCTGGACCCGAAAAAGCGCTCGATCGCAAACCAGCTGCAGATTTTCTTCAAGGACGGAACCAAGACTCGCAAGGTGACGGTAGAGTATCCGCTGGGCCATCGCCGCCGCCGCGGCGAAGGCATTCCTTTGCTCGAAGAGAAATTCCGCAGGAACCTCGCCCGCCGCTTTCCGAAGGAACAGCGCGAGGCGATCCTCCACCTTTGCAGCGACCCGAAGCGCCTCGAGTCGACGCCGGTCAACGAGTTCGTGGATCTGTTCGTGATCTGAAGGACGACACGCGATGTACCGCCGTGGCATCCTGCATCTGATCCCCGGTCGCCCAGAAACGATAGGAAAGTCAATTCGTCGCTGAAGCCAAGGCGGCTCGCTGGCAGGAAGGCGCCCGCGTAAAGCCGCCTTCGGTCAGGCTTCTTCAGACTACTCAACCGTCTTAACGACTTACTATACCGTAATACTTTGCAAGCGCTTCTGTCGCGTGTTCACGGACGCGACGTGCGTCAGCCTTTTCACTTACCTCCTGGAGGAGAGCTACATATTTGTCATTTTTTGAGCTGGCCAAGGCTTTTGCCTGCCAAGCGACGGAATCGCTACGCTCCCGGTCGTTCAGATCGGTTCTTGCATAATTGGTACGCAACTTCTGCGCCAAAAGCTCCAGCAAAATATCGTCCTTGGAATCGAAATAGACTCTCTTTGCACCCACACGCTGCAATAGCAAATCATCGGATCGCAGCATATTCGCAACTCGATTCACGTTGTCGCTAAACTTCGGGTCGAAAGAGCCACGATTCGAAATGATGGGATTCCACTTGTTGTAATCCGCAAGGTCCTGCAATGCGACACGCGCAAATCTGTCATAACCGGCGTCCCCGAGGAATTTTTTTATCGTTGGCTCGTATTTGGTTTGGCCCGAGAAACCAAGTGAGCGAATGTACCTGGCAACCCGGTTCCTTTCGTTCCTGTTGTCCCGGCTCGCGTCGGCATCCTCCAATAGACGCCGTTCGACAATATCGAACAAACGAGTATCGGAAAGACCCATCCAAGAAAATGTATCGGCAGCGTCAGAGTGAAGGTTCTTCGCCCCGCTGACTATCTGGATATAACGCTGCGTATCGTCTTCAACCGAAGCGGCAACGGCAATATTGGAGAAAATCAGCGATGCAAAAAATGCAAGGACAAACCGCATTGTCATATCCTCCAATAAGTGAATATTCTTATGCACGTCAGCCTGTTCGCACAAGGAGCGCGCGTGCGGGCATTCTACCGCGCCAGTGCGCGTCCGCGCGCGAGCCCTAGCGCCGGATTTTTTTCGCTGGGCAGCTCCGGGGACGCCAATGGATAAGAGAATCAATCCGGCCGCGAAATCGGAACGGCCCGCCGGCGCGCCGCAACCCGTGCTTGAACCCGCGCCGAACCGCGCGCAATGCACCTTTTGTTAATTTCGCTCGCCTCCGCACCCCCCGGAGAGGAGCGATCGGAGCGGGTTAGTGGTAAAGCTTCTCTGGAGCGCGTCTCCCCGCCGCTCCCAGACGTGCGGCCCCTGACCGCGGCACGTCCTCTCAGCGGTCGCCTGGCTCCTGTCTCTTGGCGACACCGCTCGCAACCGTGCCGCTCCCAGGCCGGTCCGATACGATGATGAGGATTTCCTTTTTGGCGTCGACGATCACGAAGTCAACAATGAATGGCCCGAGGGGCCCAACGAACGTGACGTTCACCGCGCTAGTGCCGTCGGGGTTCACGGTATAGGAGCACTGGAGCGACGTCAGCGCGGTGACGGTCCCGCCCACGTTCAACCGAGCCGACTGCACGCACTCGCCGACTCCGTCGAATGTGACGAGCCCCACCGCCACTGCCGGCGCGCCCCCCAGTGTGCCTGCAGCCGAGAATCCCCACGTGCCTCGAATGCTCCGCGGCGTAAACGCCTGGTCGGCCTGGCCGATGCCGACGTCGGCGAGCATCACGGCAAACACCATCATAGCCACGTAAATTCTTCTGGCGCTCATGCGGGATCTCCTCTCCTGACCTGAAGGTATTTGCCGCCCCGACACCCATTGGTGCTCCCAGCATAGTCCGCGGCCAACGGATAGGCAAATCAATCCGGCTCATTCGCCGTGTTCGGCCGGATGCGGCTGCGCAGCGCGGTTTGGCGAGGAGCCTTGGGCCATGCTGGGGCATTGTGCGCGCGGAATTATAGGAAAGTCAATTCGTCGCTGAAGCCAAGGCGGCTCGCTGACACGCTGTAATCGGGTGCTTGAACCCGTCGCGAACGAGAGAAAAGATAATGGAGGGTGTAGTTCTCCTACCCGGCGCGCGGCGCATCCCTGATAGGTCAGCAAGTGAAGTGTGGTTCGGGCAAGTGGCCGGAGATTCTTCCAGTCTCAAGAGTCGCTCCTCGAAACCGGCCAGGCGCTCGCCATTCCGCGAAATCCGTAGCAAGGGCCGGAGCGGTCGAAAGAGCTGCTGCCTGTCGCCGCTTTCCGCCCTTCGCTGCAATATTCACTTGCCTTGCATGAAGCGCCCGTAACGCTCGGCCGCCTGGGCCTGCGACGCGAACGGGTCGAGCCGCGCGCCGATTGCGCCCTCGAGCGCGTCGAGGCGGGAGCTCGGATCAGGATGGGTCGCAAACATCAGCGCGAGCGAGGAATCCTGCGGATTCAGGCTTTGCAGCATCTGCAGCACCGAGGGAAGGCCGTACGGATCGTAGCCTGCGCGTGCGGCGACGACGACACCCATGCGATCCGCCTCGAATTCGTCGTCCTTGTCCAGACCGCGCAACATCGCTTCCTTGATGCCGCTCACCAGCCGCTCTTTCGCGGCCAGGCTGCGCTGGCCTTGCTGTGCGAGATAATCGGACAAGGCGCTTGCGCCCGCTTCCAGTCCTTTGCCCTTGCGCATCGCCGTGAGGTGATGCTTCTTCACGACGTGAGTGATTTCGTGGGCGAGCACACCGGCGAGTTCCGCCTCGTTTTTCAACCTTGCCAGCAGCGCTTTCGTCACCAGCACATAACCACCCGGCGTGGCAAAGGCGTTGATGTTCTCCGAATCGAGCACGCCGAACTGCCAGTTGAGGTCGGGCCGCTCCGAGTGCAGCGATAGCCATCGCCCCACGCGGTTGACGTAGCGCTGCACCTCCGCATTGGCGAGCAGCGGCGCAGCGCCGAGGAGCACCGCAGCGTATTCCCTCCCGATCTCGGCTTCCTGCTGTTCGTCGACTTCTTTGGTTGCCTGGCGGAGGCCCTTTGCGGTGTCGATCAGACGGTTGAGATTGAATTGCGCCGCGGCGCCTGCAGACCAGGCGCTCAACGCGAGGACGGCTATCAATGCGGAAAGACGCATGGGCCTTCCTTCGTCGCTACGGCCCGGCTGAGGCCGGGAGATATCCGACCGTCTGGTTCTTGAGCTGCGGGCTTTCCGCCGCGAAACGCTCGGCGTCCGCTCTCGTCGCCGCGAAAGCCGCGAGCTTCTTGAGCTCCCCGGGGTTGGGCTTTGCGTTCTGAATCTGCTCCTTGTCGAGGCCGCGCACCCCGGTAGTCACCGTCGTTCCGGAGGAGCCGGTGCGGGCGACGTTGAACAACGATTTCAGGCCCGAGCCGATGCCCGACTGTCCCGAGTTCATGCGGACTGCGAGCATGCGCACCCACCCCGAAACGGCGCCCGACTCGACCTGCATCCACCCGCCCCGGCGGTTGAGAACCTTGACCTGCGCCTTCTCCGACAACGTGCCGGCGGCGCCTGCGTCGCTGAACGGTTCCTTCTTCACCTCGGTTTGTCGAACGGTAAATCCGGTCTCCTGCGCCACGGCCTGGGCGAGGCCGAGCGCGAACAAGAGAACCGCGAGAAATATCCTCATGCGGATTCGATCCTCGGCTCGAACAATTCGACTTCCTGGGTACGGCCTTTCACTTTGTACGGCCCGCGGGAGCTGAACGCGAACGAATTATGGCACGCTTCCGCAGTGTCGCCGGAGACCAGGATGCGGGATTTCGCTTCCTTGGTCACGCCCTCGATCCGGCTGGCGAGGTTCACCGCATCGCCGATGGCGGTGTAGTCGAGCTTCTGTTCGGCGCCTATGAAGCCGACCACCGCCGTGCCCGTATGGATGCCGATCCCGACGTCGAAATCCTCGCCTGCCTCGCCCAGCTCCCGCTTGAACGACTTCAGCACCTGCTCCATCTCGAGCGCGGCGGCGACCGCGTGCTCGGCGTGCCGGGGATCGTCAAGCGGGGCCCCCCAGAACGCCATGATGCAATCACCGATGAACTTGTCCAGCGTCCCGCCGTGGCGGAACACGACCGCCACCTGGCGCGAGAAATACCGGTTCAGCAGGCTCACGATTTCCTGCGGCGGACGCGTTTCCGAAAGCGTGGTGAAGCCGCGGATGTCGGAAAACAGAATCGAAATCTGCCGGATCTTCCCCGAAAGGGACTCGACCGTCTCGCCCTGGTCGACGATCTGCCTCACCACGTTGGGGTTGAGGAAGCGGGAGAACAGGCGTACTGCCCGCTCGCGCGCGCGCTTCTCGCGCAGGTAGGCGAGCATCGCACCGAAGAGGTAGAGGGCCCACGCGAAAAGAAGAGGCACGGTCACGGGCAAGAGGAGTCTTGCATTGAGGGCGAAGTACTCTCCGCCGAACAGCGCCGCTGAAATCGCGCCCAGCGCCACGCCGGCCTCGAGCGCATTGCGACGCAGTCGGAATCCCGCGAACACGAGCGCGAGCAGCGCGGCCGCAAGCACCATCTGCGCGTAGTCCGGCGCCCGCGCCATCCAGCGCCGGTTCTTCAGATTGTCGATCGCCGTGGCGAGGATCTCGACGCCGGGATAGACGTTGGAGACCGGGGTGACGCGGAAATCCCCGAGTCCCGCAGCGGTAGCGCCGACGATGACGATCTTGTCCTTGAACTCGTCCGGCGACCGTGTCCGCCTCTTGCGAAGGAAATCCTCGTAGAGGTCGGCGAACGAGACGTGCCGGAACGAGCCGACAGATCCACGCCAGTGCAGGATGATGGCCGCCTCGTCGGGAACCGGGGCGCCGAGCCCGCGGCCGACGCGGGCGGGAAGCGACGGCAGTCGCCAGCCGTACGCCGGCATGGCGAGCCAGTAGCGCCGCCCGACCCCATCGGGGTCTTCAAGGAAGTTGATGATGCCCGAGCGCTGCCAATGCTCCTCGTCCACGACCTGGGGAGGAAGCAGTTGGATGCGCGCGTCGGGCCGTGACGATGCGCTCGGCTCGATGCCGAGGGCGCTTGCGACCTGCGCGAGGGGAACTCCTCGTGCGTCGCCGGCGGGATCGAGGCGTTGCATCGGAAAATAGACCTTGCCGAGGCCTTTGAGCGAGCTGTTGAAGGCGCGGTCGCTTTCGCGGTTGCGCGTGTCTTCCTCGCCGAAGAGGATGTCGAAGACGATCGCGCGCGGCTTCTGCGATTCGATCCCCGGAACGAGGTCTGCATAAACGGACCGCGGCCACGGAAACTTGCCCGCGGCCTCCTGCATGCGGGCGAGACTCGGCTCGTCGATGTCGACGATGACGATGTCGGGATCGGGCACGAGTCCGCGGGCGTGGCCGCGGACGAAGAAATCGGACACCCGGTTCTCAAGGCCCTCGAAGAAGTGCAGTCGCGCGATCTCGAGGAGCGCGAGGACAAGCAGCAGCGCCGCGGCGGCGTGAAGAGGTTTGGCGTACAGGCCGCGCATGGGTGAGCCTCTGCCGCCTCCTCGATCTCGATTGCGACGTTCTTGTGAATAGACCGTATCCTTTATCATAGACACCGGCGTCGCGCTGCGCCAGCCGGTCTTGGTCCTCTGAATCACAAGGAGTGAGACCTTTCGAGACCGTCCGGGACCGTCGGGCCGTTCTTGCCAAAGGAGCGCGGATGTCGATAGTCTAGCCGTCTGCTTCCGGAAGAAACGATAAATCGACCAGGTAGTTCTTCGGGTTATTTTTCTGGATGAAAACCCTGATCCTCCTGTCCCTGATCCGGTCTGAGGGATCGAACCAGAGTACGCGGCACCGTATAGTTCTTCTTCTCCACGCCGCGAAACTCAGTCTCGACCGGTGTTCCATGCTCGCGGAGATAGCGCTCCCTACGACTCCAAACGACCGGCAGGAAGAATCCGCCTCCGACCAGGAAGAAGACGCTTCCCAGCCCCGCCGTAATTGCGGGCAAGCCCCATAGGGTTTGGAAGTCCTTGATCTGCGCCTCCTGAGGCTCCGATTGCAGGTAGAGAACTTCGACATCCTCGCCCCTGGAATAACTCGGCGGGGAGCTCGCCATGCGGGAGGTGAACTTTACCTGACGCCCGTCCCGCGTGCGGAACTGAACGACCGGCTGATAAGCCCGAGTGGTGCGAGCGAACCTGACCCTCATGGAATCGGAAACCTCGTAATCGATCACGGTTCCCCGAGCGGTGATCGCCGCCGCGACAAAGGACCTGGCGTTCAAATACAGGAGCAATGAAACCAGCCATAGCGCGATGCCGATCGATACGAACAAGTATCCGAAGAACTTCATCTCTGTGCGACCGCGCCTAGAGGTGACCCTGCGGCCAGGCTTACCGCTTGGGGGGCGTGGCGTCCGGATCGAATCCAATGATGGCGACCGCGAAGATGTTCTTCATCTTCTCGTACTTCTTCTCCGGCGCGCTCCCAGCCACCACCAGTATCCGGTCGCCTTTGCGCGTCGCGGCGAGCCGCGTGAGCATGGGACCGAAGTCTTTAGTGTCCATGCGGAGCAGCGCCTCCTCGACGATCCGGCCGTTGTACTCGCCCTTCTGGCGGCCGAGCACGGTGAAGCCGGCGGCCTTCGGGTATTGCTCGAGGAACTTCTCGAGCGTCGCCTTCTCGGGGACACGCATGTAGCGCACCTCGAGGACCACTCCTTCGTCCTCGTTGTTGGGCGTGATGCGCGCGAGCGGCACGAGCCCCTTGTCGTCGTTGGCGAGCTCCCGCTTGTCCACCTCGAACGGCCGCGAGTTCCAGCTCTTATGGACTGGGATCTCGAAGTAAAGCTTCGGATCGCCCATGGGGGTGATGCGTTGGTTCACATAGTCCCTGGCGAGGTCGGCGTCGGTCCAGCCGCCGGTGGGCAGGAGCGACATCACCCTGGCCCTGTCCATCTTTGCGCTCTCGCTTTTCTTCGGCTCCTGGCCGGCGGCCAGAGCCTCCGCGGTGACTGCGCCGGCGCCGAGGACAATAACGGATAGGAAAATCAATCCCACCTGCGTCACGACGGATAAGCTGTTCCTCTGGTCGGCATGGATCGCGGCGGTCGCCTTTTTCGCCGAGTCGGATACAAGCCCGAAACCGGCCAACCCGGACCAGATTCGGACGAATTTCAACGGCCTGTTAGCGTTCATGGTTGCTCCTCTATTGCATTCTTTACGGGATTCAGCACCGCTCTTGGATGGCTTCATACCGTGCTCGGCCTTGCCGCCCGGTTGCCTCCGCCGCTCGCGCCTGGGCGAAGGGGGGTCAGGTCGGGTTGAGAAGAGCTGATGATAGGACGAATTTGAGGGTCGAGCGCGAGGCTTATCTACAGGCGGGCAGCGTGCGGCGTTTCTGACGCACGCGAAGCTGCGCCGCGGGAGGTAATCCCCAAGCTCATCTGTCATTGGAAGAGGCTCCCCTGTAAGAAATGTCTCGATTCGTGTAGAGTGCCGTCAGCACAATGCTCCCTATCGCCCGCAGCAACCAAGGGCTGCCTATCACCGTATGCATTCCACGCTCTCCGCCAAGATAAAGCCGGTTTACTTGCTTGTACTCGCCTGCGGTCTGTTTTTTGTCAGTGACGGGCGCATCCTCCTCGGCCTCATTGCCGTACAGGCTGGCTTTTGGCTGCACGCGGGACTCGGCTTCGGGGAACTATTGCGCGGCACATCGCGCCTGAAATGGTTCTTTCTGCTGGTAATTATTTCTTACCTGCTGATTCCACCGGTCGATACCCGGCCTGATTTCCGGATCGATCTTGGCTGGTTTGAGATCGGCGTTTATTTATCCGGACTGGAGCACGCGGCATTGATGCTGAGCCGCGTTTTCCTGCTGGTGTTCACCAGTTTATGGGTCAGACTCTCGGAGCCGACGGGTACATTTGTGACCGCGCTGGGAAAACTGGGATTGCCGGAGAGCATCGCGATTGTCATTGACGCCGGTCTGTCTCTCGCCGGCAGCGGCGAGAAAACCGGCGGCAAAGGCAGGGGTGACGGCAGCGGCGGCGGCCACGGCCACGGCGATGGCCGGAGCGCCCGGCAACAAAAAAACGGCTGGCGCGGCCTCCGCTTTGCGGATATACGCCAGGCGCGCTTCAACTTTATGGACGATCTGGTCGGCCATGCGCTGCTAAAATCGCGCGCCTATCTGCGCGAACACTACCCGCACATGAACGAGGCCGTGCGCCGCGATGCGGCCATCATCCTCGCCGTGGTGGTGGCGATAATGTCCTTAAAATTGCTGCAGATATTGCCCGGCCTGCCGTTCGCGCCCGGGCACAAGAATGTGGTGGTCATCCCCTTGCTGCTCATGGCCAGCCTGGCGACCCGTTCGCGCTTCGGCGGTTTTTCCGCAGGTGTCGCCGTCGGGATTGTTTCATTTCTTCTGGGGTACGGTAAGTTTGGCGCCTTTGAAATTCTACAGTTCGCCTTGCCCGGACTGCTCGCGGACCTGCTGGCGCCGGTACTGGTCAGTGGCTCCGGTCTCGGACTTTTAGTCCGCTTGGCGATACTGGGAGCGTTGCTGGGACTGGCTCGTTTTGCCGCCAACTTCATGGTGCTGATGCTGGCCGGCTCACCCGAACTCGCCTGGCTGGCCTTTACGCCCATGCTGATCTCACAGGTGATGTTCGGCGGCCTCAGCGGTCTGGTCTGCGTCTACGTCGTAAAGCGCCAGAGCAACCATGGATTTAACGAACCAGGACAGCCGGGAACAACGATTACCCAGCAAGGGGACACACATGCCTGAACTACTCACCGGTGACGGCCGTACCCACATCAGCAGCGGTCTGATGCGCGAAAGCCTGGTCAGCAAAAAGCTGCTCGCCGAAACCAATAAACAGAATATTCGCCGCATGGTGCCCGATGTCAACATGATTGCCATCGGCGGCCAAAGCATTATGGATCGGGGCAAGGAAGCCATCATGCCGCTGGTTGACGCCATCGTGAAAGCCAATGGCAAACACAAGATGGTGGTCGGCGTCGGTGGCGGCGCGCGCGCGCGCCACACCTACTCCATCGGCCTCGACCTGGGCCTGCCGATTGGCGGCCTGGCCCGCATTGTCGGCGGCGTGGAAGAAAATAACCGCGACATTCTGCAGTTCCTGCTGGCGCCGCACGGCGGCATCACTTTTGTAAAGGATCATTTTCAGGATCTACAGCTATTTCTGAATAACCGGTTGATCCCCATCTGCATCGGCCAGCCACCCTATCACTTCTGGGAACCGCCCTCCCAGGAAGGCGGTCAGTTGCCCGACAACGGCCCCGATGTCGGATTGTTCCTGATGGCGGAAGTCATCGGCGCTGAAAGCGTCATCTTCGTGAAGGATGTCGATGGCGTTTACGATAAAAACCCAACCAAGTACGCGGACGCGAAACTGTTCAATGAAGTTTGCGCGGCCGAGCTCTTGAACGGCGACTTTGACGATCTGCCACTGGAGCGCGAGATGATTCGCACGCTGGAAAATGCCCGCACCATTAAATCGGTGCGCGTCATCAACGGCCTTAAACCGGATAATCTGGAAGCTGCGATTGAAGGCAAAGCGGTGGGCACCCTGGTTTACTCCAGTAGCTACAAACAAAAATAATTCGAGGCTGCCGCGTAATGAAAAAGGACGGAAAAATCTGGATTGACGGCATTGATACCGAGCTCACCGGACAATCGCTCTCAAGCCGCGAGCTGCATGCTTCACTGGGACGCCGCAAAGCAATCGCTGTTCTGCCCGATGTCTGGGTGGTTAAAATCGGCGGCCAGAGCGTAATGGATCGCGGCGCCGCCGCAGTGCTGCCGATACTCGAAGAACTGGTTGAAGCCAAGAAGGCCGGCATCAATTTTATTCTTTGCACGGGCGGTGGCACCCGTGCGCGCCATGTGTATTCACTCGGCCTGGACCTGGAGTTGCCCACCGGTATGCTGGCGCGCCTGGGCGCCAGCATACCGGTGCAGAATGCGCGCATGCTCCAACTGCTGCTCGCCAAGCACGGCGGCATCATGGCTTATCCTGAAGAGCTTGAAAAACTGCCGTTCTTTTTGAACGCGGGGTGCATTCCGATCGCTTCCGGCATGCCGCCCAATGAATTCTGGGAGAAATCGTCCGCCGACGGCATGATTCCGCAGAACCGCACCGATGCCGGCGTCTATCTGCTGGGCGAGTTCCTCGGCGCCAAAGGCGTGCTCTACATCAAGGACGAGGACGGTTTGTATACCGACGACCCGAAGAAAAATCCGGCCGCCAAGTTCATTCCAAAAACCACCTGTGCCGCCCTGCTCGATGGCGGGCAGGACGATCTGGTCGTCGAACGCGTGGTGCTGGAGTACATGCAGCGCGCCGAAAACGTCAAATCGATTCAGATCATCAACGGCACCAAGCGCGGCAACATCATGGCGGCGCTCCAAGGCAAGCACGTCGGCTCCATCATCAGCGCCTGACGATATCGTAATTCAGGGCGAACCCTGAATCGGGCCGCTTCCCTCTCCCGCCACCAATGACAACGCCCGCGCAAAGCGGGCGTTGTTCGTTAGTCTATCCGAATCCCGGACTACACCAGATCCTGAACTGCGCCAGCGATTCAGTCTTCGGCCGTGCTTGCTCGGTACGTGGAACCCGGCCGCGGATTACGGCAAGTTCCCCGTCAACACGCCATGACGCGCACTCAGATAAAGCGTGTTACCGGAGAGCGCGGCAAAGCGCGGGGCAGGCAGTATGTTGGCCCCGAAGCCGCGCACGCTCACCGTACCCGCCACCGTGGTCACCACCCCGGCCGGGGTGACTTTACGGATGGTGTCGTTGCGCCGGTCAACCACAATCAGGTTACCGGCGCTATCGATGGTCAACCCTTCAGGGTGGTTAAACGTCGCCGCCGGCCCGGTGCCGTCGGCGCTGCCGTACACGCCGGCCGTGCCCGCCAGGGTGGTTACCACGCCGGTGGCGATGACGATTTGACGGATGGTGTTGCCAGTGGTGCTGCGGCGAAAACCCCCGGTGTCCGCCACATACAGATTGGTGCCGCTGCTGTCGATGGCAAGACCGCCGGGTGCGCTAAACAGCGCCGCCGTGCCGGTGCCGTCGGCGTGGCCCGCCGTGCCGGCCGTGCTGCCCGCCAGGGTGCTCACCAGGCCGGAGGAGATGACGATTCGACGGATGTTGTTGCCACCCCGCGCCGCCACATACAGATTGGTGCCGCTGCTGTCGATGGCCAGGCCCTTGGGCCCGCTAAACGTCGCCGCCGTGCCGATGCCGTCGGCGTTGCCCGACGCGCTGGTCGTGCTGCCCGCCAGGATGCTCACCAGGCCGGAGGAGATGACGATTCGACGGATGGTGTTGTTACTGTTGTCCGCCACATACAGGTTGGTGCCGCTGCTGTCGATGGCCAGGCCTATTGGCCGGTTAAACCGCGCCGCCGTGCCGATGCCGTCGGCGTTGCCCGACGCGCCGGTCGTGCTGCCCGCCAGGGTGGTCACCACCCCGGCCGGGGTGATCCGGCGGATGCTGTTGTTCCCTCCATCCACCACGTAAACATTACCCGCGCTGTCGCGGACCACGCCTTTGGGTTTGTTAAACGTTGCCGCCGAGCCGGTGCCATCCGCGCTGCCGCTGACCCTGGGTGAACCGACGAGGGTCGTCACCACGCCGGTGGCGATGACGATTTGACGGATGGATTGGTTATCAAAAGGGCCATCCGTCACATACAGGTTGGCGCCGCTGCTATCGATGGCAAGGCCGCCGGGCTCGCTAAACCTCGCCGCCGGGCCGGTGCCGTTGACGTTGCCAAACGTGCCGGCCGTGCCCGCCAGCGTGGTCACCACGCCGGTGGCGATGACGATTCGACGGATGGTGTTGTTACCCCTGTCCGCCACATACAGGTTGGTGCCGCTGCTGTCGATGGCCAGGCCTTTGGGCAGGCGAAACGTCGCCGCCGTGCCGGTGCCGTCGGCGCTGCCCGCCGTGCCCGCCGTGCTGCCCGCCAGGGTGGTCACCACGCCGGTGGCGATGACGATTTGCCGGATGTTGTTGCCATTCCGCGTCGACACATACAGGTTGGTGCCGCTGCTGTCGATGACCAGGCCGCCGGGCCCGCTAAACGTCGCCGCCGTGCCGATGCCGTCGGCGTTGCCAGCCGCGCCCGAACCCGCCAGCGTGCTCACCACCTCGGTGGCGATGACGATTCGACGGATGGTGTTGTTACTCTTGTCCGCCACATACAGGTTGGTGCCGCTGCTGTCGACGGCGAGGCCGTGGGGCTGGTTAAACCGCGCCCCCGTGGTGCCGTTGGCGCTGCCCGACACGCCGGCCCTGCCCGCCAGGGTGCTCACCACCCCGGCCGGGGTGATTTTGCGGATGGTGTGGCTCCTAGTACCTGCCGTATACAGATTGCCCGCGCTGTCCCGAACGACACCAAACTGGGGAGGAAACCCCGCGGCCTCCGCCGTGCCGTCGTTCACGGAATGGGCTACTGCTCCACCAGTACCCGCTGCCCTGGGCGCACCCGCGATGGTGCTCGCGACGCCGGCAAGGGTGATTCTGCGAACGGCGTAGTCGCTTCTAAATTGTCCTGCCGTCAGGTACAAGTTGTTATCGCTGCCCATGGTCAGACCACGGGGTCTGTTCAGTTGCACCGCCGCGCCCGCGCCGTCCGCATGGTTGCTGCCGCCCATGTTGCCCGCCAACAGCGCGAAGTTGGGCGCACCGCCACCGCCACCGCCACCGCTACTGCCGCCACAACCAAAAAGCAATGACGACAACAACGCGGCGCCCAGAGTCTTGATGCGTCCCAGTTCGGTGGCATTCATTTTATGGATCTCCCATGAGGGGATAGACACTACGGAAAGTATCAGCATAGGTGAGTTTCCAAAAAAAGCCAAGCGGTAGCCGGGAGGGTAATTCGGGGGGGCGGGGGGGCCCCCGGGGGGGGGGGCGCGCGGGCAGGCCCTGCGTGCGGCGAAGAACACGCCTCGTAAGCAGTGCGGGCGGGAGAGGCGATGCGCGCTGTTTGCGCGATCGGATCGGTTGAGCGGGCGACTGCGGAGGTTGAATCCGGTGAATTTCGGTTTTTGTGGCAGCGGGCATTACCAGCCGATCGCGACCGATTTGATCTGTGCAAACACGCGGGTGCCCTGCTCCAGCTTGAGCGCGCTATAAGATAATCTCGATATTCTCACCAGCAGCTCGTCCCCTGCGCAATCGACTTTCAGCAATACCGTGCCGTCGTCTTCGTCGATACGCTCCGTTACGACCCCTTCGAGAATATTCAGGATACTGGTGCCGGCCGGGCGGCTGAGGCACAGGCTGACATCGTTCGCCTTGATGCGCAGCCGGGTTTTCTGTCCCACCGCCAAGGCGCTCTGCACGAGCAAGCGGTTGCCGGCTGCGGTTTGCAGTGTCGTCAATTTGTAGTGGCCGTCGTGCTCGATGACCGCGCCCTCCAGCACGGCGGCGGCGTTTCGGGCGTGTGACAGCGGCGATGCCGCGTCGACCAGCGCGGCGTGGGTGGTGCCGGCGAAGACCACGCGGCCGTGCGCCAGCACCAGCATGTCATCGCACAGGCGGGCGACTTCCGGCAGGCTGTGGCTGACATAGAGCATGGGGATGTTCAGCTCGTCGTGCAGTCTTTCCAGATACGGCAGGATCTCCCGTTTGCGCGAATCGTCCAGCGACGCCAGCGGCTCGTCCATCAGCAGAATATCGGGGTTCTTCAGCAGCGCCCGGGCGATCGCAACCCGCTGTTTTTCACCGCCCGAAAGCTCGTGCGGCTTGCGTTGCAGCAGGTGACCGATGGCCAGCAGCCCCAGCAAATGTTCAGGGTCGATCGCGCTGCCGGCGGCGCGCGACCGATTCCGGCGAATACCGTAGTCCAGATTCCTTTCCACGGTTTTGTGCGGAAACAAGCGGCCGTCCTGGAACACATAGCCGAGATTGCGCCGATGGGGCGGCGTGCTGCGGCGCGCGGTGAGCCAGTGCTGCCGGTTGAGCGTGATTTGACCGCGGGCATCGTTTTCCAGCCCGGCGATGCAACGCAGCAGGGTGGTTTTGCCCGCGCCCGAATGCCCGAAGATGCCGAGCACCCCGCGGGCGGGAATTTCGAATTCGGCGTGCAGGGAAAAATCCCCGCGCTCTAGACTGATGTTGCAATAACCGGCGCTCATGCGCGCACCCGATCGCGGTGGTTGACGACGTACATCGACAACACGGTGACGAAGGCGAAGCCGAGCAGAATGGCGGCCAGGGTGTGCGCGTTGCCGTAATCCAGCATTTCGACGTGATCGTAGATGGCGATGGAGACCACCCGGGTTTCACCCGGAATATTGCCGCCCACCATCAGCACCACGCCGAACTCGCCCAGCGTGTGCGCGAACCCGAGCACCGTCGCGGTTAAAAAGCCGCGCCTCGCCAACGGCACGGCGACGGTGAAAAACGCATCCAACCGGCTCGCGCCCAGGGTGCGGGCGGCTTCCATGAAATCCGTGCTGACGCCTTCAAACGCGCTTTGCAACGGTTGCACGACGAATGGAAAACTGTACACCACCGAAGCGATAACCAGGCCGGTGAAGGTGAACGTGAGCGTCGCGCCGCTGAGCTGCAGCCACCAGCTTCCGATCCAGCCTTGCGGGCCAAGCAGTATCAGCAGGTAAAACCCCATCACCGTGGGCGGCAACACCACCGGCAGGGCCACGACGGCTTCGATGAATGGTTTGAATCGGATGCGGGTATTGGCCAGCCACCACGCGAGCGGTGTACCGATCAAGAGCAGAACGATAGTGGTCAGTGCCGCCAGTTTGACGGTGAGCAACAGCGGTCCTAAGCCAGGAAACCACCCCATGGCTCAAGGGCGCGGTTCGCGCTTGTTTACTTCGGGCGCTTCGTAACCGCTGTCACGGACGACGCCGGCGGCTTCGCTGGACTGCATGAAGCGCCAGAACGCCAGCGCGGCGGGTTTGTCTTTGGACCGATTGAGCACCACCATCTTCTGGCGGATCGGCGCATAGAGGTTGTCGGGCACCGCCCACTCGCAGGCGCGCCCTACGACGCGATCGCCGATTAATATGGACTTCGCGACAAAACCGGCATCGGCGCTGGTGCTCGCCACAAACTGCGCCGTTTGGGAAATGTTTTCGCCCAGCACCAGCTTGGCCTGCAGTTTGTCCCAGACGGCTAGATGCTCCATTACCTGCCGCGCGGCCGCGCCGTAGGGCGCAGTGTTGGGATTGGCGATGGCCAGGCGCTTGAGCCTGGCGTCCGACAACACATTTCGGCACTGACCGTCGGGTGCGATATTGGAGATAAACACCAGCTTTCCCAGCGCATAGACGGCGGCATGGCTGGCGTCGGCCTTGCCTTCCTTCACCAGCCTGTCCGCGTGGACCTCGTCCGCGGCCATAAACACATCGAACGGTGCGCCGTTATTGATCTGTGTGTAGAGCTTGCCGGTGGAAGCGCTGCTGATGCGAATTTTGTGTGCGCCTTTTTTCTCGAAACGCTCCGCCAACTGGTACAGGGTGCCGGTAAAATTGCTGGCAACGGCTACCGTCAAGGTATCTGCAATCGTCACGGGCACGCTCAGGAGCGTGACCCAAAAACCAAAACCGGCGAAAACCGACTTATGCGGCAAGGGAACTCCCCAGTATTTCCCAAAAGTGAAATGAGCCTAGGGGAGCGATTCGGAGCGGGTTAGTGGTAAATTACTGAGCAATCTATTCCAACCGCCGCAGCAAGACAAGGTCTGTCCCCCACCCCGGTAGATCCGAAAATTGCGCTTCAGCCCTTTGTGCATGTGCGAGCGGTACATGAGCATTCCCGTGTCCGGGAGATAAGTCATCCCCAGGTATGCCAAGTCAAGCGCATGGCGCACCGCCCTGCGTTTAAGCGATGTCGGAGACGGAACCGCGACGCGCAAGGTGGCGGTAGAATATCCGATCGGTCACCGCCGCCGCCGTCATGACTGAAGGACAACACCCGATGTCACACAATCTGTTCAACACGCTGCAAGAATTCAAAATGGCTTCCGGGAAGACCGGCAAGTTCTATTCCCTGCCTGCCCTGGAAAAGGCGCTGGGCGCCAGGGTCTCGCGCCTGCCGGTGTCGATCCGCATCGTTCTCGAATCGGTGCTGCGCAACTGCGACGGCAAGAAAGTCACCCAAGAGCATGTCCGCCAGCTCTCGAACTGGAAGCCGAACGCGCCGCGCACCGACGAAATTCCCTTCGTGCTCTCGCGCATCCTGCTGCAGGACCTGACCGGCATCCCGTCGCTCGCCGACCTCGCCGCGATGCGGAGCGTGGCACAGCGGCTCGGCAAGGACCCCAAGGTGGTCGAGCCGCTCGTGCCGGTCGATCTGGTGGTGGACCACTCCATCCAGATCGACCACTACGGGGTCAAGAACGCGCTCGACCTCAACATGAAGCTCGAGTTCAAGCGCAACCAGGAGCGCTATACCTTCATGAAGTGGGCGATGCAGGCTTTCGATACTTTCAGGGTGGTGCCACCCGGGATTGGTATCGTTCACCAGGTAAATCTCGAGTATCTCGCGCGAGGTGTGCACAAGAAGGACGGCCTCTACTATCCCGACACCCTGGTCGGCACCGACAGCCACACGCCCATGGTGAATGCCATCGGCGTGGTCGCGTGGGGCGTGGGCGGCATCGAAGCCGAGGCCGGCATGCTCGGCCAGCCGACCTACCTCCTCACCCCCGACGTGGTCGGCGTGCACCTGAAGGGCAGCCTGCGCGGCGGCGTGACCGCCACCGATCTCGTGCTCACCGTCACCGAGCTCATGCGCAAGACCAACGTCGTCAACAAGTTCGTCGAGTTCTTCGGCGAAGGCACGGCCAGCCTCACCGTTCCCGACCGGGCGACGATCGCCAACATGGCGCCCGACTACGGCGCGACCATGGGCTTCTTCCCGGTGGACGACGCGACCATCGTTTACTTCGAGGGCACCGGCCGCACGAAAGAGGAGATCGACGCGCTCAAGTCCTACGTCAAGGCGCAAGGCCTATACGGCACCGTGAAGAAGGGTGCGATCGACTACAGCCAGGTGGTCGAGCTCGACCTCGCCGGCGTGACGCCCTCGCTCGCCGGCCCCAAGCGCCCGCAGGACCGCATCGAGATCGGCAAGGTGAAGGCGAAGTTCACCGAGCTATTCTCGAAATCCGCCGCCGAGAACGGTTTCTCGAAGAAGCCCGAGGACCTCAAGAAACGCGTCAAGACCCGCGACGGCATCGAAATCGGCGCGGGCGACGTGATGATCGCCGCGATCACTTCCTGCACCAACACCTCGAACCCCGGCGTCC
>WNGP01000929.1_pt1 | contig 23335 bp, 20 predicted proteins | sample 5407671 | NCBI WGS metagenome assembly WNGP01 (sample SAMN13153381, study PRJNA577476) | soil metagenome | isolation source: 40 cm soil or saprolite under Garry oak tree replicate 2 | place: USA:California | collected 2016-06-15
TGCGCGAACAAGCCGAGCGTTGCCTGACGCTCGTCGAACGCGCGTTGAAGCAAACCGCGTGATGCCGTTGTCAGTCGCCAGTTTTCAGTTGTCAGTAGGAAATAGGAAAAAAATTTGGGATTTTTTCTTTTTCGCTTCCTTTCCGCTTTTTTTGCGTGAAGCAGTTCTTAGTTGCTAGTCCTAAGTTTAACTGCTGAGAACCAGAGAACCATTTCCGCGCTGCTTCCCTCAAACTAACAACTGCAAACAATTCACATGGGCACCTCGATTCATTGTGACCAAGAAGTGGGGTTACGGTCCCAGCGGTGGGCGCGGAGCTGTTTGTGGAGGGGGGCGGGGACAGGGCCCTGGGTGCTGGCGGCGATGTTGGCTTCGACGTTGCGGCGCTTGCGCATGCCGGGAATGCTGGTGCTGACATCGGGATTGTTGAGGATGAAGCGCAGAGCCATCTGCGCCATGGAGTTGCCCGCGGGAACGAGCGGCCGGAGCGCTTCGGCGTGAGCGACGCTGTTTTTCAGATTTTCCGGGACAAAGTAAGTGTTGCGCCAATCGCCTTTTGGCCAAGTGCTATCGACGGTCAGGGTGCCGGTGAGGGTGCCTTCGTCGAACGGCACACGGGCGATCACGGCGACATCCTTCATGCGGCAGATCGGGAAGAGTGCGTCTTCGGGATTCTGGTCGAAAATGTTGTAGATGACCTGGACGGCGTCGGCGACACCTTCGAGCACGGCGCGAATGCCGTTGCAAGGCTCCCAGCGATTGACGCTGACGCCGACGGCTTCCGCTTTGCCGCTGGTGCGCAACTTTTCCACGGCGCGCGGGAGGCGTTCGTCGTTGAGCCAGCGATCTTCCCAAGTGTGAAACTGGATGAGGTCGAGTTTTTCGACGCCGAGATTGGCGAGGCTTTTGTTGACGTACGCTTCGACGTGGTCCGGCGGATAACAATCGTCGAGGGTGAAATCGCGGCGGCTGGGCCATTGGAGATTTTTGGGCGGAATTTTCGTGGCGACGTAAAGTTTCTTGGCGGCGTTGGCGCGGAGAACTTTTCCGAGGATCTGTTCGCTGCGGCCTTCGCCGTAGGCCCATGCGGTGTCAAAGAAATTGCAGCCGAGATCGACGGCGCGTTGCAGGGCGTCGAGCGATTCGGCTTCGTCGGAGCCGGTCCAGCCGGCGAGTCCCCACATGCCGTAACCAATTTCACTGACGTTCCATCCGGTGCGGCCGAACTTGCGATAATGCATGAGAGCGGGCTCCTTTGAATTGGGAGTCCATTATAGCGGCCAACTCTCCTTTTCGTCCGCTGATGAAGCGAGGTACAAGCTAGGATAAAATTCGGAGATCACGTTTAAATGGAGCGCGGGCGGCAACACGTTGTGCTGATCGTGACGCAGCGGCGGCTCTGCGACCGCGGCGGAGATGGTCAGCGAAGCGAGCATCTGGCATTCGCATCTGGGCATCCTTGACTACCAGCTCAACGACCGGGAACCGCGACTCTTTTGGACATTGGTCGTCCAAATAAAGGCGAATACTAAAAACGGATCGTGAGTTAGAGGGAATTTCATGCGATCTCGACCGGTTGATTAAGCCGGGATGCGCAGCAGTGGAGATCCTTTCTAGCCAGGTCGGTCGCTTCGCTCAGGATGAAAGTGGCAGAGGCGGGGTCAGCGGCTCGCTATAAGGAGGAACATGAAAAACGACAGCGGCAGCGTTATCAAGAATCATGCAGTGGTTTCGCACGAGGAGTGGCTTGCGGCGCGCAAGGCGTTCCTGGCGAAGGAGAAGGAGTTCACGCGACTGCAGGACCAACTCAACCAGGAGCGACGGGACTTGCCGTGGGAGGCGGTAGGGAAAGAATACGTGTTCGAGGGACCAGAGGGGAAACAAACGCTGGCGGAGCTTTTTGACGGAAAGAGCCAGTTGATCGTCTATCACTTCATGTTTGAACCCGGTGCCAACGCGGGATGCCCGCACTGCTCGCTGCGAGCCGACGGCTTCAACGGCGTCGGCGTGCACCTGCAGGAGCGCGACGTGACGATGATCGCGGTGTCCCGTGCGCCATACAGCAAGCTGGCGGAGTACCAGAAGCGGATGGGCTGGAATTTCAAGTGGTTCTCTTCGAGCGATACGGATTTCAATTTCGACTACCACGTATCGTTCACGCCGGAAGAGTTCGCAAAGAAAAACGCTTTCTACAACTTCAAGACACAAGATCCGCAAGCTCCCGAACGCGAAGGGCACAGCGTGTTCTACAAGCATGAGAGCGGGGCCGTTTTTCACTGCTATTCGTGCTACGACCGGGGAAACGACAAACTGAACATCCACTATCACTATCTGGATTTGGCGCCCAAGGGCCGGGATGAAGGCGGGCGCGGACCCTTCTGGGTGCGCCGACATGATGAATACGGCCGGTAGCTGCCAGACCGGAGAACGGGACGAATGCTGCGATGAATAAGAAAAAACTACTGCTGGTGGGGCTGGTGTGCGCGGCGGCCGTGGTGTTTGGCGCGCAGGTTCGCGGGGACGCGACCGAGGAGATTAAGAGGCTGGCGGAGTTGATGGGATGGAAGGCGGGGACGATCGCGGCGGATATTGGCGCGGGCGACGGGAAGTACACGTTTGCGGCGGTGGAACTCGTGGGGGCCTCGGGAAAAGTGTTTGCGACGGAGATTGATGCGAAAAAGCTGGCGGAGTTGAAGGAGGAGGTTGCCAGGCGCAAGCTGGCGAACGTGATGGTGGTGGAGAGCAAAGAGGCGGATACGAATCTCCCGGCGGGATGTTGCGACGCGATTTTTCTGAGGCGCGTGTACCATCACCTGACGAAGCCGGCGGAATTCGATGCCAGCGTGGTGCGGTCGTTGAAGGCCGGAGGGCGGCTGGCGATCATCGATTTCGCGCCGCGGGCGGGGTTGGAACCGGTGGAAGGAGTTCCGAGCAACCGGGGAGGACACGGCATCCCGCAGAAGATTGCGATCGAGGAGCTGAGCGCCGCGGGGTTGCAGGTCGAAAAAATAGTGAATGACTGGCCGGAGGATAGTTACTGCGTTTTGTTTGTGAAGAGGTGAGGGTCAGAAAGGGTCAAAATAAACGGTCTGAAGACCGGCCACTACAACAGACAAAACCAAGATGCCGGGCTTCCCGACAAATCGTCGGGACCCCCACGAATCGGGGGAAAGCCCGGCGCTAGAAGAGCACGAGCGGCTGTACCACCAGGCCGGCGCTACGAGGTGATGGCGAGGACGCGGAGGGGGCTGCCTGAGCCGTTGACGATTTTGAGGGGGGCGGCGATGACCACGGCGCCGGTGGGGGGCAACTGATCGAGGTTGCAAAGGCTGGCGAGGCCAAACTTTCCGCTTCCGTGCATGACGTAATGGTTTGAGAACGGCGGGTCAAACTTGGCGGCCTGGCCGGCGTCGGTTCCTACTGTTTCGACTCCCACGCCTAGAACATCGCGCTCCGCGGCCAAAAATTCCGAGCACTCCTTGGCCCAGCCCGGGGTGTGCGGCCCGTCGTCCTTGAGGTTGATGTATTGCGCGGGATCGCTGCGCTTCGACCAGCCGGTGCGAAGGAGCACCCACGCGCCGGGCGGGATGCGTCCGTGCCCTGCTTCCCATTGCCGGATATGCCCGGAGGTCAGCAGAAAATCCGAATTTCTCTCCACGTCTTTCGTTACGTCAATAACGCATGCCGGGCCGATGAATTTCTTCGGCGCGATACGATCCACCGTTGAGTCCGGCAAGTCCTTGCCACTGACCCAATGCACGGGGGCATCGAAATGTGTTCCGGTGTGCTCACCGGTCTCGAAGGCGTTCCAATACCAGGCGGGACCGCGTTCATCGTAACGGGACAATTCGCGGAGGGAGAAGGGCGGCGTGTTGTTCCACTGCGGAGGGAGCGGCAGCAGGGGTGTGGCAGGACTTAGCGGCAGGGTGAGGTCCACCACGCGGAGGCGGCCGGCATTTAGTTCTTCGACGAGTTGGAGCAGGACTCCGGGCATGAAGACCCCCTGAACAAGCAAGGGAGAGTATGCCCAGAATAGGTGAAGAAGAACAACACGGACGCTTCAGTGAGATTTTGCGGCGAGCGATTGGATGTAGCGGCGAAACTGGAAACGGTTTTCGAGCAGGCCCAGGTCGGTGAGGAAAGCTTTCGGGCCGACCGGCTCGACCTTGGCAACGATCGTCTGCAATCCATCGTCCAGGATGGCCTGGCGGGTTGCAGCTTTGAATTCCTCGACAGTGCGCACCGTCGAAGCCCGTGGGATGCCCGCGGCGCGCGCGATGCCTTCCAAGTCCGTCCCGGTGCTCGTGGCCGTGGGGAATCCACCGACGGAAAGCAAGCTCGCATTGTCAAAAACGACGTGGACCAAATTTTTAGGCTTGTAACGCGCAAGTGTGCTCAAGGTGCCGAGGTTCATCAGCAGCGAGCCATCGCCATCGAAGACCACGACCTTCTGATGGGGCAGGCAGAGAGCGAGGCCCAAGCCGGTGGAGGAGGCGAGTCCCATGGCGTGCTGCAGGTAGAAAAAATTAGGACTATGGCCGAGCGACTGCAGCTCCGCGGCCACGGCACCCATGATGGTGACTACCAGACATTTTTCAAGCTCGGAGTAAATGGAGCGCAGACAGTCGGTGCGGAGCATCATTTCTCCCACATCATTCCACCCACATCAGGTCGCGCGTCAGGAGCAGAGCAACGGGCTGAAGACTGCTCTCGGCGAGGGTGTGGGCTTGCCGGATGCGCTTTTCCACGGATGCGGGCGCGTCGAGAAAAGAATAGGGAATGTTCATTGCGCGCAGCAAGGCCTCGGTGACGTTCCCGCCCTGCGTCTGCCAGGGGTCACGTTCGCCAAACGAACCGCGATAGGTGATGAGCATCAACAGCGGGATCTTGTAAAGATGCGCGAAGGAGACGATGCCGTTGATGGAGGCAAGATAGCCGTGGTTCTGCATCAGCATCGCGGACTTCACGCCGGCAAAGTGCGCACCCGCGGACAGGCCGACGCCCTCCTCTTCCTTGGCCAGGCGCACAAGAGTCATTTCCGGATCGCCCTCGGCAATTTGAATCAGGTGGACCAGCCAGGTTTCCGGGAGCGCGGAAAGCAGCCGGATGCCGCAGGCTTTCAGCGCGGTGTAGATGATCTTCGAATTCTCAAGCGAGACGGGCACGGTTTAGTTGTTCGATGGAACTTGCGAGCTGCACCTTCGCACGAGTGAAGATTCTACGTCAGTGGGACGGTCGACTCAATTTCAGATCACCTGCGTGGCAATTCCGCAGCAGGGAAAGCCCTGGAAGGGAGAACCTCATTCGTAGCGCAACGCGACGATGGGATCCACGCGAGTGGCGCGGCGGGCAGGGATGTAGCAAGCGGCGAGCGCTACAAGCCCCAGTAAGGCGGCGACGCACGCGAAGGTGAGCGGGTCGGTGGCGCTAACACCGAAAAGCAGAGTGGATAAGAGCCGCGCGAAGCCGAGGCCGGCGAGAACCCCGACGGTGACGCCCAGAAGCGTGAGACGCGTTCCCTGACCCAGGACGTGGCGCAGGACATCGCGGCGCTGGGCGCCGAGGGCGATGCGAATGCCGAGTTCTTGCGTGCGCTGGGTGACGCTGTAAGCAATCAAGCCATAGATGCCGACGGCGGCGAGCACCAAAGCGACGGCGGCAAAGATGCCGAGAAGGAGCATAGTGAAGCGCGAGCGGGAAAGGGAATCCGCGAGAAGCTGGTCCATGGGGGCGACGGCGGCCATGGGGAGTTCCGGATCGATCTGCTGAAGTTCGTTGCGCGCTGCAGATACCATCGCGAGAGGATCGTTCGAGGTGCGCACGAGAATGGTCATTCCTGACATGACGAGCTCGGGGTGCGGCCAATAAACGGTGGGTTCGGGTGAGGTGTCGAGCCCGATCTGGTGGACGTCGCCAACCACGCCGATGATCTCCGACGGCTGGATCTCATTCTCCGCGAAACTCTTCATGTAGATGGCGGCTTTCTGGCCGAGGGGATTGACGCCGTGGAGATATTTGTCCGCGAAGGCCTGGTTGATGATTGTCACGTGCTTTTCTTCCGCCAGCTCTTGCGCGTTGAACAGGCGGCCGACGCGTAGGGGAATACTCATGGTGGCGAAATAGTCCGGCCCGACAACGCCGACGTTGGCCACCGGAAGATCGGAGAGCGCGAGCGACGGCTGGCTGAGAACATGGACGCCGGTGGCAGCGCCCAGGCCGGTGAGCGGAGGAAAGCTTTCCATGCTGGCGGAGCGGACGCCGGGGACCGCGGAGATTCTGGCGAGAAGCTGCTGGAAGAAAGCCATGCGCAATGGGTCGGTACCGTACTTGGAACGGGGAAGCGCGATTTTGAAGGTCAAGAGATGGCCGGTATCAAATCCCGGATCGACGCCAATTAGCCGGACAAAGCTGCGAATGAGCAAGCCGGAGCCGGTGAGCAAGACGAGGGCCAAGCCCAACTGTGCTACCACGAAGGCGTTGCGCGCGAAGGCGCGGCGGTTTGCGGAGGAGGAGCCGCGGCCTCCCTCCTTGAGCGTCTCCGAGATTCGCGAATGTGCCGAGATGTAGGAAGGCAGAAAGCCAAAGAGCAAACCGGCGAGAAGCGTTGCGGCGAGGGCAAAGGTAAGAACGTGGAGATCCATCGAAACGAAACGCAGGTCGAGGAGATTCCGGGGGCTAGCTGCCAGAAGAGCGTTGGTGCCCCAAACGGCGAGCGCGACGCCGATCCCGCCGCCGATCAAAGCGAGGAGCAAGCTTTCCATCAGCAACTGGCGTGCGATTCGCCAACGACTCGCGCCGATGGCAGTGCGAATGGCCATCTCGCGTTCGCGACTCGCGGCGCGGGCGAGAAGCAGGCTGGAAACGTTTGCGCAGGCAATCAGCAAGACGAAAGCGACCGCGCCGAACAGAACCAGCAAAGCGGGACGCAGATCGCCGGAAATCTGCTGGCGCAAAGGCACGACGTTGACGCCCCAGTGCCCGTCGAAATCCGCATATTCCTGCTCCAGCCGGGCGGCGATGGCGTTCATCTGGGTCTCTGCCTGCGAATGGGTGGCACCCGGATGGAGCCGCGCGACCACGGTCATGAAGCGGCCGATCTGCTTGTGATCGTGAAACGACTGCGGAAACACAAAGGGAGACCACATTTGCGGCTTTGCGCCGGTGAGTGAGCCGTCCTTAATGAACCAATTGAAATTCTGAGGCGCAACACCAACCACGGTTTCGGGATGCCCGTTCAGCAGAATAGATTTGCCGACGATGGCGGGATCGCCGGCGAAACGTTCTTTCCAAAGGCCGTAGCTGAGAATGACGACGTTGGCGTGACCGGGCTGGCCGTTTTCGGGAGTGAAGCCAGGGCCGATGATGGGATCGACTCCGAGCAGGGAGAAGAAACTCGCGGAGACGTCCTGAACGACGACTTCTTGGGGCTCGCCATTTCCGGTGAGATTGTCGCGTTCGTCGAAAACAAAAGCCATGCTGGAGAAAACGGTATTGCGGCTTTGCCAATCGAGAAAGTTGGGCGGAGAAACGGTGTTATGAGGGTTGCGGTGCTGGGAGTTGCTTTCCCAGACCATGACCAAGTTGTCCGGATCGTGATAGGGGAGAGGGTGAAGGAGGACGGAATTGATGACGGAGAAAATCGCGGTGTTGGCGCCGATGCCGAGGGCGAGAGTGAGGACAGCGACGACGGTGAAGCCGGGGTTGCGAAGCAGCATGCGGAGGGCGTGACGAAAATCGCGTGCGGCTTCCTCCAGCCAGCCGACGATGTCTACTTCGCGAGTGTCTTCCTTGAGGAGGGCGGTATTGCCGAAGCGTTTTTGCGCTTCCTGGCGCGCTTGCTCGGGGGACATTCCGGCGGCGAGGTTGTCTGCGGCGCGCATTTCGAGGTGCGCGCGCAACTCTTCATCGAGATCCTGATCTAAGCGTTCTCTTCGAAACATGCCTCGCAGGCGAGTGATCCAGGACACGGTGCACCTTCCTTTCGGGTCTTTCAGGCGAACTGGAGAACGTGGGCGACGGCTTGCGTGAGGCGTTCCCAGTTCTTTTCTTCTTTGGCAAGTTGTTTCCGGCCTTTGGCGCTCAACCGATAGTAGCGAGCGCGGCGATTGTTCTCGGAGATGCCCCATTCCGCGCTGACCCAGCCGTCCTGTTCCATGCGGTGGAGCGCGGGATAGAGAGAGCCTTCCTCGACGCGCAGGATATCCTTTGAAACCATCTGGATGTGAAGAGTAATGCCGTAGCCGTGCAAGGGGCCGCGAGCAAGGGTCTTGAGGACCAGAAGGGCCAGGGTGCCCTGGAGAAGGTCATTCTTGGGCTTGAGCATCGGCGCTCCTATAGATAGCTATAGGTAGAGACGGGGCGGAGAAGAAAATGTTTCTGAAAAAAAAGAGAAAATGGTGGCTGGAGGATTGGTGGCCCTGAGTGGCGCCCTGAGTGGCGCCCTGAGTGGCCCTGAGTGGCCCTGAGTGGCGCTTGTTGAGGGAGCGGGACGGGGGTATGCTTCACTGCGGATTTTGTTGTGGGCAAGGAGACGGCAATGAACATACGTGGGGGTTTGTTTGTGGCAGTGGCGATGTTGACGGCCGTGGGAGTTGCGGGGGCTCAGCAAGCTGCACCAGCGGCAAGTGCCCCGCCCAGCGGAGCGGCACCGCCAGACCTGACGCCGGTGGCGAATCCGGTGAGCGGGTTCGTGAAAGCTGGGGTGGCGCGGTACGGGAAGAACATGATCTCAGCGGCCGAAGCGATGCCCGCGGAGAAATACAGCTTCAAGCCTTCGCCGGAGATGAACTCGTTCGGGCACCTGGTGATACACATCGCGCAAACGAACAACACCTTCTGTGCCAAGATCTCCGGGCAGACGGCACCGGAGGTGAAGATGGCGGAGACGGACCCGAAGGACAAGCTGGTGGCGGCGATTAAGGACTCGTTTGCATTTTGCGCGTCGGCGCTGGCGAACCTGGACGATTCGAAACTGGGGGAGCAATTCGTGCTGTTCGGCAACCGGCCGATCTCGCGGGGAGGAGCGCTGGTGGCGCTGGGGGGCAGTTGGACGGATCACTATGCGACGCAGGCGATTTATCTGCGATTGAACGGGATTTTGCCGCCCACGGCACAGCCGGAGAAGAAATAGAGCTTCAACTTCACTTCTGAAAGCTACGCTTCCCGAGACGAAGGGGTGGCCGCTTGGAGCTCGCGGTGAGTGGAAGCGCCGCCTTTCAATTCGCGGGCGGAGCGGCCGTGGTGCAGGACGAGATGCAATAGAAACATCATGATGAGGACGCCGCCAAAAGTGACGACGATGGTGGCGCCCGTGGGGGTATCAAGCTTCACGCTTAGATAAACTCCCAACGCAGAGACTAGTGTTCCCATGGTCCAACCGATGGCGAGACGCGGGCCGATGCGGTCGGCAAAGAGCATGGCGCCAACGCTGGGGACGATCAGATAGCAGAAAACGAGCAAGACGCCGGCGATGGCCACCGACGAGGTGACCACAAATCCAAAAGAGGCGTAGAAGAGAAAATCCCAGAAACGAACGTTGAGGCCGGTCTGCTCGGCCTTGTCGTGATTCATGGAGATGAGCAGGAATTTCTTGCGAAAGAGGAAGTGAAAGAGGCCGATACCGCTGTAGAGCAACGCGGTTTTGATCACCTCGGGCTTGGAGACGGCAAGAATATTGCCGACGAGCATGTGCGTGAGATGCTCGGTCTCCCCGGTAGCCTTGCTCATCAGGAGGATGGCCATAGCGGAGGCAACCGCATAAGCGATGCCGATAAAAGCTTCCTGGGGGATATGGCCGCGGCGCGTGCGCGCAAATGCGAAAATGGCAGCGCCGAGAAACGTGAAGCCGAGGCTGATCCAGTAGGAGCCGTGGCCATGCGGGTCCATCCCGGCGATAATGGCAACCGTGGCGCCCAGCGCGGCGATCTGCGCGAGAGCGAGGTCCACGAAAATGACGCCGCGCTCGACGACATGCACGCCAAGATAGGAATGGATGCCGGTCAGGATGAGGCTCGCCAAGAATGGCAAAATCAGAAACGGAAGAATCTCCATCGAATACTCTCCTAGTGGGTCTCGTCAAAAGCCTTCTTGAGCTTGGCGATGTCGTAGTCGAACAGCTTGAAGTAGTCGGTAATTTCCTTTTCGCCGCCGACCGAGGGCATCAGAACGACGACTTGCCCGCCCGTCTCGCGGGCGATGGAGTTGGGCGTCTTCAAGTCAAAGTACGGCTCGACCATGATGCTCTTCACACCGTCGCGCTTCATCTGCCCGATTAGTTCCACAGTGTGCTGGGGGCTCGGGGGAATGCCGGGACGCGGCTCGACGTAGCCGACGACATTGAGGCCGAAATGTTCGGCGAAATTCGGCCAGGAGCGGTGATAGGTAACGACCTTGCGGCCGGCGTAGGGCTTCATCTGCGCCAGCCATTGCTCGTCGGACTGCTTGAGGCGCTGCTCAAAGGCATCGTAGCGCTGGGCAAAATAAGCTGCATCGTTGGGGCGCATTTCGCTGAGTTTGTTCTGGATGCCCTTGGCGATGCGCAAGCCGTTGTCCGGGTCCAGCCAGTAGTGCGGGTTCCCGAGAGGATGGACGTCGCCTTCGGCGCGGGTGACCTGGCCGGTGGGAATTTCCAGGATTTTCGCGAACCGGGAGGCGTCGAGATAACCCGGCGCGCCGACCTGAATCCTCGGATTGCTGGACTGAGTGATGAGCGGCGGCAGCCAGCCGATCTCGAGTTCGAGGCCGACAACGATGAGCAGCTCAGCCTTGGAGAGCTTCAGAAGAAAACTGGGCTTGGGATCGACAAAGTGCGGGTCTTGATAGCCGCGAGCGACGGATTCAACGTCCACTTTGTCGCCGCCGACTTCCTGCGCGAGGGACGCCAGGTCGGTGGTGGCAGTCATGATGCGAATCTTGCTGTCCGCGCGCCCAGTGAGCGGAAAGAGCAAAGCGAAGACGAGCGCAAAGGACAAGGCGAACGCGGTGAAACGAGTCTTTGTCAATAAGCGTGGCATCGAAATCTCCTCGAACGGCTTAAAACGGGTGAGCGCCGTGCGCGCCCATCACAAAAAGAAACTGGAAAAGAATTTCATTGGCATTCGAGAAATCGTATGGACCGGTCGCCAGATGACCGAAGCGGTACTGCCCACGGATCTGGCTAAATTCGCTGGGCCAATAAGTGAGGATACCGGAAAAGCCGGTATCCGTCAGACGGGCATCGGTGGCGTGGCCGCTGCGGTCGAAGCGTCCACCGACGGTCCAGCGGCGGTTTACGCGGTATTCCGCGGAGGAGTACATGCCAAAAGCATGTTGCGTCTGAAAAAGATTCGGGACCGCAGCAGAGAGCTGGTCACGCGCGCTCCAGAACAGCTCGGTGCGGAACAAGAAGGAATTGTAGATAGCGCGGCGCAGAGGCTTCCAGCGGAGTGTAGCGTCTCCGCTATACAGATTGGTCAGGAAGTTCGAGCCGAGGTTGTTGTGGCCGCGCGCGTAGGAGAGGCCGAGATCCAGGTTGGTGGATTCGGACAGGTCGCGATAAGCGCGCAGGTGGCCGACGACGCTGACATCCTGGCGACGGCTGGCCTGGAACACATCCGCGGAATCACCGCGTAATACCTCCGCGCTTCCTTCGAGGAACCAGTTCTTGGGCGCGGGCAGAAAACGCGAGAGGAAGAAGCCGGCGTCATCGATGCCGTCCTCGCCGCCGACTAAATTGTTGGTGACGAGGGGCCGGTCAATGAACGGCAGGGCGTGATTGTGAATGGTATTGACCTTGCCAAAGTCGGCACGCTTCTTACCGACCTTGAGCAACAGACCTCCCGGGAGCGATGTAAAGGTGACATAAGCCTCTTCGACGTTTACGCCCGTCTCGCCGAAGGAGATGAAGGCATCGGCGCGCGCATATGGATCGATGATGGCCTGCATTCCTACTTCGGACTCGTGCATCTCCAGCGAACGTTCTGGCGAGACTTTATTGTGGCCCGCGGTGCCAATGAAATCGCCGATCAGGCTGATGTCCGGATTGAGAAGTTTTGCGTTGCCCGACGCACCTCCGAAAGTCTGTGTTTGCGCGACCTGCGCAGCGGCCGGGGCAGGAGACGAGGGCAGCATACCCGGCTCGGGGTGCGCGGAGGCTAGCAGAACTTGCGGTCCGGAAGATGGTTCCGGTGATTTCGTTTCGCGAAGTTCCTTTAGCTCGCTGCGCAAGAGTGCTACTTCGCCAGCGAGAGTGCGGACTTGTGCTTCGAGCGCTTTCATGCTCGCGTCTTCCGTGTTTGCCGGGGAAACGTCGCGCTTAATTGCTACGGAAGTCGCGTCCTGAGCGTGCGCGATGGAGGAGAAAAGAAGCAGGACGGGCAGAACAGCAAATCGTTTCATGACATTACTCCCTGAGTTCTATGGAATCGAGCCTTTGTTGCAGTGAACGTGGAGGCTGCTATGGGAAAAACGGAGAAAGCTATAGGGCGGGAGGCGCGCGGGGAGAGATGGCGCGCGGAACTGCCGAGGATACCCAAACAACCAAAGGAGCGAATTCGAGCCGGTTCATGACCGGCACAATAGCAATGTTGGGCGACTGCGAGGCGATCACGGAGGCCGCTGTCGAGCAAACCGGGCAAATGTGCGAGGCGGACGGCGTGGTCGTCAAGTCCGTGCAAAAGTGGAACTGCGCCCCAAGGAAGAAGACCCCGAGGAGCAACGCCAAAATGCGGATGCCGTGAGACTTGGCCTGCATGTGCTTACTAAGACGAAGCTTAAGCAAGAATGGTTGCGTGGTCAAGAAAACGATTTCCTTCCTGGGGGTGCCTGTTTGCAACTAATCGGGATTTTCAGTCATCCAAAGTGCTAAGGTAAAGTGTAGATAGATGTATCTGCGGGAAGCTATTTTCGGACGAACGGTTGTGCGCCGCGTGCTGGCACTGCTGGCTTCGGTCGCGCTGCTTTATTTTGCTGCCGGCGGCTCTCTGTTCCACCAACATACGGGTGGGCCCGATACCGCCTGCCATATCTGCCAAGTGCTGCACATGCCGGCGCTGGCGGCTGCCCGGCTGGACCTCGTCAGCACGCCACGGATCATCACTCGGTATTCTTCGCTGCCGCAGCACGCAGCGCCCAGCGATTCCTTCTCTCTCGATCGCGCCGGGCGCGCACCTCCCGCTGGCTAGTTCCACACCCCTTAGCTTGAAGTGTATTTCCGAGCGCTGACGGTTCTAAAAGTCGGCGTCACCGCCATTTTTCAGGCGGCTCCTATCCACACAAAACAGAGAATAACTCTCGAAAGGGATGGAGAAAAAATGTTGAAGCGTTTGAGTATCAGCGTGGTGTTTGCTCTAGGGCTGGTGTTGTCTGTTGCGGTTGCTCCCGCGAACGCGCAGTTGGGAAACGCAGGCTCGATTGAGGGAGTGGTAAAAGATTCCTCTGGCGGAGTGATTCCCGGCGCGAAGGTCGAAATCTCCTACTCCGTAAGCGGATATCAACGTGAGACCACCACTGGCAGCGATGGAAGCTTTCGTTTCACAAACGTACCCTTTAACACGTATCACCTCGTGGTGACAACGTCCGGATTCGCGCCCTATACACAGGACGTGGACGTACGCTCCAGCGTACCGACGGGCATACAGATCGCGCTCAAACTCGGCACGGCGGCAACCAGCATTACGGTCGAGGCGAATGGCGGCGACCTGCTGGAGAAGGACCCCAGTTTCCATACAGATGTTGACACCGGCTTGACCGATCGGATGCCGCTGGAAAGCCAGTCTTCTTCGGTGAGTTCACTGGTGACGCTGGCGACGCCGGGCGTGGTGGCGGACTCGAACGGGCTGTTTCACGGACTCGGCGACCACGCCGAGAATTCGTTCTCCGTGGATGGCCAGCCCATCACGGATCAGCAAAGCAAGGTCTTCTCGAACCAGATTCCGCTGGATTCCATTCAGTCGCTGGAAGCGGTCTCGGGAGGTCCGCCCGCCGAGTACGGCGGCAAGACGAGCCTGGTGATTAAGGTGACAACGCAATCGGGCCTCGGGGTGACCAAGCCAAAAGGAACGATATACAGCTCTTATGGCAGCTTCGGCTCAATCACCGGCGGCTTCCGGCTGGCCTTTGGCGGCCAGAAGTGGGGAAACTTCATCGCTGCGAGCGGGTTGAACAGCAGTCAGTTTCTCGACCCACCGGAACTCCACGCCATCCACGACAAGGGCAATGAGGAGAATCTGTTTGACCGAGTCGATTACAACGTCACCGGCGCAGATTCGATTCACACGAACTTTCAATACACACGTTCGTGGTTCCAGACTCCCAACACGATTGATAACTTGAATACGGATCCGATGGCAACCGACCCCCTCACCGGCGCTCAATTACCGGCGCAAGATCAGCGTGCTCAAATCAAGACGTTCAACATCGCGCCGGTGTGGACCCGCCTGATCAGCACTACGACGCTGTTCACCTTCGGCGGTTTCGTCCGTCAGGATCGCTTTAACTACTACCCGAGCGGAAACGTGTTTGCGGACGGCACAGGACTCATTCCCGGCGGTTCCTCGGCGACGCTCAATCAGCAGCGAAAATTGACCAACGCGGGCCTTCGCTCGGACGTGTCCTACGTGAAGGGCAAGCACAACCTCAAGGCCGGCGTGACGTTTCAACATACCTTCCTGACGGAGAATTTCAACTTCGGGATTACGGATCCAGCCTTCAACGATCCGGCGAGCCCCTCCTTCAACCCGCTGTTGGCTTGCTATGATCTGACCCGCCCGACACCGAATCCAGCCGACGGCTGCGCCGGTCCCGCGAGCACGCTGTTCCATTTTCAGGGGCATACGGACGTTAAGGAGCTCGCGCTGTACCTGCAAGACACCATCAACGTGGGCAACTGGGCTTTTAATGTGGGACTACGCGGTGATGTGTACCGCGGAATCGTTCACGATTGGCAGCCGGAGCCGCGCGTGGGCTTTGCCTATAACGTCAAGAAAACGAACTCCGTTCTACGCACCTCTTATTCTCGTGTCCTAGAGACGCCGTTCAATGAAAACCTGATTCTGGCAAGCCTGGGGGCCAGTAACCCGGTCGTCGTGGACGTAATCGGTGGCGCGAGCTTACAGGCGCCCATTCGCTCCGGCCAGCGCAATCAGTTCAACGCCGGCTTTCAGCAAGCTTTCGGAAAGTACGTAGTGGTGGATGCGGACTATTTATGGAAATACACGCACAACGCGTACGATTTCTCCACCTTCGGCAACACGCCGATCTTTTTCCCGATCGCCTGGAAGAGCTCGAAGATTGATGGGCCTTCCGTGCGCGTGAGCATGCCGAATTTTCATGGCTTCACGGCACTGGCGGTGCTTGCTCACGTCCGTGCGCGCTATTTCCCGCCGCAGATCGGCGGACTGGGCTCCAGCATCACGGGCGGCGAAGTATTTCGCATCGACCACGACCAGGCCTTCAATCAGACCACACATTTCCAGTACCAGCCCTGGAAAGCCCTTCCGTGGGTCGGTTTCAACTGGCGCTATGACAGCGGTCTGGTAGCCAGCAACCCCAATCTTGATAATTTCCAGGATGCGGCGAGTTTTCTCGATGCCGCTCAGCAGGCGGCTATTGGGCTCTTCTGCGGCACGAACGTAGCGACCCGTACCAACCGGATTACCAGTTGCCCGGCCGGTACACCCGAAGGCGCAAAGCTGCTTAATGTCGCAGGCGCGACATTCGACCTGGACCACAACCCCTCGCGCGTCAAACCGCGCAACCTGTTTGATATGAGCGTGGGGGACGACAATTTGCTTCACGGCGACCGCTACAAGTGGAGCGTGCGTCTCACGGCCATCAACTTGACGAACAAGACGGCGCTCTACAACTTCCTTTCCACATTCAGCGGAACGCACTTCGTCACGCCGCGAGCGTACACGGCGGAGCTGGGCTTCCACTTCTAAACAAATGCCAGAAACGTCCAGGTAGTTTCCCCTACCGGAAAGATGAGCTACTTCTGCGCGAGGTAGGTTTTCGCTTCGGCGAGTTCTGGCCGATCGGCGCCTGCGCCGCAGATTTCGGCTAGCTTTGCGTAAAACGACTGCGCTCCACCGGTGTCGCCGGATGCTTGTAGAGAGCGTGCGGCACCCAGAAGACCGTCAAAGCGGTTTGGCGAGTTCTTCAGGACCGTCTTGTATTCGGCGATGGCTTCGGAAGGACGCTTGAGTTCCAGGAGCATATCCGCGAGCATTTCGCGGGCGGGGATGCCGACGGATTCGCCGCCATTTTTGTCCTGACGGTCGGCCCCGGCGCGCAGCTCCTCGAGAGCTTCGTCCGATTTTCCCTTGGCGAAGGCCAGCCAGGCTTCGGCTTCGCGGAGGTCCGTGGCCTTTTCGTTCGAGACGCCGTAGCCTTCTTTTCGCGCGCGTTTCTCGCGTTCGGCGACGAACTGGGTGAGTTCCTTGACGTCCGATTCCGCTCCGGCCACGTCGCCGCTGCGGGCGGCGCCGATGGCGCGGGCCCAATAGACGTTGTCCAGCCAGTCTTTGCGAGTCGCCGGAATCGGCAAAGCGGCAGCTTCTTTCCAGCGGTGTAATTCGAGCGCCGTTCGCGCTGCAAAATAAGCGCGATGTTCGGCTTTACTTTCGTTGTCTGCTCCAACCACATGATCGGTATGCTCGATGACTTCGCGGGCTTTGGCTTCCTGACCGCTCTGCAAATAGGAATAGCTGAGGAAGTCCATGGCGTGCGTCTGATAGTGGGATTCGGCTGTGTGCATTTCCGCAGCGTGGGCGCCGGAGGCGTTTGCGGCAATATTCGACGTGATGGAATCCTGCCACAGGCCGAGCCGCACAAAAATGTGGGAAGGCATGTGAATGGCGTGGGCGGAGTCCGGCGCGATGGCCGCGTAGCGGCGAGCGGCGTCGAGGCCTTGCGCCGCGAACTCGGGCCGATCCGTCGCGTGAATCATGTAATGCGCAACTCCCGGGTGTTCGGGATGCTGCTGCAGCAAGGGCTGGAGAACAGAGATGGCCTTTTGCTGGAGCGCAAGCATATTGGGTTCGTCGGCGTAAGAGAGCGAAACGAGAGAAAGCGCGTAGAAGGCCCCAATCTCCGCGTCGCCTGAGGACTGGGCGTAGAAGCGCTCCAGCGAATCGGAATAGGCTTTGATGCGCTCGGTATGCGTTAGCTTGGATTTTTTCTGGTAGAAAATCGCAGCTGCCTGGAGGAAACCTTGCTCACGCGCGCTTGCAGGATGAAGCTTCCGCGCCTTTTCGGTGTCCTTATGGCCTTCCTTTAGTTTCTTGTCGTCGGGGAATTCCCAGAGTTGGTAGAACAAAGCCATGGCTTTGCCCCAATGGGCCATAGCGCATTTCGGGTCGCGCGTGGCTGCGTCGGCGAAGGTCTGTCCGGATTCCTTGTACTGGAACGAGTGGAGGAGCGCGACGCCCTTTTCGATTGTGGGTTGCACGTCAGCGCTGCAACTCGTGGGAAAATTTATTTTGCCGAGCTGATCGGGCGGCGCGGCGGGCAAGGTATCCGCGCGAAGGGCTGCAGGTCGAAGAGCAAGAAAAATAATGAGCACCAAGAAAGCTGAAGTGAACCGACGTGCATGGCGCATGATGCTTCCTCCTGTTGGCGAGAGTGATTCTACCTCCAGGCAAACTCTTTGCGGAGTTAAACCTTTTGGCAACGGTTACTGCGGCGGGTTGGACGCGGGTTTGGGGCTACGGCTACAATGAGGGTGGAGCGGTTCTTCGAAGCAGGTGCGGGTGCGAAAGCTGTTTGAACCAATGACGAATCTCTGAGGTGCTGCGGATAGACAGCCCGTGTGCACGGCCTGTCCCGCTGGCGCGTGTCGTCGAGTCGCATGGATAAAGACGCGCGAGCGGGGCAGGAAAGCCTAACGGTTGGCTCGTGGCGCCCTACTATTTCAGAGGTTCACGGCCTAGCTCTCCACGGCCAAGCGGTCCGCTCCATTTTTGTGTTTTGCAGTGCGAAAGAGTGCATGCGCGTACTTTTTGTGGGAGACATCGTCGGCTCGCCGGGGCGGCAGATCGTTCGCGATCGCCTTGCGGACATCGTGGCGCAGCGGCAGGTCGATCTGGTGATCGCCAATGGCGAGAATTCGGCGTCAGGATTTGGGATCACCCCGCGGCTGGCGGAAGAGCTTTTGAGAATGGGAATCGATGTGCTCACGGGTGGAAATCACAGCTGGGACCGCAAAGAGATCCTGGAGTTTCTGCCGCATGAGCCGCGATTGCTGCGCCCGGCAAACTTTCCCGAGGGCAACGCTGGCAGCGGTCTCTATCTCGGAACGGCCAGGAATGGTGTGAAGTATGCCGTGCTGAACCTGCAGGGGCGCGTGTTTATGACGCCGATTGACGACCCTTTCCGGAAGGCCGACAGCGAGCTGGCGAGAATTCCGGAAGATGTCGCCTTCGTGTTCGTGGACATGCACGCGGAAACGACCAGCGAGAAGATGGCCATGGGCTGGTACCTCGACGGCCGGGTGACCGCCGTCGTCGGCACGCACACGCACGTGGCTACCGCCGATGAGCATGTTCTGCCGCAGGGCACGGCCTACATCACCGACGTGGGTATGACCGGCCCGCATGGCGGCGTGATTGGTATGGACCGCAACGGTATTATCACGAAATTTCTGAATGGCCTGCCCGCGCGGTTCGAGGTGGCTTCCGGCGACGTGCAGATGAACTGCGTCCTGATCGAAACGGACGACGACGGCCCGCGCAACGCCACCGGCCGGCTCCGCGCCCGCTCCATCGAGCGCCTACGCTTTTGTATTGATTAATACGAAATCGCAGCGATGGCGGCGCTATTCTTCCTGGAGCCCGCCGCCCTCTCGCCGGCTCCTTACCCAATACAAGGTGATCGTGCCGATGACGGCCACAACGACACACCATGCGATGGGCCAAATCATTATGTTCAGCCAGGATCCCTGGGATAGTGGCGCCATCCAGAGTTCTACGAGGCTCCACCGGAACGGTCCCAGATCGCGGGCTAGTTGGCCTGCGCTCTCGAACTGACTAATGTGGCGCACGTAAGGATAGTAGGCGCCATAGAGGCTCAGGCTCGCGAACAGTAGCAACGGCGGAGCAATAGCGGCCACCGATGCAAACCGATTGAGCAGGCTGCTTGTGTTTTCATTCCAGCGCAGAAGAATCACCGATCCTAGCCATGTCAATGCGGCCAGTCCAAACACCAGGACGAGAACACTGGAAATCAACACGAGAGGCGCGGCGCGGCTGGCGGCGTTGTCTTTCCAACGGTATTCCCGCACCAATCCGACCGCGTCGCGCAGGTCGGCGAAATCGGATTCCAGTAGGAGGGCTTCCTCCGTGCGTCCCTGTTGGCGTAGCAGCGGCAAGAGGTGTTCGTAGGATTTCTGGCGAATCGCTATCGCTATCAGTTGCTCGATGTCGCTTGAAGCTCGCTGCATGCGGACGCCATACTGCGCAGCGGCTCGGTATTGGGCCGCCGCTTCTTCATTGTAACCGGCTTTCTCGGCGGTTTCCCCCAAGTCCAGGACCAAATATTCTGCATAGGTTCTGGTAAGAAGCAAGTTTGGAATTAGCCGTGAAGCCTGCGTGAACATCAACAAGTCCGGTCGATCCCATCCCTGCTGCTGGAGGACAGCGCGCTCGAGTTCGAAGCGCTGGGTTGCATAGCTATCGTACTTGGGAGCAGCAAAAGCTTTTTGCATGGGCAGTCGAATGTCAGACTTGGTAGCGAACGAGTGACGTAGTTCCAGAGGAGTGCGGCTTGTCCACCCTGCTTCGGACGAGCCCCTGTCAAAGAGTGCGCCTGCTTCGAGTAGATGAGGGAAGGCATTATCACCGTCCCAGGCTTTAAGCCGTGCGATCCACGGAGCGGGATCGTGTTCAGGCGGGTAAGCGCTGGCGAAGCGGGCGTAAATCCAGGTGAGGCGCGCGTCGAGCGCGATTGCTTTTTCAGCCGCGCGTGCGGCTTCCTTTAAGTCGGGATGGTGCAGCGCGACAAAGGCAAGGGCGCGGGCATCCGACTGGGCTATCGCCCGACGCTCGATCCGCGAAAGAGTGCGCGTGGAAAAAAAACCGCTCCCCCACGGGCCTGTTTCGATGGGAACGGAGAGTGTGACGAGCGCCTGGCGGAAACCTGGCACTGCCAACAGAGCCAGAGAAAGAAGGAGCGCGGTCCAAACCCAGGGGCGCTTCGGAGAAAGGATTCCGCGCTGCTGCCAGACCGGAAGTTCTTCGGCTTTGACGGCGCGGAAGACGTCTTTTCGCAAATCCTCCCAGTCCTTGAATTGGGCAAGGCTGCGGCGAAGAGCTTCGGGCTCGCTGGCGCCACCAGAGAGCGCTTCCTTGTAGGCGTCTTCGAGTTGCTGCGCCAATTCTTCGATGACTTCCTCTCGCCGGCCCGGCTCCAGTGGCAGGGGAGTCAGCCGGCTGCGGACAAGCTCTTTCCAATCATGCACAGCGCACCTCCACGATGCGGTTAACTGCGCCGGAGAAGGCGCGCCAGCGAATGCGTTGGTTGGCGAGGGTCTTGCGGCCGGTTGCTGTCAGGCGGTAGAAACGGCGGCGGCGCCCGCCAGCGGGTTCCCATTCCCCCTTTACCCAGCCGCGGCGTTCGAGCCGGTACAAGAGTGGGTAGAGCGAAGCCACGTGAAAACGTACGATGCCTTCGGAACGCTCGGCGATGAGCTTGCCAATTTCATAGCCGTGGCGGGCCTTTTCCTCCAGCAGCGCTAGAATCAGCAACTCGGCGTTGCCTTTCTTGAGTTCGCGATCCGGTGTGAGTGCCATATATGGCTATACTACATATTGGCAGCCGAACGTCAATACCCATTCTTGCAGACGTGCCCGATGCTCCACCCCGCAAACTCCTTTGGAGTGTTGACCCGTCAGCGCCACCCGCGGTTGCAACGCGGGGCAACCTGCGCGCGTCCATAGTAATCTGAGGAATCATGCGACAAAGGGTGGGTCCAATCCTGAGAGTTCTTGCGGTGATGTGTCTGCTGGCGTGCGCGGCGGGCGGTGCGGCTGCTCAGGTAGAGGCCGACCTTACCGCCAGGCAGAGGATTTTCCCGGGCGTGGGCCCCGGGCTGCGTGCTATAAAGCGGGGCGGGGATGGACGGCTGTACATTCTGGCTTCGCCTTCACCTGGCTTGCTCGTGTTCGACGCGCAGGGCAAGCAAGTTCTCTCGATCAACGAAGTTGGCATAGCTTCGAGCGCTACCACCCAAGGACGTTCCCTGATTACGTATGGAGAAGACTGCGACGGGGCATCCGACGGAAAGATTTACGTGGCGGACCGTGGCGCAAACGCAATCCAGGTTTTCTCCCCCGAGGGCACACTCCTTCGTTCGATTGCGGTGAAGGCCCCCGTTTCCGTGGCGGCTCTGCCTGAAGGCGAACTTGCCGTGGGGACGCTCCGGGAACCGCACCTGGTGATCGTTTTCGACAAGAACGCCCGGGACGTGCGGGAGTTCGGCGATCCGGAGCCCCTGGCGGAGCGCGTGGAGCTGAATCGTTACCTGAACATCGGCCAGCTTGCGACGGATGCTGTAGGGCATCTCTACTACGCGTTTGCTTACCTTCCTGAGCCGACGGTGCGGCAATACGACCGCCTGGGCTACGCGGGACAGGATATCCAGTACACCGCGCTGGAGGCCATGCCGGCGGCCCAGGCCGCGCGTAAAGAGATCGAGCGCCAGGAGCGCCGCGGCAATCAGCCATCGTTCAAACGCATCCTGACCGCGGTGGGGGTAGACCGCACAAATGGGGAAGTGTGGATCGCCCTGTACAACAACCTGCTGCATTTCGATAAAGAGGGGAACCGGCGGGCGACTTATAAGATCTACACGCCGAACGGCGCGCGGCTCGAAGCCAACACCATCCTGGTGGAGAAAGACCGCTTGATCATCGGAAGCGACCCCTTGGGCATCTACGAATTCGAACGGCCCGATAAAAAAAATCCGCAATAGGCGAAGTTTTCCTCAGGCCATCTTGTACCCGTTTTGTGAAAGTTCGCCGCACTAGGTTAAAATTTATTCAAGAATGCCGCTAAAAGTAGCGACAAACTGTAAAGCAGCACAAACATTGTGCTTGTGGAAAAACTGTGCATGGGATGTGAAAGCCGGTGCAACCCTTCGCACACTTTTCGCTTGCCCCACGCGCCTCAATCAGGGACAATCCCGCGCTGACTCATAACGGCGGTAAGAGGGCCGAAAGTCCAGACAGGCCGTTTCCGGAACGACAGGGGCAGTTCAAGCGTTCCGGCGCGGGCAAGAATCCCGAAGCCTGAAGAACGACAGCAACAGACTAGCTTTCCACAGTTTTTTCACATCTGTGGAAATAGCACAGGAGTCTCTTTTTTGTTCCGATGACGACTGCACCTCAACTTGGGCGTGAGCGCGAAGTGGCGAGTCCCTGGGACAAGTTTCTCGAACACGTGAAGTCCCGGGTCAGCATCAACACCTACACGACGTGGTTCCAGCCGACAAGGTTGAACCGCGCTGAAGGGGACACCGTATACGTACAGATCCCCAGCGCCGTCTTCCGGCAGGTTCTGACGCGCACCTACGGCGACATCGTTAAGGCCGTCTTTCATGAAATCGGCACGCCGAACGTGAAGGTGCAGTACGTGTGCACCGAAGAGGAACCGGTGCAGCCGGCGCCGGTGGTTTCCGGCGTCAAGCAAGCAAGATTGGATTTTGAGAGCAGCGATCACCAGCTTAACTTGCGCTACACCTTCGATTCGTTCGTGGTGGGCAAGTCCAACGAATTTGCGCATGCCGCTTCGCGCGCGGTCGCCGAGCAACCTTCGAAGGCGTACAATCCGCTGTTCCTTTACGGCGGCGTGGGCATGGGCAAGACGCATTTGATGCACGCCATCGGTCACACCATCAAGAAGCGCAATCCGGCCATGCGTCTGAGTTACGTCAGCGCGGAAAAATTCACCATCGAGGTAATCAATTCGCTTCGTTTTGACCGCATGATCAGTTTCCGCGACCGTTTCCACACCGTGGATGTGCTGCTGGTCGATGATATCCAGTTCATCGCCGGAAAAGAGCGCACCCAGGAAGAGTTCTTTCATACCTTCAACGCGCTTTACGAGCAGCAGAAACAGATTGTGATTTCCTCGGACTGCCTGCCGAAGGACATCAACTCCATCGAAGAACGGCTGCGCTCGCGGTTCGAATGGGGTTTGATTGCCGACATTCAGCCGCCGGACCTCGAGACCAAAATCGCGATTCTGCAGAAAAAAGCGGAGAACGAACGCTTCGGCCTTCCCGACGACGTCGCGGAATACATCGCGCGCGCCATCAAGTCCAACGTGCGCGAGCTGGAAGGCGCGTTGACCCGGCTGATGGCTT
>WNGP01003294.1_pt1 | contig 23325 bp, 18 predicted proteins | sample 5407671 | NCBI WGS metagenome assembly WNGP01 (sample SAMN13153381, study PRJNA577476) | soil metagenome | isolation source: 40 cm soil or saprolite under Garry oak tree replicate 2 | place: USA:California | collected 2016-06-15
TATTTTCTGGCCATCCACACCGGCATGCGCGCTCCTGGCGTCTATTGGTCCGTGGTCGTCGCCGAAGCCTCCATGGCCGCCGTCAGCATCCTTCTCTTCAAACGCGGCTACTGGAAACGGCAAAAAATTTGACCAGCCGGGAACGCCGGTCTCCTGATCGGCCTTCTTCCGCGCCGTCGTTCCTCGTGGCACGGCCATTCCTGGCTGTGCGCGTATTGAGCTGGCATCTACTTCCCGTCGTAAGGTTGCTCTCGCGCAACTCCTACCTGATGGTCTTCAAACTGATGACCCACTACCGGGAAAATCGATCCCCGTCCGGCGGCGAGGATTCTCTTCCCCACCTCGCTCACCTGCGGCATAATCCCCCCGCACAGGGGCAGCATTTTGATCCGCTTCCGCCAAATGGGGAGGATTCAGTGAGTGAACGTCCATGGAGTTCCACGGCACCCCCGGGTGAATTCCGCACCTACGTGCCGGCCGAGGAGAGCCCCAAGGAATTTACCATTCGCGCGGTGATCCTTGGCGCTCTCTTCGGACTGCTTTTCGGCGCGGTGACCGTGTACGTCGGCCTGCGCGCCGGGCTCACCGTTTCCGCTTCGATCCCTATTTCCGTGCTCTCCATCAGCATTCTTCGCGCTTTCGGCCGCTCCACCATCCTCGAAAACAACATCGTCCAGACCACCGGCTCGGCGGGAGAATCGCTTGCTGCGGGTGTCATGTTCACGATCCCTGCGCTGATCTTTCTCGGCTTCGGCTCCGAATTCACATTTTGGCGGATTTTCCCATTGGCTCTTCTCGGCGGATGGCTCGGCGTGCTCTTCATGGTGCCGCTGCGGCGGCAACTCATCGTCAAGGAACACGGCAACCTGGCATTTCCCGAAGGGACTGCCTGCGCCGACGTGCTCGTCGCGGGAGAACGCGGCGGCTCCTTCGCGGGCCGCGTCTTCTGGGGACTCGGTCTCGGCGGCGTCTACACCTTCCTCATGAACACCGTTCAAGCGTGGACATCGCAGCCGGAAGGCCGGCCCAGTTGGTTCCCCGGTGCGAGTTTTCGAGCGGCAATCACCTCTGAATATCTGGGGGTCGGCTACATCATCGGCCCCCGGGTCTCCGGCATACTCTTCGCCGGCGGCATCATCTCTTGGCTGGTCATGATGCCCGCCATCAAGTTTTACGGGCAGCTTGCCGGCAACACGCCGATCTATCCCTCCACCATTCCCATTCCTCTCATGACGCCGGATGACATCTGGCGCAGTTACATCCGCCCGATGGGCGCGGGGGCCGTCGCCGCCGCTGGGTTGATCACCTTGCTGCGGACTCTGCCTACCATCATTTCCGCACTGCGTGCCGGCTTGAAAGACGTGCGTGCCGAGGGCGCGGGCCAATCGACAGCTTCCAGCCGCATCGACCGCGACGTCCCAATGCGCTGGGTCATCTTGGGCTCGATCCTCATCATCGTCATGATGTGGGTGTTGCTGACGTTTCACCCCATGCAGGGAGCCAGCACCTATTGGTATCAAAACCTGTTCGCCGCCTTCTTCGTTGTCGTGTTCGGTTTTCTTTTCGTTACTGTCGCGGGGCGCATCAGCGGGCTGCTCGGCAATTCGTCGAATCCCATCAGCGGCATGAGCATCGCAACCCTGATGGCCACCTGCGCGATTTTCTTCCTCGCCGGATGGACGTCGGCAAATTATGCCGTGCTCGCGCTCATGATTGGCGGCGTGGTTTGCATCGCCGCCGCCATCGCCGGCGCCACCTCGCAGGATTTGAAAACCGGCTATCTCGTCGGCGCAACGCCTTTCTGGCAGCAGATGGGGCTTCTCGTTGGCGTCACCGTGTCCACCGTGGCCATCGGCGCGACCCTGAATCTTATGAACAAAGGCCTGGAGAAGTACATCCCCACGCCGATTCCCGTCAGCATCCAGGCTTTGCCATCCGGCGTGAAAATCGAGCGCGATTCGTTCACCTACCAAAACAAGAGCTACGTGCTGATCAATTCTCTGGGCTCGCATGAAATTCCCGACGGCGAATATCTCTACGACGCGGGCACCCGTCAAATCGAGTTTCAATGGGCGCAGGGCATCGGCAGCGATAAAGCTCCGGCGCCGCAGGCGCGACTGATGGCTACGGTCATCAATGGCATTCTCAATCAGCGCTTGCCCTGGCGTCTGGTGCTCATGGGCGTCGCCTTGGTCATCGCCGTGGAGGTCCTCGGAGTTCGTTCGCTAGCCTTTGCTACTGGCTCCTATCTTTCCATCGCCACCACTGGAGCCATGTTTGCCGGCGGGCTCGTCCGCGCGCTGGTCGAAGCAACCACCAAGAAGAAGGACGAAAGCGAAGCCAGCCCCGGCGCCCTCTATTCCAGCGGATTGATCGCTGCGGGAGGAGTCTTCGGCCTCCTCGGCATCATCATAGCCCTGCTGCAGGACCCGGAGATCTCCAATCGCGTCCCGCATTGGCTCACCTCCGCTCTTGGTCTGCCCTGGCGCGCAGATCTCTTCGCCTTCGGCCCCAAATTGATGGGGCCGCTCGCGACCAGCAATCTATTCGGCATTTTCATGTTCGCTCTACTCGCGGCCTCGCTCTTCTACTTCGCCCGCAAGAAGCTGAACTAGCGGATCAGGAAACCTGCTTTGACGCCCGCGATTCGCCGCCGTACACTGCATCTATGGGGACTAGGTTTGGCGCGCGGCGTTACAACTTTGACTGGCGCAGTTTCATTACCCCAGGCGTAAAACTGCTCGTGCTGGTTTGCTCCGGCGTTTTTCTTTTGCAGACTTTTGTCGGGCTGCTCGCTCCTCCCGCGGCGACCATCTGGCTGCTCAAATGGTTTGCGCTGATTCCCGAAGCTGTAACGCACCACATTCCTCCCCGCATTTGGCAGCCTTTTACCTACATTTTTCTGCACGGCGGCCTTTTCCACTTGCTGATCAACATGCTCATGCTCTGGATGTTCGGCCGGGACCTGGAACTTGTCTGGGGCAAGCGCCGTTTTCTGAATTATTTCTGCATCTGCGGGGTTGGCGCGGGGCTTATCGAGCTTATCGTCAAAACGATTCCAGTTTTCTTTGGAGGCTTGCCTTCGGTAACGCCTACCATCGGCGCCTCAGGCGCTATTTTTGGCATTCTCATGGCCAACGCTGTGCTCTTCCCCGACCGCCGCATCTGGCTGATTCCCCTTCCAGTCACAATTCCGATGCGCCCTTACGTGGCGGTGATGGGGGCCATCGAATTCTTCTCCACGATCGGTTCCGGCGGAGACAACGTCAGCCATGTCTGCCATCTCGGCGGCATGCTTGTCGGTTATCTCTACCTCCGTCGCGGCTCGTTCCTATATAACGTCCGCAACACCGTCACTGACTGGCAGCACAAACGCAGTCGCAAGCGCTTCGAAGTCTACATCGACAAACACAAGAAGGACCCGCCTTCTCGGCCTGATAATTGGGTGAATTAGGGCAAAGACCACAAAGTTGCCTTTGACTTTCTACTATATCTCTGCTATAATTAACTCTATATAAAACTCCATTTGGAATGTGGCAGCTCGCTGCCGCTTTTCCGACATCCCAGCTGTCGATCCCGGGCCGGGCCTGTTTGATTCCCAGTGCCCGCCACTATTGCTTTAAGTCCTGTGGGGTGGGGGCAGTCGCAAGTGATTTTCCACCGAAGACTGGCGACCGATAACTGTCTACGCTGGCCCGCCAATGATATGAAATTTCATGAAGTTCGTCGTCCCGCGAATGCCCATCGGTGTGCCTGCCACGATTCCGATGACGTCCCCCTTGCGCACCAGCCGCTCTTCGAGCAGGCGCTTCTCAGCGACCTTAGCCAGCCCGTCCACCTTTTGCACGTCCTGAATCTTCCTTGGCAGCGCGCCCCAGATCAGTGCCATCCGCCGCCGCGTCTCCGCCTCCGGAGAAAACGCGACAATCGGCACCAGCGGCCGGTAGCGCGATACCAAACGCGCCGTAAATCCGCTGTGCGTAAACACCGCGATCAGCTTCATGTGCAGCTCCCGCGAGGCGTGGCACACCAGCTCCGCGACGGTTTCCGCAACTTTCAATTGCTCCTGGGGCGCCGGTCGCGGAAATTCCCGGATGCTTGCTTCCGCTTCTTCGATGATGCGGGCCATCATGCCAACGGCCTCAATCGGATACTTCCCCGATGCGGTTTCCGCCGAAAGCATCACCGCGTCCGAGCCGTCGAAAATCGCGTTGGCCACGTCCGAGGCTTCCGCGCGCGTCGGCCGCGGGTTCTCCGTCATCGATTCCAGCATCTGCGTCGCCGTAATCACCGGGCGCCGGAATTCCCTGGCTCGCGCAATAATCGCTTTCTGAACCACCGGCACGCGCTCCGGATTCATCTCCACGCCAAGGTCGCCCCGCGCCACCATCACGCCGTCGGCGGCCCGCAGAATCGCGTCGAGATTATCGATAGCCTCCGGCTTCTCCAGCTTCGCGATCACCGGAGTGTCTCTCCCCGCGCGGCGAATCAGCTGTTTCGCCAGCAGCACGTCCTCCGGGCGACGGACGAAGCTCACGGCCATGTAATCCGCGCCGTGTTTCAGCGCGAATTTCAGGTCGGCGCGGTCTTTTGGCGTCAGCGCGGGAACGCGCAGTTTGATTCCCGGCAGGTTGATCCCTTTGTGCTCGCCAAGCGCCCCGCCGTTCACGACTTGGCAAATCACCTCCCGCCCGCTGACTTTTTCCACGCGCAGCTCGATCAATCCATCCGAGAGCAGGATGCGGTCGCCGCGGTGCACTTCATGCGGTAGCGGCGTGAAAACTGTATTCACCCGCGTCGAATCGCCCAGAATCTTCGCGGTCGTGATCACGAACTTTTGCCCGCTGCGCAGCAGCACCGGCCCGCCGCCCGCCAAGGGTCCGGTCCGGATTTTCGGTCCCTGAAGATCGGCAAGAATCGCAATCGGCTTTTCGTGCTCGATGGCCGCCATTCGCATCATCGAGATGTTCTTCGCATGCTCCTCGTGCGTCCCATGCGAAAAATTGAGCCGCGCCACGTCCATACCCGCGCTCAACAGGCGATCGATCATCCGCGGCGAACGGCTCGCCGGTCCGATCGTGCAGACAATTTTGGAATGACGAAAACTCATGCTCTTTTCTGCGGCAAGGATTCCCGTTTGCTTGTATGGTTCACAGGAAGGCTGCGCAAAACGACTGTCTTTTTTCTATCTTCTCGATTTGCTTCTTTGCTTCCCTACCGCGCGACCACGAATTCCGCGATGACCCGCGCCAATACCTCCACTCCCTTGGTGAAGGACGCCAGCGGGATCCGCTCATCGTCCCCGTGCATCCGCCGGAAGTCCTCCTCTGTCAGCGGGAACGGCAGAAAACCGTAGGACTGGACGTTGTGCAACCGCAACTGCGCGGAATCCGTGGCCCCCGTGGACTGAAACGGCAGCACCGGCGCGCCGGAAAATTCTCTCCCCGCAACCTTTGTGATTGTGGCATAGAAATCGTTTTCCAGCGAAGACGGCGGCGCCGCCAATCCCGCATCCGGCTGGAGCTCAAATCGGATCTGCGGATCGTTCACCAGTTTTTTCAGCTCCGCCAGTAGCACATCGATAGTGTCGCCCGGCAGCAATCGTATGTTCAGGTTGGCGCGCGCCTCCCCGGGAATGACGTTCGCACGCACACCTGCCGCCAGCATCGTCGGCGCGATCGAATCCCGCAGCATCGAGTTCCACAATGGACTTGCGTCCGAAATCACTCTCTGCGCGTGCTCCCCGCGGTCCGGTGCATCCAGCGAGCGCATCCATTTCCCCATTTCATCGTCTTCGATGGCCGCGAGCTGCTCGAAATATCGCCGCACTATCGTCGTGAAGTGCACCGGTGCGGAGTAGTTCCCGATTTTCGCCACCGCCGCGGCCAGATGCACCACCGCATTGTCCTTCGTCGGCATCGATGCATGTCCCGACGTCCCGCGCGCGATCACCGTGACGTTTACGGGAACTTTCTCGCTCGCCTGCACCGCGACGTATTGCACTTTGCCGTTCTTCAGCAAAACCTCGCCGCCCTCATTCAGCGCGAACCCGGCCGCAAACTTGTCCCAGTGTTTCGCGATCAGAATCTTGACGCTCGCGTCGCCAAACTCTTCTTCATCCGCTGTCGCCAGGAAGATTACGTCGCGATTCAACCGCGGGTTCGTGCGCTTCAGCGCGATGAACGCCGCCAGATTCGCCGCCAGCATCCCCTTGTCGTCGATCGCGCCGCGACCGTATAGGTATCCGTCCTTTTCGACCGCCGCGAACGGATCGACGGTCCACTTCGGCTTCTCCACCCCCACCACATCCATGTGCGCCACCAGCAGCAGCGCTTTCGAAGGATCAGCCATCGCCGTGCTTTTCAGTCGCGCCACCAGCGCGCTGCGCCCCGGCGTTAAATCCAGAATTTCCGCCTTGATTCCCTCCTTCTGCAAAACCGCCGCGATGTACATAGCTGCGAGTTGCTCGTTTCCCGGCGGATTCGTCGTGTTGATCTTAATGAGGTCCGCCAGCCAGCTTTGCGCTTCCTTCGCAATTGTCGAGGTATCCCCGATCGGCGACGGATTCATCGGCATTCCCCGTGGCGCCGCTGGCGAAACCTGCGCGGCAACCGGAATACTTGCGGCCATCGCCAACGCCGCCGCTCCCACCATCCTCTGGACCATGCGATTCCAGTTCACGAATCTATCCTCCTGGTTACGGCTGCCCGCAACACAGCCGCCTCAGTAAACGTTTTGCCTTAAATGTGCTTCATACTAACATGCAGGTGTGGGCGCTTGGCCTCGGCATTGGCGTTGCGTTGCTTAAATTCAACCGCTTCTTGGCAACCACGTCGCCCCGCAGGCAGGAATCATCGCCAGTTTGGAATTTTTGAGCGCAATCGAGGAGTACATGATGAAGGCCATTCTTTCCGTAGTTCTGCTGGCAGTTCTGGCGACCGCTCTGGTCTTGCCGCTGGCTGAGAATTCTGTCTTTGCCCAGGCCTCCACCGGCCCCCAGGGCGGTTCCCCGCAGCAGCAGCAGAACCCGGCTCCGCCTACTGCACCAACTACGGCGCAGCAGCCTCCGCAGGCCGGCGTCACCATTGCCGTCGACGTTCCCATCGTCACGCTAGATGTCGTCGCCACCACGCAGCACGGCGACATCATCCCTGGCCTCAAGAAAGAAAACTTCCGCATCCTCGACGATGGTGTGCCGCAAACCATCAGCAACTTCGCCCCCACCGACGCTCCGATCACCATGGTCCTCCTCCTGGAGTTCAGCAACGACCGCTGGGGCGGCATTTTTACTTATTTGTCAAAATATTGGTCGCAATCCTTATTTCCTAATCTGCAGCAGAAGGACTGGATCGCGCTCGAAACCTTTGATATGAAGACGCGCATCGAGGTGGATTTTACGCAGAATAAAGATGAAGTTCTCAACGGCATCTATCACCTTTATTTCCCTGGGTTCAGTGAATCGAACATTTTCGATGCTCTTCTCGAGACCGTGGATCGCTTGAAGGACGTGAAGGGTAAGAAGTCCATTGTGGTGTTGGCCAGCGGCGTGGACACTTTTTCCAAACACACGCTCGATCAAACCATGAAACAGCTCCGCCAAAGCGATGTGACTATTTTTTGTGTTGGTCTTGGCCGTGTCTTTCAGAATTTTGCAGATTCGCGCGGTGGAATGGGCAACATGGCTCGCATGAATTTTCTGCAGGCGGAAAACCAGCTCAAGACTTTTTCTCAGGAAACCGGGGGGTTCGCTTGGTTCCCTCAATTCGAAGGTGAAATGCCGGACGTGTTTCGCAACGTCGCCGCATTCCTCCGCCACCAGTACAGTCTCTCCTACTCTCCGACGGCCGGCGCGAAAGACGGAAAATTTCACAAGCTCAAGGTAGAGCTGGTCGCGCCCGATGGCGGTCCGCTCACCGTTCTGGACCAAAAAGGCAAGAAGCAGAAATTCCAGGTCTACGCCCGCGAAGGCTATCAAGCCCCCAAAGGCGGCGTTGGCGACTGAAACCAGTTTTCAGTTGTTAGTTGTTAGTTGTTAGTTGTTAGTTTTAGTCCGCAAGTTCTTGCTGGATCGAAGCGTGCTTCACAAGTGGAAGCCATGACCCATATTCTTACTAAGAGCTAAATACTAGGAACTAAGTAGTACTTCAGTAGCCTCGCGCAAAATCCACGCGGTTAAACATTTCCCGCCCGTCAAACCATCTCTCCAGCAATTCCATCAGGATCGCCGCCTGGCGATCCCAGAGCCGGTCGCTCACCCCGCTGGTGTGCGGCGTGATGAATAAATTCGGCGCCTTCCATAACGAACTCTCCGCCGGCGGCGGCTCCGTCTGCGCCACGTCCAGCGCCGCGCCCCCCAGCGCGCCACTTTCCAGCGCTTGAACGAGCGCTGCTTCATCCAAGAGTGACCCGCGCCCGACATTAATCAGTCGCGCTCCGCGCTTCATCCTTGCGATTTCAGCCGCTCCAATGAGGTGTTTCGTTTCCGCCGTCTCGGGCGCGCAAATCAACACGTAATCCGCGCCCGGCAATGCTTCCCGCAGTTGCGTCGCGGAAAAAATCTTTTCCGCGTGTGCCCGTTCGCCCGCGTCCGACCGCCTCACACCCCATACGCGCATCTCAAAGGCCTTCGCCCGCTTCGCCACTTCTCGCCCGATCGAGCCGTAGCCCACGATCAGCAGCACCTTCCCGTTCAGCTCCGTCAAGTGCTGCGGCTTGTCCCAAATCTCCTGCTGAGCCCATCGTCCCCGGTCCTGCCCCCGCACCGAATCAGGAAAATTCCGCGCCAGCGCCAGCAGCAATCCCATCGTGTGCTCCGCCATCGGCACGGAGAAAATTCCACTCGGGTTCGTCACCATGATTCCCGAATCTCGCAGCTCCGGATACATCAATTGCGCCACGCCCGCCGCCGTCGAGTGAATCCACTTCAGCTTCTTCCCTTCCTTCAATTGCTCGGCGCGCAGCGAGTACCCGACAAAAATATCCGTATCCGGCAGCTCCTCCGGTAATCCATCGTAATTCGGCAAATGCAGCACGCGCATCTCCGGCCACCGCTTTCGAATGGCCTCCGCCATCCCCGGCTTCGGGCGCCACTCCGTAAACGGGTGCCAAACGCAAATCACAAGTTTTGTTGCTGCAGGTGTTGTACGGCTCATGGTCAGGCTATGAAATGATGCGCAAATCCGTGCCTGTCATATCCGCAGCCCGCGGCTGCCCCAGCGAGCTCAGCATTGTCGGCGCGATGTCCCGCAGCGATCCGCCCGGCTTCAAGCGCAACTTGTCATCATCACTCACCAGAATAAGCGGCACCGGATTCGTCGTGTGGTACGTGTGCGGGCCGCCGGTCACCGGATCGATCATCGTCTCCGCATTCCCGTGATCCGCGGTGATAATCCACACGCCACCGTGCGGCTTCAGCGCCTGATAAATTCGTGCCAGTCCTGCGTCCACTGCTTCCACCGCCCTGATGGCCGCCTCCAGTTTTCCCGAATGCCCCACCATGTCCGCATTTGCGTAATTCATGATGATGGCGTCGAACTCGCCCTTCTCGATCGCTTTCACTACCGTGTCCGTAATTCCCGCCGCGGACATTTCGGGCTTCAAATCGTACGTCGCCACCTTCGGCGACGGCACCAGAATCCGCTCTTCTCCGGCGAACGGCTTCTCCACGCCGCCATTGAAAAAATAGGTTACGTGCGCGTACTTTTCCGTCTCCGCCGTGCGCAAATTCTTGTAGTGCAGCTCCGCAAACACCTGCGCCAGGATGTGTTCCAGTTTTTCCGGCGCAATCACGTATTTCAGCCAAGGCCAGCTCTTGTCGTACTGCGTCATCGCCACGTAAAACAGATTCTTCGGCCGCTTCGCATCAACAAACTTGTCGAAGTCCGGCGCCGCCAGCGCGTACGTCATTTGCCGCGCGCGGTCCGCCCGGAAGTTGAAAAAGATCACGGCGTCATCGTCGTGGATCAGCCCCACAGGCGTGGCAGACGCTCCGCTTTCCTTCGTCACTACAATCGGCTTGACAAATTCATCCGTCACGCCTGCTTCATAACTCCGCTGCAGTGCCGCAATCGGATCATCCGTCCGCGTTTCCGCTTCGCCATGAACCAGCGCGCGATAAGCCAGCTCCACGCGCTCCCAGCGGTTGTCGCGGTCCATCGCATAGTAGCGCCCGACGAGCGTCGCCATCTCGCCGACGCCCAGCTCGCGCATTTTCTGCTGCAACTGGCGCACGTAATCTCGACCGCCGTCCGGCGGTGTGTCGCGCCCGTCCATAAAACAGTGCACGAACACTTTTTCCACTTTTTGCTGCTTGGCCATCTCCAGCAGCGCAAACAAATGTTGTATGTGCGAGTGCACGCCGCCGTCGCTCAGCAATCCCACAAAATGCAATTGCCGCGCGCGGCCGCGCTCCATGGCTTGCCAAAACAGCGGCACGTTCTGCAATTGCTTGTTGGCGATTAGCAGGTCGATCCGCGTAATGTCCATGTGCACGATGCGCCCCGCACCCATGTTCATGTGCCCCACTTCGCTGTTGCCCATCTGCCCTTCGGGCAATCCGACGAACGTCCCTGACGTATGAATTAAAGTGTTGGGAAAGTTCTGGATCAATTGGTCATACGCGGGCTTGCGCGCCAGCGCGATCGCGTTTCCCTTTCCCTCCGGGCGAAATCCCCATCCATCCAGCACCGTCAGCACAATTGGTTTCGGTCGTTTCCTCATAGCTCTTCATTCACGAATGTGATTTGGCTCTTCCTGAGAGGAGGTCAAGAGATCTGTTACCGAGCAGCAAATTCACGGAGCGCCGCGAGCAGCCGATCCGCTTCCTCGGCGGTGTTGTAATGCACCAGCCCGACTCGCAAGACACCGCCGCGTTTTTCTACGCCCAGGCGCTCGGAAAGATTCAAGGCGTAGAAATTCCCGTCCCAGGTGAAAATTCCGCGGTCACCAAGAAATTTCGCAATTTCCGTTGGATTGTGATCGCCCAGCCGGAACGACAGCGTCGAGCAGCGCTCGTCAAATCGTTTTGCCTCAGTGATGCCGAAGATGCGCATCCCCGGAATCGCCTGCAATCCGGCGACCAGCCGAGTGAGCAGGCCGGTTTCATACAGATGCGTCGCGCGGTATGCAGCAAGCAACGCCTCGCGGCGGTTCTTTGCCGTCGAATCGCAGTGCCGGCCCAGTTCTGCAATATAATCTACTGCCGCGGCAATTCCTGCGATCAATTCCTGCACTTGCGTTCCCGTCTCCCAGCTTTCGGGAGAAACATCCGTTGCCGGCCGTACCTTGTACGGCTTGAATCTCTCCAGGTGCTCGCGCTTTCCGTACAGCGTTCCCATGTGCGGCCCGAAGAATTTGTACGGCGAGCATGCCAGAAAATCACAATCCAGCGCCCTCACGTCGATTAGCCCGTGCGGCGCGAAGTGCACTGCGTCAATGAACATCAGCGCCCCAGCCGCGTGTACCAGCTTGGTAATCTCCGCGACGGGATTGATCGTCCCCACAATGTTGGAGGCATACCCGACGGCAACGAGCTTGGTCTTCGCCGTAATCTTCCTCCTCAAATCATCCAGGTCCAGCGTGCAATCGCTTTCGCGAATATCCACCTGCCGGATCACCACGCCTTTTTCTCCCAGCGCACGCCACGGCGCGACGTTGGCATCATGGTCCAGGGTGGTCACGACAATCTCGTCGCCGGCTTTCAATTCCCGCCCGATCGCTCGCGCCAGCGCGAAGGTGATCGTCGTCATGTTCTGGCCGAAGACCACCTCATTCGAATCGCAGTTGAAAAAATCTGCCATCGCCGCCCGCGCCGAAGTAATCATCGCGTCGTTTCGCCGACTGGTCGCAAATGCCCCGTAGGTATTCGCATTTGTGGTTAAGAAATAATTCTGCACTGCGTCCATCACCTGCTTCGGCACCTGCGTCCCCGCAGGCCCATCCAAAAACGCCGCTGGCTGCCCGTTGACCTGCAATTTCAGCGAAGGAAACTGCTGCCTCACCCAGGCGATGTCGAATGCTTTGTTCCCTGTCCCCTGCATCACTGGTGTGCTCATTTTTGTTTGCAGCCGTAGACCGGCCTTTTTCTCCGAGCCGCTAGTCTCTCATACGTTCCGCAGACGTTGTAGGGGCGCAGCCTTGCGCAGCCTGCTGCGTTCCTATTGGCACCATTTAATCGGTGCAGAAATTGGTTTTTGCTAAAGACTCTCGCAGCATCCAAATTGGGCGCACTTCCTTGACGAGCCGGCGGCAGGCAACACGCGCTGTTTCCGCAGGGCGTGATAGCATATCTGCAGTTGTTCCTCACTCATGCCGCTTTGGCGCCGGCTAAAAATCAAATGAGCGACCGCCAATCGGTCGGCTCCGCGCCACGTTTCTCAATGAGGTGAATCGTGCAAGAAATCACCCCGCCGACCGAGCGCACGCGCGTCGTGCGCGAAGCGCATCGCGGCGTCTACGACCGTGCAGCCATCGACAAGATTCTCGATGAAGGATTCGTCTGCCACGTCGGTTTTTCTGTCGATGGCCAGCCCTTCGTGATTCCCACGCTCTACGCGCGCGTCGGCGACGCGATCTATTTCCACGGCTCCGCTGCCAGCCGCATGCTGCGAAATGTTGGCGAAGGACTTTCCGTCTGCATCACGGTGACTCTCACTGACGGATTCGTTCTGGCCCGCTCCGTCTTCAATCACTCCATGAACTATCGCTCCGTCGTCGCGCTCGGCAAAGCCATTCTCGTTGACACGGCGGAGGAAAAACTCGAAGCGTTGCATGCCTTCACCGAAAAAATTCTTGCCGGCCGCTGGAATGATGCGCGCCAGCCCAACGAAAAAGAATTGAAAGCCACGAGCATTCTGCGCCTGCCGCTCACGGAAGTTTCCGCAAAAATTCGCGTGGGGCCTCCCGAAGACGACGCTCCGGACTACGCACTGCCGGTCTGGGCCGGCGTGATTCCACTTTCCCTCACACCGGGCGCGCCGATCCGCGATGAGCGTTGCGATTCCGCGATTCCCACGCCCGCCTACGCGATGCAGTACAAGCGGTGAGCCATGGCTGAATTCACTCCCGCAGCTGTAAAACCCACCGTTGGCGTCGAAGCACTCGATGCGCTGGATATTCGCGTCGGCACCATAGAGCGTGTGGAAGATGTTTCGCATTCCGACAAACTCATGAAGCTGACCGTGAATTTTGGCGATCATTCGCGGACGATTCTCGCCGGCATCAAGAAAGAGCGCGAAAATCCGCGCGAGATCGAGGGACGCCAAGCGCTCTTCGTGGTGAATCTCGAGCCGCGCAAAATGGCCAGCGAAATTTCCGAAGGCATGCTATTTGATATCGGCTACGCGGACGGCCTCACACCGGTTCTTTCTGTTCCGGAGCGGCCCGTTCCGAACGGCACTCGCGCCGGCTAGGCCCTGCGCCCATCCGCGTTCGAGCAAGGTTCATTTCACTTCTGAGAGTTTCTGAGCGGCGGAAGAGATGAGCGCAGCCTCATCCTGCAGCACGCGCGCGACGACAACGATTCCTTCGTCGGCACAGCGGGTACCGTCTTGACCCCATAGCCGGTGTAAAAGCCTGGAGCATAAAGTTGGTGCTTGAACCACGGCCGGTTGGAAAGCCCTTCGGCGGTGGTGAGTTTACGCTCGCTCTCGATGAGCATTTTGTTGACCTCGGCGAGCGAAGCGGAAGCCAGCGCGGCGCCACCGTTGGCATTTGCCTGGTCCAGCGCCTTGCGGTATTCAGCGGCGCTGCGAGTGAGCGCATCCACGGCGTTCTCGAAGGGCGCGAAATTCAAGTGCGGCGGGACCGCTTCCGTGGAGGGCGGTACCAGCGGCCGTTTCGGATCATCGGTGGCCTTGAAAACGCCTTCTTCGATTTCCTTGTTGCGTTCACGAATGTCATCCTGCATTTTTTGTGAAAGAGTTTTCAGCTCCTTCAAATAGGTCTGCACGGTGTCCGCAAAATCGCCGAACTCGAAAGGAAGCAAATCCGCATCCGCGAGGCGCATCATGGCCGTGCCGCCGGTCTGCGCCAAAGCGCGGCCATATACGAAGTCCGTGTCGCTGAAATGCGTGAACCAGTAGAAATCGTCGTAGATGGAATGGTAGATGCCGCCCTGGTCTTCGCCTCCGAAGCCGATGTTGAGCGCTGCGACGCCATCATGCTGCAGGAATGCGGTGTAATCTGAACCGGAACCGAGAGCAGGGATTCTCAAATCGGCGCGCTTGCGAATTTCTTCGCGCTGCTCCGGTGTCTTGGCATTGGAAATTTCCCGCAGTTGCTGGCGCTTCCACGCCGTGAGCTTTGTTTCCGGGTCGGATATTTCGCGCGCGATATCGTTACTGAATTTTTCGAGCGTGTGCGAACCTTCGACGCCGAGATAACCGCGGCCATTGCCGTCGGAATTGATGTACGCGACGCCGTGCGCGCGCAATTCGTCATAGTGCTGCTCGGCCCATTCGGTCGAGCCCAGGAGTCCCGGCTCTTCTCCGTCCCACGCACAATAAATGATGGTGCGCTTGGGCTTCCAGCCGGACTTGACCAGCTCGCCGAGAGAGCGTGCTTCTTCCAGGATGGCAACCTGTCCTGAGATGGGATCCTCCGCGCCGTTCACCCACCCGTCGTGATGGTTGCCGCGAATCACCCACTCATCGGGGAAAGTGGATCCAGGAATTTTCCCGATGACGTCGTAGAGTGGCTTGATATCCCAGTTGGATTTCACTTTGAGGTGAACTTTCGCGGGGCCGGGGCCGACGTGATAGGTGATGCCGAGGCCGCCGCGCCATCCTTCCGGAGCCACTCGGCCGGTTAGCGCGGCAAGCAGCGGCTGCGCGTCGGCATAGGATATCGGCAGCACAGGAATCTTGGTGATCGTGGGAGCTTCTTCCAGTTTCAGCCGCTTGGCGTCTTTCCTGGCTCCAACACCCGGCGTGAGGGGATCACCAGGATAGAAGGGCATGTCCGCGACGCTGCCGCGCTGCACTCCATCCGGCGGGCGATAGGCCCCGGCAGGGAATGTCAAGCCCTGGACAAATCCGTCCTCATGGGGGTCGGAGTAAATCAGGCAGCCAATGGCGCCGTGTTCGGCTGCAACCTTGGGCTTGATGCCCCGCCAGGAGTGGTAGTAGCGCGCGATGACGATCTTCCCTTGCACGGAAATACCCAAGCGCTCGAGCTGCTCGTAGTCCTCGGGGATTCCGTAGTTGACGTAGACGAGAGGAGCGGTCACGTCGCCATCGATCGAGTAAGCGTTATAAGTGGGCAGCTGTTCGGATTGCTGGTTCGAGGTGGGGTCCTGCGGAAGCGCCGGTTCCTGGAGCTTGGCAACGAACTTCGGGCCGCCTTCGACAAGCTCAACGACGCGTTCTTTGGGCGTGGGAAAAAGAACGTCAAACTGTTCGATGTGCGTATCGAGACCGAACTCCTTGAATTTTGCGGCGATCCATTCGGCGTTGTCCTTGTCAGCGGGTGAGCCGACGTGGTGCGGGTGCGCCGAGAGCTTTTGCATGTAAGCGCGGAGATTGTCCGTGCTGGGTATGGCGCGAAGTTTTTCTTCCCACTGGCGCTCGGTGCGGGAAGATTCGGCGGAGTAGCCGAAGAGAGGCTGCTCGTCGGCGGCGACGTGGCTGCCGACGGGAGCAAGCGAGATGCCCACAAAGAGAATGGATGCAATTGCGGTAGTGCGATTCATTTTTCCCCCAGAACGAAGGGGTATTCTGCCTGAAGACGGAAAGATTGGAAATGAAGGAATCCAAGTTAACCATAACACTCTGCCTTGCAACATCTTCAGGCGAGGATTTTGGACATGAGGATGTAATGGCAGGGAACTTTAGCAGGAACATCGGGAGAAAAGGGAGCGGTGCCGCTTTCGAGGTAGCCGAGGTGGCGATAAAAAGAAGGAAGAGGCGTGCGCGCACTGACGACGCGAAGGTCGACCACAACGCAGCCGGCCTCGCGGAAAAATTTCTCGGCGGCATCCATTAATTTGCGGCCCAAGCCGCTACCCTGGCGCTGCGGGTCCACCCCAAGCAGGCCGAGGTAGCCGCGATCGCCGCGAAGCTCGACGTAGACGCATCCTGTGAGGCCCGCGGCATCCTCCGCCAACAAGAATTTCCCTTTTCCCAAGTAGGCGTGGACGCCGTCGGGATTAATGCGGTCGCCCTCGATGAAGGGTTGCTCGACGCGGAAAGCAGAGTTGATCAAACGGGCGAGGGCTTCGACATCGGCAAGAACCGCGGTACGGAGGCGCAACGGGTTCGCTCGAGAAGTTGGTTTTGCGGATTGCTTCATACCGGCAACTGCAGTTTAACCCGTTGCCGGACTCAGATTGCTCCGAATCGCGAATTGAAATGACCGTTAGAAACCCACGAATGAGGAGCCCGGCGGAGCGGAAAAGAAGGTCCACGTTGGACGCCACGGTCTCGGCGGCGGTCCTGGCTCGCGCTGGGGAAGCGCGCATGGCTTATAGGCTAGTATGGGAGTATGGCCACACGAAAAATGACCTTCACGCTGCCGGAAGATCTGGCCGAGCAATTTATGCGCAGGGTTCCAGCGCGCGAACGTTCCAAATATCTGGCTAACGCGCTCAAAGAAAAACTCTCCGCGCGCGACCGGCATTTGGTGGAGGCGTGCCGAATCGCAAACAACGATCCGGAGGTTCGAGCCATTGAAAAAGAGTTCGACGCCATCACCGAGGAAGCCGCCGAACCGTGGAGCGCTTCCGCGCCGCGGCGAAGTTTGGTGGGTAAGACTCGATCCCACACTCGGCGCCGAAATTCATAAGACCCGGCCCTGCCTGGTGCTGACGACGAACATCGTGAACCAGCATCGCCGGACCGTGGTGGTAATCCCTCTCTCAAGCTCTCCCGCCGGCAGTCCTCCGCTTTTGGTGCCGCTGACCTGTGAAGGCCGGACCGCGGTCGCTGTCGTCGACCAGATTCGCGCGGTGACAAAAGAACGCTTCCTCCGGAGAATTGAGAGTATCAGCGCGCAACAGCTGAGGGCCGTAGAAGACGGACTGCGCGCGATCCTGGAATTATGATCTCGAGTCCCAGAAATTCTTGAGCGAGCCCTCACTAGCTGAGGGCGGCTTTGCCGTTGAAGCGGGCCGCGGAGCCGAGTTCCTCTTCAATGCGAAGAAGCTGGTTGTACTTGGCGATGCGGTCGGTGCGGCTGGCGGAGCCGGTCTTGATCTGCCCGGCGGCGGTCGCGACGGCGAGATAAGCGATGAAGGTGTCCTCGGTTTCTCCGGAGCGGTGGGAAATGATGGAGTTGTAGCCGGCTTTGCGGGCCAGCTCGATGGCGTCGATGGTTTCCGTGACGCTGCCAATCTGGTTCAGCTTGATGAGAATGGCGTTGGCGATGCCTTCCTTGATGCCGCGGGAAAGACGGGCGGTGTTGGTGACGAAGAGGTCGTCGCCGACCAGCTGGATTTTCTTTTTGGATGATTTACTGCCGAGGCTCTGCGTCAGGGACTTCCAGCCCGCCCAATCGTCTTCCGCCATGCCGTCTTCGATGGAAGCGATGGGATATTTCTCCACCCAGCTAGTCCAATACGCGGCCATTTGCGCAGAAGTGTGCGTGGACTTGTCCGATTTCTTGAAAACGTAATTGCCGCTGGCCTTGTCATAGAACTCGCTGGAGGCGGGATCGAGCGCGATGCTCACTTGCTCGCCTGGTTTGTAACCGGCAGCGGCAATGGCTTCGAGAACGATTTGAATGGCTTCTTCGTTCGATTTGCAGCTCGGCGCGAAGCCACCTTCGTCGCCGACGGCCGTCGAATAGCCATGCTTCTTCAGCGCGGTCTTCAGCACATGGAAGACTTCCACTCCCCAGCGCAGGGCTTCCGAAAAGCTGGGCGCGCCCACGGGCATAACCATGAATTCCTGAAAGTCCACCGAACTATCGGCGTGCGCGCCGCCGTTGAGAATGTTCATCATCGGGCAGGGGAGGAGATTCGCGGACGGGTCCGTGGAATAGCGCGAAAGATACTTGTAGAGCGGCTGCTTGAGAGCAATGGCGGCGGCGCGGGCGGCGGCCATCGAGACGGCGAGGACGGCGTTGGCCCCGAGGCGGGACTTCGTGGGCGTGCCGTCGAGGGAAATCATTTTGTGGTCGAGGGCGCGTTGGTCGGCGGCGTCAAGACCGGTGACGGATTTGGCGATTTCGGTATTGGCGTTGGCGACGGCCTTGAGCACGCCCTTGCCGAGATATTTCGATTTGTCACCGTCGCGGAGCTCGAGGGCTTCGTGCTCGCCGGTGGAAGCGCCGGAAGGGACGGTGGCGCGGCCAAGCGCTCCGCCATCGAGGAGGACGTCGGCTTCGACGGTGGGATTGCCGCGGGAATCGATGACCTGGCGGGCGTGGACTCTGGCGATCTTAGTGGACATGGTTGTCTGTTCTCCTGGGTAGATGCGAATCGATGATTTTACAGAAGAATGCCACGGAGTCACAGAGGCCTAAAGAAATGAATCAATTGTCGAGAAGAATGGCGGGACAGCCCGCTCTAGGCCGATTCGGGTTCTTCGATCAGGGACTCCTGGCGGACGACGATGACGATACCGGAATCGGTGACGTGGAAGCGGCGCTTGTCGGCTTCGAGGTCGTAGCCGATCTCGGTGCGCTCGGGAAGGCTGACGTGGCGGTCGATGATGGCGCGGCGGATGCGCGAGTGGCGGCCGACGTTCACGTGGTTGTAAATGATGGAATCCAAGACATCGCAGTAACTGTTGACGCGGACGTTGTTGCCAATGACGGATTTTTGAACGCGGCCGCCGGAGATGACCGAGCCTCCGGCGACGATGGAATCGAGAGCGACGCCCATGCGCTCGGGATCGGCAAAGACAAACTTGGCCGGCGGATACTGGTGCTGCCAGGTACGGAGCGGCCAGTGCTCGTCATAAAGATTGAAGACCGGAGAGACGCTGACGAGGTCCATGTTGGCTTCGTAGTAGGCGTCGAGGGTGCCGACGTCGCGCCAGTAGAGGGCGTCCTTGGCGTTTTCATCGACGAAGTTGTAGGCAAAGACGCGGTGCTTCGAAATGATGCGCGGAAGAATGTCCTTGCCGAAGTCGTGGCTGGACTTGGGATCCTCGGAGTCCGCAAGAAGGATGGGAATCAGCAGGTGCGTATTGAAGATGTAAATTCCCATCGAGGCATTGCAGTGGCCCGCGTGGTGCGGCGACTCTTTGGGGACGGCCGGCTTTTCCTCGAAGCCGATGATTCGCCAATCCTTGTCGGTCTCAATCACACCGAACTGCTTCGCGGCCTGGGGGGCGGGTATTTCGATGGTTGCCACGGTGACCTCCGCGCCGGAGTCGCCGTGCTGCTTGAGCATGCGGCTGTAATTCATTTTGTAGATGTGATCCCCGGAGAGGATGAAGACGAATTTGGAGCGCTCGCTGCCGATGGAGTAGATGTTCTGGTAGACGGCGTCGGCGGTGCCTTGATACCACTGCTGCGAGACGCGCATCTGCGGCGGGAGGACCTCGATGTAATCGCCGAGGCCGGCGAGGGGCGACCATCCGGCGCGGATGTGGCGGTTCAAGCTGAGGGCCTTGTACTGGGTGAGGATGAAAACGCGGCGGAGATTCGAATTGATGCAGTTCGAGAGGGTGATGTCGATGATGCGGTAGAGAGCGCCGAAAGGCACAGCAGGCTTGGCGCGGTCGCGAGTGAGCGGCCAGAGGCGTTCGCCCTGGCCCCCGGCAAGGAGAACTACAATGGCATCCCGCATATCGGACATAGGTTGCCCCCGCGGCGCGGATGGAGAAGCGGCTCATTCTAACAATAGTTGAAGGGAAAAAGACACGGCGCGGCCGGTTCGAAGCCGGGGAGGGGTAACCGGTGGGTGAAGGAGGCTCCGGGAGGAGCCGCCCGATGCAAATTCGCTGCATATGCCTCTAGTTTATTCTTGCGTCAATGGAGTATACAGGTGGTTATTAGGTAGGTTCAGTACCACGGCAGGCGGTTAGAAAATGCAAAGATTCCTTGACTTGCATGGCGGGAATTGATTAGAAGATGCCAGCTACCTTTCTGGGTGCACCTGCGAAGCAGACAATACATGCGATAATCAGTACCAGGGGCGGCGCCCGCAGCAGTACACAGCCGGCCGCAGGTTGGCCGGCGAGAGGCGCCGCAAGATACCAATCCGAACCGGATTGGGGGTGAATTAAAAAAGTGGCTGAAGTCATCATCCAAGAAAGTGAATCCCTGGAAAATGCCCTGCGGCGTTTCAAGCGCAAGGTGCAGCAGGAAGACATCATCAAGGAAATCAAGAAGCATAGCTTCTACATGAAACCCGGCGAGAAGCGCCGGGCAAAGGAAGCGCTTTCGCGGAAGCGACTGCGCAAGAAGCAGCGGCGGGAAGCGGATTAATTGAGGGGGCGGCTCCGACCCGGTCGGAGTCGCCCTTCCGTTTTCCTCGCGGCTCGGCGCCGCACTTCCGAGAATCAGGCCCCCGTAAGGCAGGGAAGTTTTGGGATCGTGTTTCAGCTTCGTGCCCGTAAGCCCAAGGGATCCGCGCCCGGCGTCCCCGGATACAGGTTTCCTCAAGCATTTCGGCTCTCAGGTACAAAGTCCGCCCAATCTTCTGCCCGGCACGGGACCAGGGGAGAGCGGCTCATGGAATATCACGACAGAGTGCTGAAGTGTTCCGAGTGTAGTGCCGAGTTCGTCTTCACGGCCGGCGAGCAGATGTTCTTTGCCGACAAGGGCTTCAAGAACGAACCGAAGCGCTGCAAGAACTGCAAAGCAAAGCGGGCCGAGGGAGGCGGAGGAGGAGGGGGCGGACACGCCTCGCCGATGCGCTCGGAAACGAAGACGAACTGCTCGCAATGCGGGAAGGAAACGACGGTTCCCTTCCGGCCAACGCAGGGGCGGCCGGTCTTCTGCCGCGAATGCTTCCAGCAACGCAGGGCTATGGGAGCGGCATAGAACCCAAGAGTTTTCAGGCCAAGCGGTGAAGTAAGGAAAGGGCCTGCCCAATTTGACTCCGCTGGGACAGACGTTCCTGTCTGTCCTTTTTTGTTTGAAACTAACTGCGTGCTTTCAGGTACGCCGTATGGGTGTAATTTTCGCCACGCCGCGGTATGATACGAGGTTCAAAGTCCCCAGCAAGACCAAGCGACCCGGAGGGCCACTCCATGGCTCACCGCTTCACCATCGGCGTCGAAGAAGAATTCCAGATCATTGATCCCGCGACGTGCGAATTGCGTTCGCACGTCAGCCAGCTCGTCTCCGCGGCTTCCCCGGACATCGCGGAGCAGGTCAAGCATGAGTTGCACCAGTCCATCGTCGAAACCGGCACGCGCATCTGCGAAAACGTCAGCGAGCTGCGCATCGAAATGCATCGCACACGTGGCGAGCTCGTTGCCGCGGCGGAACGCGCAGGACTCCAGGTTGCCGCGGCAGGCACGCACCCGTTTTCGAGCTGGATCGACCAGGTCATCTCTCCCGGGGAACGCTATCAGCACATCGTCGAAGAGATGGGCCAGCTGGCGCGCTCGCTGCTCATCTTCGGCATGCACGTTCACGTGGCCATGCCGGACAAGCAGACGACCATCGACATGATGAACGGGGTGCGCTACTTCCTGCCGCATTTGCTGGCGCTTTCGACCAGTTCGCCGTTCTGGATGGGAAGGAACACGGGATTGAAGTCCTTCCGCACGACGGTGTTTCGCAGGTTCCCGCGGACCGGCGTCCCGGAGCAATTCGAATCGTGGAGCGCCTACGAAAATTTCGTGAATCTTCTTGTGAAGCTGAATTGTATCGACAACGGCAAAAAGATCTGGTGGGACGTGCGCCCGCACCCTATGTTCGGCACATTGGAATTCCGCATGTTTGACGTCTCGACGAGAGTCGAAGAGGCCGTGGCCATCGCCGCGCTCACGCAGGCAATCATCGTGAAGCTGCACCGCCTCAACCAGCGCAACATGACCTGGCGGCTGTACGGGCGCGCGCTCATCGAAGAGAACAAGTGGCGCGCGGCGCGATATGGAATTGAAGGAAAGCTGATCGACTTTGGTAAGGAAACCGAAGTGCCCATGCGCCTGCTGGTTCCGGAATTGCTGGAATTGGTGGATGACGTCGTTGATGACCTCGGCAGCCGCAGCGCGGTCGAGTACGTTCACACCATCATGAACGAAGGCACCAGCGCGGACCGACAGTTGCGCGTGCACCAGGAGACGGGCGACCTGAAAGCGGTGGTCCGGCACCTGGTTGCCGAAACGCGCGGACGTGCCACCGAGCCGCGCACTTCTTCAGCACGCGCTGTGAATTGACGGCGATCGCAAGCGAAGCAGTTCCACAAGACCCTGACAGGAGCACGAAAATGAAAACAGTGGGCCTTCTCTGCGGGCGGGAATACAGCTTTCCTCCGGCTTTTATCGAGCGCGTCAAGAAGCTCGGCGCGAGGGATGGAGTGACCGCGGAATTTGTGAAGCTGGGCGGCACGCGAATGGGCGAGCCCGCACGATACAGCGTCATCGTCGACCGCATCTCGCATGAAGTCGAGTATTACCGCGGTTACCTGAAGCACGCCGTTCTTCAAGGAACGTACGTCATCAACAATCCATTCTGGTGGACCGCCGACGACAAGTATTTCAACTATTCCGTGGCCGCCAAGCTGGGCATCGCCATCCCCAAGACCATACTCCTTCCGCAGAAGGGTTATCCCAGCGACGTGGATATCACGGGCGAATCGCTCCACAACCTCGAATATCCCGTGGACTGGGACGGGCTGCTCGATTACGTCGGACGGCCTGCCATCTTGAAGCCTTTTTCGGGTGGTGGCTGGAAGCACGTCTACAAAGTGAACAACAAAGAGGAACTCCTCGCGGCGTACGACAAGACTTCGCCGTACTGCATGACCCTCCAGGAATTCATCGATTTCACTCAGTACGTGCGCTGTTTCACTTTCGGCAAGACGGACATTGTCCCCGTTCACTATGATCCCCAGGAACGCAAATATCTGGTCGACCACCAATACCTGACGCCGGAGCTCGGCGCGCGTGTCGTGAAAGATGCGCAGACCATCAACCAGGCGCTGGGCTACGAAATGAACACCATCGAGTTCGCCGTCAAAGACGGCGTGCCCTACGCCATCGACTTCCTGAATCCCGCGCAGGATTTCGAACGCGATCGCATCACGGAATTCTATTTCGAGCACGTGGTGGAAAAAATGGCGCGTCTGGTGATCGACCGCGCGCTCCACGGCAAGGCTTCGAACCCCTGGCCACGCTGGGAAGAGATGCTTGGCATCGGAGCAGCCGCGGGTTTCACGGGAGCGCCAAAGAGCGCCTCCGCCGGACAGCGGTCAGCGGCCGCCCC
>WNGP01000930.1_pt1 | contig 23316 bp, 16 predicted proteins | sample 5407671 | NCBI WGS metagenome assembly WNGP01 (sample SAMN13153381, study PRJNA577476) | soil metagenome | isolation source: 40 cm soil or saprolite under Garry oak tree replicate 2 | place: USA:California | collected 2016-06-15
TGGGATGATACGAAAATTGCAGCGGGAGTTCAGTGGAAAGAGGCCATTATGGATGCGCTTGAAACGGCCAGAGTTGCAGTATTGCTGATCAGTGCCGATTTCTTGGCATCGGACTTTATTGCGGAACACGAATTGCCAACACTTTTATCACGAGCAAAAGCAGGTGGTTCAACGATTATTCCGGTTATACTCTCGCCAAGTCTATATAGTAGTACAGGTCTTGGTAAGTTCCAATCGATCAACTCGCCAGAGCAGCCGATTTCAAATATGACGTTCTCAAAACAAGAACAGGTGTTTGTGAAAGTAGCACAGACGGTCATGAAGCGATTTATAGCAGAATAAACCATATGTATCTCATCATGTCAGAGATCGCGACGTTGAAAGCGCACAACGGCGATGAGTGGCAGTATCAGAATATAGAACGCTACCCAGATGAGCAGCACTGTTGCTACTGGCTGCGTGGCGGAGTGCATTCAGGCTGAGATTGGTAGCACCCCGGCAGAGCCAAGCGCGTTGTTCCCCTTCACTCACGCCATGAGGCGGCATACGATAGAAACGCAGGAAGACCTCTTGCGCGATATCTTCTGCCTCGTCACGTTCTCCTACGTAGCGGTAAGCAAGCTGATAGACAAGGGGATAGTAGCGCTTAAAAGTGGCTTCAAATGACTGCTCATTGTCAGACGTGATGAGGCGCGTCGTGCTTCTATCTGAATTCATGGCCTTCTTTCCCTGTAATCACCGTTAGCTCTTCACTATGCATAGCGAATATTAGACACCGTTCGTAGCTATTTTATGACATGTCTATCGATGTTAATCAATCTCATCAGGGATATGATGGCGCAGGGTTATCACGCGGCTTTCTTTTTTACGCAGTTCTAATCGAGGAGTTCGATGATGCACCCCTCATAACCATGGAGGCTCAGAGACGCCATATTGATGCGCTCTTTTCGGCTCAGAGAGGTGGATAACAGCATTTGACCCACTCCGAGTTCTGGTACCCTTACCCGCTGCGGCTCCTCCGAAAAGTTGAGGGCGACCAGAAGACGCTCATCTTCAAACTGGCGTAGATAGACGAAACAGTCCTCCGAGCCGCTATCGAGTCCATAATAGCTTCCTCTGTTGAGAGCGGGCTTGCTGCGCCGAAGGGCCAGGAGTGCACGTGTGAGCGTCAGCATTGAAGTCGCTTCCTCGCGCTCCACTGCCACATTGACCTGCTCGTAGTCAGGAGCAACTGGAAGCCAGGGAGTGATGTTGGGCGGACAGAATCCGGCATGGGTACTCGCATCCCATTGCATCGGGGTTCGTGCTGGATCACGGCCTAATCCTAAACCGGGAACGTTTTTCTCTTGTGAGTCCTGGATGCGTTCTGGGGGGATCACGACATTGCTCATCCCCAATTCGTCGCCGTAGTATACCGTCGGCGTTCCACGGAGGGTGAGGAGAAGCATCATGCCGAGGCGGACCTGTCTCGCGCCGAAACGACTGGCGGCGCGCGGCTCATCATGGTTCCCAAGCACATAGTTTGGCCAGGCGCCAGCAGGAACGACAGATTCGCTCATTTCCACGACGCGTCGAATAGCCAGCGCATTCCACGTAACTCCTAAGAAGCTGAAGTTAAAAGGGATATGCAGCTCATCGAGATTCGCCCCGTAGTAGTTGGCCCACTCATGTAAGTTGAAGACTGCCAACTCTCCAATAGCCACGCGAGGGGTTTGAGCACTGTAGCCATCCAGCAGGCCACGAAGCTCGCGTAAGACGTTATGCACATCTGCATGTGCCCTATCGTGTATGTGCAGTTGCGAATCGTAGTCCCCCCGCGCTTTGTGAATCCAGACTTGACTCGAATTGGGAGGATTATCACGCATTTGGGGGTCTTTCATGATAAAGTTTGCCACGTCAATACGGAAGCCATCGACTCCTCGTTCAAGCCAGAAACGCAGGACATCGAACATGGCGGCTTGCACGGCGGGATTACGCCAGTTGAGATCGGGTTGCTGCTTGAGAAACGAGTGTAGATAGTACTGCCGCGTTGCGACATCCCATTCCCAGGATGATCCGGCAGGAACAGGTGGGTGGGGCACCCACTCCTCTTCCGCTTTCCAAATAGTTCCTGGCTTCGCAGATGATCCACCTAACATACTCAACCAGTTATTGGGGGGTGAACCATCGGACTTAGGATCGGCCCATACATACCAGTCTCGTTTCGGATGGGAGCGTGACTGGCGAGACTGGAGGAACCAGGGATGCTGGTCAGAGGTGTGATTGGGCACGAAATCGATGATAACCTTGAGATTGCGCCGGTGGGCTTGCTCGACAAGCTTATCAAATGTATTCAGGTCGCCGAAGATGGGATCAATGTCGCAGTAGTCGGTAATATCGTAGCCGAAGTCAAACATCGGTGAGGGATAGAAAGGAGAAATCCACATGGCATCCACTCCAAGCCAACTCAGGTAGTCGAGTTGGTTAATGATGCCCTGCAAATCACCAATGCCATCGCTATTGCTATCTTTGAAGCTACGGGGATAGATCTGGTAAATCACGCCTTGCTGCCACCATGGCAGCCGATTAGAGATCATTTTTAAGGACGCCTCCAGCCATTGTGTTGATCTAATTCTCACACGTATGCGAGTGGGCACGCGTTACAGGCGAAGGTACGAGGGCGACCGCAAGGGTCTCCACCCCACATCCGCGCCGCTCCCGCCCTTACAATGACCACGTAAGCAATTTCGATGCATCATTTACAATTGCTCGCTATCCAACCAGAGGGTGACCGGGCCGTCATTGAGCAGTTCGACCTGCATATACGCACCGAAGATGCCGCCCTCCACTTTCAGCCCATAGGCAGCAATAGCATGCTTGAAGCGCTCGACAAGTGGTTCAGCTATTGATGGAGGCGCGGCATCGGTAAAACCGGGACGGCGTCCCCTGCGCATATCAGCGTAGAGGGTGAACTGCGAGACGACAAGGGCCTCGCCGCCGATGTCGAGCAGCGAGCGGTTCATCTTGCCCTCTTCATCTTCGAAGATGCGCAGGTGGACGATTTTTTCGCTCAGCGTTTTGACCTGCGCCTCGCTATCGCCGTGACCGATGCCCAGTAAAATTAATAGGCCATGTCCGATTTCACCAACGATCTGACCGTCAACTGTTACGCTGGCGTGGGTGACGCGCTGTAATACTGCTCTCACTGTTGTTCTATTCTTCTTTAGAAGTTGGAATCGCCGTCTGGACGGCTACGGCAATGGCAATAGAGAACGTCTCCAGGTCAGCAATACTCACATCAAAGGCGCTGATGCCAAGCAGTTCGGCGCGGCGCCTGGCGTTACCGTGCAGGGTGACGGTCGGGCGGCCGCTGCGCAGTTGCACCACTTCCATTTCGTGCCAGGCTACGCCGTGTATGCCGGTACCCAGGGCTTTGCTGATGGCTTCTTTGGCGGCGAAACGCCCGGCAAGGCGGGTGGCTTTGCCCCGGCATTGGCGCACCTCCATCTCGGTAAAGACGCGTTTGAGGAAGCGTTCCCCGTGATGCTCGTAGACTTTGCGCACACGATCCACCTCGATGATGTCGATGCCAACCGCTACATTGACGCCCTCCGGCTTGTGCAGGGGGGCGGGCAATCCGGCTATGCCTGCCGGGCCAAAAAGCCAGTCGGGGATAGGTACTCCGGGCTGGCGCACGAGTGGGGTAAAGATCAAGGGTTGGTTATCATCCATCATCGCTATTTCCCATCCCCACCGATGAGCGGCTGTGATGTGGTGCTGTCTCCGGCGGCTAGTACTGATGAGGCGGGGCCGGTGCCACGTCCCATACCGCGATAGATGAAGCCGAGGCGGTTCATCTCTGCTGATTCGTAGACGTTGCGGCCATCGATGACGACGGGGCGGCGCATGGCGACGCGAATTTGCGGCATATCCAGGGATTTGAACTCGTTCCACTCGGTGACTATTACCAGGGCGTCGGCGCCTGTGGCGGCTTCATAGGCGTCCTGGCAGAAGTGTACCTGCTCCATGCGCACGCCTTCACGTTCCAGGCTCTCGCGCCCGGTAGTCAGCGCGACGGGATCGTAGACCTGCACGTCCGCGCCCTGGCTTGTGACCCAGCGAATGATATCGACTGAGGCCGCTTCGCGCATGTCATCTGTGTTGGGCTTGAACGCCAGCCCCAGCACGCCAATGGTGCAGCCACGCAGCGAGCCGAGAATGGAGGTGAGTTTGGTGACGATCAAGCGGCGCTGATCATGGTTAATGTCCATCACGGCGTTCAGGAGCTGCGGGTGCAGTCCGGCTTCATCGGCCATATAGGCCAGTGCACGCACGTCTTTGGGAAAGCATGAACCCCCGTATCCGAGTCCAGCATCCAGGAATGCCCGCCCAATGCGCTTATCATACCCCATACCCGCGGCAACCTCTTTAACGTCCGCTCCCAGGCGTTCGCAGATCTGCGCCATCTCGTTGATGAACGATATCTTAGTGGCCAGGAATGCGTTGGAGGCGTATTTGATCATTTCCGCCGTGTACATGTCGGTAATCATGATGGGCGCGCGCAGGGGCAGGTAGAGGGTGGCGACTTTGCGTGCCCCCTCTTCGTCCGATGAGCCGAGTACAACGCGATCAGGCATCTGGAAGTCGGCGATGGCGGAGCCTTCGCGCAAAAACTCAGGATTGGAGACTACAGCGAAGTGTACATCGGGGCGGCTCAGGTTCTTGCGAATGATGCGTGAAACAACGTCGCCGCTGCCTACGGGAACCGTGCTTTTATTGATGATGATGGCGGGATGATCAAGTTCCTCGGCGATGCTTTTAGCAGCAGCCTCAACATAGCGCATATCCGCACTGCCCTGGTTGGTGCCGGTGGGGGTGTTCACCGCGATAAAGATGAAGTCGCAGTTATCCAGGCCTTCGCTGTAGCTGGTGGTGAAATGCAAGCGGCCCGCATGTACGTTGCGTTCGACCATCTCCTCCAGCCCTGGCTCATAAATGGGTAGTATGCCCTGCCGGAGACGTTCGATTTTCTCCGGGATAATATCTACACAGGTCACGCGGTTGCCCAGGTCGGCAAAACAGGTTCCCGTTACCAGCCCCACATAACCGGTACCAATGACGCAAATGGTTGCCAAGTCTCTACTCCTCTACAGTAACAAGATACGATGCCGGGCGGGGACAAGCCGCCGCCCCTACATGTGAATATTCACAAAGGGATTTTCGTATTTTTCTTCACCTATGGTTGTTGGTTCGCCATGTCCTGGGAAAACCACCAGGTCTTCGTCAAGTGTATAGAGCTTCTCGCGAATCGAGGTGACGACCTGGTCAAAGTTTCCGCCCTCAAAATCGGTGCGGCCAATGCCGCGATTGAAGAGTGTATCACCACTAAACACGCAATAGGGCGCGCTTACAAAGCAAACACCGCCGCGGGTATGGCCGGGAGTATGCAGCACCTCGAGCGTCAATGTGCCAAAGGTGATGCGGTCTCCTTCTTTCAGCAAGATATCGGGCTTGCGCTCGACGAGCGGGGCTTTGCGCCGGTACATCTTCGCGGTGCGCTCATCGCTGTACATATAAACATCATCGGGATGAATGGCCAGTGGCACGGGGTAGACCGCGCTCACTTCGTCGATGGCGCAGATATGGTCGATATGTCCATGCGTATTGAGAATATACCTGGGGATAAAGTTCAATTCCTGAATTTGCTGGAGGATGCGCGGCGCTTCGTCGCCGGGATCAATAATTACCGCTTCGCGTGTCTGTGGGCAGGCGTACAAATAACAATTCTCTTGAAAGATGCCTACCGTTATACACGCGACGAGCGGTCGCTGTTCGTTCTCTATTTCGGGCATGTGCTGTGCTAGTCCTTCCTCTACCCTGACGCTAACATTGAGATATATTATAGCACAGGATGTTTAACGCTTTGCCGACCCTACTTTGATGGGCTATTGAGGACACTATGTATCAGTTTTTTTCATCAATTTCAGCGCTTGAGCTTGCGCTTTTCCCCTTGATATGATAAAATGTTTAGGTTAAATGTTCTAAATCTAAGCAAATTTTAAGCAATAGGACTTTGAGTAGGCATTCCTTATAATGAGGAATATTGCGGTTTTGTAGCGTATCAACGTATTTCAGTGTAAATCAAGCTTGAAATTAGATTAGAAATCAGTTAATATAAGCAACAAGAGCATGGAGCTTTTGTTGGCCTTATTCGTTTGTGTTCAGACCGGAAGGAAGAGATCGCATGAGTTACGATCGTTCAGAGAAAAGGACGTACCGTAGAAGTCCTGGTAGACAGTATGGCTATGAGTATGATCCACTGCGTAGTCAGCCCCTCACCGACAATGGACAATCTGGACGATCAGGCACCTCTCCTATCAGTGAACCGCTATCGGGTTTTTTGAAGGATACTGATTCGCTGGGGCCTCGTCGTAGCAGTGGTCCGCTTGCACCTCGCCCGAATCCACGCCGTACACGTCAATTGCTGCGGCAGCAAATACTCTCCACCAAAAAAGCGGGAACAGCAGAAGATACGGGCCAGCTTGATCAGGACATCAACACCGACTATGACTTTGCTGACGAAGACCAGGATGTGTACGAGGATGATGTTACGCAGCGCCCTCCACTCCGCCGTAGTGGTACTATCCAGTCTTATCCTGTCCCTTCAAGACGTCCTGTGCGCATTGACGAAGACCGGGTGGAGCGGCCTTTACCATCGCGTTATGAGAAGGAACTGGAATATCTCGATCCCGATATGGGATACGAGGACGAACCTGACCTCCTTGCTGATCGCATGAGTCCCTCTGCGGCAGCTCCCGTACCGCTTGTTGAACGTGGCAGGCGGCGCAGTATGCCCCTGGCCGAGCCGGATACCTATGAGGAAGAGGAAGAGCGGCAAGAACGTAAGCAGAAACGTAAAAAGGGCTTCCTCTCCCGCCGCAAACTCTTAGTTGGCGCGGTAGTAGTCGGCGGTGGAGCGGTTGCCGCCTATGAATTAGGACCCAAGATTCCGCAGGCGCTGCAAACGGCCGGCAGCAATATTGAACACCAGATACAGGATGCCTTCAATCGCGGCGTTGCCGCGGGCGGAGAAGCCGTACGCAAAGAACTTATCAATGGATTGGATACATTAGAAGGCGTCTCACTAGAGGGAGCTATCGGCGCGGCCAAACTCACTCGCGTGGCCTATGACGTGTTCGTCAATCCCATCGTGACGCTCACCTCTACCATAGCGGACGATTTCCTCTCGGCGCTGCTCGGGTCCTTGACTACGGCCCGCAAATGGCTGGCGCAGATTAACGCGGATAACACTACCCTGGTTGCTTTGACCAGCGTGCTACAGAACTGGGTAGACCAGGCGCATAACATGCCCAAGAAGCTGCAAACCATCACCGATACGGACCTGGATGGCGCGCAGGCCTACCTGAAGGCACTACAAAGGAAAATCCAGAACGAGCAGGCCAAGCTCAATGGGCAGAGTCCAACACCGACACCTAATGCTACAGGCACGCCTAAACATCCGTAGGGACACGATAAATCGCGTCATCGCAGGAAGTGTGTTTGGCAACCACCTATGAGCCTGCGAGACACCGGCAAATGGATAGAGCCGGGGCAGGCCTAGACCCAGGAATACGCGCTATTGGCCTGGCGGTGTCTTTTTGCCTCAACACAACCCTCTGTCACTCACCAAAATCGCCTAGACCTATCATGTCTCACAAAAACTGTGCCGCACTTATCTACTTCGCGGCTACGAGACTCCTTCCTTAACGCAGGCCTCAGAGCGTTCATCACTATATATTACCATCCCTTTATTATCGCGTGATGCACACCTTAACCTTTTCTCAACCAGTTCTTAACCGGGAGACAACGTGCATACGCTACAATTTTGGTGTGCATATCTAATTCATCCATGCGGGACCAATCATTCCATAGTATCAGGGTAGTGTTGTGATAGAAGGGTAAATTCTCCGACAATGGGCAATGCAGACTCAACCATGCGAACGTGATCAATGGCGTCCCTACAAATGCCCGGATAGATTTCATTATCTTTAAAGCAGCGGTACTTTTTGTGCATGTAGTTATGGTGTAGTTAGGAGAGGAGTGAAGTACAAGCATGTTTTTGCAACAGCATGTATCGATTAGCGTTATTATCCCAACACGCAACGAGGCCGAAAACCTTCGTCACGTGTTGCCATATATTCCCAGCATAGTGGATGAAGTTATTCTGGTCGATGGGCAATCGACCGACGATACTATCGCCGTAGCGCGGCAATTGCTGCCTGCGATCCAGGTGATCGAGCAAAAGGGCAAGGGCAAAGGCGGTGCAATCCGAGAAGGAATTGCGGCCTCTAGCGGCGATATTATTGTGATGCTGGATGCTGACGGGTCGGCTGATCCTGAGGAGATCCCCTGTTTTGTGGAGGCACTGCTGGCAGGCCATGATTTCGCGAAGGGGTCGCGCTTCAGGGCAGGTGGGGGCAGCCAGGACATTACGCTGCTGCGCTGGGCGGGCAACTTCGCCTTGAGCACGCTGGTCAATATACTCTTCAAGGCGCATTTCAGCGATTTGTGTTATGGCTACAACGCCTTCTGGAAACATTGCCTCGACCATGTGGAGATCGATAGAGGCGGCTTTGAAATTGAGACGCTGATTAACATACGCATGCACAAAGCTCGACTCAAGATTATCGAGGTGCCCAGCTTTGAATACCAGCGTATTTATGGAGTGAGCAAACTGAATACGTTCAAGGACGGTTGGCGAGTCTTGATGACGATTCTAAAGGAGCGGCGGAGGAAGGCTACACCTCCAGCGCAGTTGCCCCATCTTGCAAAGGCACTTGAGGTTTGGGAACCACCATCAACTTCCGAGGAGTTAGTTTCTGTAGTCATGGACCGACATGGTACTCATAATGAACTCTAATTATAGAAAGAAAAAGCAGAGTAATATACCTATCCTCATGTATCATAGCATTTCATGCACTGCTAACTCAAGATTCCGACAATTCACAGTATCGCCTGCGCTGTTCGCGGATCAGATGGACTATCTCTATCAGCAAGCATATACGCCTATCACTGTGACGCAGTTTGTCACAATGCGGTCCAGGGGCAATCATGAATTGCCAGAGCGACCAGTTGTAATAACGTTTGATGATGGCTTCGCTGATTTTTACACTGAAGCGCTCCCTGTACTCCAGCACTATGCTTTTCCCGCCACGCTATATGTGACCACGGCATTTGTGAATAGAACAAGCCTCTGGTTAAAAAATGCTGGGGAAGCGGACCGTCCGATGCTGACATGGCAGCAATTGGGTGAGATCAGCGCGCAAGGCATCGAGTGCGGTGCACACAGCCATACGCATGCTCAGCTTGATACTCTTCCTCACAAGTTTGTCCGGCATGAAATTGTCGAAAGCAAAAAGCTATTACAGCATCATGTGGGGCAGGAGGTTGCGAGTTTTGCTTATCCCTTTGGCTATTATACTGCTGTGGTACGGCGGTTAATCCAGGAGATCGGCTTCATATCGGCCTGCGCCGTGAAACACGCCATGAGTTCTGAAACGAGCGACGCTTTTGCGTTATCGCGGCTTATGGTAAGCGCGGACACCGATGTCAATGCTTTTGCTGCTTTACTTAGCGGGCGTCGCTCAAGAACCATAAGCACGCTGTATGCACGCGCGCGAACTCCCGCCTGGCAGGTTGTCCGACGCAGTTCAACCGTAGTAAAGGGCTTACGAAAAGGAATTTCATTATCATGGAGATAAGCAAAACGACTACTATCTCGGTCATCATTTGCGCATATACAGAAGAACGTTGGCATAACCTTACAGCAGCGATTGCATCGATCCAACAACAGACTGTTCCGCCATGCGAGATTATTCTGGTCATCGATCATAATACGCGCTTGCTTGAACGAGTCCGCACAAAGATGCATGGTGTCATTGTAATCGAGAACACGGAGAGGCGCGGGTTATCCGGGGCGCGCAACTGCGGAATTGCGATTGCAAAAGGTACGTTGATTGCCTTTCTCGATGATGATGCGATTGCCAAGCCGGATTGGCTAATGCGGCTATTCCACTGCTGTGAAGATCCGCTGGTGCTGGGAACAGGGGGTACAGTGCAGCCGCTCTGGCAGGGAAAGCGACCTGCGTGGTTCCCGGAGGAGTTCTTCTGGGTAATCGGGTGTAGTTACCGGGGGTTGCCTCAAAAGCTGGCGGTCGTGCGCAATCCTTATGGCGGCAGCACTTGCTTCCGGCGAGAAGTGTTCGAGGGTGTGGGAGGGTTTACCAATGGTATCGGGCGAGTGGGTAGCCGTCCGTTGGGCGGCGAAGAAACGGAACTATGCATCCGCGCAGGCCAACATTGGCCTCAGAGGCATTTCCTCTTCGACCCACAGGCCGTTATTCATCATTGCGTTCCGTCTCAGCGCGCCACATGGCGCTATTTCCGGTCGCGCTGTTACGCGGAGGGTCTATCAAAGGCGCTCATTGCCATGTGCGTTGGAGCAAAAGGCGGTCTTGGCTCTGAACGCTCTTATACACTCAGAGTCCTACCCTCTGGTGTCGTCCGAGGCGTTATCAATGCTCTTGTTCACCTTGACCGGGGTGAGTTTATGAAGGCATGCGCTATCATTTGCGGCTTCGCCATCACAACCGCCGGCTACCTGGTCGGCACAATTACACAACGCAAGGTTCGCATATCTGACATGTCACGGCAGAACAAAAGCATCACACACGTTCAAAGCGTAGTTTCGCACAATCGCTTCACTCACCTGAGCGACTAAGGAAAGGTATTTACCTACATGGCAGTAATGCAACAGAAGATGCCGTCTATCGACGACCTGTCAACAAATGATGATTCCATACGGCTTATGGAGATAGAGCTGGCACAACCTCTCCCCATTATAAAAGCCTTTGATGAGAAAACGGGGCATTCCTACCGCCGCGTGCATTGCCTCATTCGCCTACATACACAGCCTTTAGGTATGGTAGCATTGTCTCTTATTGAGAGCGAGTTACATCCTGAGCAGTACGCGCAACACATCTGGTTGAGCTTAAGCAAGAAGATTACTGAGCATCTGCGGATAGATGGTGTGCAGCCCATCACAGAGCTTACCGCGCATGGTTTGCCCGGTTTCAACACGCCTCGCTGCATTGAGGAGCGCGAGCGATTTTTAGCTGATGCTCCTTTCGTAAGCGTAATTATTTCCACGCGCGATCGCCCCGAACAATTAGCAATAACATTGCATTCCCTTTTGTCCTTACGCTACCCACGCTATGAGATCATTGTGGTCAATAATGCGCCGAGTTCAAGCGCGACAGAAGAGTATATGCTCAAAACGTTCAGCCACGACCCTGTGGTGCGATACGTGCGAGAAGATCGTCGCGGCCTGGCCTGGGGGCGTAATTGTGGGATGATGACCGCGAAGGGCGAGATTCTGGTATTTACTGATGACGACGTGGTGGTGGATCAATACTGGTTGGCTGAGCTTGTACGAGGTTTTGACCAAGCCGAAGATGTAGTCTGCGTTACCGGCCTCATCTTGTCTCTGGAGCTTGAAACACCCGCGCAGCTTTTGTATGAGCAGCGAGGTGGGTCTAGCAGGGGATTCACCCGGCGAGTCTTCGATCAGGTAGCGCGACACGTGCATCTTTACAAATCCGGGCAGTTTGGTTCCGGGGCCAATATGGCATTTAAGCGATCATTCCTGCGCAGCGTAAAAGGGTTTGATCAGGCCCTGGGGGCTGGCACGCCAGCACAAGCTGCTGAAGAGACTGCCGCATTCTTTCAGGTCATCTTGCACGGGCACAAAATAGTATATGAGCCATCGGCATTGCTCTATCACCCCCCGTATCGTAACTACGCCGCTTTGCGGAAACAAATCTATGGATATGGTGTTGGATTCACTGCCTATCTCCTCAAAAGCGTCTTAGATCACCCGTATCTATTGTTTGACCTGTTCATCAAAGTACCCTGCGACCTCTTTTTTCAAGGAATTGGTCTTTCGCAGAGAAACAGCAAAAGGGCGAAACAGTATCCTAAAGAACTGGCCTGGCTTGAGCGCAAAGGTATGCTGTATGGGCCGCTGGCCTATATACAAAGTCGCGGGATGACACGTAAGATGCGCCAGAAAACTTTCTTGAGAAACGACCAGGCGTGAGAATGCAAAGCCTGTCTACTTACTTACTATCGCCAATGGAGGTTCTCGTCAATATGACTTCAACAATAGATTTTGTGCCATTGCGGACGATGGAAATCGAACTGGCACAACCGCTTCCCATCATATCGGCCTTTGATGATAGGACGCAGCGATACTACCAAAGGGCCAGTTGCCTCGTCCGCCTGCATACTCAACCGTTAGGCGTGATCGAAATCCAATTAGAGCAGAACGAAGTGCATCCACACGAATATGCAGAACGCATCTGGTGTAACTTGCACGCGCAAATAAATGCACATCTGGCGCAAGATGGCTTGCCAGCAGTGACTGAACTGAACGCGTATGGCCTGACCAGCTCCGCTATGCCCCACTGTATTGAGGAGCGCGAACGTTTTTTGGCCAGCGCGCCTTTTGTAAGCGTTATCATTCCGACTCATGATCGCCCTGATCGACTGGCCCTTTGTTTGAAATCCCTTATGGCCTTACATTATCCACAGTATGAAGTAATCGTCGTAGATAATGCGCCGAGTACGAATGCCACGGCTGATCTTGTGCAGAGCCTTTCAGAGAGCGTACCTTCTCTCCACTACGTGCGTGAAGATCGTCCCGGTCCATCCTGGGCGCGTAATCGTGGCATTATGGTTGCAAAGGGAGCAATCCTGGCATTTGCTGACGATGATGTGGTTGTTGACCCCTACTGGCTAGTTGAGCTTGTCAGAAGCTTCAGTCTCGCTGACGATGTAGGATGTGTTACAGGTCTGGTCTTGCCATTAGAGATTGAGACGCACGCGCAATTTTTATTTGAGCAGTATGGTGGCTTTAACAAAGGATATACCAGCCGTATCTTCAAGCGGCATATGGGAAAGTGTTCGCCACCCATGCCGCCTCTCTATCCCTACACCGCCGGGCGCTTTGGCACGGGCGCGAGCATGGCTTTTAGCGCCGCTGCTCTGCGCGACATAGGCGGCTTTGATACCGCTCTTGGCGGCAATGGTCCATCGCGCAATGGCCAGGATATCGCCGTTTTCTTCCAGATAGTGATGCATGGCCATAAGCTGGTTTATCAGCCAAAGTCGGTGACCCATCATCTTCATCGTCGTACTTATGCCGAACTGTATAAGCAAATCTACAATTACGGCATTGGTCTCACCGCGTTTTTAACGAAAACCGCGCTCGATAACCCGCTGCTCCTTTTTGATATCATCAGTAGAATACCCTATGGTCTCTTTTTCATCCTGAGTTCTCGCTCTACCAAAAACAGCAAGAAATTGCTTGACTATCCTAAAGAGCTGACCGCATTAGAGCACAAAGGCATGCTCTATGGGCCTTTTGCCTATGTACGCAGCCGATTGCAAATACGCAAGATTCGCAGGAGACCTGCCGTGGATGATGCGCACACTACTATGGCAGTCACCAGGAATAGTTAAGGTTTTGAAAGTCTCATTCACTCAATGGATACAGTCCAATAGTATTATGTTGGTCAACTCGGGTTCATTAATCGGGTCAACTGTGGTAACGTCCGCTCTCGGCTTTGCCTACTGGTGGCTGGCAGCGCGCCAGTTCTCCCTTGAGGCGGTAGGTTTTGCTTCTGCCTGCGTTTCGAGCATGCTGCTGCTGGGAAGTCTCTGCATGTTGGGCATGGGAACCTTACTGGTAACGGAGTTGCCACGCCAGCCGGGGCGCGAGGTTTCGCTTATCAGCAGCGCCCTTCTCGTGGTTGCAGCAGTAGGGGGCATCGTTGGAGTTCTTTTTGCGCTTCTTGCTCCCTATGCCTCGGCTGAATTTAATCCTCTCAGAGCCAGTGTCGCCAATACCCTTGTGTTCGCCGCCGGCGTCAGTTGCACAGCAGTCACCCTCGTCTTCGACCAGGCGCTCATCGGCGTCCTGCGCGGGGGCCTGCAATTCTGGCGCAACACATTTTTTGCCGTAGCCAAACTGGTCTTACTCTTTGCGATAGGAATTGGTCTCACTCAGCCGACTGGCATCACCATTTATATCGCCTGGGCTGCGGGAAGCGCCATCTCACTGGTCGCGCTTTTCGCTTTTATCATAGCCAGGAGAGGAGGGTTGAGCAAGGCTTTTTTGCCATCGTGGGGAGTGCTGCGAAAATTAGGGCCAGCCTCTATCCAGCATCATTTTCTCAACTTGACCTTGCAGGCCCCAACCTTAGCCCTACCGGTACTCGTCACCATTCTCCTTTCAGCCAGCATGAACGCCTGGTTTTATGTCTCCTGGATGATCGTCAGCTTTGTCTTTGTCGTGCCAAATGCTCTGACCATCGTATTGCATGCCATGAATTCCGCGCAGCAGGCCGCTTTACAGCACAAAGCCCGAGTAACCATAGGTATTGCCCTTGCTACGGCGCTGCTGGCGAATTGTTTCCTGCAATTCGCCACAAAGCAGATATTAGGTTTGTTCGGTAGCTCCTACGCGACGCAGGCTGCATGGTGTCTGCGCGCGCTCGCATTAGCAGCCTTCCCCATGATTATCAAAAGCCACTACATCTCAATCTGCCGTATTCAAGATCGCATAGTCCAGGCTATGCTCGCTATGCTACCCGGTGGGGTACTTGAAATAGCAGCCGCTATTGTGGGTGCGCACCTGGCAGGTTTATCAGGGTTAAGCCTGGGCTGGGTCTCCGCCATCACGGTTGAAGCGATTTTTATGTTCCGCACGGTGTATAAAATCATTCGACCCATAAACAGTTCTTTGCGCGTTCCCGTCCAGGAGAACTATCAAGAAATAATGCCAGTCTGGTTAATGGACACTATCATGTTAGCTGCCGTTCCCGCGAGTTGTGCAGGGACTATGCACGCGTCGGCGCGTGCTGACAACAGCAATTACCACGTCGGGCCCTTGCTGAGACCTGTTCGACTCGAACGACATCCGGCCAGCCACATGGACATGCATAGAATAATAGAACAGAGGAGTATAGGCTCCCGACTCGCGGATAAAATAAAGCGTGTAATGCCATCGGGTGTACTGGATATTCAGCAAATTGAAACCTTAAAGATGAACAGTATAAGAAAGACAGCATCCAGGCTGCCGATCCAAAACGGCTTAAAGCTGCTCAAACCTCTGGATGTTGCGCTTCTTCTACTCCCTCTCCTGGCATTTTTTTTATGGGCTACGTCGTTGCAGCATGTGTCGGTACAGAATATCAACAACCTGGGTCTTATTTCTGTACTCTCGCCTAAAATCATTGTCGCGCTCATCATGCTGACGGTTGGGTTCAGCCTGACCTTGCAGCGGCCCCAATTGAGAGTATCGCTGCTGGCGCTATACCTGGTTCTCGTGATCATTATGTTGTATGGAGTAGAGAACATTATTGAAGAAGCGCCGCGCTTCTCCGTGGTGTACCGGCACGCAGGATATACAGAATATATTATGCGGACAGGCACGGTCGATCCATCGTTAGATGCCTACTTTAGCTGGCCGGGCTTCTTCGTGTTGAACGCATTTGTCACCCGTGTGGCAGGGTATCAAACTATCCTGGCCTATGCCGGATGGGCACCAGTTTTTTACAACATGATCTACTTTGGGCCGTTATATATGATCTTTACCGCGATCACGACCAATAAACGGTTGATCTGGCTGGCGCTCTGGTTCTTTTATCTCACAAATTGGATCGGGCAGGACTATTTCTCTCCACAAGGATTGAACTTATTTTTGTACCTTATCATCATTGCTATCCTCTTAAAATGGTTTAAGCTGCCCCCGGCTGTACGACAGCGCGTTCGGCAACCAGGGCCATGCGTTTCTTCCACAATTTTCTCAAAGGGAGTACGGTGGTTCTCTGATTGGTTAAGAGCGCCGGATGCGCTTCGGATGCCTCTCCAGATATGGCAACGTCGAGGACTCCTTGCCTGCCTCATACTCATCTTCGGATTGACTGTTTTTAGCCATCCTCTCACCCCTTTCTTTGTGCTGGTAAGCGTTACCGCGCTGGTAGTTTTCCGGCGCTGTGGTCCGTTCTGGCTCCCCATCTTAATGGCTGTGATGATTGGGGCGTGGCTCTTTTTCATGACACGGACGTTCTTAGCCGGGCATTTGAGTACGGTGATAGGGAGCTTTGGCAGTATAGGGAACAATGTATCAACGAGCGTAACAAGCCGGGCGGTGCAAGGAGACCCCCAGCATAACTTTATCGCTTCCCTGCGTCTCTTTATGACTGCGCTCATCTGGGGTCTTGCCTTTCTAGGAGGGCTACGCCGCCTGCGCAAAGGCCATCACGATCTCACCTACATATTGCTTGCCGGTGCGCCATTCCCTTTGATAGTGGCGCAGGACTATGGCGGCGAAATGTTCCTACGTGTCTATCTATTTGCATTGCCGTTCATGGTCTTCTTTGCTGCCTCCCTGTTTTATATCAAGCATTCTTTAGTGATACGTAAAACTTTCCTCTGGCTGACTGTCGCCATCACAATAACCAATCTGGTATTACCTGGCGGTTTTTTCTTCACCCGTTATGGCAATGAAAACGCCGATTATATGACCCATGCTGAAATGAATGGCGCGCGATATCTCTACAGCGTCGCCCCGGCAGGCTCGCTTCTGATTGAAGGCTGGTTCGGTACGCCGTGGCAGTTTCAGGATTACGAGAAATATTCCTGTATCTCGCTAGCCGATGCTCTTCCTGATGCCGTCATGAAAGTGAATGTGAGCGAGGTCATCAAGTATATCGAAAACCAGAAGAGCGCACACACCTATCTGATTTTTACACGTGGTCAAAAAGTACAGGCGTATGCATTGTCAGGAGTTCCGAATGGCGCGCTGGACCGGTTAGAGAACGCATTGCTCAAGTCCGGGAAGTTTAAGATGATTTATAGTAATCCCGATGCCCAGGTATTTCTTTTTCTCCGAAGCATACAAGGAGGTAGCCCGTGATGCGGTCTTCATGGATATGGCCTGCAATTATTACTGTTTCTGCCCTGGCTGCAGGTCTCGTAAATTTTGTGATTCCAGAGGTGGCTGGACGCCCGATCATTGTGATGTGGTTTCTTTTCGTCTGTCCAGGCATGGTACTGGTACGCTTCTTACGGCTCGACGAGCCAATAACGCAATGGACGCTTGCTATTGCGCTAAGTCTGTCCATTGACGCGTTCGTGGCAGGTTTGCAACTGTATGTGGGCAAGTGGTTGCCGGCAGGAACGTTGGAAATACTGATAGGTTTCTGCCTGGTGGGTGTCTTCGCGCAAATCGTCCAGGTGAAATTGGGGACAAAATATGATTTGCATGGCAGGAGAACATATTTCAAGCATGATTAGACTATCACCCTGATCTTGAATTGCATAGGATTGGTTTAAGCATACTGGCGGAGATGTCGATACATACATATGAGGGCGTTTCATAACTCCGAATCTTCCCAGAGATGAGCTAAAACGCGTTTGGAGTCAGTTTACCCTACTTGTGACAGTTAGGAAATGCCCTCATATATAGCTAATGACGTTACTAAAGTGGTTTTTCGGAGGCTGTATGTCTGTCAAGCTCGCCAGGTTTTTGATGTATCCGACCTTGTTGTGCCTATCATTCTTGTTCATCGTCCCCGCGGCTGCCGCACCTATAATGTATAAAGGCGGCGGCTCGTCTAATACATCGACGACTGCTGATAGTCAGTTTCGTTCCTCTCAGGCTCTGATTAACCAATTGAGCATCGGCGCTACACACGAGAAGCAAGATGCGGATAGTTGGAATAACAGCGAGGCTATCTCGTTGGCAAAACAGGAGATGCAGGCATCTCTAACGTATCAGAATCAACAGATCATGGGATGGGGAGCCAGCGATCCAGAGCCAAAGCCAGGAGTATACAACTGGAGCAGTCTCGACCAACGTGTGGCGTTGATGCGCAGTACAAAAGCGCAGATGGTGCTGACCATTTGTTGCGCTCCCGGCTGGATGCGCCCGGCGGGGTATAGCGCTGATTGGACCTACCTTGAAGTTGCCCCCGATCCATCCTATGTGCAGGATTATGCGAACCTGGCTAAACTCGTAGCGTTACGCTACCCCGATGTAAAATACTTTCAGGTGTGGAATGAACTCAAGGGTATGTGGAGCACATCTCCTGGCGCAACGCCTGGTGTAAGCCATCTCAACCGCTGGGATTATGAGCGCTATACCACTCTCTATAACGCGGTATATGATGCAATTAAAAGAGTGCGGCCTGATGCGTTAATTGGTGGGCCATATGTCGTCATGGATAGCGATGGGAATAGGGCTGACATGAGCAATCCTGGTCCGAGCTATTCCTGGGGAACGCTGGATCAGAGACCTCTGGATGTGATAACGTACTGGCTTGCGCATAAACATGGCGCGGACTTTCTCGCTGTTGATGGAACCTCCGCCAATAAAGACGGGGTATGGAAGGTCGATGAATTCGCTTCTGCGCAGAAATTTGTGGATGTTTACAACTGGTTACGCATGCAGCCGAAAGGAGGCGCTACGCTGCCTGTATGGTGGGCTGAATGGTACGCAGGCAATCCATCCACGGCCCCTAAAAGTCTTACTTATTCCAATGCGCTAATGGCCTCGGACGAAATCTATACTGCTATGAGCGGCGCTGCTGTCCTGCTCACATGGCAGCCACAGGGTGACGCGCAGGGTTATTCTTATCCTGAAGGCATCTGGACCGATACGCGCGTCGTGGGAGGTGGCCAACCCACAGCCTATTATTACACAGCGCTGGCTTTCAAAAAGTACTTTGGGCCTGGCACGTACATCTATCAACCGACAGTATCCACATCGACTGTCACCGCCATCACCTCTGGCCGTGAGATGATGGTAGTGAATCATTTGACCACAAGCCAGACTGTGATCGTGAATGGAGTTACCATTCAATTAGGCCCTTATCAAGTGCTGCTGAGGCAATTTCTACGAGTGCCGGTAAAGGCGATCTGGCACCCACTTTCGTAACTCTTCTATTCCCACTCAATGGTGGCTGTACCGGGAGCGGATCAGGGCAATCCATCAGCAGTTGCAGAAGCTGTACAGACCGGAAAGGCAGCGGGAGCGGGAGAATAATAAACTCTCCACTCTGTAGCGTTCTCACTGACACGCTTTCATGAGAGGCCGATGAGGGTGAGCCGACTATAGAAAAACGGGGTATCCATTTCGATGGATACCCCGTTTTTCTATAGTTACGCTATGCTATCTGTAAGACGCGGGTGCGGCATCAATCGAACCCGTCTCCTCAAGAATCCTGCGCAACTGTTTGGCGTCGAGCGTTTCGTGCAGGCGCAATTCCCTGGCGATACGATTAAGGGTGGCGCGGTGCTCTGAGATCAGTCCAACGGCCTGGTCGTAGGCCCATTTCACGATACGATTGACTTCTTCGTCAATGATCGTGGCCGTCTTCTCGCTATATTCGCGTTGGCCTGATGCCAGGGCCGTACCCGCGAAAGGATCTTCGCGCTCGCTAAAGGAGATGGTGCCGAGACGGTCGCTCATGCCCCAGCGTGCCACCATCTGGCGCGCAATGGCCGTCACACGTTGCAGGTCGTTTTCCGCGCCTGTTGTGATGCGTCCAATCGCTACCTCTTCGGCGGCGCGCCCACCAAGGGCTGTCACCAGTTGGGACTCCAGGAACTCCTTCGAGTAGTTGTAGCGATCATCGAGCGGCGTGTACTGCGTTACGCCGAGCGCTTGCCCACGCGGGACAATGGTCACTTTGGTGACAGGATCGACGTTTTCGGTCAGCAGACCCGTCAGCGCATGTCCGCCCTCGTGATAGGCGACCACGTTCAAATCCTCTTCGCTCAAGACCAGTGGTCGCTCCGCGCCGATAAGAATCTTATCCAGCGCCTCGTCGAAGCAATTCTGCGTAACGGCGTCCAGGTTGCGACGCGCTGCCAGCAGTGCAGCCTCGTTGACCAGGTTAGCGAGATCAGCGCCCACCATGCCAGGCGTACCGCGAGCGATGGTTATCAGATCGACATCTCTGGCCAGTGGCACATCGCGCGAGTGAATCTTCAGGATTGCCAGGCGGCCATTCCAGTCGGGACGTTCTACTGTGACGCGGCGATCAAAGCGGCCAGGACGCAGCAGGGCTTTATCGAGTCCGTCTGGCCTGTTGGTCGCAGCGACGACTACCACTGCCTGGCGCGCATCGAAGCCGTCCATCTCTACCAGCAACTGGTTGAGTGTCTGTTCGCGCTCGTCGTTGCTATTGATGCTGGAACCACGCTGGCGGCCTACAGCGTCGATTTCATCGATGAAGATGATGCTGGGCGAAGCTTTTTTGGCCTGGTCAAACAGGTCGCGCACACGGCTCGCGCCTACGCCAACCAGCACTTCTACAAACTCGGAACCGCTGATGGAGAAGAACGGCACGCCAGCTTCACCGGCTACCGCGCGGGCAAGCAGAGTTTTACCAGTTCCCGGAGGGCCAACAAGCAGCACACCGCGTGGAATTCTGCCGCCGAGCTTCTGGAACTTCCCCGGAGTCTTCAAAAATTCGACCACTTCCACCAGGTCATTTTTGGCCTCGTCAACACCTGCTACATCCGCGAAGGTCGTGCTGGGACGGTCTTCCAGTACCACCTTTGCCCGGCTCTTGCCGAAGCTGAAGATGTTCTGTTGCCCCTGCGTGGCACGGCGCGCGATGAAGAAGAATATGCCGATCACCAGTATCCAGGGCAAGAAGTTGATGAGAATGCTGAACCAGAGACCATTGTCACTCGCTGCTTTTGCCTGGTAGCTGACATGATTATCATTCAGCAGTTTGGTGAGGTTGGGATCACCGTTGGGAAGCTGGGTAAAGTGGAAAGTTGTGCCGGTTTTGGAAGCGCCATTCACATCAGTGATGGTCGTACTCTGTTTGAAGTCCCCATTGGCATCCTGTCCTGTGAAGGTGACATCCTTGACATGACCTTCCGTGACTTGCGTGTAAAAGGTACTATAAGGTATTTCAATCGCATTGGGATTGCTGTTGTTATTGCTCCCCGTAAAGAATTGGATCAGGTACCAACCTAACAGTACAATGCCGAGAAAAATCAGCAAACGCACCATAATGGTTGTAACCGGGTTGCGTGGTGGGCCGCCGTTATTGCCATTCCCATTATTCCCATTATTGGGAGTAGGGCGCTGTGGGTTCGGCCCATCGTTGGGTTTACGCTGGTACATATATTGAGCCTGAGCATCCATTGATTCAGACCTGCTTTCTTGATGTGACGGTATAGAACCGATCATCGTGACGGGACTTATTAATAATAGGATAATATCTTTTTTCCAGGATACCCGCAAGGGATACCTGGCTTACAAAACGTACTTGTCTCTACTAAGCTATACTCCCCGCGCTTCTGTTTAGCTACTCTCGCTCGCCTCCAGAAACGGGGGAATTTCTGTTGCTACTATAGATACGTACTTTATACGCTTTAGATTACCAAAAGTTCGATAGTTAGCAATCTTTTTAGGAGAGTGCTAACAATAGTATACCCTTCTGAGCGCTGTAATGAAAGGTTCCCATCAGGACGCGATTTATCGCGTCCCTACGAATGAGGAAATTCCTGTTGTATAATCTTGAACGAAACAAAAGGCGCAAAAATACAATTCCAGAGGTAAGACGTGGAACATCGTTACGCACTTATAGTCGGCATAGATTATTACAATGATGCAGCTCATTTTATTCCCCTACCCTTTGCGCAGGCAGACGCGCAAAACCTGTACCAGTTGCTGCTCGACCCCGAACGCGGGGGTTGGCAAGCGCAAGACGTGGTCTACCTGGAGGGTGAGGCCGCGACACGCGACGAAATCGAGAGCCAGCTGCGTGAGCTCTGCCTGGTGCGCGCTCAGGCGGATGACCTGGTGCTGATTTATTTCGCGGGTCACGCGCTGCTCGATCCCGCCACGCAGGATGGCTACCTGGCTCTGCGAGCAACCCAGGCAGATCGTCCCGCTACCGGCCTGCATGTTCCGACGCTGGTCGATCACTACCTGTATGACTCAAAAGCGGGAAATATCCTCACCATACTGGATATCGCGCATACGGGGATAGCGTGGAAGCACGTTAGAAGCGCCGAAGATGCCGCGCTGCTCTTTGGTCAATCACTGGCTGACCTCCCACGGAACAAGGGGCGCGTTATTCTTACCTCGCATCGCCAGGCCGAGATGTCCATGTCGCAAATGGAACAGGGGCGCGGCGTATTTATGTCACACTTGATTGACGGCCTGGAAGGTAAAGCGGCCAATCCACGCACCGGACGCATTACACTTGGCACACTCTACGATTACCTGGACGAAACCATGGACTGGGACGAGCCGCAGTACCCACAGAAATTCGGCAATGAACATGGCTCGATGGTCTTGATCGAGTGGGCGGAATGGAAAACCGCGCCGGCACCGCAGCCACCTGGACGGGAACGGCGTGTAGTTGGCGTCGAAGTTACGCCCCTGCACATTCTCACCGGGCACCATGGTCACGTCGATGACGTGGTATTTTCACCGGACGGCGCGAAAATCGCCTCCTGCGGCGAAGACATGACGGTGCGCCTTTGGTCTACCGCGTCCGGTGCATTGCTCAACACCATCACAGGACACGAAGGCGCGGTGATGGGCGTCGATTACGCGCCCGATGGCAAGACGATCGCCTCCTGCTCGGAAGATAAAACTGTGCGCCTGTGGGATGCACAGACGGGCGAGGCGTTAATGACACTGCTGGGCCACAACAGTGCGGTCTGGACGGTGGCCTTCTCGATTGATAACCGCATGCTGGCCTCGTGCTCAAACGACGAGACGGTGCGCATCTGGAATCCCGCCACGGGCGAGGTGATACACACCTTGCAGGGTCATCATAACGTGGTTGTCGGCGTCGATTTTTCGTATGATAGCACGCTGTTGGCCTCCTGCTCGTTTGATAAGACCATCTGCCTGTGGGATGCGCAAACGGGTACGCTGCAGCGCCGCTTGCGCTACAGCGATATCGTCTATGGGGTGGCGTGGTCGCCCGACGGTGATTTGCTGGCCTCCTGTTCAGCGGATGGCACCATCTGCCTGTGGGATACTTCTAACGGCCAGGTTGTACAACTCTTGACAGGTCACGACGGAGCCGTCTGGACCGTCGATTTCTCCGCCGATGGCCGCTTGCTGGTCTCCGGCTCAGAGGACGGCTCCCTGAAATTATGGGATGTCTACCAGGGCCGCGAACTGCAGACCATCAATCACCGCATCGAAGTCTACGGCGTGGTCTTCGG
>WNGP01002298.1_pt1 | contig 23283 bp, 18 predicted proteins | sample 5407671 | NCBI WGS metagenome assembly WNGP01 (sample SAMN13153381, study PRJNA577476) | soil metagenome | isolation source: 40 cm soil or saprolite under Garry oak tree replicate 2 | place: USA:California | collected 2016-06-15
CATGACGCCAGGGACCGATGGGGAAACCCTTGACGGCTTCTCGATGGAAACCATTCAAACGATCATACAGGAGATGCGAACCGAGCAGTTCCGTTTCAAGCCGGTACGGACCACCTTCATACCGAAGGCCAACGGCAAGTTAAGAAAACTCGGTATTCCCAGTGTGAGAGATAAGGTGGTTCAGGAGGCTATGCGCCTCATCTTGGAAGCTATCTATGACAGCCCATACGGCCCTTACTTCCGCGAAACCAGTCATGGGTTCAGGCCAAACCACAGTTGCCACACGGCATTACGCGAATTTCGGGGAAAGTGGTCGGCGGTGAACTGGCTCGTCGAAGGAGACATACGGGCGTGCTTCGATGAATTGAATCACTCTGTCTTAGTCAACACGCTTCGCAAAAAGATCTCCGATGAACGGTTTCTGAATCTGATTTGGAAACTGCTCAATGCTGGATATATGGACCTGCATGGCAGGAAAAAGGAGAGTCTGATTGGCTCCCCGGAAGCGCGGGTGATCTTCACCCGAATGAGTGGAGGCCCCAAAGAGGGGATTTAACACATCAATTGTTCGTACTGGAAAGGACTCACATACTGGAAGGTGGAATGTCTCCGCGTCCGGTTAGAGAAACATTCGATGTCATCAAAAGTCGTGCTTCTGGCCAGTGCTCGTGTCTGAAACGACTCGCCATCAATGCATTCACCTTTGAAACTATGAAAGAAGCTTTCTGCGGCTGCATTATCGTAGCAATCAGCCGTACGGCTCATGCTTATTCGCATGCCTTCTTGCCGCAAGAGCGATTGGTAGTCCTCGCTCGTGTAGGTACTTCCACGATCAGAGTGATGGAGTAACCCGGGATGTTTCCGGCGACGAGTGACTGCCATGCGCAGCGCGGCAACTTGCGGAAGCTGGGTACTCTCCCATCTTAGAGCCATCACCAGCAGACAGGGGAGGGCACCTCTGGATGATCTATGATGATCTGGTGAATGCCAGCGCGGCCACGCTCTTACTCGCCAGTCAGACCCCTGCGAGCATTGTCCCCGCAATCATGGCAAGCCCTACAGACCGGGACGGTCAGGGGCAGGCCTGCGACGATGCCCAACAGTCAGAGCACGCGCCCTTGACGTTGAGAGCTGGGGGAGCTGCGACGTTGCCCACAAGCTCCGACCAGGCCGAGCCAGAAAGCAATTTGCCCCCCAGCCAGGTGGATGCACAATGGTACGCCAGGTACAACACGCCGGAGGGGAAGCGCCTCTGGTTCGCATGGACGCCGCACTATCTCGCGGCCTGGTACAACGAGCGCCATAGCGTTGACGAACTGCTCCCCGGCGAGCGCAACGGCTACGGGTTAGCGTCATGGCGAGGGGAGCGCACCGCCAGCGTCGCCAAGGACGGTGAGCGCTGGGCAGATTTCGGAGCCAGCGCCCGCCAACCCGACGGGAGTCCCGATACGGGAGATGCCCTAGAGTTGCTCGCGCGCCTCAACGGAGAAACCACCAACCACAAGCCCCGGACGCTGAGCCAGGTCGGGGGAGAATGTCAGCGCGAAGCATGCCAGGCTCTAGAGCGTGCAGCCCTCTCTGGCAAGCCGTTACCGGCCTGGGTAGAGCAGATCATCGCACTGGCAGGCCGCGCACACTACAAGCAACTCTGCAACCATGCGCAAGTCAAGGAATCACGCACCTTGAAGTTGGAACAAGCCACACGAACCGAGCCGAAAAGCGCACAAGGGGGGCTCACTGGTTTTTCTCCTCCGGATCAGAAGCCCCCAACAAGCAGCAAGATGCAGACCGGCGACGATGAGCGCCAGCGAAGAAACTCGTCGTCAGCCGTTTCTTCTCCTAGCGGGTTACTCGATACACCTCAAGCGCTAGCGGTTGAGATTGGCGCGGAAATTGATGAACCCTGTCAACGATGCGGCTGTACGCTCTCTTATCAGTCAGAAACGTTCAAGATGTGTCATCAGTGCTATCCTCGTCCAGCCAAATATGGGAGATTAGACGATGAGCAGCGGGCACGATTGAAAACCTTGTTCCCGCGGAAGTGAGAATCGCGGTGGGAAAGAGAAAATCGGACTGGCCGCTGAGACTGACGGCGCCTGTTGGTCAGCTTCGATGCCCCCGTCCCCAACGAAAGCCAGCGGATGGAAGTGAGCGGGCAGAACAAAGGAAGCGGTGCAATGGATGGCCTTGCTTGGGAGGGGGAGTCCAATGCTATACTGTAGCAGTGTAGGTTCATTTCTCATCTAAACTCGATCACTATTGCAAGGAGGGAAGAGATGATGAGCAATTCTTTACACTTCGAGTCGGGCAGTTGGTTCAGTCATACACCGCCACTGCTTCAGTTTCTTGCCGGGATTATTCTTGTCTTTCTCCTCGCGTTGGGAGCAGATGTCCTCCTGCAGCGAGTTGTGGAGTTATTTTTAGCCGGGATCATGGAGCAGGATGCTTTTGCTCAAAGCATCCTCGAACTGATCAAGCTGCTCTCCTTCCTGGCAATCGGAGCCGGCTTCGCCGGGACGCTGATCTTTTTCTCCATTCCCTTCTTCGGGAGATCCGGTTCAAGACCGGCGTCTCGGTTTGAATCTGCGCAGTTGCTCAAAACGACTCTTCTTTCCCTCAGAGGTATAGCTACTGTGACCTTTACATTCCTCGTCGTGACCGCCATCTATGAATTATTGCTCCAGATGATTGGCAACCAGCCACCCTTTTTTGTCCTTGCAGCGCTGGTCATCGCCGTGATGTACATCCTCATCCTTGCCTATTCGCTCTTTGACTACACAAGAGAGCTCAGAGCGGTGTCTGGGGGCAGTAGAGAAGGGAGCAAGAGGCACGAAGGAAGAAGAAAGAGGATCGTGAACACATCAGGAGAATACCAGGATGGCTTATCTTCAGCGAACTCTTCAAGCGAGCTTAACAGCAGTGATTTTAGCAGCATTCGGGGTCTCTGAGAGCCTGCGACTGGCGGGGGTAGAGAGGGGCGAGAATGTACTGATCACGTTCCTCGTTTCACTCGGATTGCTCCTGCTGGCTCTCTGGCTCTTGCCCCGCACGCTCCTGACGCTCAAAGAAGAGTAGAAATATGAAGGCAAGAAGAAGGACCAGGTCAAAGCTGCACGTAGTTATAGGGCTTATCACAGTGCTGGCCTCAGTCGTGGGGTTTACCACGGTACTGGTCTCTGTCGTCTTTGACAAGCAGTGTGGTGCCAAGTCTCTTTTTTCTGTTCTACCAGTTCCCCCATCTCATGTTTCTACTCCTGCGCCGACTACCCCCACAACATCCGCCGCATTTGTGACCCGTTCTGGGTCGCAACTGATGCTCAACGGGCATTCCTTCCATTTTGCCGGAGCCAACATGCATTGGTTAGCATTAGATGACTCCGCGAACTATCCCTCTCAGTTTCGGGTGAATGATGGTCTTGATGCCGCAAAAGAGATGGGGGCAACGGTAGTACGCTCCCACGACCTGGGTATCTCTGTGGGATGCAGCAATTGTATTGAACCATCACTTGGAGTCTTTAGTGAAACCGCGTTTGCCCATGTAGATTATGTCATCAAGGCGGCAAGGGACCGTGGTATTCGGTTAATTATCCCCTTGACGGACAACTGGCACTTTGCTGAGGGTGGAAAACACACATTTACCGACTGGCGCGGTATCTCCGATGAAAATCAATTCTACTCTAACCCCCAGGTAATTAGCGATTTTGAGACATACATCAGAACCCTGCTCAACCATGTGAATACCTATACCGGCGTTGCGTACAAAGATGACCCCACCATTATGGCCTGGGAGACCGGGAACGAGTTATGTCCACCTGCCGATTGGACACAGACTATTTCGACCTATGTCAAGGGCATCGATAGCAACCATCTGGTGGTGGATGGAAGGAGCGGGGTAGACCCGAATGCTGCAAGCCTGAGCAATGTCGATATTGTCTCTAATCACTACTACCCAAAGCGCATTGCACAGCTAGAGAATGACGCTGAGGCTGCGCAGAAGGCTGGAAAAGCCTTCATCGTTGAGGAGTTCGACTGGAATGATGCAAACGGTGGAGACACTCTGAGCAAGTTGCTCTCTACTATTGAGTCCAATTCAGCGGTAGCTGGGGACCTCTTTTGGGAATTGTGGTCCCATGCCGATCAATACGGCTACGTGAGTAGCGACAAACAGTATACGCTACACTATCCTGGGGACTCAACCGCCATGAGGATCAGTGCACAGCAGCTTCGTAGGCACGCCTACAAGATGAGAAATCTATCCGTTCCTGACGAAAGTCCTCCCGGAGCCCCCCTGATCGCTGTGGTTATAAGAGACGGTCCAGATGATGTACTTGTATGGAGGGGAGCAGCCCTGGCAGCCAGTTATACAGTGGAACGTTCTACTTCGGGTGCTAATGGGCCTTGGAGAGTCATTTGTGATAAGTGCGCGACAGATAGGAGTACCCCATGGAAAGATACGACGACGCCTGCAGGAACTTTATGGTATAGAGTGGTAGCCTACAACCTCTCAGGAGTAGCAGGTAGGCCTTCAAGTCCTTATCAGGCAGGATCGGGACATATGGTCGTCGATGATTTGAATAATTGGGGCAAAACGTATGAGCACAGTAGCCACCTGACCTTCGACACTGCTAACTCCCAACATATGAAAGGCGACTCATCTGGTGTTATCAGAACGACCGCGACCAATGAGTACATCATCTGGAGACAAGCCGGGATGACCTCGTTCCAGGCGATTGCCTACTTCTGGCCATACGAACCGGTTGTGCATTTTTCCATTTATACATCATCCAATGGAAGGAATTGGACTCTCTCTCAACCGGAGATTAGTCGTCTTGGCGGTAACTGGTTAGAGTACATCTACACAGTAAATGGGTTGTCGAATGTGAACTACATCAAGATGATATGGAACAACACCAGCAAGCATACATGGAATCCAGAACTGAGCGAGGTGACTATCACTTATTAAAAGGACTTGACCAAACTTGACGAAGGTTTCAGTCAACAGGTACGAAGCGTCCACCGCTCATGCATTATCTCTGCTTGTTCCTGCGAAGATACTTTCGAATGAGAGTTACAGGTATCCGAGACAGCTGAGAGAAGAGACCCCATACACCAGCCGCCTTCACCGCCACTCTCAGCCAGTGCTGGTCTACATCCACCACAACACGCCGGAGGTGGTATGGGTCGGTCTGAGGAGTATTGAAACCATAAATTGCGCTTACCGCCCAGTTGTATCCAGCTTCCCGCACAGCACAACGGCCCTGTTCTCCAATGTGCTCGAGCTGACCAACAGGATAGGCAAACGTACGTACCGGGTGTCCTAACTGTCGCTCCAGCACCTTTCGACACTCGGTCACCTCGTATTGTACCTCCGTAGGATCAGTCAGGTATGCCAGGATGGTATGGTGCATGGTGTGTGCGCCAAATGAGATCCATCCGCTTCTCTCCATCTCCTGCACTTCTGTCCAAGCAAGAGGTGAAGTGGCTTGCTCTTCCTCTTCGACATTCTGCCGTGAAGGTTCTGCAAGCACCTTACGAACAGAAGCCAGGAACGCCTCACGCTCGGTGACCGATGTAGCGTTGTACACACGAGCGTCGATTGCTCGTACCAGTTCTTTTCGCTCATCCAACTTGTCCAGGTGATACGTCCGCCCTTCAATTGTTGCCTCCCTCACCAGTGTATGAGATACGAGATGATTACTCTCCAGCCACCAGAAGCGACTCCCACTTTCAATGTAACCTGGAATCAGAAATATGGTGAGAGGAACCTGTAGCTCACATGCGAGTTTAAAGCCATAGGTATAGTTATCATGATTTCCATCGTCGAAGGTCAAGACAAGCGGCGTACGTCGCTCTTTCCTGTGCTCTCCATTTTTATGCCTTGTGTAGAGGTCTTCCAGTGCTGTCTCAAGATGGAGTACACGATAGTGCCGGCGCAGGTAAAGCAGATGCCGGCGCAGGTCTCCACCAGTTGCACGATGGTAACAGAGGATAACAAGGCTCTGTCTCGATCGCCGTCTCCACCAGCGAGCCAGTTTAACCAGCCCACTATAGTAGAAACAGGCTGCAATCAATGTTTCTACCCACTTATACATGAGTTACACTCTCTTTATAGATTGAACCGAATCTACGATGGGCCTGCACTTCGAGTTCTTACGGGAGTTTCCTCCTTGAGAGCCTCTTTTCTCCCTGGCGCAACAAATAGCGAGGAAACCCGATTGCGGCTGCCCATGCGGGAAGCGGGTCCCTCCAACCCAGATAGTCATAGCTCATGGGAACGAAGAATGAAGCACAGAACTCGAAGATGGCTTGGGCAGGTGGAGTAACTCCAGGTCTGCCCCGTTGCTCTACCGATGCCAGCGTCGTCGCCAAATCACCTCCCAGATAGCGCATCCAATTCCCAACCTGATAGTCTTTCACCACATCAATGCGATCTCCATTAGCCCATTGATAGAGCAGATAGGGGAAATCGACTCCAGCTCGCACAGCAAGCTCAACCGAAGCTGAGAGACGCGGATTGATCTCCATCAGGTAGGGATTTCCGGCACTGTCGCGCCGAAACTCCACTTCAGAGTAGCCCTCCAACTCGATTTCTCTCACTAACCGTTCTGCTTGCTCACCGATGTCCTGTGGGATGGCGATACTTTGACGGAGCACAGAAGCCCCTCCCAGAGGTGGATTGGTCCGCTTGGCCCATTGGGCAAAACGGGCATACATTTGACCATTGGCATACAGCAAGCTCGCCGCTTCACGCTTGCCCGAGAGAAACTGCTGGAAGAGCACGGCTCCTCCAAAGCCGGTCAATCCCTCGACCGCACGTCGCGCTTCTTCAGGTGTCGTCACTAATTGGGAGATTACTCTACTTCCTTGTTGCTCACCCGGCACCCACGACTCCACTGGCTTGACAACGCCTGGCAGCCCGATCTCATGCAGTGCTGTCCCCACTTCACTCACATCTTCGACCGTGACAGCACGAGGAACGCCTAAACCCAGTCGTCCGGCAATTTCCAGCGTTTGCTTTTTATTGATGGCTATTGCCAGGACGGGTTCTTTTGCCAGTGCGATCCGTACCCGTTGCTCCAGTCTTTCACGATGTTGCCGAATTAAAGCGATCGTGCCATCAGAGGAGGGGATCAGCACTCGTGCTCCAGTCGAGTCGAGCACCTGTTCGAGATAGGTCAGATAGTCCATCGTCCCCTCCTCTGCCGGGCAGATTATCTTATTATGACACCAACGAGATGAGAAGGCAGGGATGGAGAGTCCATCACAGGTCTCCAGTGCCGCAATGTGCAGCCCTCGACTGCCAAGCGAGCGCACGGTCACCAGCGATTGGCGCGACCTGGCATCTAGCACGAGCACATCATAAGCTACATTACGAGGTGCGAACTGTGAAGCATGCGTTACGATCACATTCCCTTTCACATACATGGCTACTTTTTCTTCCTGCGTAGCTCAATAGATTGGGCACATCATCCTCCGGATTGCGTCCTGTCCCGCAGACAGGGTGCCCTCTCCGGGGAAGAGGGACCCTACAATCAAGGTGACGCCGGAGCAACACTCCAAAGACCATACCTATCTTGACTACATCGCCCTTGTTGGTTAAGACTGCAATAGCTTCCAGCGAGAGTGCCGTTTGAATCTATCAATGCCTCAAAAGATAATGATGCGCGCCCTGCGCTGTCGGAAACCGTAAACTGGATTTGTTTCGTAGTAGTGACCTTACCTCTAAAAGAGCTATTTCCTTGCAACTCGCTACCTGCTGTAAGGTAGCCAGTAATGTTCCCCCCCGCTTTGTTGTGTTCCCATAAGGGACATCGTTGTTGTAATGTTGGCTGGTATATTATGAATAGTACCCTTATATACGCTGGCCAGAACTGGATGGTGAGTTGTTGGGCAACGGTGCAATGTCAGATTGACTTCCCGATATACGGCCTGTGGTTTATCAACCCGGTAAAGCTGCACTTCAACAGAAACTTTGTCGGTGGCGACCGGAGGTATTGGCACCAGCCGATTCCATTCTTCCTGGGGAGCCAGGACGACTGATGGCCATGTAGTTACCCCGGCTCCCCTCACTGTCATCGCGATACGATAGGGTACAGGTGTCGATTCGAGGCTGCGCACGCCGAGGCGAACAGCACAGTTTTTTCCGGCCTGAACTGCTGGGAGCATCCAGAGTTGTGTAAAACCTGGGTGCGGCTGTTGTGCTGCACTGAGAGCGGAGTACAGGATAGAGAGGACCGCTATTACAGTAGCCAGCCCAAACAAAATAAATCCGGAGATGCTGAGGCGAGCCCTCGGTGTCCTGGCTCCATTTATCGCCGCTCCTCGTCGGAGATATGCAACCAGCAAAGAGAACATTACTGTGAGTAGTCCCAGGAGACCTGCCCACGCTATCGCTTTTAATCCCACTGGTAAAATATTCAGAAAGAGACCACTCAAGATATCAATCGCCACGCTTAAGCCGAGGCTGAAAAGAAGGCGGTGAGAAACATTAAGCGATCGTTTGTGGAACATGAGTTCAGTTAGCATATAGCCTGGCAACACGAAGACCAGGGGCAGCGCCAGAATGCTTCCTATCACAGGGATATGGCTGGGAAGCAGCGCCCATCCCATGTTCAATGCCGCAATGAGCACCGCCACAATGAGATCAAGGTTTCTCAGGCGCATTGATGAGTCCTCCCACGTCATAAATCACAATATTGCCGCTATCAAACACCCGATCGATCTGCGGTATAGTATTAAATTTTGTCAGAGCTTCCCGACTGATCGGGGTAGTGTGCTGGAAGGAACCGGGTTCTCCTGGCTCAAAATAGAATCCATATGTCGGAAGTCCCGTGCTTAGACGTAGATCAACGACCAGATAGCGCTCCTGAGTGCGCCGCAGAATCTCTACTTCATGGGGGCCGATACGTGACGAGAAGAAAACCGATGACACATCTATGTTATCCTCCAGGCCAGTCACAAGAATCTGATCGCCGTAACTGTTCATCAATACTCGATTCATGTTATCCGTTGCAATTCGATTATTGGGACCGAGGTACAAATGTGCCCATGTTGCTGCTTGTATCCCTTCCGGTTCGAACGAGCGAGGACCGGCTATCACCAAATAAGGACCCGGCAACAGCTCCGAAGGTGGGCCATGTCCCAGAACGACACCTCCCAGGAATACCACTGATATTGCACAGGTAATCAGTGGAGTCTGCTTCCAGTTGAGCTGTCGCGTTGGCCAGAATTGCGTGATGAAGATGGCCAAGACGCAGGCCACGGGGAGAAAGAGATATGCTGAAACCCGGTCTGAAATTTCGGAACCACCGCTTGTCAATCGGAAAACATGACTGAGAGGATAGAAGAGCGACGCGATGCCGAATGCACACGCGATGGCGTTGGAACGATAGCGCTGCCAGAGACAGAGCAAGCCGAATGGAAGGCACACTGAGATGAGCGTCACAGAGGAGAAAGCCATCGCTCGTTCCCATAGCGCTGTCTGCTCACCCGCGTAATCGACGAAAAGGTGCCGCGCATTTCCACTGCCAATCAGCACTGGTCCAAGTTGTTGCAGCCCATCTTTAAGATAAGAGAAGAGGTAATCCGCAACCGTATTTCCAGGAAGTAGTATCCAGGCAACAGATGCGGCGCTTCCGAATAGGGCGAGTTTAGCCAGGTCCGACCGGTGCAGGGGGGCAGGGCGCTGAAGGAATGCGTACGTCACCGCCCAGAGTATAAGTAATACATCAAAGAAAAAGGTCGTTGTATGGTGCGTAACGATAGCCGCCCCCAGAGCAATCGCCGCCGCGAGCGTTGCCCAGTTGCTCCGCTCACGGTTCAGCGTTTCACGGTGTGCCATTACGAACAACATGAATGTAGCAAGGGGTAGCGCCAAAGATCCATAAGCAAATATCGCGTCGGACAAGAGGAAATGGGGATCGGCCATGTAGAGTGTAGTTGCGATCCCTGCCGTACGTGCAGATCTCGTTGTCAGTTCATAGAGCATGAAAAGCGACAAGATCATTACCAGACGCGCTGCACCCACTACTATGATGCCCGCGTAGAAGGTGCTCAGTCCACTCAGTGTACTGAGCGCGTTCGTTACAATTTCGAGACCAGGGTAAAAAGGACTGACAGGAAGCACACTATTTACGCTGAAGAGGTGTCCACTGCTGGCAATGTCATCGACTGTACGCCAGTGCAGAAATTCGTCGACAGAGTAAAAGGAGAGCGGGCTGCGCAGCACTTTAACGAGATAGAAGGAGACCCCAACAACACAGAGCAGGCTGACACGCTCAAATCGCGATGCTTCAGGAGAGATGAGCCGTACCGTAGATGGGACGAAAATCAGAAGTAACCCGAGCCAGAAAAAGATTTCTATCCCTGTCGCACCGTAACGTGCGCTGGTGCACGCATAAGCTACTGAGAGCATTCCCAAGGCGCTCGTCAATGCTAGTATTGGAAGCCATCCCCAGGATACTGACCGTGATTCTGTTGCTTCCTGAGCACTCGCGCAAGATACCTCTGGTTGAGCGTCTCGTGCGCGGACGAGCACCGCAGCGATTACGCGCTGTACGGGCACTGGTAGTTTACTCAGCACATTGCGACTGCGGATAGCAGTTTGAGAATCAGCAGCGGAATCGTCAAGAGGTGCCGCACCGGGAGAGGATTGCGCCGTGTTCGTTCTCCGGTCGAGTCTGACTGTAGCATCGAGTGGATATCCACACTGTCTACAGAAATGTGCACCGTCGGGTAGCTCTGTCCCACAAGAGGGGCAGAACTGCCCAGCAGTTCGTCCATTGCTGGCAGTTGTAGACGTGCGGATGTCACCGTCAATAATTGGAGTGATATCACGGAGAAAAATTTCTGTTGTCTTTGGGCCAATTCCCTTGAATTCCTGTAAGCGAGAGGACACTTCATCTATCGTTTGAGACTGGTTCAAAAGATTGGCGAGCGTTCCATATTTTTCTTGCAGAGTTTTTGAAACATCCAACAATTTCGTCGCTGTTGAGAAATCATAGCGGACATAACGACCTCTGTCTAACACTTCAACGAGCTTATCACACCCGGCTTGTATGATTGCTTCTGGGGTAACGAGGCCTTCCTTAACAAATACAGAATATGCCCTCTTTGCCAATTCCTGCTGAATAGGTTTACCGAATAAAAGACACACCAGAAACCATTTGAAATATTCTTCTTCCCGTTTTGATGCCAGGTCTATTCCTAACTCTTTTGCATATATCTTCTGTGCCGTAAGCTTCCTGGTCATGAATACAATACCTCTTGATAGACGTGCTCAATACGGGGGACTACCGCCCGCGCCTGGAACTCGGCAGCTCTTTGCTTTGCCATCGTTCCTATGCGCTCCCGCAACATCGGATCATCTATTAAACGCTGTACGGCATCCCGCAGCGCGCACCAGTCACCAGGCGCAACAAGGAATCCGGTCTCGCCATCGACAACGATATCGGCCAGACCACCGATACGTGAAGCGACGACGGGCCGCCCCATTGCCATCGCCTCTAATGCCACGATGCCGAAGGACTCAAGGCAGATCGAAGGTATCAGCGCGATGGTGCAGCGACTCCATGCCTGCATGATGGCCTCATGGGGCCAGCTCTGCAGAACCCGGACATTTGGCGGAAAGTCCATAGGGAAATCCGCCACCGCTCGTCCTATGAGCACCAACGGTACTTGACCTTCCATTTTAGCGTATGCCTGAAGTAGCACCTCCACTCCCTTGTCACGTGCTACATCGCCCACAAAAAGCAGATAATTGTCCTTCGGTAGCTCTGTCAGGAGTGGGCTGCCATCGCCGGGCAAAACATCCAGATTGTTTGGCATAAAGTTTGGTATGACGCGATGGGGCACACCATATTTTGCCAGTTGATTTACCTCTGCCATCGCCTGGCTAACGGGCAGAAACATGTCAACCATTCGACGTTCTACCTTCCCCCAGATCGAATTCGCCAGCATAGTTGGCGCACCCTTCGCAGGACCATAAAATTCAGCAGCACATGCCAGACACTTCAGTAAGCCGGGACCATTGCACAGTGCTCCACGAGACATGAAGCGCTTCTGCGCGCAAACGAGGCTGCAGTCATGGAGGGTAACGACGAGTTTTGCCTTGCTCCAGGCTTTGAGCGGTGTGAACGAGTGCACAATCCAGTTGTGGGCATGGACAATGTCGGGGCGTTCACGCATGATGATGCGACGTAGCGCCCACAGTGCCTCTGGATCAGGGAAGGGTGGCGAGTGCTGACGCTCTTTTTCGCTGAAAAGTGCGCCCACGCGTTGCAGCGAGCCGCGGATGCGATGGACGCGCACCCCCTGATCGACCTCGAATTTCGGTGCGCCCTCCCGCCAGAGTGTCGCAACTGCGACATCGTGTCCCCGAGCCACGAGCTCGACGCTGAGATCCTGTACATGGCGTTCTTCTCCACCGATAGTTGGTGGATAGAACTGCGCGAGCATTAAGATGCGCATTGTTCTCTCCTGGCAGATGCACTGTAGATTGCAAGCAGCTTCTGGGTGCAATCCTCCCACGTTGGCAAGGCAAGCTGCGCTGGGATAAGCGGCTCCTCAATTTGCTGCAATACTGCTGCTGCGGTCTCCTCAGGGGTACTGTTCAGGGAGACGGCGCGCACAAGCTTTTGTTCCGCTAATTCCCGTAGGCCAGAAGTATCTGCAACCAGTACCGGGCGCTGGAGTGTAAGTGCCTCTATGACCGCTACGGGATGCGATTCGAACTCGCTTAGTAAAGCCACGAGGGTCGCTTGAGAGAGGGTCTCCGCCATTGCCTGCCGATCACTCGCTGGGATGGAACAAATCTCCACATGAGAGGCCTCGCCAACTTTCTGTGCCAGTTCGCGCAGGGTCCTTTCGTATGGACCTGCCCCTAAAATCAAGAGCCGCGTATCGGGGCGCCGCTCTCGTATTTTTGGAAGAGCAGAGATCAGGTACTGGTGCCCTTTGTATCGCTCTAACCGTCCAACCGAGACGATAAGCGACTCGGTTGATGTTCTCGATGGACGATGCGTCAAGCGCGGCATGGAGGCACCGTTGGGAATGACAGTAAACTGCTCTTCAGGGAGGTCTAACAGATTACGAAAGTAGTTCGCTTCGAAGCGTGAGACGCCGATCAGCTTCGAAGCAGCAGCAAAGAGCGGACGGAGCAACTTCCACTGGATGCTCCGTATCCGGGTGCGGAAACGCGACGAATGGCCTCCTGTGTGAAATGTGACGACGTAGGGTATCCCGGCTTTTTTAGCCGCAAGCATTGCTAACAGTGGAACGAACGTATGACAGCCCTGACAATGGACAATGTTCCACCTGCCGCGCTCAATGATGGGATAGATCTCAGGCGCAATATAGTAGTCACGCTCTTGCGGCCAGGCCCGAACTCGAATGACACGCATCCCCTCAACTACCTCCTCTCCAGGAAGTGAGTCCGTGGGCGGTGCAGCGGTTAGAAGTGTCACATTAACTCCACTATTCACGAGACGGCGTCCGACTTCATGGACATGCGTTTCTGTACCTCCCATGTAGGGAAAGTAGCGTGGGGTCACCATCAATACACTAAGCGCACTTGTTTCTCGTGTCATCGGTCTCGCCTCTTCCTTGAAAGTCTCTTTCCCCCTCGCCGCAACAAATAGCGAGGAAACCAAATAGTTGCTGTCCAATCGAGATAGTCATATAGCTTGATAAACCTGTAAGTAAAATAATTTTCAATGGGACTATTCAAGTCTTGCTTCGTCTACCTGTGCGTTCATTATGCGCCTGCTCTCCTGGTACGACGGGTAGCGTACTAGTTGATCTGTATTGGTTGATACATCTATAGGTCGAGTAGCTCTGTACACCCTACGGGACATATACATCGCTTCAACACACACTGCCGCTAGCCAGCCGATGCTCAACCCTGATAAACCGCCAAGATATGCGCCCAGTGTTGCTCCACCCACTTCAAGGGAGCCGCTCACTATCGTGAGTAAGGTAGCGTGTGCTACCCGACCCTGAACACGAGATACAGCTACGTAGTGGTTCTTAATGATAAAAGGGAAAGATTCGAGCGCCAGGATGCGCAGGCTCCATGCCGCCTGTTCAGCATAGCTATGGCCGAACAGGCCCAATACCTGCTTGGTGCCAAACAGCAACAGACAACTTACCAGTACAGTTGCCACGAACGCAAGGCTTAATGTCAAGCGAATCCTGCGTGCCAGCAGAGCAGGCTGTGCAGAACTTGCCGCGTAGAGTACCGTCGTGAGAGCCACTGAGATGATATTTCCAATACTTGCTAAGCTCCAGGAAACGTAAAACCAGGCGTTTGTCGTCGCCGAAAGCAGGACCGTGACCAGCACTGGCAAGATCAGGGGCGGAGCCTGAAGCGTCAGATTGAGCGCGTGATGCTTTATAGCCGCAGGCCCCAGCTTCCGCAGCAATCCCCATTGTGGCAGATAGCTTCTACCCGGCCACCCCCTCTTCGACGCCACAAACCCGGCGAGAGCTGCCAATGAGAGCGCATTACCGACTACCCACGTCGCATAAATTGCCAGCCCCAGTGTGTGCGACAGCCAAAGGCTCACCACGAAGAGCGCGGCAAGTTTTGTCGTAGAAAAAAGCGTGTTGCGCCAGAGTTGTAATCCACCTCGCAATAGCCCGATCATTGCCTGGTCAAGGACTAACGTGATCGCAGTGAGACTGACGCCGACCGCGAAAAGCGCTATATTTTCGATACTTGCTCGCAGGACCTGGAAGTCAGGTGATAGGTAGGCTGCAACAGCCGCAAAGATGGCCCCCAAACCCCCTCCTACTCCCCCAACCACGATCAGCGCCGCACTGATGAGCGAAGCTTCTTTACCCCGTTGGTGCGGTAACTCTCCGACCAACAGAGTGCCTAATCCCAGGATGCCGAAAGTTCCAAGCAGTGTCATAACTGAGACGGCCGCGGAGGCAAGACCGACGGCTTTCGGCGAGAACTGCTGGGCAGCTACCCACCAATAAACGAATCCGAGACTCGATGTGACTGCCGTTGTCCCAACTAACGACCCGGCATTGACTAATATGACGCTATTGGTTTTAATCCATTGAAGCAATATTTTCACTGTACCGATTTTCCTTGTCGTAGAGGGCCAATTTATTGGCCCCCCGGGCGAGGTATGTGCTCTGTTTTACTTTCTGTAGCGAGGTACTCCCTACCAAGTAGCCTATGGTTGTTATGGCCAGCCCGACCACGATAGCTCCTGCGCGCGCAAGCCCAGCTAGATCACGATGGAAAAGAGCATCGGTCAAGCCGCGCAAGATCCCCTGTGGCAGAGTTCGAAGCGTATAATTGCGTTCAGACGCAAGGCTATCTTTTGCGCCCACATACCGGGTCACGACCGCCTTCGAGAAACCTTCCGCATAGCACCGTGTACAGAAGTAGCGCCAGCACGCGCGGTTGCCCGGTACACGGTGGAGTACACTGGCTAGTGGCTGATAAAGGAAAGTGCCCTGAGGCCAATACTGGCATGCCCGAATACACAATTCCGTCTCTTCACAACCAACTGGCCGTGCACCTACGCGGCCAATCTCGCTACGAAAGCCGCCCACCGCCTCGAAAATCTCCCGCCGGAAGGCCATATTGGCCCCAATGGGATTACGAATCGTTGTGACGGTTTGGGGCGTACCTCTGTAGGTGCAACCCACAACCCAGTAAAACTCTTCCGGCAACCAGGCAGGGGTATTCTCCAACCAGAGTGGTAGAACGGGTCCACCGATACCAAGCACTCGCGGAGCAGAAAACCCTTCATTTAGGAACATCAACCAATCCGGCGAGGCCTGCGCATCGTCATCAAGGAAAGCAATAATCTGGCTTCTCGCTGCCGCGATGCCACAGTTGCGCGCTCCAGATAGTCCACGTGTCCCGGTGTTCTCCACCACCACTCCTGAGGCATGTTGCCGCACCCGCTTCAGCAAACCCGGGTTGTGGTCGATGAATGATTTCCCTAGGTGGGAGCGTCTGCTGCTGCGCCGATTCTATGGCCGCAACAAGGTCATCCCACCGATCTGCGGTATATGCGCATATAATCACCGAAATAGTATGTGCCGTTTGTGTCACGTCACCTCCCTTAAAACTTGGCATAAGTGTTTACAGAACAATCTCCTCTACTATTGAAGAGGGATCGTTTTTGACGCAGAGGCTCTCACGGGAAAGCGCAGCCGCCGTAGAGTCCAAAGGCTCTTGATTCGCTCCCTGACAATCGTTCTTAACACACGCCAGCCGTCAGGGAACGCCTTTAAGTTACTTTTGCCGTTAATACGCCTATACTCAATGCTGGGGACCTCGACAATTTTCAGGCCGGCCTGCAGGATACGCAGGTGGAGGAGTGTCTCGACTTCGAAGCCATCACAGTCAATTTCTATATAGTCAAAGCAATGCTTCCAAAATGCGTTGTAGCCATAGCAGAGATCACTGAACTGCGCCCGGAAAAGCACATTCACCAACCTACGCAACCAGCCGTTTCCGAGACGGCGTATGCGAGTGAAATCGTGGCTCCCTCCACCTAGAATAAGGCGTGAGCCCTTGGCGAAATCATTTCCTCTAAGAAGAGCTTCAACAAAGAGCGGGATCTCTCTTGGATCGGCTGACCCGTCAGCATCGAGGGTCACAATGATATCACCTGTGCAGGCGGCAAAACCATCTCGAAGGGCATTCCCCTTGCCTTTTCCTGTCTGCTTGATGAAATGAACAGCTGGCCGAATAGTTGAATCTAGTTGCTGTGCTACCGCGATGGTATCGTCGGTTGAATGCCCATCAACCAGAATGATCTCAGTGACTGTGGGAGGAACGAGCGGCAGCACATGACACAGGTTTTTAGCTTCATTTAGAGCCGGAATAACAATGCTGATCCGTGGGTATTGTGGATTCGGTAGCATAAGCGCTCTCCTACAAGGTCAATATATTCAACAAAACTTGCTACGTGAACAGACTTCTGAAAGTAAGGCTATCCCTCCGGACATGCCAGCATTTGAGCCGCTCTATGGCAATCTCTACGAACTGACGGTAGCTCTGCCCCGCCTCCCACACCGGGATCTGGTTATGTCAAATCCTGTAAATCACTCTGTCAAAGTCGTTTAGAAGTGCTCCACCAGCCGCTTCGTCCGCACTGCAAAGACACACTGATCGACAGGATTTGATATTACAGGCTCCCTGATACCGGGCGCTGGCATGTCGCTGGTACATTTGTTGTTTACTCTGATCAATAATCCCTTTCCTTCGCCTTCTCCAGGTAAAACGCTGCTTGCCTGAATGGCTGGTTCTTTACTTGGACTAACACGATTCTTCCTAAAAGAAGGTTTCACCTGACGGGTGCTGCAAATTGGGTGCCAGCGGTGCCGGTCTCCGAACTGCAAGGATCACCCGAATGCTGTAACCTAAAATGAGACGGTCCGGTGGAGAGCTCCAGCTGGCGCAGGGACATCCATGCTCACCACTCTCTCGTGTCATTGAGTCTCTTGCGCCTTGCTCAGGCACATACGCAAACGTTCAGTCAAATCGCGTAGATGTCTGGTCTTACAGGTGTCATGCGTGCCAGCAAGGACATGAATATCTACGTCTTTATCTTTAGCCATAGCCAGTTTACGCCACTTCAGACTGCGGCGGCCCACCCCTTGACTCTCCCGGAAGAAAAAGAATGTGCTCTCGCCAGGGTAAAGATCGGGTATGTAATCGGCAGTCGCCCAATAAAACATGCCTGGATAGTCGTGGCGGAGGGCTACAGATGTTGGGAAAATCGGATCGGGGAAAATCGAATCCAATCTGAGGCTTGCGAGCGCAAAGCTTCCTTTAGTACTCTTCCCCGCGAGCTCGAGCTGTTCGTGATTTTCCAGGCGCTCTGCGTTTTGGACGAGGTTTCGTTCATGTAGCGCCTTCAATGCTAGAATCGCGCCTCCATCCTGCTTCAACTGTTCAGCAGTCAACCCAGTTTTCAACTCCCTGTAAGATGGAAATCGCAGGTATCTATACAGGTGTTGCACATATCTATACAGGTGCCGCAGCCAGAGGAACCAATATAATTGTCTCTCCCGGTCGAGTCGCAGCAAGTTACCCAAGCGCTTCACCAGATCGTGCATCCATTTGAGAAAGGCAAAAGGGGGAGGATCCATCAAGACAAGCAGGTCAGCCCTCTGCCCTTCTGCGTGAAGTTGCCGGGCCATTTCATAAGCCACAATGGCCCCATTGCAAAAGCCCCCCAGCAGATACGGACCCTCCGCCTGAACGGTACGTAGGGACTGAATGTGAGCAGCCGCCATATCCTCTAACGTGGGAGGAATGCGCAGATCATCAAACCGGTAGGGGTCGAGTGCATAGAATGGCTGGTCCGATCCCAAATGCCGCGCCAGCGGGAAGCAATAGAAGGCCCCTCCCTTATAATCTCCGTGCAAAAAGAAAAAAGGTCGCCTGGCCCCACCAGTCTGAACTGCCACCATACATGCATGCGGGCTGGCCACTTTTGCTACGGCACATCGGGTAGTGTCATCTACAGTCTTTGTGGTAGGCAGTAGCTCTCCACGCAAATGCTTCTCAAGCAGGGCACGCCTGGCTTCGGAGAGTTCTGTTGTATCCGGCATAGGATCCATCCTTTCATAGCAGCACTCGATTCCTCCTCCGGGGTCATGCTCCGGGGAAGGAGGAAACGGAAAATGTGACTGGCAAAGCCGTCAAGCCGCGAAAGGCCAGGTTTTCCCGCCAGTTCACGGAACCAGGCATCAGGCTCAGATTGGGCATGCGGCGCAGCAGCTTTTCGAAGGCGACGTAGCCTTCTAGTCGTGCGAGCGGCGCACCAAAGCAGAAGTGAGCGCCCCACGCAAATGCGAGGTGCCGATTGTCCTGGCGACAGATGTCAAGCCGATCTGGGTCAGGAAAACGCTCCGGATCGCGATTTGCGGCTCCCATCACTGCGATAACTGCCTGACGCTTAGGGATCGTTTTACCCCCCATCTGTATATCGTTGGGTGCCAAACGGGAGGTGTATTGAATAGGGCTTTCGTAGCGCAGCAGCTCCTCAATAGCTGAGGGGATCAGGGATTGGTCTGCCCGCAGTTTCTCCAACTGATCGGGATGTCGTAGCAAGGTGAGCAGGCCGTTACCTATCAAATTAGTGGTGGTCTCCTGTCCCCCCGTCATAAGCATGATGCTGTTTGCAACCACCTCTTCCTCAGTCAGGCAATCTCCATCCTGTTCAGCGGCTAGCAACGCACTAATGAGGTCATCGCGGGGATGCTGTCGATGATCCCCAACGGCGTCCCGGAAGTAGGCACACATCTCTTCCAAACTGCGCAAGACACGCGGAGCACGATCTGGGTTGTGCTGGAAGTTGCCCAATGCCTCAGCGAAATCGGTAGACCATTGTGTCAACTGTTGCCATTCCGAAGTGGGTAATCCCAGCATTTCAGCAGTCACGATGGCTGGTAAAGGATCGGCCAGATCGGCGATCACGTCCATATAACCCTTGTCTCGTACTGCATCTAAGAGGCTATCGGCAATCCGCTGAATGCGAGATCGTAGGAGTTCCACCCTGCGAGGCGTGAAAGCATTCGACACCAGCCCTCGTATCCGACCATGAGAAGGTGCATCCATGAAGAGCATCTGGCGCACCAACACCTCCGCAATTGGTACCAGAGTCGACAGACTGAGAGCGGTCAGTTGTTCGGGTGTGGGTGTGCGGTTCGCAGAGAAATGCTGAAGCACCGATACGACATCCACATAGCGAGTCACAACCCATGTATGGAGAAAAGGATCCCAATGTACTGGGGCTTCATTACGGAGCCGATGGTACAAAGGATAAGGATTGGCGAGAACCTCGGGATCGAGCAACTGGCAAAGGCTTAGAGGCAAATCCTTTTTACCCATTGTGGGTGAAGTTCCCATGTTCATAGTCATTGCTTGTTCCTCCATGTACTCGATAGCTAGGAAAGACCTCGTTTTGTGAACTTATTCAAGCATACGCAAGACCTCATCATCACTCATCGTCTCCAACTTAGCCAGAACAAGTCGCTCGATTTCGGCGGACAACAGCCGTACCGTGGGAGTTTCGAACAGGGTACGCAAGGAGAGATCGACTCCGAAGGACTCGGTCACCTGCATAATGAGCTGCGCGCCCATTAATGAACTCCCGCCAAGCAAGAAGAAGTTATCATCTACGCCGATCTGCTCCAGGTCCAAAAGAGGGGCTACGATCTCAACCAGCCGCTTTTCGGTAGGCGTGCTGGGAGCAGCAACGATCTCATCCAACAGGATATTTGCTGCGTCCGGTGCGGGCAGGGCAGCCCTGTCCACTTTGCCGTTGGCCGTCAATGGCATTGCTTCCAACTGCACGAAGGCCGAAGGAATCATGTAATCTGGTAGATGCGCTGCAAGGATTTCTCGCAGGGAACTGGCCGTGACGCATATTCCGGGGACTAACACCATGTAGGCCACCAACCGCTTGTCGCCAAGGATGTCTTCACGGGCCACAACGAGGCTCGTCTGGACGGCTGGATGCCCATTCAGCGCAGGCACAATCTCGTCTGGTTCGATGCGGTAGCCCCGAATTTTGATTTGCTGGTCGATGCGGCCCATAAACGCGATCTGGCCGTCTGGCAGGAAACGCGCCAGGTCCCCGGTCCTGTACAGGCGAGCACCCTGCTCATCGGCGAAGGGATTGGGAAGGAAGCGCTCGGCAGTCAGTTCAGGGCGATTGAGGTAGCCGCGACCCACGCCTACCCCACCAATGTAGAGTTCGCCTGGCGTCCCGCTGGGAACCGGTTGCAAATGCTCATCCAGGATATAGATTTGCGTATTAGCGATCGGACGTCCTATCGATGGGGGCCCATCGGAGTATGCAAGCGGAAGCACGCGCCCGGATGTGGCCACGACGGTGGTCTCGGTGGGGCCGTAGTTGTTGATCAACGCGAAGGGCAAGCTGGGAGGCGGACAGTGATGCAGGGTGTCAGCACCGGCCAGCAAGAAGCGCAGGGCTGTCGTCGACGGCCACTCCAGATCTATGGCACTTTCGGCCAGTGGAGTCGGCAGGAAAGTGATGGTAATTCCCCGGCTCACTAGCCAATCGCGAAGCAATACAGGAGTAGCGCGGGTGTCCTCATCGGGCAGATAGACGCTCGCCCCAGCTGTGAGATAGGGCCACAGTTCCCAGCCGGCTGCGTCGAAAGCCGGACTCGTGACCTGAGTTGCCCGGTCAGAGGAAGTCACGGCGAAGGTATGTTGATGCCAGAAGATGAGGTTGAGCAGGCTCTTGTGGGCGATCTGTACACCTTTAGGGCGACCGGTGGATCCGGAGGTGTAGATAACGTAAACCAGGTCGTCGGCGGTTACTGTGGAGAACGGCTCGGCCTCGCTCTGCCGTGCCAATATCTTTGCGTCGGCATCCAGGCAGATGGTCCGCATTCCCCGGGTGGAGAGACGAAGGTGCTGCTGCGTCACCAGGACAGGAACCTTGGCGTCCTCCAGCATGAAGGAAAGGCGCTCAGATGGATAAGTGGGATCCAGCGGTACATAAGCCCCCCCGGCTTTAAGGATGCCCAGCAGCCCTACCACCATGTCCAGAGAGCGCCCGATGCAGCAACCCACAAGCACATTGGGACCAACGCCGAGGGTCTGCAAGAAATGGGCGAGCTGGTTGCCACGGCGGTTCAGCTCACGGTAGGTGAGCGTCTGATCGCCTGATACGATGGCCTGGGCATCAGGCGTTGCAGCAGCCTGCATTGCCACTAATTGCGGAACGCGTGCGTTCTGGGGACGGTTCTGTTGGGGAGCGTTCCATTCTCTCAACTGTCTATGCTCAATATCTGCCTTGAGTGAGATATCCATGTGACATTCCTTCCAAAGTTCATTTGATACTGTAGATGATAGCTTTGTGATGCTGGATTTTAAATCCAATTCTTGAGTTTCTGCCGTATTTTACAGTCTCTCGCCCCGACAGCTTGATCTGATGGCTACGTGGTAATACACGAAGCGGTTCAAGGAAGTAGATACACACTCTTTAAGAAGTAATTAAAGTTCAGACGGTCTTCATCTATGCAGAAGATGCAAATTGGGCAACCGACTAGCGACGCTTGTGATGCAAAGATGGGGATGCTATGGTAAACTCTACTTTATTTCGAGAGCAGCAGAGGAGTTCCCTTCATGAACAATCAGAGTCCGTTCAAATGGCGTCATGATGAAGCCGAGATCATTGTGCTGAGCGTGCGCTGGTACCTGCGCTGATCGGCTCCGCTCTCGCGACCTCGAAGAGATGATGCGGGAACGGGGACTCTCGGTGGATCATACCACCATCTCCCGCTGGGTGCTCAGCTCCCGAACTCGAAAAGCGCTCCACTCCACAGCTGGTTCAGCTCCTCAAGCTCGTTCGGACGAGGAGCGGGTGACTGAGCCTGTTGCTGCGGCTGGCCTGAAAGCCAGCACATCGGCTCCTCGTGTGATCAACGTCGACAAGAATGCGGCCTCTCCCAAAGCGATTGCTGAGCTCAAAGCCTCCGGGAGACTTTCTGAAGGTGTGGAGTTGCGGCAAGTCAACTACTTGAACAATCTGGTCGAGCAAGACCATCGCTTCATCAAACGGGTGGTCAAGCCCGGGATGGGTTTCTTTTCCTTCGAGACGGTATGGCGAACGCGTGCCTAGATACGAAACCACGCACATGATTCGGAAGGGACAGATGCCCGGTGTGGAGAAAGGAGACATCAGAAGTCAGGTCGCCCTCATCGCCAACCTGTTTGGAGTGGCCGCCTAAGCTGAGCAAGAAGGAGGGCCTTCACACTCATTGCGTTCCATAGGGATTTTTGCAACACAAGCACAATATCATGTCGACATCCAAGAGGATGAAAATCGCTGTTTGCGAGAGAACCGTCCTGGCTCGGTGCGTGCTCACCTTCTAGTCGAGTCGGTCTCGGTTCACGGTCTGGTTCAGCATCGCCAGGTGGAGCAGGGCCAACGGATCAGCCGGGTCCAGCCCGCTCATCTTCTTGAGCAGGGCAAGGACGCGCTCCGCATAGTGGAGCCCCTCTTCGAGCTTGCCCTGCTCAAAGAAGAGCTTGGCCAGCTGATCGAGCAGCAGCAGCGTTTCCTGATGGTCTTCGCCTTTCGTGCGCTCGTAGATCGCCAGTGCTTGCAGCAAACAGGCTTCGGCTTCGGCATAGCTGTGCTGTTCCTGGTAAAGGTGCCCCAGCTTATGGTAGGTTCTCCCGACCAGCAGATGCTCTGGTCCGGCCGTGGCCCTCATCAGCTTCAAGGTTCGCTTCAGTGTCCGCTCGGCCTCGCTATAGTA
>WNGP01000938.1_pt1 | contig 23261 bp, 23 predicted proteins | sample 5407671 | NCBI WGS metagenome assembly WNGP01 (sample SAMN13153381, study PRJNA577476) | soil metagenome | isolation source: 40 cm soil or saprolite under Garry oak tree replicate 2 | place: USA:California | collected 2016-06-15
CCCAGCGCCGAGGTCACGCCGGCGAAGATCTGGGCCATGCCGACGGCGAGTGAGGGCGCACCGCCCGAGCGCGCGATCAGCGTCTGCTCCCCCATCTGGGTCGCCAGCTGGTGCATGACGTCCGGCGTGACGACGAATCCCGCCTGGGAGAGCACCTGCGACGCTTGCGCCAGGCCGGCGGGGGTCGTATTCATCGCGAAATACACGCCCGGGTCGAGCGTGCAGGCCGCGATCATCGCCATCACCCCGACGAACGACTCCATCAGCATCCCGCCATAGCCGATCAACCGGGCGTCCGACTCCCGGGCGATCATCTTGGGCGTCGTGCCCGAGGCGACGAGCGCGTGAAACCCGGAGATCGCCCCGCACGCGATGGTGATGAAGGCGAACGGGAACAGCTTGCCCGCGAACACCGGTCCCTCCCCCAACCGCGCGAACGGCGTGAGCGCGGGCATCCTGAGCGGGGGCAGGAGCACCAGGATGGCGAGCGCCAGTACGAGAATTGTCGTGATCTTGAGGAAGGTGGACAGGTAATCCCGCGGGCAGAGCAGCATCCACACCGGGAGCACCGAGGCGACGAATCCGTAGGCGACCATCATCCAGGTGATCGCCGTGGCGGAGTGCGTGAAAACGGGAGCAAGCTGCGGCTGCGCGGCCACCCATCCCCCCGCCACCAGCGCCCCCAGGAGCAGGACGGCGCCCACCGCCGAGGCCTCCCCCACCTTACCCGGGCGCCAGCGCTTCATCCACCACCCCATCAACAGCGCGATCGGGATGGTGCACGCGATCGTGAACAACCCCCAGGGCGACGCCTTGAGCGCGTTCACCACGATCAGCGCCAGCACGGCGAGCAGGATGATCATGATGAACAGGACGGCCAGCATCCCCGTGATTCCGGCCGACCGGTTGATCTCCTCCTTCGCCATTTGGCCCAGGGACTTGCCGTCCCGCCGCAGCGAGCAGAACAGGATCGTGAAATCCTGCACCGCGCCCCCCAGCACGACGCCGATAACGAGCCACAGGGTACCCGGCAGAAAGCCGAACTGCGCGGCGAGGACGGGCCCCACGAGCGGCCCCGCTCCGGCGATCGCCGCGAAGTGATGCCCGTACAGTACCCACCGATTGGTCGGGACGAAGTCCCGTCCGTTGTTGAACCGTTCCGCCGGAGTGGCGCGACGGTCGTCCAGTCCGAAGACGCTGCTCGCGAGGAACCGGGAATAGAAGCGGTAGCCGACCGCGTAGGTGCAGACGGCGGCGGTGAGCAGCCAGGCGGCGTTGATGGTCTCCCCGCGGGACAGCGCGAGCACCCCGAAGGCGGCGGCGCCCAGAGCGGAGATCCCGCCCCACACGAGCAGCACGCCGATCCGGTTCATGGGGCCCAAGTTACGCCGTGCCTTGCCGATGTTCAATTTCGAACATAGGTTCGAAATCTTGACGACTCAAGCGTCGTGGGTGCTCGCGTCCCGCGGGGCGTCGGCCGTCGGTGCTCCGGCGACGGAGACGCGCCCTGATCCGCTCCGCCTGGCCGAAACCGTGCAGGGCCGGGTGGCAATCGTCACCGGTGGCGCGACCGGCCTGGGTCGGGCTACCGCGATCGAGTTCGCGCAACGCGGCACGGCGGTAGCCATCAATTACGTCGATCTCCCCGAGCGCGACGTGGGCGCCCAGGCGCTGCTCACCGAGACTGCGATCCGCGGCTTGGGGGTGCCGGTCTACTGCGCCCGCTGCGACGTCCGCAATCATGCTGAAGTCGCCAAGTTCGTCGGCACGGTGCGCGAGCGGTTGGGCGGCGTGCACTACCTGGTCAACAATGCCGGCGTGGCCCACGACGGCGCCCTGTGGCGGCTCGAGCCGGACGCCTGGCAGGAGGTGCTGGACACGAACGTCACCGGCGCCTTCAACTGTATCCAGGCCGTGGCTCAGCCGATGCGCGCCCAGCGCTTTGGCAAGATCGTCAACGTCGCGAGCCATCAGGCGTTCCGGCCCGGGTTCGGGATCGCGAACTACGCGGCCAGCAAGGCAGGACTGATCGGGCTCACCAAGTCGGCGGCCGTCGACTTGGGCCCCTCCAATGTCAACGTCAACGCGGTCGCCCCCGGGTTCGTCAAGACCGAGCTGCTCTCCAAGCTGCCGCGCGAAGTGCTCGAGCGGGCGGAGCACGAGTCGGTACTGGGGCGGGTGGCGGAGCCGGAGGACGTGGCGCGGGTCATCGTGTTTCTGTGCAGCGAGGCGGCGCGCCACATCACCGGGCAGGTGATCGTGGTGGACGGTGGGTTGACGCTCGCTTCTTGAAAAACCGGGGCGCGGTCACGATATTGGCGCCGTGACTAATCCCTTACAAATCAAAAACTTAGTGCGTGGTGTCCGGTGCGGCGTTGCCGTCGGGCTGCTCGCCGGCTGTGGCGGCAAGCAGCACGCCGAGACGCCCGCGCCCACTCAGCCACTCCCCACCGCCGGGCTGGCCGCCCAACAGGTCAGTGTGCTGCCGCTCACACTGCTGGCGGCAGAAGACTCGCTGAACTGGCAGGCCCAGTTCGCGGACCGGCGGGCGGCACTGGCCCGGGCCGACAGTGTGATCGGCACGCTGCTCACAGCGCGCGCGCCGGAGGTGAGTTGGGTGCTCCCGGCCGCGTTGCGGAGGGCGGCTCGTCGCGCGCCCGGGATCGCTCCCGATCCGGACCAGATGGGTAGCGCGGTGCTGCGGGCGCCGAACCTCGAGATTGTGCCCGATCCGCTGCGCGGCGAGCTGCGCACCCTGGTGGCGCTGGGCGGCAACGGCGGCCGGTTCGCGCTCGTGCCGGCGGCGCTGGTGTACCGGCGGGCGGGCAGCCCGGCGGACGGGCGGCCGGGAGGGGCGGCGGCACGACCGGCCGCCCGCCCGCCGGACCGCCCGTCCGCGGCCGCCGGGCCGCCGGACCACCCATTGGCCACGGCCGAATTGACCGTCGTGATGGTCGACGCGCGCACCGGGCGGGTGGGGTTCCGGACCACGGCGCGCGGCGATGGCGACGATCCCTGGTCGGCGCTCACCCGGGCGGTGAAGAACCTCACGCCGGGCCTGCCGTGACGCGCGAGGCGACGCTGATCGCCGGCGACGGAATCGGACCCGAGATCACGCAGGCGACGCTGCAGGTGCTGGACGGTTTGGGAGTGCAGATCACGTGGGACGAGGAGTACGGCGGGATGAGCGCCATCGAAAAGGCCGGCACCCCGCTCCCCAACGCCACCCTCGACTCGATCCGCCGCACCGGGCTCGCGCTCAAGGGCCCGCTCACGACGCCGGTGGGCGGCGGATACCGGTCGGTCACCGTGGCGCTGCGGCAGGAGTTCGAGCTGTACGCCAACGTGCGTCCGGTGAAGTCCATCGTGCCGGGCGGCCGCTACCAGAACGTCGACCTCGTGATCGTCCGCGAGAACACCGAGGGGCTGTACGTCGGGATGGATCGCACGTTCAAGGTCGGGGGCGATCCCAAAGCGCTGGCGCAGGCCACGTCGGTGATGACGCGCGACGGCTGCCGGCGGATCGTGCGCTACGCCTTCGAGTATGCCAAGCGACACGGCCGCAAGAAGGTGACGGTGGTCCACAAGGCGAACATCCTCAAGGCGACATCGGGGTTGTTCCTCGAAACGGCCCGGCAGATCGCGCAAGAGTACGAGGGGCAAATCGCCTCGGACGACAAGATCGTGGACAACGCCGCCATGCAGCTCGTGATCAACCCGGCACAATTCGACGTCATCGTGACCACCAACCTGTTCGGCGACATCCTGTCGGACGAGGCGTCGGGCCTGGTAGGCGGCCTGGGACTCGCGCCCGGGGCGAACATCGGGGAAACGGCCGCGATCTTCGAGGCGGTGCACGGCTCCGCGCCCGATATCGCGGGGCAGGGGATCGCGAACCCGTCGGCGCAGATGCTCGCGGCCGCGATGATGCTCGACCACATCGGCGAGCTCGAGGCGGGAGACCGGCTGCGCCGGGCGCTCGAGACCGCCATCGTCAAGGACAACGTCCGCACGAAAGACCTGGGAGGCAGTGCTTCGACCACCGAGTTCGCCCGCGCCGTGGTCCGGCGGCTCTAGCCACCCCTGCGCGCGCTGCGGAACAACCACCGCGGGCATTGCGGTGGGGGACCTGTGTCCCAGATGCTCGAAAGACGTCACGCGAAAGGCGTCGCGTCTGGGGCGTCTCGTGGCAATCGTAACTACACTGTTGCTCGCGGTGTACGTGATGATCACACTGCGCTCCGTCCCCCCCAACTGGCAGGCGACCGCCCGGACCGTGGGAGCAGGTGCCGTGGTCGCGTGGTACCTGCTGACGTATCGCATCGTGCAAAGGATCGCGCTCGAATGGTTGAAATGAAGTGGTCAAGGGTCAGCGGTCGGCTCTCGGCGTTGCTGGTGCTCCTCGCGGGGCCGCTCTCGGGTCAGACATCCCTCTCGATCTACACGGACGGCCGGGTGGTGGTGCGCCGCACGCTGGCACAGGCGCTCGAGAAAGGCCGGAACACCCTCACGCTGAAGGTCGAAGAGTTGGACCCGGCCACCCTCTTCTCTCCGGACACCGGCGTCGCGCTCCTATCGGCGATCGCGCGGCCGCCCACGGATCGGGACGCCGCGCTGCGACGGGCAGCGGGGCAGACGCTCGGCTTCGTGCGGCGGCGGGAGGACGGCCGCAGCGATACCGTGCGGGCGACCGTGGTGCGCGCCAGCCCTTCGCAATACCGACTCTCCGACGGGCGCTTCCTCCTGTCGGAGCCGGGTGAGCCGCTGTTTCCCGCGGAGCTGGTCCACACGACGCCCGAAGCGACGGTAGTGCTCGAGGCAGCGCGGGCACGGTCGCGCACGGACCTCGCCTGGCTCACCCGAGGGGCCAGCTGGGAGGCAGTCTACCAGGTAATACTGACGGGTGTCCGGTGCCAGGTGTCGGGGGCGGCGACGATCACCTCCCAATCGCTCACCGCCGACAGCGCGGAGGTGCAGCTCGTGGCGGGGTCGATCGGCCGGGCTCGGGGCCCTGCTCCGGTCTTCGAAGCCGCTCGGGTCGAGCGGATGGTGGTAGGGTCGCCCCCGGTTCTCGCCGGCGCTGCGGAGGAGGCCGTCGGTGAAACGCACGTCTATCAGCTCTCCGGCAGGGTCTCGTTAGAGCCCGGGATGGCTGTGACCACCGCCCTGTTCCCGCGCGCCGGCGTGCCGTATACGCAGGAGCTGATCGTGCCCGGCGCGCTGCCGTGGCGCGGCTTCTTGGCACAGTCTCCCGCCGAGCCCAATCGCGTGCCCGTGCAGGTCTGGTACACGCTGAAGCGCTCCCGGGGGTCGGCGTTCGGCGATCGTCCGTTGCCCGCAGGCACGCTGCAGCTCTATCAGACGGACTCCGCGGGCCGGGTACAGCTGGTGGGGGAGGCGCGAAGCGACCACACCGCACCCGGGCGAGACCTGCGGGTGCAGTCGGGCGAGGCCTTCGACGTGACTGCCGAGCGGGTGCAGACTGATTACAATCAGGAGCAGTTGGCACCGCCGCGCCGCGGGCTGCCGCCACGGCAGCGCGTCACCGCGGCGTACCGGGTGACGATCAGCAACGCGAAGCCGGAGGCCGTCACGGTGGACGTGCGCGAAGCGCGCTACGGAATGTGGCAGATCGTGGAAAGCAGCGTCCCCGCCGAGAAGCTCTCGGCGACGGAAGTGCGCTTTCGCATGCCCGTGGCCGCGGGCGGCACGGCGACGCTCACGTATACGGTGCAGGCGGAATCGTGACCGTCCAGCTGCTGCACCTCGCCGATCTGCACTTCGGCGCCCTCGCCGACATCCGGAAGATCGAGGCGCTCGAGAAAATGATTCCAGACCTCCGCCCCGATGCCACCGTAATCGCCGGGGACCTCTCGCAACGCGCCCGCCACGGCGAGCTGCAGCGGGCCCGGGCGTTCGCGAACCTCGCGGCCGAAACCGCCCCGGTGCACGTGATCCCGGGGAACCACGACGCGCAGTGGTGGACCCGGCCCCTCATCCCGTTCGGCAAGGACGCGCTGTACCGCAAGTACGTGCGCTATTTCGGCGCCGACCTGGTGCCCACACTCACCGTGCGGGGCGCGGTGATCGCGGGAGCGCTGACGTCGCACGGGGTGGCCTGGGGCTCGCTCACGCTGCGGTTGCGGGACCTCGCGGTGAAAGGGCATTTGCCGAAGCGCGAGGCGGCGCGCGTGAAACAAGTCTTCGCGGCCGCGGCTCCGGAGCAAGCGCGCATCCTGGTGCTGCACCACAACGTGCTGCGCGGGGAAATCTCGCGCCGCATGGGGCTCGCCCGCTGGCGCCGGGCGCAACGGCGCATCGTCGAGACGGGGGCGGAGTTGGTGCTGTGCGGGCACGACCACCAGGAGGGCGCGGAGCAGCTGCAGGGGCGCGTGGTGGTCTCCACGGCGGGGACGCTCTCCACCCGCACCCGGGGCGGCCGGCCGTCGAGCTTCAACTTCGTCACCATCGAGCCGTCGGCGGTGCAGGTGACGATTTTCCGCTGGGAGGCGGAGCGCGGGAAGTTCCGCGCGTCGGATACGCTGGCATTCGCCAGACCCGGGCGGGCTGCGGCCCCGAGCAAGGACTCGCTGCCGGTGGGGCAGGCGGGGTAGCTTTGGGACCCCGGGCCACCGGCCGGGGTCAGCCGCGCCGCGACCAATTTCGAGCGGCTGACCCCGGGGCGGCGCCCCGGGGTTTCTCACACCCAGTTGAGGGTTTATGGCACCGAAATTCCAGGGCGTCGACTTCTACGACGTCGACGCGCTCTTGTCCGAGGAAGAGCGTGCCGTGCGCGACACGGTGCGCGGCTGGGTGGACGACAACCTCATGCCCGTCATCGCCGAGCACTACCTCGAGGGGCGGTTCCCGAAGCACCTGGTCCCTCAGATGGCGGAGCTGGGATTGTTCGGCGCCAACCTCCCCGAGGAGTACGGCTGCGCCGGGCTCAACCACGTCGCCTACGGGCTCATCATGCAGGAGCTCGAGCGCGGCGACTCGGGCGTGCGCTCGTTCGCCTCGGTCCAGGGCGCCCTCGTGATGTACCCGATCTTCGCGTTCGGCTCGGAGGAGCAAAAGCGGCACTGGCTCCCGAAGATGGCGGCGGGCGAGGTGATCGGGTGCTTCGGGCTGACGGAGCCCGATTACGGGTCGAACCCCGCCGGGATGATCACGGTCGCCAAGGAGACGAAGAGCGGCTGGATCCTGAACGGCGCCAAGATGTGGATCACCAACGGCTCGACCGCGCACGCGGCGATCATCTGGGCGAAGACCGGCCAGCCCGACGACGTGGAATCGATCCGCGGCTTCATCGTCCCCACCGACACGCAGGGCTTCTCGGCGAAGGACCAGAAAGGCAAACTCTCCCTGCGCGCCAGCGACACGAGCGAGCTGGTCTTACAGGATGTGTGCGTGGCGAAGGACGCCGTGTTGCCGAAGGCCGCGGGCTTGAAGGCACCGCTCATGTGTCTCACGCAGGCTCGCTACGGCATCGCGTGGGGAGCGGTGGGCGCGGCGCTGGCGTGTTACGACGAAGCGGTGAGCTACGCGAAGGCGCGGGTGATGTTCGGCAAGCCGATCGGCGGCTTTCAGCTGCAGCAGGCGCGGCTCGCCGAGATGCTCACCGAGATCACCAAGGCGCAGCTGCTCTCCCTCCAGCTCGGCCGCCTCAAGGATCAGGGGAAGGTCACGCCGCAGCAGGTGTCGCTCGCCAAGCGCAACAACGTCAGCATGGCGACCGAGATTGCGCGCGAGACGCGGCGGCTGCTCGGGGCGAACGGCATCCTCGCCGAATATCAGGCGATGCGCCACCTCGCGAACCTCGAGTCGGTCTACACGTACGAGGGGACGCACGACATCCACACGCTCATCTTGGGGCAGGAGATTACGGGGGTGAATGCGTTCAATTGATTGCGGATTGGCGATTGCGGATTGCGGATTGGACGCCCGTCCTTCCAATCCGCAATCGCCAATCCGCAATCCGCAATTGTTCGCTCGCGCACTCGTGCTTGCCCTGCTGCCTTCGGTCGCCCGCGCGCAGCAGCCCGACTCCCTCCCCACCGACACCCTCTCCCCGGTCGTCGTCACCGGCGTCCGGCTCCCCACGGCGCGCGAGTTGGCGCGCGGGCTCGCCGGCCGCACCGCCACGCTGCACGCGGCAGACCTCGATGCGCGCGGGGTGCGCTCGCTCGCAGACGCGCTCGAGCAGCTGCCGGGCGTCACGACGTCGGACGAGCTCGGCGCGCCGGGCCAGCTGGACGTGACGCTCCGGGGATTTCAGGTCTCGCCGACCATCGGCCTGCCCCAGGGGGTGACGGTGTACCTGGATGGCGTGCGGGTGAACGAGCCGGACGCCCACGAGGTGAACTTCGACCTGTTGCCGCTCGAGGACGTGGACCACGTGGACGTGACCTACGGTCCCTCGGTGCTGCTGGGCCGGAACTCGCTGGGCGCGGCGGTGAACCTCGTGACGCGGCGCGGCTCTGTGCCGGCCGAGCGCGAAGTCGAGGCCTCCGGCGGCAGCTTCGGGCGCTACGAGCTGAAGGCGCGCGCTGGGGATCGCCGCGGGATGTGGGACTACTACGTGGGGACGCGCTATGAGCACGAGGACGGCTGGCGCGCCGCGACCCCGAGCCGCACTGCCACGCTGTTCGGTAAGCTCGGCGTCAATACCGGCACGTGGGATGCGACGCTGAGCTACGCGGGAGCCGACAACCGCATCTTCCAGGCAGGGAGTCTGCCCGACAGCGTCTACGCCGCAGCCCCGCGCGTGAACTTCACGCCGGGGGACTATTTCGCCCCGCAGGCCCACCTCGTCACCCTGAACGCGCACCGCGTCCTGGGTGGGATGCAGCTCGCGGTCAACGGCTTCGGCCGGGCGCTCACCACCGATCAGTTCAACCGCAACGCGAGCCCACCCGACACCCGCGAGCGCAATCGCGAGCGCATCGGCGGAGGCGCGGTGCAGCTCTCGGGGACCGTGGCCCTGGCCGGGCGGCCGCTGCGCTGGCTCGCGGGGATGGACGGCGCTTATCAGCACACGGCGGTGCGGCTCTACGCCGCGCGCTCGACCGCCCCGGACTCGCTCACCGAGTCGGTTCTGACGAACGAAGTCGACCTAGGCGCCTTCGTCGGCGCCAACTGGCCGCTCGCGCCCGCGCTGACCGCGACGGTGGCGGGACGCTACGACTACATCCGCGTCCCGTTCGAGGACCTGCTCGATCCGGGCCAAAGCGGGCTCAACATCTTTCGACGGCTGAGCCCCCGCGTGGGCCTCACCTGGAGCGCGGGGTCGGGCCACGAGCTGTTCTGGTCGGTGAGCCGCGGGTTTCGCGCTCCGGCGCTCGTCGAGATCGGGTGCGCGGATCCGGCGGCGGCGTGCCCGCTGCCGTTCGCCCTCGGGCCCGATCCCGCGCTGCGACCGGTGATCGCGACTACATACGAGAGCGGGTGGCACTTTCGCGGCCCCGGGGGTCACGTGGATCTGAGCGCCGACGCGTTCTGGACGGACGTCTCGGACGACATCTTCTTCGTCGCCTCGACCCTCACGGCGGGCTATTTCCAGAACATCGGGGCGACGCGGCGCGCGGGAATCGAGCTGGCGGGTCAGTGGGAGCGAGGGGGGGTACGCCTGTACGCGAACTACGGGTACACCGCCGCGACGTTTCGGAGCGCGGCGCGGCTGGCGACACCGCGTGACCCGGCCGGCGAGACGGTCCTCCCGGGGGACGTGCTGCCCCTGGTTCCCGACAACCGAGCCAACGCAGGGATCTCTGCCCCGGTCGCGGCGGGCGGCACTGTGGGTCTAGCGCTGCGCGTCGGCCTCGACGCCCGCTACGTCGGCCGCCAGTGGCTCAGGGGCGACGAAGCCAACGCGACGCACCGGCTCTCCGATTACGCGGCGGCCGACGCGTCGCTCCTGGTGGAGTGGAAGCGGTTCGAGCTACGCTGCATGGTGCGCAACGTCTTCGATCGGCGGTACGCGAGCTTCGGGACTTTTGCGGAGAATCCACTCGCGCCGGGCACACCGGTGCAGCGGTTTCTCACGCCGGGATTGCCGCGGCATCTGCAGGTGAGCGTGAGCACGGAGTTCTGAAGGCGTTGTACGACGCTACGTTGTATAAGGTTGCCAGCCAGACGTCGTCAGGTTTCTTTTCCCCACGCCTTTTCGTACAACCTAGCGTCGTAGCGTCGTACCACGTGAGGACTCAGTGAAGATCGCCGTTTGCGTGAAACGCGTCCCCGACTCCGAGACCCGCGTCAAGATCGCCTCCGACGGGAAGTCCTTGGACGAGGCGGGCGTCAAGTTCATCCTCAATCCGTACGACGAGTTCGCCGTGGAAGAGGCGCTGCGCCGCAAGGAGCAGGCGGGCACGGGCGACGTCGTGGTCGTGTCGCTCGGACCCGCCGCCGCGCAGGAGACGATCCGCACCGCGCTCGCCATGGGCGCGGACCGGGGCGTCCTGCTGGAGGCCGACCGTGTGCCCGTCGACGGGCTGGAGGTCGCCAAAGCGCTCGCCGCCGAGCTCAAGCACGGCGGCTATGATCTCATCCTGTTCGGCAAGATGGCGATCGACGATTACAACCATCAAGTCGGACCGATGGTGGCAGAGCTGCTCGACCTGCCGTGCGTGACCGCGGTGGCGCACTTGGACATCGCGGGGCAGCGAGGCACCGCCGAGCGGGAAATCGAGGGCGGGGTCGAGATCGTGGAGTTCCCGCTCCCCGCCGTGCTCACCACCGACAAGGGACTCAACGAGCCGCGCTATCCCGCCCTGAAGGGCATCATGGCGGCGAAAAAGAAGCCGCTCGAGCTCAAACGCGCAGCACTCGGAGCGGGCGGGCTCGAGGTGCTCGGCTTGACCCCGCCGCCGCAGCGCAAGGACGGCAAGGTCGTGGGCGAGGGACCCGCCGCCGTGCCCGAGCTGCTGCGGCTGCTCCGCGAGGAGGCGAAGGTCCTGTGAGCGAGGTCCTCGCGGTCGCCGAGCAGCGCGACGGTGCGCTGCGCAAGGTGGCGAGCGAGGTGGTGACGGGCGCGCGTCGCCTCGCCGACGCGCTCGCCGCCCGCGTCGATGCGCTCGTGGTCGCCGCGGGCCCGGTCCAGGGTGCGGACCAGCTTGGCGGATTCGGCGCGGACAAGGTGATCACCCTGACGAATCCCGCCTTCGGACGCTACGCGCCCGAAGGATACGCTCGGGTGATCGCGGACCGTGCCCGCGCGGGCGGGTATCGCGCGGTGCTGTTCGCCGCGAGCGCCGGAGGACGGGACCTGGCGCCCCGAGTGGCGGCCCGCCTGGGCGTCGCCCTGGCCCAGGATATCACCGACCTCGCCTTCGAGGGCGGCGCCGTGACGGTGATCCACCCGGTGTACGCGGGGAAGGCGCTCCTCAAACTCAAGCTCACCGCGACGCCGGCGGTCGTGTCACTGCGGCCCAACGTGTTCACACCCGTGCAGCGTCCCAAGGCCGGGACCGCAGAGATCGTAGCGGTGGACGCGGCAGCGGGTCGCGTTGTGGTGACGGGCGTCAAGGCCGCCGCCGCGGGCGCGCTCGACGTGGCCGAAGCGTCGATCGTTATCTCCGGTGGTCGCGGCTTGAAAGAGCCGGCCAACTTCAAGGTGCTCGAAGCGCTCGCCGCGGCGTTCGGTGGCCGCGCCGCGGTGGGCGCCTCGCGGGCGGTGGTGGATGCCGGCTGGCGGCCGCACGCCGATCAGGTGGGCCAGACCGGGAAGACGGTGAGCCCCACGCTGTACATCGCGGTGGGGATCTCCGGCGCGATCCAGCACCTCGCCGGCATGCGCACCTCGAAGGTGATCGTCGCGATTAACAAGGACAAGGACGCGCCGATCTTCAAGGTGGCCGATTACGGGGTGGTGGGAGACTTGTTCGAAGTCGTGCCCAAGCTCACCGAGGAGATCCGCAAGCTCAATGGGTGAGAGGCCGGGGAAGGGGGAAGGGTTGATTCCGGCGCAATACCAGCCGCCCTTGCCGCTGGACAAGCTCCTCGTCTCCGTAGGCGCACCTGGCGCGGGCGACCGGATGGAGCTGGACGTGCTGATCGTCGGAGCCGGGCCCGCGGGCCTCGCAGCGGCGATCGAGCTGGCGCATCTCGCCCAACGGGACGGCACGGAGCTCAACATCGGCGTGCTCGAGAAGGCCGCGGCGCTCGGCGAGCATTGCCTCTCGGGCGCGGTGGTCAATCCCCGGGCGTTCCGCGAGCTGTTCCCTGAGCTCCGTGATTCGGACTTCCCGTTCCGCGCGCCGGTACGCAACGAAGCGGTCTACCTGCTGACGGCTGATAGCCGATGGCGCCTGCCGACTCCCCCCACCATGCACAACCGCGGCAACTACGTCGCCTCGCTGTGCGAGATCGTCCGCTGGCTGGGCGAGCAAGCCGAGGCGCTGGGCGTCAACGTCTTCACGGGGTTCCCGGCGGCGAGCTTGCTCGTGGACGGCGCTCGGGTGGTTGGTGTGCGCACGGCGGCGAGCGGCCTCGATCGCGACAGCCGGCCGCTCGCCAATTCTCTCGCGCCCAATGACCTCGTGGCGAAGGTGACGGTACTCGCCGAGGGGACGCGCGGGATGCTGTCGCAGGCGTGGTGCACGTGGCAGCAGGTGACGGGCGAGAATCCGCAGCTCTTCGCGCTCGGCGTCAAGGAGTTGTGGGAGACGCGACAGCCGCTCGACACGATCATCCACACGCTGGGGTGGCCACTGCCGAGCGACGCGTTCGGCGGCAGCTTCATGTACCCGCTCGCGCCGAACCTCGTCGCGCTCGGCCTCGTGGTCGGCCTCGACTACACGGACGGCGCCCTCGACGTGCACGGCTTGCTCCAACGGATGAAGCTGCACCCACTGTTCCGCCGCTACCTGGAAGGCGGCGAGATGGTCGAGTGGGGCGCGAAGACGATTCCCGAAGGAGGCTACTACTCCCTGCCCGCACGACGCTCGGGCGCCGGTGCCGTGATCGTCGGCGACTCGGCCGGCTTCGTGGACGTGCCGTCACTCAAAGGGATCCACTACGCGGTGCATTCGGGCATGCTCGCGGCGCGAGCCATCTTCGGTGCGCTGCAGGCGGGTGAGGCCTCCCCGGCGCGACTGGGCGAGTACGACCGGATGGTGAGCGAATCGTTTGTCGTGCGGGACCTGTACCGCACGCGGAACATGCGGTTGGCCTTCAAGGACGGGTTCTACAGGGGCGGGCTCAAGGCTGCACTGATGACGCTCACGGGCGGCCGCCTCCCGGGCAGGAAGATCGCCGTCGAGCGCGACGCGGAGGTGGAGCGTCGACTGACCGCGGGCGCAAGCCCGGGGTTGGACCTGGTCCCGGACGGCAAACTCACCTTCTCCAAGGTCGACGGCGTGTTCAAGTCCGGGAACGCGACCCGCGACACGATCCCCGGCCACCTCATCGTGGGTCGGGAAGTGACGCCCGAACTAGCCGAGTTCTACGCGCGGATGTGCCCGGCGGGCGTGTATGAACGAGCGGACGGTGAGCTGCGCGTGAACGCGCCGAACTGTATCGATTGCAAGGCGACCGACGTGCTGGGACCGCGCTGGACGCCCAGGGAAGGAGGGAGCGGGCCCAGGTACAAGCGGATGTAGGCGTCGACGCAACACCCTGCTGCGTCGGCATCGCCGCACCAATAGTGGAAGCGCCCGCACATGATTGGTGCGGGTCATTTGACCAGAGAACACGGTCACATGGCATCTTCAATCCCACCAACTCGATAGCCGCAAGCCCTGGTGCACTGGCGGTGGCCCCGAATGTGCAGCCGACGGCGAAGGGCCGAGGGACGTTCCGCTCCGGCCGGGTGCATCCGGTTTGCAGCAAAGGCTCGTGCGGCTCCATGCGAATAGCGATTCAAGTCCGGGACAGCGAGGGCCCGTCAGGTGGGAAGGTGGCTTAGTGGGAAGGTGGGTTACATGGCAAACGATACCAGGCTCAACGACCCCGCTCGCGGGGAACGGCCCCGGCGACGCTGGGACCGGCGGCAGAATTTGGGGGGCCGCCGTATGGTGCGCGACCGGCGCCGCGAGACAGTCGACGTCCAGTTCGAGCGCCGCAGCGGTGCCGATCGCCGCTCTGGTGCGCAGCGCCGTGGCCAAGCGGAGCGCCGCATTTCGGACCCCGAAGGCTTCCATCGCATAGAAATGTAGTGCTCGGCCGCCGTTCGCCATGGCCTGGAACATCGCCGTTGTGGCGGCCCTGCTGCTCGCGCTCGGATACATCGGATTCCTGCACTACCGGGTCTATCGCAGAGAGCGCGCGCTCACCCGCACCGACGATCTGACCCACGTCGAGAACCGCCGCGCCTTCTATGAGGACGCCGGTCGCGAGTTCGAGCGTGCGCGGCGCTACAACCATCCCTTCACTCTGGCGTACTTCGACGTCGACGATTTCAAGGAAGTGAGCGATCGGTTCGGGCACCAGCTGGGCGATGGGATACTCCGCCTGGTAGCCGAAACGGCGCGCGAGTCGGTTCGCGCCAGCGATCTCGTGGCGCGGTTGGGGGCCGATCAGTTCGCGTTACTGCTGCCGGAGGCCGGCGCCGACGCCGCGAGCGCGGTGATCCGCAAGCTGCAGGAGGCGCTGCGGCACACGTCGCAGGTGACGGGCCTGCCGCTGACCGTGAGCGGGGGCGTGGTGACGTGCCTGCAGCCGGCGGAAAGTCTGGAAACCGTTATCGGTACTGCCGACCAGCTGCTGCACGGGGCGAAGAGCACGGGGCGGGACACCTTCTGGTCCGAGGTCGTGGCTCCGCAACCGCTCGAGGGGTTCGAGCCGGCGCGGCTGCGCCGGCCATGGCGCCTGCCGCCGAGCTTCGACGTCCCGATGCCGCCCCAGTACGGGCGGTGGGGCTAGCCGGTCGTCACAGCGCCACCTGCACCACGCGGTCCTTTCCTCCCCGCTTCGCTTCGTACATCGCCTGGTCGGCCTTGCGTAGCAGCTCGTCGGTTCCCGCCTCGCTGCCTGTGACGGACACGACGCCGATGCTGGCGGTGACGGACGGCGTGCCGCGGAACACCGTGCGGATGCCGGCGGCGAGCCGCGTGGCGGCGGCGTGGGCGACGATGCCCTCGGTCTCCGGCATTAAGACGCCGAACTCATCGCCCCCGAGGCGGCCCACCACGTCGGCCTGGCGGACGGCGCTGCGCGTCGCGTCGGCCACGAGCCGCAGCACGGCATCGCCGGTGGCGTGGCCGTGCACGTCGTTCACCTTCTTGAAGTCGTCCAGATCCAGGTAGATCAGGGCGAGCGGGCGGCCGTAGCGGCGGTTCCGACCGAGCTCCTGCGCCAGCTCCGCCGAGAAGGCGCGCGCATTGAGCACGTTGGTGAGCGGATCGTGCGTGGCGAGCTGCTGCAGCTGCGCCTGGGTGCGTCGCAGTTGTGACAGCCCGGCGATCGCGACGCCCACGACGGCGAGATAGGATAGCTCGTTCACGAGCCGCGCGATCAGGGGAGTATCCGCCGGCATCTGGTCGATCCCGATCACGAAGCGGAGCAGTGCCGTCGCGGCGGCGAACCCGCTGCCCCACGCCAGGCCGTCGTGCCACGCCACGAGCAGGACCGGTATGACGTACAGGATGCCCAGGCGGAACTCGGGCGGCGTGCGCACGTTGGCCCAGTACACCAACGCGCTGAGCGCCAGAGCGCCTGCGAGGCGGAGGGCGCGGCGCAGGTCCGCGGCGAGGGCCACCTAAAACGGCGCCTCAGCCACGTGATGCGGATCGTCCAGGAGCAACGCCTGCAGCGTCTCGCCCGGCGCCACCGCCGCACGGTCCTCGGGCACGATCAGAAGCGCGTTCGCGCGGGCCATGGACGTGAGGATGCCGGAACCCTGAGGACCCGTCAAGCGCGCCAGCAGTGCGCCACCTCCGTCCGCGGAGCTGACCACGGCCCGCAGGAAATGGCGCAGCCGGGGGCCGAGGGTGATCGGCTCCGCGACGCGCACCGGCACGGCGCGCCGGAACGGCAAAGCGTGCCCCGACATCTTCCGGATCGCCGGGCGTACGAACAGCTCGAACGTCACCATCGTGCTCACGGGGTTCCCCGGCAGCCCGATCCACGGCTTGCCGTCGAGCAGCCCGAACCCGAGCGGGGCGCCCGGCCGCATCCGAATCCGCCACAGCTTCATGTCGCAGCCGAGCTCAGTGAGGACGTCGCGTACCAGGTCGTGCTCGCCCACGCTGACGCCGGCCGTGGTGACGAGCAGGTCGGCGTCCCGGGCGCCGGCGAGGTGGTCACGCAGGCTTTGCTTCGTGTCGCGAGCCACGCCGAGGTCGAGCGGCACCCCGCCGGCCCGGCGGATCATTCCAAACAGCGTGTAGGTGTTCGAGGTCGCAATCTTCGTCCCGGCGAGGATATCGGCGGCGTGGTCCAGGTCCACGATCTCGTCCCCTGAGCCCATGAAGGCGACCCGCGGCTCGCGATGTACCAGCGGAGCGGCGTGAGCGATGGAGGCGAGCACCCCGAGCTGCGCGGGGCCGAGGGCAGTGCCTGCCGCGAGCGCGACATCGCCCGTCCGGATATCCTCGCCGCGGTAGCGGATGTTCTTGCGGGCGTCCCGGCCGTCGCGCACGGCGACGCGGCCGCCCTCGAGCGGCTCGGTGTCCTCCTGCCGGATTACGGTGTCGGCCCCGGCGGGGAGCGGCGCACCCGTGAAGATCCGGGTCGCCTCGCCGGCACGCACCGCCTTCGCCGGAAAGCGGCCCGCGGGGACGGTCTCGACCACGGTGAGCGCGACCGGGCGTTCGGGTGTGGCGCCGGCGACGTCCGCGGCCCGAGTGGCGTAGCCGTCCATCGCCGAATTGTCCCAGCCCGGCAGATCGATCGGGCTGACGACATCCTCGGCGAGCACCAGGTCGAGCGCCTCTTTCAGGGGCCGGCGCTCCGTGGGGAGCGGCGCGACGTGCTCGAGGATGGTGCGCGCCGCTTCGGGCGGGGTCAGCATCTCACGGCGCCAGAATCTTGGCGCGATCCCACGCCAGGCTGGCCAGCGTCACGAGCCACGCGGTGTCCGAGAAGCGGAACACGGGAAACTCGGCGCGGTAACGCGGATGGTCCGTGACCATCGCGACCCAGTCCCCCGGGTAGTGGGCCTGCGCGTCGAAGATCGGGTCCGGGCCGGCCGCGAGTCGGTACACCTCGACCTTGGGGAGCGGCGCGCGCTTGAACCCCTCCACCAGGACGATGTCCGCGCCGTCCAAGTAGCGTCGCGCGAGCGTGACGGGATCGGACTCCTGCGGGGTGCGCTCGAACAGCACGCGCTCGCCGGGGGCCTCCATCAGCACCCGCTCGGCCTTCCCCTCGTGCCAGTGCCGCCAGGTGTCCTTGCCCCGCTGGTCCATGTCGGCCGGGTGGGTGCCGTGCTTGATGGTCATGACCCGGAACTTGCGACGCGCCAGCTCCGCCGCGAGCGCCACGAGCAGCGTGGTCTTGCCGGCGTTCTTGCGGCCGATGATCGAGATCATGCGCGTCGCCGCCACAGGGCCTCCGCCTGCTCCAGGTCTTCCGGCGTGTTCACGTTGAAGAACAGCACGGCCGGGTCGCCGCACGCCCGCACGCGCTCGAGGGGTAGTGTACCGACCTTCACGGACCGGTGGAAGCCGATTGCCTGCAGATCGCCCCCCGCCAGCTGGCGCTCGATGGCGGGGCCGCACGCCGGGCCGTACACGGCGCACAGCGGCTCGACCCCGCGGCGCGAGCCGCTCTCCGGGAGGAACGCGTCACAGCCGGCGGCGCCGTCCCGCAGCGCCTGCAACAGCTCGGCAGTGACGAACGGCATGTCCCACGCCACACACAGTACCGGGCCGGAGCCCGACACGACCGCCGTGTAGATCCCACCCAGGCTGCCGCACCCCGGACGCACGTCGGGCACCGTATGGAGGTCGGGACGCCAGGTGGGGCCGTCGGGCGCGTTGGCGACGAGCAGCGGCGGCTCGCCGGCGACGGACTGCACGGCGTCCACTACGCGATCGAGGATGCGTCGCCCGCCGAGCGGGACGAGCCCCTTGGGACGGCCGCCGTAGCGACGTGCCGCGCCGCCGGCGAGGACGGCCGCGCGCATGCTCAGTAGCGGCGCCCGCGCCGCTTTTCGAGGATCACGTCGAACGCCACGATGAAGGCGAAGCTGTGGAGGCTGCGACCGGCGTGCGGCGGATACAAGGTACCGCGGCTCGCGTCGGCGAGACCGGTCACGCGGTCGAGGCTGGTGACGATGTCCCGCGCTTCGAGTCGCAGCTGGGAGGCGGGTCCGAGTGACAGGGCCAGCCCCGCGGCGAAGCTGAGGTGCGCCCTCGTCTTGTTGGGAAAGCTGTCGCCGACGATGATGACCTCCTCGAGCACGTTGCGCGCCGTGTCGGCGAAGGTCCCGATCAGCTCGATGGTGTTGCGCGTGCGCGCTACCACCCCGACTCCGGCGCGCACGTAGGGGTAGGTGGCCTTGTCCGGCCGCAGCCGTCCGACCAGTCCGGCGGAGAAGCTCACCGCGCTGAGCGAGCTGCTCGCTCCGTTCAGGGAAGTGCACAGCTCCGGGTCGATGTCGCCCATAGCAGGCGGATCGACCTGGCGGATCGCACAGCGACTCTCGACGCCCATTCCCAGGAAGGCGATCTCACCTTCGAAACCGAGGTTCGGACGCGGGAAATACGTGCCCGCAGCGCCGATCACGAACCCGGGGTTGACCTCGTGCTGCAAGTCGAGCGTGTCGTACTGTCCCGGGTTCGGGCCGATGGGCGTCTGCACCAGGAACGGCTGGTCGTTGAGCGTCCACAGGTGGCGGCCGGTGCGATACCCGCCGAACATCGACAGGTAGAGGTGCGGCGCGCTGGGCGTTTGGGCAGGGAGGGGAGCCGGGGCCAGCGCAACGGCGGCGATCATCACGCACACAAAGGGACGCATCACGCCTCGAGCAGTTGGTGGTCCACCATCAGGCAGCGATCCATGATGAACGGGATGCCCGCTGCGGTGGCGCGCGCCGCCGCCGCCTCGTCCACCACGCCGACTTGCAGCCAGATCAGGCGTGGCTTGAGCGCAATCGCCTCGTCCACGATCGGACCCGCGAACTCGCTGCGCCGAAACACGTCCACCACGTCGATCGGGCCCGCCGCCGCCGCCGCGGTGAGTGACGGGTAGCTCCGCTCGCCCAGCACGACGTCGTGCTCGGGGTTCACCGGGACGACGCGGTAGCCGGCCTGCTGGAGGTACAGCGCCACCTGATGGCTCGCCCGCCAGGGCTTGGGCGACAGGCCCACGACCGCGATCGTCTTTGCTTCCTGCAGGAGGGCGCGGAGCGCCTCCGGCGTCATGCGTCCGGCCGATGGATGTGCGGCGTGCCGCTCACCGCCCGCCCGACCAGCACCATGCCGGCGCGCTGGGCGACGGTGAGCGCGAGAGTGGACGGCACGCTCGGCGTCGCGACGTACGCGAGGCCGGCGCGGGCCGCCTTGTGTGCCAGCTCGGCCGAGATCCGCCCCGTGACGAGCAGCCCCCGGCCGGCGATCGGCTGCCGCGCGATTACGGCGGCGCCGATCACCTTGTCCACGGCATTGTGCCGCCCGATGTCTTCGGCGTGAAACTGCAACGTCGCGTCGTCGGTGAGAGCGGCGGCGTGGATCCCGCCGGTCTCGTTGTAGCGTGCGCCGCGGGCGAACAACTCCTTGAAGAGCGCCCGCAGCGTCTCCGGGTTGGGCGGCTCGCGCCGGGCGGGAGCGTGCCGCACCGCGGGCGGATCGGCCAGGAAGGTGGAGACCGCGCCGCACCCCGACGCCAGCACCCGGCGGCGCTGATCGCCCTGCACCAGCGTCACCCGCTCCGGCTTCACCTCCGCCCAGAAGCCGAGGTCGGTAGCACAGGGGCGGAGCTTGACGAGGTCGTCGAGGGTCTCGATGTAACCCTCGCCGTGCAGCCACCCCGTCGCCAGCTCTTCCAGCTGGTCGGGCGTACACATCCACGTCACCGCGGGCTCGCCGTTCACTTCGAGCCACACAGGCCACTCCTCGACCACGGCCGAGTCGGCGAGCATGCGGCCCCGGCGGGAGCCAGTGGCGTGGGGCGGCGCTGACTCCGGGTGCGAGCCCGGGGTTGGTGGGTCACGGTTCACCGAAGACCCCGGGCTTGCGCCCGGGGTTAATGGGTCACGGTTCACCGAAGACCCCGGGCTTGCGCCCGGGGTTAGTGGGTCACGGTTCACCGAAGACCCCGGGCTTGCGCCCGGGGTTAGTGGGTCACGGTTCACCGAAATACTCCGAATAGATGTGCGGGCCCTCCTGGATTCGCACCGCGTGCAATTTCACGCCCTTGGGCAGTCGCGGGGCGAGTCGTTCCCAGACGTACACGGCCAGGGCCTCACCGGTGGCGAGACGGCGGCCGTCCGCGAACTCGGGCAACGCGTCGTTGATGCTGCGCCCGTCGAGGCGCCCGGTCACTTCCTCGACGAGCAGGGCGTCGAGCGCCGCCAGGCTCATCACTCCGCCCGCCTCCGCCTCCAGCCGCCCCTGCACGGTGACCCGGCACTGGTAGCGGTGGCCGTGATCCACGGCCGCCTTGCCGAACTCGGCTCGGTTTTGCTGGTCGGTCCAGTCGGCGCGCCGGATACGGTGCGTAGCGGTAAACTCAACGATACGCGTAAGATAGCTGATCGGCATGGCTAGAACACCCGCACCGCATTGGCCTTGAACGCGAGCACCACGGGGCCCCCGGGCGTGAGCTGGAGGTCGTGGGCGGCCTCCTCTGTCACCACCGCGACGAGCTCCACACCCACGTCCGCGGTCACATGCACGGCTCCCGGGCGCTGCCGGGCGAGCCGCGTGACGTGCCCCCGGAACACGTTCCGCGCCGAGGACGCGAGCGGCTCCCGGCTCACCAGGATGTCGGTCGGCGGTACCGCGAGGATTGCGGGCCCCGTCTTGTCGGTCATCGCCGCGATCTCGATCGTGCCGACGCGGACGTGCTTCAGGTCCCCCGAGCCGGTATTCGGTAGCTCGACGCGGAACAGATTCTCAGGGGTCACGGGCGAGAGTTTCCCCTCGGCGAGGGCGCGCACATCGTCCGCCCAGCGGTAGGCGTCCTCGAGCTGGTGGGATGCCAGGCAGATCGCGAGCGGCCGGCGACGACGCTCCTCGCGCAGTGCGGCGTACAGCGTTTGCGCGGCCGCGCGGTCGGCCGAGCTGACCGGCTCGTCGAGCAGCAGTACCTGCGGCTCGACGGCGAGCGCGCGGGCCACCGCGACCCGTTGTACCTCGCCTTCCGACAGCTCGTGGCGGCGGCGCTGCAGCAGCGGCGTCACGCCGAGCCGCGCCGCGACGTTCTCAATCGCCCTGTTCACTTCTGTGCGTCTCACACCCCTTACCCGTAGCCCGTATCCCAGATTATCACGCACCGTTCCCTGCAACAGAATCGGCCGCTGCTCCACCAGCGTGACGCACCGGCGCGCGGCCGCGTCAGGTCGGACGCGCGGGCCGGAGACGGTCTCGCCGTCGAGCCGCACCTCTCCCTCGGTCGGTCGCTCGAGCAGGGCGAGGAGCCGTAGCAAGGTGCTCTTGCCCGAGCCGTTGGGTCCCACCATCGCGATGAGCGCTCCCGGCGGGATCGCGAACCGCTCCAAGTCCAGGACGACGCGCGCCGCATAGCGGTGGCGTACGCCTACGAGCTCAAGCATGGCCTTTACCCTGAAGCACCTGGAGAGCGATGTTGACGAGCAGCGCGAGCACCAGCAGGATGACGCCGAGCGCCAGTGCCAGCCCAAAGTCGCCCTGGCCGGTATAGAGCGCGATGGCCGTGGTCAACGTCCGGGTCGAGCCGCGGATGTTCCCGCCCACGATCATGGCGGAGCCGATCTCCGCGATGACGTGACCGAAGGCGGCGGTGATCACTGCCGCTAGAGCGAAGCGCGCCTCGCGCGCGACCGCCCACGCCGTGCGCCACGCCGAAGCGCCCAGCGTCTGCGCGGTGCGGCGGATCCGCGGGTCCACTCCTTGAACCGCCGCTGCGGACAGCGCCGCGGCGATTGGGAGCGCGATGCACACGTCGCCCAGCGCAATCGCCTGCCACGTGTACAACCAGCCCAACCCCCCCAGCGGGCCGCGCCGGGACAGGAGGCCGAACAGCAGCAAGCCGGTGACGACGGTGGGGAAGGCGAGCGCCGTGTTGACGAGCGTGAACGCCGCGCGGCGTCCCCAGAACGGACGGGTCGCCAGGAAGAAGCCGAGCGGCAGGCCGATGGCGCACGCGATCAGGGTGGCCGTGACGGCGACCTTCAAGGTGAGGAGCACGACGCCGTTCACCTCGGAGTCTCCCCCGATCAGGAGGGCGAAGGCGCGCCGCAGTCCCTCCCCTAGAAAGTCCACCCCAGGCCGATCGTGATCCAGGGATGGGCCGTCCACTCGGTGAGGGGGGCGACGAGCGACAGCACCCGGCTGCCGTCGATGGTGGACGGCTGCTTGTAGCTGAGGGGGTACTTGAGCCGCCACAGCACCAGCCGGAAATCGGTCCGGACCGACAGGCGCCGCGCGGGATACCAGCGCAGCCCCGCTTCCGGCGCCACGGTGAGCTTCGTGCCGAAGTCGTAGCCGCTCGGATCGGGCGGTGAGCCGCCGCCCATCGCCACACCGATCGCGCCGCCCACGTACGGCGCGAAGCCGTGCCAGGTCTTGCGGCCGGTGAGGGCGAGCTGCAGCGCCACGTCCGCGAGCACCACGTCGGTATCGAAGGGGCCGGTGCGGCGCGACAGCGAGTCCTTGGCCGGATCCACGACGAAGCGCGTCGTCTGCGCGTAGGCGATGCCGAGCGAGGCGCCCAGCGCGTTGCCGAAGGCCACCTCGTAGCGCAGCCCGCCGGTCTTCCCATCCGAGATCCCGACTCCCGGCCCGCCGCGTGAGCCACCCAGATAACCGAAGGTGATCACGCCAACTCCGCCCCGGCGGATGTCGTGGTAGGGGGATTGACTCGGTTCGTGGCCCACCTGAGCGGATAGGCGGATAGGCGGATAGGCGGATAGCAGCGACGTGATGGTGACCGCGCACCGCAGGAACCATCTGCCTATCCGCCTATCCGTCTGTCCGTCCATCAGTCGCTCTCCCTCAGGTCCCGCCCCGTCATCTCGGGCGGCGGTTCGATTCCCAGCAGCCGCAGCACCGTGGGTCCGACGTCGCGCAGGGCGCCGCCGTGGCGGAGTAGGGTGGTGGCGTCGTCCCCGACAATAAGGAAAGGGACCGGGTTTGTGGTGTGGGCGGTGTGCGGGCCGTCGGTAGTAGGGTCGATCA
>WNGP01000942.1_pt1 | contig 23220 bp, 20 predicted proteins | sample 5407671 | NCBI WGS metagenome assembly WNGP01 (sample SAMN13153381, study PRJNA577476) | soil metagenome | isolation source: 40 cm soil or saprolite under Garry oak tree replicate 2 | place: USA:California | collected 2016-06-15
GCAGCCCGAAATTACGGTTGATAAGGAAACTCCGCTTCCCGGTCGAGGCCGGGGCTGGCGGTATGTCTGTGGAGGTATGCATCAGGTGTCTCCATTGCGCATGTTGTCTATTGTCGCTGCCATAGCGATAGGCAGGCGGCATACGTGTCTGTCAGGAATGCGATGGGGACAGTGTGGCTGGGAAGAGGCGATTCTGGGCGCTCATAGAGAGCGCTTCTACCGAGATGAGGCGTTAGCGAGATTGGAAAGCTATAATGGGTATATTGGTTTATAGCCTGTCGAGGTCATGGCACTATGATATGCTTTTTATGCATGTGACATGGTTGTCGAGCATGAAGGCGCACTCACCGGGCAATTACAGCCACACTGTGTGAGTACACCATGAAGATGCTGGTAGCCAACGGGCCACCTCCGTATTTCTATAAGCTAAGCAATCTCTACCTGGGTTAAAGGTACCATGGAAGTGTGAGGAAGTCAAGCAAGGAAACTGGCTCAGCGCTGCTGCAAGTATCCAAGTACGGCGATATAGACACCTATCAGAATAATGAGCAGTGAGATCAAATCGGCGGCTGGGCTCAGTGCCAGGAAAAAGGGTTCGCTGCCAATACCGGCGATGACGATAATCAGGCCAAGAAACATCTCTTTCCTGGATCGGGTGGTCCAGGGCTCGGCCCCTGGAGTAGGATTTGGTGCAGTGGTGGGTGGTGTGGAGTCGCTCATGGGTGATTTTCCTTTCGCTATTGTGAACGTTCAACCTGGGTGATGGAAGCGGGTCTTCTTCTATGTAGAACGTTGTGAGGAGGCGTTTATCAAGGTCGCATGACTTTTTCATCACTTTCCCCCGGGAAGAATATTGGTGGCGAAGGCGACGGCGGTTGCCTCACCCCACCCCAGGGCGCGATAAATCGGGCCCCACGCGGCATCGCTTCGCTCGCCGGTTATGGGCAGTTTGCCAACAATATCCAGAAGGACGGAGAGCCTCCTCAAAAAACCATTGACCGCACTGGCGGATCGTGGTAAACTGGCCAGACATCTTGCGCACTGACACTAGAAAGAGAGTCTGCGCGAGACCGACACGGGGTAGTTACGCGCTATCCCGCATAGCTGCATGTCCGCGAAATCGCGCGGGGTAGCCAGGACACTGACTTTTCTGATCGGTAACACATAGGGCAACTTTTTATTGCGCTAAAATATAGAATGGACCGCGGACATGAAAAGGCACTCTCCTCGCTCTCAGGGAGAGCCTGAGCCTTCGAGCGTCTCCGAGCGGGAAACGCCCGCGATCAACCCGCCTAAGGCTCCGGGCAAAGGCTTGCTGCGGGCCTTTACCTCATTACGCCAGCGCAATTATCGTCTTTTCTGGTTTGGCCAGATGATCTCGCTGATCGGCACCTATATGCAAATCACCGGGCAAGCCTGGCTGGTGCTGGAACTGACCCACAGCGCCTGGCAGCTCGGTCTGGTGGGCGCGCTGCAAGCGCTGCCGGTGCTGCTCTTCTCGATCGTTGGAGGGGTCTTTGCTGATCGCTGGCCCAAACGGCGCGTCTTGCTCGTGACTCAATCGGCGGCTATGATCCAGGCGCTTCTCCTCTGGGTACTGATCGCGAGCGGAACCATCCAGCTCTGGCATCTGTATGTCCTGGCGATGCTGCTGGGGCTCACGAACTGCCTGGATCATCCGACGCGCCAGGCGTTTGTCATTGAGCTGGTCGGACGCGAGGACCTGCCCAACGCCGTTGCCTTGAACGCCTCGCTCTCTCAGATGACGCGCATCGTGGGTCCTGGAATGGCGGGCATCATCATTGCCGCCAGCGGGGTCACCATGCTCTTTCTGCTCAACGCGCTCAGCTTTCTCGCGGTGCTGGTGGGCCTGGCGCTGATCAAGAGTCACGAACTGCATGCCCAGGCGCTTCGACACCCCAACACCAGCAGGCGGCAGAACACCTGGCAGAGCCTGCGCGAGGGCGTGGCCTATGTCTGGAAAACGCCCGCGGTGTTGGTAGTGATCCTGGTGGTTGGCCTGGTTTTGCTCTTCGGCGCGAACTTCAACGTCGTGCTCCCCCTCTTCGCCAGAGATGTGCTGCATAGAGGAGCAACAGGCTTTGGCTTCCTCTCTGCCGCGTCCGCCATTGGCTCGCTCTGCGCGGCGCTGTGGCTGGCCTGGAGCAACCAGCAGCCAACGATCCGCCGCGTGCTGACCGGCATGCTGGTCTTTGGGGTGTTGGAGGCGGTGTTTGCGGTCTCGCACATCTATCCCCTGTCATTAGCGCTCATCGCGAGCGTTGGCTTTGCGGAGACCGCCTTTGCTCAGCTTGCTATTACCATGCTCCAAACGGTCGCCCCGGACCACCTGCGCGGGCGGGTCATGAGCGTGACTCTGCTCTTCTTCGACGGAAGCGTCCCGCTGGGATATCTGCTGATGGGCTGGCTGTCAGGTCTCTATGGGGTTTCCAACGCCTTGCTCACCGGTGCTCTTCTCAGCCTGATGGTCGCGGGAGCCGGGTGGATGTGGCGGAAACCAGCGGAGAAGGATATTGCAGAAGCAGCACGCGTGTAAGTGTCTTCCGCTCACGCTTGCTGATCGAGCCTCAATGTTATAGGCACTGATAGTAAGGGACAGGACGAGCGATGAGTGAGCTTTGCAGAGTGCTGGGAAATTAGGTAGAATACTTGTAGTTTTCTGTACGTTTTGCTGCATGGTATGTAGTTTTCTGTAGATTATAGTGTGCTACAAGATGGGGTGCGAGTATGAACAATGCTATTTTGCTGCTTTCGCCGATTGTCAACGTGGTGGTGACGGCGCTTTTCGCGGGGATAGTGCTGCGCCAGTTTGTGCGGCGTCATCGCATCTCCCAGCTTTACTGGTCGGTTGGATTGATGATGGCGTTTGTGGCGACGCTGGCCTATGTGCTGATGGTTGCCGTGGGACCTACCAGCGGCGCGGGGATTGTGTTTTTCCGCGTTTACTACATCCTGGGAGGGGCGCTGGTGCCGGCATGGCTGGGTCTGGGCAGCATTGCCCTGGTGGCAGGTAAGCAGGTTACACGTATCTGCTTTATAGGACTGTGCGTGTTGAGTGTGCTGGCGGCGGTGCTGATCGCGATGGCGGGTGTGAATATGAGCACGCTTGCTCATGTCGCGGGGACGCCGGGTACGGGTATTTTGCAGCCGGGGTTATGGCTGATCACTATTATTATCCTGAATACGCTGGGGGTGCTGGCCGTGGTCGGGGTGGCGATCTATTCAGGGTGGAATCTTGTACGGCGACAGTTGAGCCTGGGAGATCTTTCGACGAGCAATATTCTGTGGGCCAATGTGCTGATCCTGGTGGGGGATTTGCTCAATGGATTGGCGGGGACGCTGGCGAGGTTCCTGGGTTTGGAGAGCACGTTCTGGCTGGTGATGTCGCTGGGCTGGGTTTTGTTCCTTGCCGGTGTGCTGCTGGCAAGCCAGCGTCCGGCGGCTAAAACGGCGGCAGCGCAGGAACGCAATCAGAAGGAATATGCCTCTTCGTGAGGGCGATTACATTTCTACCAGTTTCTCTAAGGTTGGCAGGAGCAGGTCATCGCGACGAGCCAGGAGGGGAGCGCGCAGGCGCTCGGCGACGACGACGCGGATGCGGCGCTGGTGCTGCTCGTAGCGCGCGAGGTCGTCGGGCTGCAGGCCGGTAGCCTGCACCCACGTGACCAGGGAGCCCATGCCAACGGGCGGATTGGCGAATGTTACCCACACGTCCATCTCCCATTTCTCCGGCCTTGGTACATCGAGGAGCAGTTCGTAGCCGGCAATGTCTATCTCCAGGGCCTGAGCAAGCTCAGTTGAAAGCGATTGTTCGATGTGGCGACGACGGGCAGGGTCCCAGAAGAGGGCTTCCAGGCGGTTGAAGAAGCGGCCCGCGAGGCGGCTGATTTCTAGTATGCCTTTGTAAGGACGGCGCATTTCCAGCTCACCCGCCAGCACGCGGGAACTGGGGGGCATGTGTTCACCGGCCAGCAGCGAGAGCAGCGAGGCATCGTCGAGGCCTACCAGTTGTCCAGGCTGGAGCGCACCACATTGCAGCGCTTCCTGCACGGCACGCATCAACATGACTTGAAGGGCTCGACTAGTATGGTGCCAGTAGATGTTGTCGAACATTTCCTGGCGAGCGTGGAGCAGCGAGTGCAGGGGGCTGATGCCTTTATGGGTGACGACGACGCGGCGCTGGCCCTGGACATTGGGGTGGACGCGTAGTGACTCCTGCAGGCGGGCGACATCGACGCCGCCATAGGGGACGTTGCAGGCGCGCGCGTCGCGCGGCAGGTAGTCGAGTTTGTCAACGTCGAGGGCGCCGCTCAACAGGCTATTGAGGAGTTCGTCGTCGACTGGCAGCGGTTTGGCTTTTGGCGGATCGATGAAGTCGGCCACGCGTTCGGGCGAGAGGCGGTAGTCGCGCTCCAGGATGGTGGCGATTTCGCTGTTTTCGATGATGGAACGCCCGACCTTTTCATGCTCGATGATGGGGTAGCCCAGTTCTTCGAGGGTGTGGGAAAAGGGATAGTGGCCGATGTCATGCAGCAAGGCGGCGACTACGAGGGTCTGTACGCTGCTGATGGAGACGCCGTCGAGGCCACCCGCGCTGCCGTGCTGCAGCAGTGAACGCAGGGCACGTACGGCGAGATTGTAGCAGCCAAGGCTGTGTTCGTAGCGTGTATGGGTGGCTCCGGGCCAGATACGATAGACAAAGCTCAGTTGTTTTATTTTTTGCAGGCGCAGGAAGGGGGCGGTGCCGATGAGCTGCTCTTCACGCGGGCCGAGGGGAATGAGGTCATACAGGCTGTCACGCACGGTGCCGACCGGTTGTTCGTCGGGCAACAGTGGCAGGCCGTCAGCATCGGTCCAGTGCTGCCTCATGGATGGCTGCACGACGCTTTCGGAGGCTGAGTGGTTGTTGGCGGCGGGCTGGCGTTTTGCGCGGGCGCTTTTGGGACGGTTCTCTTGTATGCTCATGTGGAGATTCTATCAGTTAGGGTGGGGTGGTCGCAAGGGGGAACATGCAATATGGTATAATGTAGGTGTCTCCATTCCGGGGACGAAGCGGCGGGTAATGTTGACCCGTCGCATTATTATTGTTAATGGAGGAATTTAGTGTATACGTATGGAAATGAGATTTACAAATAACATCAGGATGATTGTGATAGATATTGATGGTACGCTGCTCGATCCTGAAGGCAAGATTACTGAGCGTACGCGGGCGGCGGTGCAGGCGGCACGGCAGGCGGGTATGGTGGTGACGCTGGCGACGGCACGGCGCTACTGCAATACTGTGCAGATTGCCAGGGAGTTAGGGCTGGAATGCTCACTGATTATAAGTGACGGGGCGATGATTGCAGGGTATCCCCAGGCGACGGTCCTGCAAACGCACCCGATGCAAAGCCAGGTGGCGCAGCAGGCGGTAGAACTGTTCGTTCGCTATAATCTGCAGCCGGTGGTCCATCCCGATACAGGCCTGCAGGAAGAGATATGGACCGGCCCCATAGACAAGGATAACCTCTGGCTGGAGGCGTACTTCAGCGTCTATGCCGAGCAGATACGCCGTATGCCCTATGAAAGGCTGTGCGCGGGGCATGCCGACCCGCTGCGCGTTGTGACGTTCGACACGGAGGAGGCTATCGCGGCGATGATTCCAGAAGTTGCCGCGCTCGATTGTTCCTGGAATACGATTAAACGAGGCACGTATGGCTGCGCGGAGATCACGGTGATGGACCCGCAGTGCTCAAAGGCCAGCGGCGTGATGACACTTGCACGGCAGCTGGATATTCCCCTGCAGGAGATTATGGCGATAGGGGATAATAACAATGATATCCCGATGCTGCAAGCAGTGGGTTGGGGTGTGGCGATGGGGCAGGCGCCGGCCGCTGTAAAGGCGGCGGCGCAAGCAGTTACAGCGAGCAATGTCGAGGATGGAGCGGCACAGGCAATCGAGAGCTACGCGCTGCGCTGGGCCGCAACTCTCGATTCGAACTCGCGCAGGCGAGTAACCTGCTTGTGATTTGGCGATGCCTGCCAGCGTTTTTCCTGCACCAATTCCAGGGCGTCGCGGGCATGCATGCCCTCGTAGACGAGAGCGGCACACGTGAGCAGGACGCTACGCCCGACGCCGTGCTCGCAGTGAATCAGTACGCGCTCGCCTCGTTGCATATGTTCATGAGTCCAGCGAGCTCCTTCCATCATCTGCTCGATGGTCAATGGTTGTGTGTCGGCGGTTGGCAGGTGCAGTAGTTCGATATGCTCCCGGGTCAGGGCCTGGGGATCGTCGGCGTACTCCGAGCGGGTATCTATTACGTGTGTGATGCCAGCGCGGGCCAGGGCTCTGATATCCCCCGGGCGAACGCGCCCACCAACGGCGAGATTATCCGTCACCCATGACATATTTAAGCGGTCGGGCAAAGGGACGTGCAGCGCGAGCGCGATGCGCTCAGCCCCGGAGTCTTCAGGGAAGAGGTGCGCAGCAACGCGCGTCCAGCCGCGGTAGAGTACGCGGACGACGCCTGTAAAGAACCAGCGCGGACCTGAAAATTTCACCTTTGGGCTTTCTAAAACAGGGGCGCTGGGAGTATCGACGGGAGGCGGGGTAATAGTTGGGTCAGACGACATGATAGGGTTTATTCCTTTTCATTTTTCGGATATAGATGTTGTATAGACAAGATTCTGCGAACGGGGGCGACCGCAAGGGTCGCCCCGTCCGCCATCCGTCAGCAGTGCTTCAGTTCACGCCTATGGGGTCGCCCCTACATTTATGTTGAAACCAGCAGTGGGGGCAGGGCCGGGTCGGTATCTTCGCGGCCGGTGTCCCGTAGTTTGTCACGCTGCATGACGCGTTTTAATGCGGCAATAGCACACTCTATCATGCTATCATCGGGTTCGCGTGTCGTCAAACCCTGCAATGCGAGCCCAGGGGCGAACAGCCAGCGAATGATACGAAAGCGATAGTTCGCGGCGCCCAGGCGCATTAGTTCGTAGGCGATAGCGGCAACGATGGGTACCAGTACTACGCGCGAGATGATCTTCAGCAGCAATGATGGCGAACCAACCAGTGCAAAGACGAAGATCGAGATGACGACTACTAGCAATAGGAAACCTGTGCCACAACGGGTGTGGACGCGGGATGCATGACGGACATGCGGGATGTCCAAGGGATCCCCCTGTTCCATGGCGTTGACGGCCTTGTGTTCAGCGCCATGATAGCCGAAGACGCGCTGGATATCGGGGACGCGCCCGATGAGGTAGAGATAGCCAATGAGCAAGCCCAGGCGAATGAGGCCCTCCAGGAGGAGGCTGAACCAGCCCTGGCCAACCTGGTTATGCAGCAGGCCGACGACGAACAGTGGCCCGAGGAAGAAGATAGCTACGGCAAGGCTCAATGAGATCAGCAGGGGCAGTACCAGCGCAGCTCCACTGATGTGCGGAGGTTCCTGTTCGACCGGGAGGGAAGGCTCCAGAACGCCCGCAAGGGGAGCCCCTCCATTTGATGGATCGGGCTGAACAGAGGGTGGAGGGGGGGTGTCGGGATTGATGGCTCCGGCGGCGACGTTTGCAGAGAAGGTCATCAGGCGCGTGCCCAGCACGAGCATCTCCCATAGAAGCAGCATTCCACGCAGGAATGGCAAGCGAAAAAGAGGGTTCTGGTAGAGGCGGGGGTTGAGCGCTTCTTCATAGAGATACAGGCTGTTGTCGGGTCGCCGGATGGCGACGGCCGCCGAGGTACGCCCGCGCATCATTACACCTTCTATAACCGCCTGCCCTCCATAATAGAATTTTGCCACTTTATGTTCCTTTCGGTCCGGGGTCGTTGTTTGTATCGCGTATTTGAAAGCGCAAATGTGTCAGGCGATGCCTGACGGGCTGCAGTGTAGTGAGGCGCGGCAATCTACGACGCAATGCGCGGATGCGCACGGCGGAACGCAGGCGGCCGGACATCATGCGGCTGCGGTTGCGCGCTCGTGCAGTCTGCCAGATGCCGGCTTTGCCGGGAGGAGGCAGGTAGCTAAGAATATGGGACGCGATGTCAAACGACGCATACGGTCGACTGATACGCTTTGCATTTTCCAGTTGCTGGCGCAGCACCTGCGACCCGGGCTTTACCAGGCGGCGCAGGGCAGCAATCAACTCGAGTGGGTCACGCGCTATTACGCCTACGCCATTACTGAGCACGAAATCGACGTTGCCCTCTTCCTGTCCCGGCACGTAGCCACTCAGAATGATGGGGAGGTTACATGCCAGCGCCTCACAGATGGTACCTGGTCCAGCCTTGGTAATGATAACGTCCGCGGCATGCATCATTTCCGGCATGTTGTGCACGAAGCCATAGACCCTGGCCGGGACGCGTAAATGCGAGCGTGTGCGCTGGAGGTGTACGTAGAGACGCTTGTTACGACCGGTAACGATGAGCAATTGAACGGGCAAACGCGCCTGCGAGATGGCACGGACGGCGGATGGCAAACCACCGGCGCCATCGCCGCCACCTACGAGCAAGACGACGGGCAGTCCCGGCTCCAACTCAAACTTGCGGCACAATTCTTCTTTAGTGGCTATCGGCAGCGTGAATTTTGGGTCGATCGGCATACCGAGTATATGCACACGCTCTGGGTCCAGGCCACGTTTGAGGTAGAGTTGTCTGGTCTGTTCAGTTGGCACAACATAGCTGGTGGCGCCTGGCGCAAACCAGGAAGAATGGGCGCTTACCAGGTCGGTAACGACTGTGAGGAAGGGAATAGGCAGATTGAGGTCTCGCAGCGCCTCAATAGTCACATGGTTGAGCATAGGATGAATCGAGACGATGACATCCGGCTGGACGGTAGTAATCAGCCTGAGCAGGCCATTGTGAATGAGCGGGGTGGCGACAGTTTTTACTGCCGAGACCCGCTTCGGCTGATTGCTCAGGTGAAAAAAGCGCCCATAGAGCTTGGGGTTATAGCGGATAGCCGGCCCATAGAGCTTGACGGCTTCGCGCAATGGAAAACGGCTGTAGTCTTCAAATACGTCGACGATTTCAATGCGGTAGGTATCTGGCTCTTGCGGCTTCAACACGTCCGGACCTCCGGCAAGACGTGCCTGGCACTCTTCTTGCCTGTGTTGAGAGATCAGCGTGATGGCGTTATGGATAGCATTGGCCGCGCTGCGATGTCCAGCCCCGGTGTCAGCGATGAGGAACAGTATAGTTCGTTGAGACACACCGGATCACTTCCCTTCGTGGGCACGAGTTGCAAATATTGCAGACAGGGATAAAGGTCGTTTTTGAATATCCTTTATCCCTGTCTGGCCATATCCTATTGTTCATCTTCGAGCTTGAAGCGCCTGCGGAAGCGCTCCACGCGACCGGCAGTGTCAAGGATACGCTGCTGGCCAGTAAAGAATGGATGACATTTTGAACACACGTCAACCTTCATTACGGGTTTGATGCTGAGCGTCTTAAAGCTGTTTCCACAAGCGCAGCTTACTGTGGATTCGATATAGGTTGGATGTATGCCTTTTTTCATGGTTACTCCGAAATTGATATTTACCAGCGGCCATGTACATAGCCGCTTTTCTGCCCCTACACTGGGATTCACTCATAATTCCTCTGGCGGGCCTGCGGCTCGCTTGGAGAAGAGAGAAAAGTGCGAGGGCACCTCGCGCTCCGGCAGGGGACGTAGTCCCCTGCACCCCTATTTATGAGTGGATGTCAGCCTTCAATACTGAAGGTCCTGGCACGTGCAAAGTTGTTCCTCCACAGGTGAGGACACTTGACTTGTCGTTAACCTGCGAGCATGATTGTACATGGCTAACGTCTCTACGTCAAGATGCCACAGCTGAGACCCACTCATAACTCGCCTCCTGCGGCGGCGAATAATAAAGAGAGAGAAATGTTCGGGGGACACCCCCGCGCCCCCGTCAAGGGGCGAAGCCCCTTGCATCCAACAGTACGCAGCCGGGAGCGATGAGCCATGACCACCCCGCGCCCCCGTCAAGGGGCGAAGCCCCTTGCATCTCCTATTTATGAATGGATCTCAGGTCACGGTCCTCAATACTGTGGGATGAGACGAAGGAAAAGGGAAATGTGGGACACCTCCGGTTCACTCCATCCTTGCCTCTTCAGAATTTTGCCGTTTGCCTGGTAACCCTTCTATCTACCATATTACAACACAAGACAAGCTTATTTTATGCCCCAGGTTTTCATTGGGTGTGTTTCATTTTTGCTTCGAGCGCAGATAACGGGTATGGCAGGGGCAAGCAGCCATGACAGTGTATTCGATCTGATGCTACTGAACCGTGATAGGATACGGATAACGGGCATGGCAGGGGCAAGCAGCCATGACAGGGGCAAGCCCTGTCACTACTATAGACGGTCAGAGGCCGTCCCAGCGTGGTATAGTAGTGGCACCCCTATGAACCCTGTAGAGCTTCGACCCATTCCTGGGCATTGCCGGTGGTTGACCAGCGCGAGCTGGTGCCGAGGTTGGTGGAGATGGTCGTTTCATATCCCAGCATGATTATGTATTTTTCTCCGGCTACTTAACGCTAAAGGCCTGGCACTCCAGGTGCCCGATGTAGAAGGGGTCCACTCCCGCATATGATACACTACTTGTAGAGGATGTAAACGTTTCGCTGAAGTGTAACACATTGAGGTTTTTTCTGCATTATGATTGAACGATATTCGCTACCGGAGATGGCAGCCGTCTGGTCTGCAAGCCATAAGACTGATACCTGGCTGCAGGTGGAACTGCTGGTGTGCGAGGGATGGGCACGCGAAGGAATCATTCCCCCGGATGCCCTGGAGAAGATACGCCACGCGTCCTACAATATGCAGCGCATGCGCGAGATCGAGCAAGAGACGCATCATGATGTTATCTCGTTTTTGCGCTCCATCCAGGAACAATTAGGACCGGAAGGACGCTATATTCACCTGGGGCTGACCTCTTCGGATGTGCTGGACACGGGGCTGGCCGCGCAACTGAAAGAAGCCGGAGTATTGCTCGCGGGATCACTGGCGGAACTGGTGCAGGTTGTGGCGCAGGCGGCGGTGAAATATAAGTACACGTTAATGGCGGGACGTACACACGGTATTCATGCCGAACCGATTACTTTTGGGCTGAAGCTGGCATTGTGGGTAGACGAGCTACGGCGCGGACAGCAGCGGCTTGACGCTGCACTTGACCAGGTTACGGTGGGCAAGATCTCCGGCGCGGTCGGCACGCATGCCAGTGTGCCGCCACAGATCGAAGAGTTCGTGTGCGAGCAGATGGGCCTGGGCGTGGAGCCTGTGTCGAGCCAGATTGTGCAGCGCGACCGGCACGCGCATTTCGTGACGACGTTGGCGCTGATTGGCTGCTCCCTGGAGAAGATGGCGCAGGAGATTCGCCACCTGCAACGTACTGAAGTGAGCGAGGCGTTCGAGCCATTTGGCGCCGGGCAGCAGGGCTCTTCGGCTATGCCGCACAAGCGCAATCCCGAGCTGTGCGAGCGCATCTGCGGACTGGCTCGCGTACTGCGCGGTTTTGCCGTTACTGCAATGGAGAACGTGGCACTGTGGCACGAACGCGATATCAGTCACTCGTCGGCGGAACGCATTATCATTCCCGATGCCTGTACGCTGCTGCACTATATGCTGCACGTCTTTACAGATGTTGTAGAGGGACTGCAGGTAGATGCTGAACGCATGCGCGTTAACCTGAATATGACCGGGGGACTTGTTTTCTCGCAGCGCATCCTGCTGGCGCTGATCGATAAAGGGGCAGGCAGGCAAGAAGCATATAAGATGGTGCAGCGTAACGCGAAAAAGGTCTGGAGTATGGCCAGTAAAGGGGCTATCGAAGGACCTGCGCTGCTCAATGCACTGAGCGAGGACCCGGAGGTTACTATATATCTCTCGAAAAGTGAGTTAATCGAGTTGATGAATACCGATTATTATGTCAAGTATGTTGACAAAACGTTTGAACGGTTGGGGCTATAGAGGGAAGAGATTATGAGTGACGAGGTGAAGCAGCGTAAGGCTGAGCATGTCGGCGTAGCGCTGGGGCAGGATATTTCTGTGCCTCAACGAGCGAACTGGAGCGATATACAGCTTGTACACCAGGCGCTGCCGGAGGTAGACCTGGATGAGATCGATACTGCGGTGGACTTCCTGGGCCGCACGCTGCGCTACCCTATCTTCATGTCTTCACTCACGGGCGGACATCCAGATGTTACTGCGATTAACCGCAACCTGGCGCGAGCGGCAGAGCGCTATGGATTGGCGCTGGGCGTGGGCAGCCAACGCGCGGCGATTGTCAATCCAGACGTCGCTGCCAGCTACGCGGTGACACGCGAGTATGCTCCCAATGCATTTCTTATCGCTAATATCGGCGCGCCCCAGCTTATTGCGCAGCCGCGCCACCCGGCGTTTACACTTGAGCAGGTGCAGGAGGCTATCGCTATGATCGGGGCCAACGCGCTGGCGGTGCATATGAACAGCTTGCAGGAGGCGGCACAGCCCGAAGGGGATCGACGAGCAGCGGGGGAAGCGGCGGCACTGAGAACGCTCACCAGCAAGATTACAATCCCGGTGATCGCTAAAGAGACGGGAGCCGGGGTCTGTCGCGAACAGGCGATTCTGCTGCGCTCTTGTGGAGTCGCAGCCATCGATGTGGGTGGGGCAGGTGGGAGCAGTATGCCGGCGATGGAGGCAGTACGCTCGCGGTCACGGGGGGATGAGCAGGCAATGAATATTGGCCTGCTCTACCGGGATTGGGGTATTGCGACGCCGGTCGCGCTAGTCGAGGCCGGGGTGGCGGGATTGCCGCTGATCTCCACCGGAGGCGTGCGCAGCGGGCTGGATATGGCACGCGCTCTGGCCCTGGGCGCGACGCTGGTGGGGATGGGCTTCCCATTCCTGAAGGCTGCCAGCCAGAGCTACGAGGCTGTCTGCGAGTTGTTGGAGGCGACGGTGGCCGAGGTGAAGGTGGCGATGCAGTTGAGCGGGGCGGCGACTCTCGCGCAGATGCGAGGGGTGGACGTGGTGGTGACGGGGGAGACATGCAACTGGTTGGCGCTGCGCGGTTTTGAGGAGGAGTTGCGGGGGATGGCGCGGAGGAGGTGGAGAAATAGGAAGTGATACTATTCTAAGGGAGATACAATAAAATGACACGATCTACCTCTTCTTCCGAACCAGGCATTTCTAGCTACCTGAGCTGCTTAATTGTCGTCATTGGTGTTCTTGTGCTCATCATCATCTCTTTGGTAAGTTTCTTCGGATCCCTCTCGACGTTTACAAGCTGGAAGGAAGGGCGCTGCACAATCACGTCAAAGACACTTTACTACAGGTTTGACACAAGTGGTACCGGTAGACGCCGAAGAAGTGTAACTCTCTATGCCCCGGGTTTCACGTTCGCCCTCCAAACTGCCGATGGCAGCCGGTACGACACGAGTTGGCAGCGAAAGTTCATAGTGGATAGGGGCGAACAGGAAAGGATTCTCGACCAGTATTCAGTAGGTGAAGTATATTCCTGCTGGTACAATCCAGCACATCCTACTTCTGCTGTGCTTATACGCGAGGTAGAGCCAGTCTATGCCTTTATATCCATTGGAGTTATGCTTGCCGTACTCCTTGGGGTAGGGTTTATAGCTCGACGTTTCTTCGAGCGGCTGATTAAACAACGTGAGAAACAACGTGAGACAAAAAGGGAATTGGAGACCGCTGAAAAGTCTGTTGAGCTTCATCCCAATGATCCTGCTGCCTACTACCAGCAGGGGAATGCACTCTATAATCAAGAGCGTTATCAGGAAGCTCTGGTCGCTTATGAGAATGCGATTCAACTCGCGCTAGATGATAGCAGAGCCTACAAACGCAAGGGAGATATCCTTCGAAAGCTCAATCGCTACGAGGCCGCTCTCGATGCCTATGAACGGGCCATTCCTCTTGCTCCGGCCGATGCTGAAATCTATAGTGGTCAAGGGGATGCACTTGCGAAACTCGACCGCAATGAGGAGGCCCAGGCGGCCTATGAGCGGGCGCTCGAACTTGCTCCTGACAATGCCAGTGCCTGGATTGGTAATGTAGAGGTACTCAGCAAGCTCAATCGCAATGAGGAAGCCCTTGCAGCCTGTAATCGAGCGCTCGGACTTGCTCCCAACGATGTAGGCGGCCAGATGGCCAAGGCAGAGATACTCAGGAAACTTAATCGCAACGAGGAAGCTCTGGCAATTTATGAGCAGGCGACCGAACTTGCTCCCAATGATACCAGTTTCTACATCAGGAAGGGAGATTTCCTCTATGAACTTGGAAACTATCGCCGGGCGTTTTTAGCCTACGAACAGGCCATTGAACTTGACCCAACGTACGCTCCCGCCTACTTCGGCAAAGCCAGGGCATTGGAGCACTTTGGAACTCCAGATGCTTGCCAGGAAGCCTACGCAACAGCCCGACGGCTGGGATATAAAGAGTGAGTTCTGGTTTTTATTCCAAATATCCTGCGTGCAGGTCTTGTGGGGTGTTTATGTTGACGAATGAGCACAGATCGGGGTCAAGCGCACGCAAATGATCTTCAGGGATGTATTGCACTGGCGCGACTTCGAGCAGAGAACGGGGATCATGCCGGCCCCGCTGCAGGAGTTGCTCAACGAGTGGCAAGATTGTGTGGGGATAGAGCGCCAGGAGCACCTGCGGTACATTGTTGACCAGGGGTACGAGCAAAGAGTCGCTCTGGGGCTGAGAGAGAAGGAAGGCGACGAGGGAGGGACGGATAAAGGGCATATCTACGGCGACGACCAGTGCCCGCTGCATATGGATGGCGCTCAGGCCGCTATATAAGCCCATTAAGGGCCCTTGATCCGGCATTTTATCGGTTACGACGTGGACTCCTGGCAATACATAGTTGGCCGCGTCTGCTGCGTCACCTGCGACGAGGATGGTTTCGGCGCAGAGCGGGGTGAGCGTGGAGAGGAGTTGCTCGATGAAGGTGAGGCGCTCTTTGCCAGGGAGGGGGAGGAGGGCTTTGTTGCTGCCCATGCGTGTGCTGCGCCCGCCGGCGAGGATGATGGAGGCAGAATTTTTCATTCGTTCACCTTCTAACTAACGATCTCTAGCACTTCTTCGTTAGTTTTCATGTTGCGCCGCAGGCGGCGCAACATGAAAGAAAAAAGGATTTTGCGAGGACACCTCGCGCTCCGGCAGGGGCTCTGCCCCTGCACCCCGGGAGATACTAACAAAGATGGGGCCAGGACACCTCGCGCTCCGGCAGGGGCTCTGCCCCTGCACCCCGCGAGGAACTAACAGAGTAGTACTAAGGGCTCTGCTTATTACCTGGAGGAGGTTACTTTGCGTTTGCTGCTCCTGGGAACGTATTGCTGGCGGTTCTGGTAGGCCAGGTAGTTGGCGCGTTCCTTTGGATATTTGCGTATGAGGTAGACAGCCCAGGTGATGGCCCAGGCGAGCAGGCCGGCCAGCCAGAGGTAACGCCAGACACGCCACGAGAAGAAGTAGGCATCGAGATAGGCGCGCGCAAAGATCAGCGGGAAGCCGATTAAGCAGATGACGGCCAGCCAGCCAAGGTAGCGATCGAGCATGTATTTAATGACCGGTTTGTCTTTGACGAAGCGCTTACGACCCTCGACAGAGTAGTAGAAGGCGATCAGGACACCAAGACTACAAAAGATTATCCAGGAAACGTAGAAGTGAAACGGCTCTTCGGAGACGGATAGGCCGCCGTTGGTTGCCGCTGTAAATGGATCGGTAAAAAGCCATTGGATCAAGTTGAAGTGCATAGTGTAACCGGCTCCCTTCTTTGTACTGCTATGTACGTCGGTAGCAATGATATCATGGAACGAGACAAGAGTCTATAGGCATCATGACTGATACCCCAGCACTACTTCGTTAGTTTTCATTGTGCCGCCTGCGGCGGCACAATGAAAGAAAAAAGGATTTTGCGAGGACACCTCGCGCTCCGGCAGGGGCTTCCCCTGCACCTCTTTCCCGAATCGGTGCCTTGCGAAACTAGTGGGCCATGAAGTTTTGCCAGAAGAGGTGCATGCGCTCGCGCAGGGCAGCATGTTCCGGTTTGCGCAGGTAGGGATCGCTCTGCCAGAGTTTCACTGCAAGGGAGCGGGCAAGCTCGATCAAGGGGGTGTCGCTCAGGTTAGCGACGCGCAGTTCCGGCACGCCGCTCTGGCGCACGCCGAAGAAGTCACCAGGGCCGCGCAGGCGCAGGTCTTCCTCGGCAAGGCGAAAACCGTCATCTGTCGACTGGAATACTTCCAGGCGCTCCTGGGCGTGAAGGCTGGCATCGGCACTGAGCACGTAGCAGAATGATTGATGCTGGCCACGACCGACACGGCCGCGCAGTTGATGAAGCTGCGAGAGACCAAAGCGGTCCGCGTCTTCGATGACCATGACGGTGGCATTGGGCACGTCGATGCCTACTTCGATGACCGAGGTTGCTACAAGGATGTCAAGTTCCTGGTCGCGGAAACGGCGCATGATCTGGTCTTTATCCGCCGATTTCATTGCGCCGTGCAAGAGGCCGAGGCGCAGGTTGGGGAAGACCTGTTTGCTCAAGCGTTCGTACTCGACCGTCACCGCTTTGACCGCCAGCGAATCAGATTCCTCGATTAATGGGCAGATGATGAAGGCCTGGCGACTTTCCGCGACCTGTTGGGCAATGATTTTATAGGCTTCGTCACGGCGAGCGCCGGAGCGCCAGCGGGTGATGATCTTCTGCCGACCAGGGGGGAGCTGGTCGATCACTGAGACGTCGAGGTCGCCATAGAGGGTCAGCGCAAGAGTACGCGGGATAGGTGTGGCCGTCATGACGAGCATATGCGAGTGGTAGCCTTTTTGGCGCAGGGCATCGCGCTGTTCCACGCCGAAACGGTGCTGCTCATCGACGATGACCAGCCCCAGGCGCCGGAAGTTCACGTCGTCCTGAATGAGAGCATGGGTACCGATGGCAACCATGGCCTGGCCGTTTTCGATGGCGGTACGTCCCATAGTACGCTCACGCTGGCGCAGGCCGCCGGTGAGCAGGGCGGTACGAATGCCGAACGGTTCAAGCATGGTATTCATGCTGTGTGCGTGCTGCTCGGCCAGGATCTCGGTGGGAGCCATAATGGCGCTCTGGTAGCCATTGAGGGCTGCCATGAGCAGGGTAGCCGCCGCCACGGCGGTTTTGCCAGAGCCGACATCTCCTTGCAGGAGACGAGACATGGGCTTTGCCTGCGCCAGGTCGGCGAAAATTTCGCCGATGACACGTTGTTGAGCCCCGGTGAAGCGAAACGGCAATGTGGCCTCAAACGGCCTGTCGGTGGCCAGGGCAGACCAGAGCGTAGACGCCATGGGCGGGGCGTGCTCGTCGTTTGCCGAAGTCCGGGCGTCAGCAAGCCGGGCGAGAGGGGCAGGGTTTTCCAGGGCGGGCGCATCAGGCAGGGCGGGGGCGAGCCCTGCCCCTACATTTAATGGGGGACCTGGTGATTGCGAATTGGCATCAGGATCGATGAGGATGCTGGCGAGGTCGATTTTGAAGGCGTTGCCGCGCGGCCCTTCGCGCTGCCAGCGACTGCGCCGCTCCTGCATGCCAAGCTGGATCAAGAATAATTCGTCGAAGGCCAGGCGGCGGCGGGCAGTGGTCAGCGCCTGCTCATTTTCAGGGTAGTGGATGTGTGAGATGGCCTCGGGCAGGGGCATGAGCTTACCGGCGGAACGGATTGATATGGGCAGGTGGTCCGGAACCATGGCAGCGTAACGATCAACGACCCATTTGGTGAAACGGCGCAGTGCTTTTGCACTCAGGCCTTCGGTAAGCGGATAAGTGGGCACGAGGCGGCCGGTATTCAGCAAATCGCCCTGTTCGGGCAGCTCGTGGGTGCGTACATTGAATTCGATCTTGTTGCCAAAGCGCTGCTTGACGCCGGTGACGACGAGGTAGGAGCCTTTGGCCGCGCTCAATTGTTTCTGCAGGTAGGGCTGGTTGAACCACGAGACGCGCAGCTTGCCGGTATCATCCGAAATAGTGGCAATGGTGCGCACGCGGCCTCCGCTTGTGCGCGTGCTCTCGACATCCCAGATGAGCCCCAGGGTGGTGGTGACCTCGCCAAAGGGGAGGCTGGCGATTTTTTCGAGCTTGCTGTAATCGCGGTGTTCACGCGGAAAGTAGAAGAGCAGGTCGCGCACGGTACGGACGCCGAGATGATGCAGGCGCGCGGCAGCTGATGCTCCTACGCCAGGAATGGCGGTTACATCGGCGCCCAGCAGGGTGAGAGCGGTGTGACCTGGTGACATGCCCGCATCTAGACGAATGGGATTTTGGGGTGCCGCAGGTGATGGTTTGGCAGCGGTTTTGGGCGCAGGTTTCTCCGTTGCGGTAGGCTTCGACGAAATGGAAGTCCTGGTCTGAGTGTGGAGAGTAGCAGGTGTAGCAGGTGTAGTGGGAGTAGCGGGCACTGATTTACTACGTTGTCCATGGCCGTCCAGGTTGTCGAGTATGGCGAGAGCGGCTCGCAGGCTCGAGGCGCGCTGCATGGGATCCTGGCGGCGGTAGCCCTCCAGGTGTTCGGCGAAACGGTGGATGGGAGCAAGGTCAAGGCCCGCACTTTTGCATACTGCTCTTGTTTCTTCTACCCAGCGGACAACGAACAGCTCTAAACCACTTGGTTTGACAACGGTATCTTGATGGTTAGCACGCTGTTCAAGTTGTAGGACTTTGCGTGCTCGCGCCACGTATGGCGCGAGCACGGCGTTGATTTGTGTTGACATTTTCACCCTGGTACCAAGCCGGGCATACCTGCCTGGAGAGGCAGGGCGACGGTAAAGGGTCGCCCCTACATTTCGGTTTTTATTGCCTCCATACTATAGTTGTTAGTTGGAACGTATGTCAAGGTACCAGGGCTGGGATCCACTCATAATTCCTGTGGCGGGCCTGCGGCCCGCTTGGAGAAGAGAGAAAAGGGCGAGGACACCTCGCGCTCCGGCAGGGGGCTTCGCCCCCTGCACCCCAGTTATGAGTGGATGTCAGACTAGGGGCTCTGCTCAACGAAAGTTGCTGGCGTGGCCGGTCGCCCATTCGCGGAAGGTGCGCGCTGGCTTTCCGATGACCTCTTTCATCGTTGGGGAGACCAGTTCCGATGCCTGTACCCTGGGACCTCGCGCTGGAGAACGATCTAGTGGTTTGTTTCGATCAAGTGCAGCAGTTCCTTTATGGTAAAGGGTTTGCGCAGCACGTGTACGCGTGGGAAGCGGGAGCGTACCTCTTCGAGCTGGCTTTCACTCGCGGCGGATATGACGATGATTGGGAGGGTCTCCGGGGAGATAGTGCGGTGGAGGTAGTCGATGACTGCCGCACCGGACAGCATGCCTGGAAGCAAGAGGTCAATAATCACCAGGTCGTAAGGCGGTGGTTCGTGCTGATCGCGGTCGAGGAAGAGTCTTTCCACAAGAGAATGACCGAAGACATGTGGGTAGACCTGGTGCCCGGCGATCTCCAGCGCGGTTGTCAGGTAGTCGCTGATGACGTGGTTGTCCTCAAGCAGTCCGATCTTCATCCAGTGGTTTCCTCTCCAGAGGGGGTTTTCTACAGTTCTCCTGGTGCCACTATAGCGGATGGGCTGGCAAAAGTCAACGTGGCGCGAACTTACTGGTACTGCGCTGCTTGCATCAAGCTGATTTCTCTCGTTGTTCCTCCTCCGGCGCGGTGAAGTGGATCTCCAGCGCTTTGTTGACGAAGCGGGCCAACTTTGCCTCCTGGTTCGCCAGCATAGAAGGGAGTGTAATGTCACGTTTGAAGGTACCGATTTCGATGATCATCTCGTCGCCTTTTTTGGTCATGAGCACTTTGTCCATTTCCACGTGTGGTAGAGGGAGACGGAGCACGTAGGTGTCGCCGACGCGGGTCACTTCCTGTACCTGGCCACGATAGAAGATGTGTGTGGGGTCCTGGTCGCCGAAGATGGTCTGAGCCAGGTCAGTGAGTTGGGGAATGCCGATGATCTCGTGGGAGTAGTAGGGAACCTCCCAGATGGGCAGCGGCGCAAAGGTCTGGTGAATTTGCTGGCGCAGCTTCTCCTGATTGTGATAGATCTCCTGCATGAAGGTATCTTGATAATTGCCCGGCTGGATGACGCGGTTGCAAATGACGCTATCAATGGGATAGCCGAAGAGGGCGAGGTAGGTTTCAGCGCGCAATGCCTCTTTGATGACCATGCGTTCGGGATTGACGACAGGACGATAGGAACTGATGTCGGGATTGCTTAATACACCACGCAGGGTTTTGACACGCTCGCTCATGGTCTGCACGGCATCGAGTATTTCGACGGAAGGCACAAAGGCTTTGATAAGCGGCCGGGCAAGGTTGAGGGCGCTGCTGCCGGTGATGCGCTGGGCATACCACTGGAAGGTATCGGGCATGCTGAGGAGTCGCACGGTCTCGCCGGTGGGAGCGGCATCGATGATAACCACTTCGAAGTTGTTGTCGCGAGCGTTACGATAGATGTTGGTGAGGCCGACAATTTCATCCATGCCAGGAATGAGGGCCAGCTCTTCTGCCATGACCGCGTCCATGCCCTGCTTGCGCAGCACTTTGCTCATCGCGTCCTGCACTTTGCTCCAACCACGACGCATCTCGTCCAGTACGTTGACTTCCTGCGCCCAGAGGTTGGCTGATAATGGTTTAGGGTCCGAGGCAAGCTGGGTATTCAAACAATCGGCGAGGCTGTGAGCCAGGTCGGTACTCACGACGAGTGTACGTTTACCCAGCAGGGCAGAGCGCACTGCCGTGGCCGCGGCGACGGTTGTTTTGCCGACGCCGCCTTTTCCAAGGTAGAGTATTATACGCATAGTCATCCTTACTTTTCAAACAGTTTTCAGGGCTTGTTATCTCTATGTACGTAAATTCGCGGCTTTTGGTTATAAGCTGGGATTATTTGTACCTACTCAGGACTCCTCACCACCTGCGGTGGTTCACAAGAGCGAGCCGCTGGAGGCGGCGAGGAATCAGGCACTTGAGTAGGTACCTGGCGCCGTAAAAAAGCCTGGCACCCGCAAGGGGTGCCACTACATTTATGATTGAGAGATTATATTGTGATGGAGCGGCTCTCCAGGGGTGCCAGGCTGGATCTATGTCAAGCGCCAGGTTTTAGGGTTCCAATTTGCCGCTGATGACCAGCAGCTTGAGGAACTCCAGGTGGCGCACTACCTCAACGCGATCACTGCCGCCGCTCTGATACCACTGGCGAAGCCAGAGTAACGAGGCAATTTCATCAGTCGTGAAACCGCACTGGACCAGGGTTTCCATTTCGCTTGCAGCGGTCTCTGTGTTTTGTACCATCTCAAGTGGTTGCGTCTGCGGATTCATTGATAATACCTTCTTCCTCGCAGCGAGGCTCCTCTCACTGCATTTGCCCGCCGTTGTCTCGACTCGTTTCTTGCCGCTCGTCTACCTAATCGGGTCCTTCACTGTAGTAGACGCACGAACCTATACTTTTTCAAATATCAATTTCCTCAACACTCTGTCTACTTATCTTATTCTTTACATACTAAGCATAAGCGGTAACAAGTGCTGTGTCTATCTAGCAGACAACTCTAGAACTGTGAAATACATCACGAATGGATCTCATTCATGATGCTGTATATACGTTTGGAAGGCCACAAAAGTTCTAAGTTAAGAGCAGGGAAATTTCACAGTAAGTTGAGAACTGGTGTAGTGGCGATAAAAAATCCTTCCCCTATATATATTAACGCGGAGGAGTTACAAATTGGGGCATCATGGCACCCGCCGGTTCTCATGACACCCGCAAGGGCATCATGGCACCCGCAAGGGGTGCCACTACTATACTGCGCTCCGGTGGGCCCTGCCATGCCGCTATCCACGCTCGAAGCAAAAAATGAATACAACCGGCATCTATGGGAGCGCGGCCAGATATGATATACTCTGCTTGTAGGAAGCCCTTGCGCAGTTTTCTCCCTATTCGCCTGGAAGGAGAGCGCGATGTCCCTGGGTCAAGCAGAGAAGCTGCTGCTCTTTTTTTCTTATGCGCGGCAGGACAGGGGACTGCGGGATAAGCTAGAGGAACACCTGAGCAATTTAAAATATCGCGAACTCATCACGACATGGCATATACGAGAGATTGGCGCCGGTGAAGACTGGCAGCAGCAGGTTGACATACACCTCGAGAGCGCCCACATAATTCTCCTGTTGATCAGTTCCTCCTTTATGGCCTCGCAGTATTGTTATAGTACGGAAATGACGCGAGCGATGGAGCGCCACCAGCAAGGCAAGGCGCGTGTCATCCCTGTCCTGTTGCGCCCCGTGCTTTTTACAGGCGCTCCATTTGCCATGCTCAAAGTGTTGCCCTCCAACGGGAAACCGGTGGCGAGCTGGCGCAACCGCGATAGCGCCTTCGTGGATATCGCGCTGGGCATTGAGCGCGTGGTGCGAGAGGAGGCGACGAAAAGCACGCAGGTCTACCAGCCAGGACAGCCTTTTGGGTCGCAGCCCCAATGGCCAGTCATCGATCAAGCATCATCCTATGGTGCGCCTTCCCAGCAGCCGATCCCGCCAACATCGTATGGATCGCAGCCTTACGGGGGAACGCCACAACCCCCTTCCCCTTACAGCGTGCCTCCACCTTATTACCCTTACCAGCCTCCACAGCAAATACCGCAGGGTCCGCCACCTCCGGTGAAACGCCAGGGCAGCCGTGCCGGTCTTATCGTGGGCGTGGTGCTGCTCGTGCTGGTCATAGTCTTCACAGGCGCCTTTTTTGTGCTCCGCAGTCCCAGCAGTTCTCCTGTGCCCACCTTCCCCGGTGTTCTAGCCATCGCCGTCGCGCTGCTGGGGACACTAGTCGCTATTCTCCTCATAATTTTATGGCGAAGAAGCATTCAGGGCCGCCGGCGCGCGAAAGTGATAGAGGAAGCCGAGCAGGGGCGACGAGAAGAGACCCGCAGGCGCGAGCAAGAAGAAGCCGAACAACAGCGACGGGAAGAGACCCGTGAGCGCAAGCATGAAGAAGCCTATTATGAGCAGGCGCTGCAAGCCTATGACCGGGCGCCGCACCTCGATCCCCTGGCCCGTAGAGGAAAGGGGAATGCACTCGCCGCCCTCGGACGCTATGACGAGGCGCTGCAATCATTGTACTTATCAGCGGTACTGGACCCGCGCCCTGCTACATACGCTCGCATGGGTGACGTCTACCTGGCGCTGCGGCGATACAGCGATGCTGTAACCGCGTACGAGCGGG
>WNGP01001888.1_pt1 | contig 23210 bp, 22 predicted proteins | sample 5407671 | NCBI WGS metagenome assembly WNGP01 (sample SAMN13153381, study PRJNA577476) | soil metagenome | isolation source: 40 cm soil or saprolite under Garry oak tree replicate 2 | place: USA:California | collected 2016-06-15
CGTCTCGGCGACGTCGCAGGCGGCTTGCCGAAGCCGCTCGTCCCGGTCGCGGGGCGCCCGCTGGCTGCCTGGCAGATCGGCTTGCTCGGGCGAGCGGGAATCGAGCGCGTGATCGTCAGCTGCGGCGCCGGCGCCGGCGTGCAGTTCGCGGCCGCGCTCGGCGGCCTGGGCGTGGAGGTCGCGATCGCGGAGGAGCCGGAGCGGCTCGGCCGCGGCGGAGGCATCCGCTTCGCGGCAAACGAGCGCCAGGAGAGCGGCGACGTCCTCGCGCTGAACGGGGACGAGCTGGTCGACATCGATTTCCCGAGCCTGCTCGCGACCCACCGTGCCAACGGCGCCGCGGCGACGATCACCGTCGCGCGCCCGAAGTCGCCGTTCGGGGTCGTCGACCTCGACGACGGCCGGGTCACGGGCTTCGCGGAGGGCGGGACGATCGAGTGCTGGGTCAGCTGCGGCGTCTACGTCCTCGGCGAGGAGGCGCTCGCTCGTTTCCCGGAGCGCGGCGACCACGAGACGACAGCGTTCCCCGAGCTCGCCGCGGAAGGGAAGCTCGGCGCCTTCCGCCACGAGGGACTCTGGCTGACGATCAACACCCCCAAGGACCTGCGACAGGCCGAGGAGTACGTCGGCTCGCACCCTGAATGGCTACAGGCCTGAGGCGCCGCTTGCGGTGCCTCGTTCAGGACGTGCGGGCTTTGCCCGTGCGTCCGCCTGCGGTGATGGGTAGATGTCGTCCGAGCCCGCCAAAACCGGAAGGCGTAGGATCGGCTTACCGTGGAGAGGCCGTTGTCCTCGCCTAATCTCCAGGGGCTCGATCGCTTCTCCTTCCAGCCCGACCGGGTCGAGAAGCCGTGGGGCCACGAGTTGATCTGGGCGAAAGCTGAGGGCTACGCGGGCAAGGTGCTCTTCGTCCGCGCCGGGCAGGCGCTCAGCCTCCAGTTCCATCGCGAGAAGGATGAAAGCTGGTACGTGCTCGAGGGCCGCGCCGAGCTGCAACTCGGTGAAGCCGGGGAAGCGGTGCTGAGGACGGAGATCGTCGGCCCTGGCACGGCTTTCCGCTTGCGGCCGGGCACCGTCCACCGCCTGCGCGCCGTCGAGGACACGACCATCCTCGAGGTCTCCACGCCTCAGCTCGAAGACATCGTGCGGCTCGAGGACGAGTATGGGCGCGAGGGCACGACGCAACCTTGACACGTCGCTGTTAAGGTTCACGGCCGAATGGAGTCGCTGACCGTCGGCCAGGCCGCCGCGCGCACCGGGTGGTCGCCCAGGATGCTCCGCTACCTCGAGCGTGCGGGTCTCGTGATCCCGGCTCGCAGCGCGAGCGGTTACCGGCAGTACGGCTTGCTCGAGCTCAACCAACTGCGTTCGCTCGGCGAGCTTCGCCGCCGCTTCGGCGTCGGGATCGACGAGCTCGCGTTCACGGTACGGTTGCAGCAGGAGCCGGCCCTCCAGGCCGCCGTCGAGACGTGGCTCGCCGGGACACAGCTCTCTGCCCTCGATTGGGAGCAGCGCAAGCACGAACGCCTGCTCGCCGCCTAGTTAGTGATCTAGATCACACGAAAGGATTGAATGGCCACCACCAAGCGTCATGACGTAAAAGACCTGTCGCTCGCGCCCGAGGGCGTGCGCAGAATCGCCTGGGCCGACCGGCACATGCCGGTGCTCGCGGCGATCCGCGACCGCTTCGAGGCCGAGCAGCCGCTCGCCGGCTACCGGATCGCGGCCTGCCTGCACGTGACGAGCGAGACCGCGAACCTGATGCGGACGCTGAAGGCCGGCGGCGCCGACATCGTGCTCTGCGCCTCGAACCCGCTCTCGACCCAGGACGACGTCGCCGCCGCTCTCGTCGAGGAGTTCGACGTCTCGGTCTTCGCGATCAAGGGCGAGGACAACGACACCTACTACCGCCACATCGAGGCGGCCGTCGACCACAAGCCCCAGCTGACGATGGACGACGGCGCCGACGTGATCGGGGTCCTCCATTCGCATCGCCGGGAGCAGCTCGGCGACATCCTCGGCGGGATGGAGGAGACGACCACCGGCGTCATCCGCCTGAAGGCGCTCGAGCGCGACGGTGCGCTCGGCTTCCCAGTGATCGCGGTCAACGACGCGAACACGAAGCACATGTTCGACAACCGCTACGGCACGGGCCAGTCGACGATCGACGGGATCATTCGTGCGACGAACGTCCTGCTCGCAGGGGCGACCTTCGTCGTCGCCGGCTACGGCTGGGTCGGCAAGGGCGTCGCCCTTCGCGCGCGCGGCATGGGAGCGCACGTGATCGTCACCGAGGTCGATCCGCTGAGAGCTCTGGAGGCGACGATGGACGGCTTCGAGGTGGGCACGATGGACAAGGCCGCCGAGACCGGCGACATCTTCTGCACCGCGACCGGGGACAAGTCCGTGATCACCAGGAAGCACCTGGAGCGGATGAAGGACGGCGCGATCCTCGCCAACACCGGGCACTTCAACGTCGAGATCGAGATCCCGGCGCTGCGCCAGCTCGCGACCGAGACGCGGAAGGCCCGCGAGTTCGTCGAGGAGTTCGAGCTCGAGGACGGCAAGCGGCTCTTCCTGATCGCGGAAGGACGGCTCGTCAACCTCTCGTCCGCGGAGGGCCATCCTGCGGCCGTGATGGACATGTCGTTCGCCAACCAGGCGCTTTCGGCCGAGTACGTGGTCACGAACGCCGCCAACCTCGAACGTCGCGTCTACCCGGTGCCGAGCGAGATCGACAGCGAGATCGCGCGGCTGAAGCTGGCGACGATGGGGATCGAGATCGACACGCTCAGCGAGGAGCAGGCGAAGTACCTGGCTTCGTGGGACGAAGGAACCTGAGCCGCTGAAGGGCGTCGTCCTCGCAGCGGGGTACGCCACGCGGCTCTACCCGCTGACGCTGAACCAGCCCAAGCACCTGCTCGAGGTCGGGGGGCGCCCGATCCTCGAGCGGCTGCTCGGGCAGCTCGCCGAAATCGAAGGACTCGACCACGTCTACGTCGTCACGAACGCGAAGTTCGCCGACCGGTTCCGCGAGTTCGCGGCGTCCTGGCGAGGCCCGTTCGCGCTGACGGTCGTCGACGACGGGTCGACGAGCGACGAGGACAAGCTCGGCGCGATCGGCGACCTGGCCCTCGTGATTGGACAAGAAGCCATCGACGGCGACCTGCTCGTAGCGGCCGGCGACAGCATCTTCGGTGAGGGCGGGCTGGATGATTTTGCTCGGCTTGGTCTTGCCAAGAACGCGCCGGTGACCGCCGTGATCGACGTCGGCGACCTCGAGGCGATCAAGCGTTACAGCGCGATCACGACCGACGGAGAGGGCCGCATCACGGCGTTCGAGGAGAAGCCCGACCAGCCCGAGACCACCCTTGCCGGCATCGCCCTCTACTTCTATCCGCGCTCGGTGCTGCCGCTGATCAGCCGCTACCTCGCTGAGGGCAACAACCCGGACCAGCCCGGCCGGCTGGTCGAGTGGATGTACGAGCGAACGCCTTTCTACGCCTGGCAGGTTCCGGGACGGTGGTACGACATCGGCTCGCCCGAGACGCTGGAGCAGGCCGACCGCGAGTTTTCACAGAGCTGACACAGACGTGCGCGCCGTCGCGGCGTAACGTCGGTCCGTGCTCGACCTGGTGCTGCCGCAGCGGTGCGTGGTCTGCGGCAAGCGCAGCACGCAGCTCTGTTCGGCCTGCCTGAGCCGGCTGCCTCGGATCGAGCCGCCGCTCTGCGAGCGCTGCGGGACGCCAACCGCCTGGCCCGTGCGTCGCTGCCGGGACTGCGTGGGCCGGCGGCTCGCGTTCGCGAGCGCCCGTGGCGCCGTTCACTACGACGATGCCGTTCGCGCATTCATCGCTGCCTGGAAAGAGCGCGCGCTCCGGCGGCTCGCCGCGGCCGCCGTCTCGGTCGTGATCGAGGTCGTCCCGCCGCCGAAGGTGGAAGTCGTCACGTTCGTTCCGCCTGACCCCGACCGCGGCCTGAAGCGAGGCCATCACCCGCCCCGGCAGCTTGCCGAGCTACTGGGCGCGCAGTGGAGCCTGCCAATCGCCTCGCCGCTACGCCGTCGCCGGGCAGCGAAGCGGCAGCGCGGCCTCTCCCGCGCCGAGCGGCGCCGCAACGTCGCCGGCATCTTCGCCGTCAAGGGGCCGGTCGCGAGCTCGGTCGCGCTCGTCGACGACGTCTTCACAAGCGGAGCCACCGCCAACGCCGCCGCATCGGCGCTGCGGAAAGCGGGGGCGCGCCGGGTCGAGATCGTGACTTTTGCGCGAGTAGTCCGATAGATTTGGACCGTGCAGCTTCGCGTGAAGGGCCGCGGGGTCGAGGTCACCGACGCAATCCGCTCGTATGCCGAGAAACGCCTCGGCAAGCTGGAACGCCAGCTACCCGATCCTGAGATCGAGCTTCAGCTCTCCGCCGAGCAGAACCCGCGAATCAGGGACACCCACGTCGCCGAGGCGACCGTGTGGACGAAGGGGCCTGTGCTGCGTGCTCGGGAGAGCTCGGAGGACGTCCGCGCCTCGATCGACCAGCTCGTCGACAAGCTCGAGCGCCAGGTCACGCGCTACCGCGAGAAGAGAGGCCGGCGGCGCCGCCCCGGCCGGCAGGCAACCGACGAAGGACGCCAGATGCCCGAAGAACCGCAGATCGTCAAGACGAAGCAATTTGCAGTCAAACCGATGAACGCCGAGGAGGCCGTGCTCCAGCTCGAGCTGATCGGCCACGACTTCTTCGTCTTCCGCGACGCCGACTCGGACGAGGTCAACATCGTCTACCGCCGCCGCCAGGGCGGCTACGGGCTCATAGAACCCCAGTAATGGGACTCTTCAGGCGCGAGAGCTTGCATGAGCGGCTCGCGCGTGAGGGCGGGGTAGCCGAACCGAGCGGCGTGCCGCCCGCCTGGGACGCGACCGGAATTCACGGCGTGGCCCGGCCCAGGGAGTGGGACCTCGTCACCACCGTGGCCGCGCCGGAGATCGAGGGCGATGCCGTGGATTTCGTCGCGCTTCCCGACGGCTCGCTTCTCGTCGAGGAAGAGCAGGGCGAGGGCTCGTTGGAGCCCCTGGCGACCGCTGTCGAGGAGAAGCTGCAGCCGCCGTACCGCGCCCGCGGCGCTCGCCAGACGGATGTCCTCTGGGCCGTCTCGGCGCGGCGGATCGAGACCGCGAGCTTCGAGGCCGAGGGCGAGCGGATCGAGCTGACCGAGACGGCGGACGGCAAGATCCTGCGGATCGACGGTATGCCCGTATTCGGCAGCGTCCCGGCCCTAGAGGAGCTCGGCCAACCGGCCGGACCGTCGTATGCGGTTCATGCTCAACGCCTCGATGCCGATCTCTGGGAGGTCCGGGTAGCTGCGCTCTGAGCCCTCGCTAAGAAGGGATGAAGCCATTTCCATCGCGAGATCGGGGTTAGACGGATGCTCGGGCAAAGCCCGAACATCCACCAAGTCGGCGTCGCAAGTGACCGCCTTGGAGTCGCTACCCTGAATCGTTCATGGCACAGGATCTAGGCAGCCTCGAAAAAGTACTCCGACTCGGCGAAGGCCGGCGGCTCAAGCGCCTGAAGGCCCAGGCCGAGTACGTCGCATCGCTCGAGCCGGACTTCGAAGAGCTCTCCGACGAGGAGCTCGCCGCCAAGACGGCAGAGTTCAAGCAGCGTTACGACAACGGCGAGACGCTCGAGGAGCTGCTCTTCGACGCCTATGCGGCCGTTCGCGAGGCCGCGAAGCGGGCGCTCGGTCAACGGCCATTCGACGTCCAGGTGATGGGCGGCATCGTCCTCCACGAGGGCGACATCGCAGAGATGAAGACCGGTGAAGGTAAGACGCTCGTGGCGACGCAGCCCCTCTACCTGAACGCGCTCGCGGGCAACGGCGTTCACCTGGTCACCGTCAACGACTATCTCGCGAAGCGCGACGCAGGCTGGATGGGGCCGGTCTACGAGAAGCTCGGCATGCGCGCCGCCTTCATCGAGAACATGATGCCGTTCGCCGAGCGAAAACAGGCCTACGACGCCGAGATCACCTACGGCACGAACTCCGAGTTCGGCTTCGACTACCTGCGCGACAACATGGCCGTCTCGCTCGAAGGGGTCGTCCAGCGCGGTCACAGCTACGCGATCGTGGACGAGGTCGACTCGATCCTGATCGACGAGGCACGGACGCCGCTGATCATCTCCGGCGAGCCGGAGACCGCCGCCAAGATCTATTACGACTTCGCCCGGGTCGCGAAGAGCCTCAACGCGGTCCCGCACGACCCTCACCGCAAGGGGGAGCACCCCGACGCGGACTTCGAGTACGACGAGAAGCACAAGACGATCGCGCCGACCCAGTCCGGTGTGGCGAAGTACGAGCGCGCGCTCGGGATCGAGAACCTCTACGACCCCCGGCACTCGCAGCTCGTCAACCACATGATCCAGGCGCTGAAGGCCCAGTCGCTCTACCACCGCGACGACGACTACGTGATCCAGGACGGCGAGGTGAAGATCGTCGACGAGTTCACGGGCCGGATCATGGAAGGCCGGCGCTGGAGCGAAGGCCTCCACCAGGCCGTCGAGGCGAAGGAGGGCGTCGCGATCCAGGAAGAGCACGTCACGCTGGCGACGATCACGCTCCAGAACTACTTCCGCCTCTACGAGAAGCTCGGCGGCATGACCGGTACGGCCAAGACCGAGGAGAAGGAGTTCGTCGAGATCTACGGGCTGCACGTCGTCGAGATCCCGACCAACGTGGCTGTCGCGCGCGCCGACAACAACGACTTCATCTTCAAGACGGAGGAGGCGAAGTTCAACGCCGTCATCGACGACATCGTCGAGCGGCACGAGAAGGGCCAGCCGGTCCTCGTCGGCACGATCGCGGTCGAGAAGTCCGAGTACCTCTCGCAGCTGCTGCAGCGGCGGGGCGTCCCGCACAACGTTTTGAACGCGAAGGAGCACGAGCGGGAGAGCGAGATCATCAAGGACGCCGGGCAGCCTCATGCGGTCACGATCGCGACGAACATGGCCGGTCGCGGCGTCGACATCAAGCTCGGCGAGGGCATCACCGAGCTCGGCGGCCTCTACGTGCTCGGTACCGAACGCCACGAGGCGCGCCGGATCGACAACCAGCTGCGCGGCCGTTCAGGCCGTCAGGGCGACCCCGGCGATACTCGCTTCTACCTCTCTGGTCAGGACGAGCTCGTCCGCCTCTTTGCCGGCGACCGGATCCACAACATCATGGAGCGGTTCAAGGTGCCGGACGACCAGCCGATGGAGGCGGGCATCCTCTCGCGCCAGATCGAGAACGCACAGAAGAAGGTCGAGGAGCAGAACTTCGTCCAGCGGAAGAACGTGCTCAAGTACGACGACGTCCTCAACAAGCAGCGGACGGTCATCTACGAGCAGCGCCGGCGCGTCCTCGAGGGCCAGGACCTCTCCGAGGAGGTGCAGGCCTGGGTCGACGAGGTGATCGCGCGCATGGTCGCCCACTTCACCGAGAACGAGTACGCCGAGGAATGGGATCTCGAGGGTCTGGTCAAGGCGATGGATGCGACCTACGTTCAGCCGCCCGAGGAGCCGATCACGGTCGACGAGCTTCGAGAGGATCTCGGCTCGCTGACGCGCGAGACGCTGATCGAGGACTTCACCGAAGAGGCGCAGGAGCGCTACGCGGCCAAGGAGGAGGAGCTCGGCTCGGAGCTGATGCGAGAGCTCGAGCGCTTCATCATCCTCCAGGTCGTCGACACTCGCTGGCGCGAGCATCTGGAGAACATGGACTACCTGCGCGAGGGCGTGCACCTTCGGGCGATGGCCCAGAAGGACCCGCTCGTCGAGTACACCGCCGAGGGCCACGTGATGTTCGAGGAGCTGAACGGGGCGATCCGCGAGGAGGTCGTCGGCCACCTCTTCCACGCGCAGCTCGAGCCCGAGGACGCCGACGAGCTGCAGCGGCTGCAGGAGGCCCAGGCCGCCGAGGCCGCGGGGCTCGCATACGAGCACGACCAGGTCGCCGGCTCGCAGGCGATCGGCGCCGCGGCGATTGGCGACGGGGGCGGCAACGGCGCCTCGGTGACCGCGGGCGGCCTCTTCGCCGGCGGCGGCTCCGTCGCGACCGCGACCCGCACGGTCGCCGAGCGCGAGAAGATCGGCCGCAACGACCCGTGCTGGTGCGGCTCGGGCAAGAAGTTCAAGAAATGTCATGGCGCCTAGCCGGAAAGTCGGCTTCGGCGTTGCTGCGAAGCGTTTCTGAGCCGTCCCGGGCAAAGCCCGGAACGGCGGCGACATGGTTGTAGGGACAGTCCCCTCGAGGGACTGTCCCTGAAACCGGTTGGGCTGCCGCTAGCATCAGGCAGTCATGAGCGAACCGACCCAGCAGCCGCTGGAGCATCAGCTCGAGGAGATCGGGACCCAGCTCATCTGGGTCCGTGATTACCTTTGACCCCGAACGCCTGAGGGAACGCATCGCCGAGCTCGAGCAGGAGCTCGGCGCACCAGGATTCTGGGACGACCAGCAGCGCGCGGCGCGGGTTTCGGCCGAGCACGCGCGGCTCACGAGACGGCTGGAGCGCTATGAACGTCTCTCGCGCGACTACGAGGACGCGCGCGAGCTCTTTGCCATGGACGGCGAGATGGCCGACGAGATCGCCGCCTCGATCGAGCCGCTTCGGCGCGAGCTCAATCGCCTCCAGGAGGACGCGCTCTTCACGGGTGACTACGACGGCGGTGACGCGGTCGTGACGATCCACGCCGGCACCGGCGGCACCGACGCCCAGGACTGGGCCGAGATCCTGCTGCGCATGTACCTGCGCTGGGCCTCCGACCGCGGCTTCCAGGCCGAGCTGGTCGAGGCGAGCCCGGGGGAGGAGGCGGGGCTGAAGTCCGCGACCTTCACGGTCAGGGGCGAGAACGCCTACGGGATCCTCAAGGCCGAGCGCGGCGTGCACCGGCTCGTCCGCCTGTCGCCCTTCGACCAGGCGCACCGCCGCCACACCTCGTTCGCGCAGGTGATCGTGAGCCCGCTGCTGCCCGAGGACGAGAGCGTCGAGCTCGACGAGGCCGATCTGCGAATCGACACCTACCGGGCGAGCGGCGCCGGCGGGCAGCACGTCAACAAGACGGACTCGGCCGTCCGGATCACCCACCTCCCGACCGGCATCGTCGTCCAGTGCCAGAACGAGCGTTCGCAGGCCGCCAACAAGCAGACGGCGCTGCGGATTCTCAAGTCGCGGCTGGCCGAGCTCGAGCAGGAGAAACGCGAGCAGGAACTGGCCCGCGAACGCGGCGCCGCCCAGCAAGCCGATTTCGGCAGCCAGATCCGGAGCTACGTCCTCCAGCCCTACCAGCTGGTCAAGGATCACCGGACGGGATACGAAACGGGCAACACGCAGGCAGTTCTCGACGGCGACCTCGACGAGTTCATTCACGAATATCTGCTAGCCAAGGCTGCCGGCAAAGTGATGTAGTTCCGAAGGCTTGGCTAGACTCTTCTACTCGAAGCCCTACCGGAGCGGCCGCTCGTGGTCGCTCGCTTGACCCGGTGATGGACACAGAGCTCAAGACAGACATTCCGATCGACGTCGTCGAGCGGCCCGAGGTGGACGGCAACGGCGCTCTGCCGACGCCGACCGCCGGGGCGATGATCGTTTTCGACTCCGTGCGCAAGATCTACGAGCCGAATGTCGCCGCGCTGACGGACGTCTCGTTCGTGATCGAGAAGGGCGACTTCGTCTTCGTCGTCGGCGCGTCGGGCTCGGGCAAGTCGACCGTGATCCGGCTCGTGCTGAAGGAGATCGAGCCGACCTCTGGCAAGATCGTCGTCGGCGGCCGCGACCTGACGCGCCTCAAGCGCTCGAAGGTGCCGTACCTGCGCCGCAACATCGGCTGCGTCTTCCAGGACTTCAAGCTGCTGCCGGACCGTTCGGCGGCCGAGAACGTGGCCTATGCGCTGAAGGTGCAGGGCGAGGGCAGCAGCTCGATCCGCCGCAAGGTGCCGGAGGTGCTCAACCTCGTCGGGCTCGCGCACAAGATGTCCTCGCTTCCCGACGAGCTCTCGGGCGGTGAGCAGCAGCGCGTCTCGATCGCGCGCGCCGTCGTCAACCACCCGCCCCTTCTGATCTGCGACGAGCCGACCGGGAACCTCGACCCCGACACCTCGGTCGGGATCATGCAGCTGCTCTACCGGATCAACCGCGCCGGGACGACGGTTGTGATGGCGACGCACGACCGCGAGATGGTCGACAAGATGCGCCGCCGCGTGATCGCGCTCGACGACGGGCGGCTGGCCCGCGACGAGCGGCGCGGTGGATACGCCTCGTAGTGGCTCGCTTCAAGCTCCTGCTGTCTGAAGCCGTCCGCTCGCTCTTCGCGAACGTCTCAACGACCGCTGCGGCGACGATGACCGTCCTGATCGGGATGTTCCTACTCGGCTTCCTGATCGGGCTCTCGACCTGGGCGTTCTCGCTCAGCAACCACTACAAGCACGAGCTCGTCGTCAAGGTCTACTTCAACCACGGAGTCGCCGACAACGGCAAGGAGGTCAACGGCGTTCGAGCCAAGCTGGCCGCGAACCCGCTCGTCAAGTCGGTGACGCCGGTCACGGCCGAAGAGGGCCTGGCGCAGATGCGGAAGAAGAACCCCGAGCTCTTCCAGGGCTCGACGCTGCCATACAACCCGCTCGGGCCGGCGCTGACCGTGCAACCGAAGCGCGGGGAGGACACCGTCAAGATCGCCGAAACGCTGCAACCGAGGCCACCCGGCGTGCACGACGTCAACTACGGCAAGAAGACGGCCCACAAGCTGCTGACGGCGGCCAAGGTGATCGACATCTTCTTCGTCCTCGCCGTGATCGTCCTGCTCGTCTCCTCGACGTTGCTGATCGGAAACACGATCCGGTTAGCGATCTTCTCGCGGCGGCGTGAGATCGAGGTGATGAAGCTCGTCGGTGCGACGAACTGGTTCATCCGCGGGCCGTTCATGCTCGAGGGCCTGATCACGGGCCTGGTCGGCTCGCTCGCAGCGATTCTGCTGCTCGCGCTCGGTAAGGAGATCGCGCTGCCGCGGATCATGCCGCACGTGATTCGGGCCTCCGACATCCACGCCTGGCCGTTCGGGCTGACGGCGCTGATCATCCTCGGCACCGGGCTGCTGCTCGGCGCTGCGGGCTCGGGTCTGACGATCCGCCGATTCCTGCAGGTCTAGAACCCGTTGTTGTAGAGCTTGCCCGGCGCGGCAAGCTCATTGTCGGCGAGCCGTACTTCACGCCGGGAGTTCCGATCGTCGTCGACCGCAAGGGCGCGGGTGACGCGCGCCCGGGCGATCTCGCCGTCGTCTCCGGCCGGCGTGGCCGGGCGCGTGTCCAGCGCGTGCTCGGCTCCGCGAAGCGGATCGAGAACGTGCTCGAGGCGTTGCTGGTGGAGACCGGGGCCCGGCAGGGGTTCGAGCCCCACGACGCCCCGGCGCCGTCCCTCCAGGGCCGGGTCGATCTCCGCGACGAGCTTTCGTTCACGATCGACCCAGAGACGGCCAAGGACTTCGACGATGCGCTGACGCTGAAGGACGACCGGGCGTATGTCCACATCGCCGATGTCTCTCACTTCGTCCCGGCCGGCACGCCGCTCGACCGCGGCGCCGCCGAGCGGGCGTTCTCGACCTACGTCCCCGGCCGCGTGGCGCCGATGCTGCCGCCCGACCTCTCGGAGGACCTCTGCTCGCTGCGGCCGCACGAGGATCGTCTCTGCGTCACCGTCGAGATTCCGCTCGACGGCGGCGAGCCGAGCTTCTACCGCTCCGTCATCCGCAGCCGCGAGCGGTTCACCTACGGACGCGCCGAGGAGATCCTGGCCGGGCGGGAGCGTGCCGACGCGGATCTGACGGAGGCATTGAAACGGGCGGAAGCGGTCTCGACCGACCTGCGCGAGCGTCGGTTCGCCCGAGGCGCGCTTCGTGTCGAATCGCCCGAGATCGAGTTCGAGTTCGACTCGAACGGCGGCGTCGCGCGCGCCTGGCGGGCCGAGGAGGCGCACTCGCACATGCTCGTCGAGGAGCTGATGATCCTCGCGAACGAGCGAGTGGCCTCACTGCTCGCCGGCCGCCGCCGAGAGGCGCTGTTCCGCGTGCACGAGCGTCCGGAGCCGCAGGCGGTCCAGCTGCTGCTGGCGAAGCTCGCCGACCTGAAGGTGCCGACGCCGGCCGCGCCGAACGACCTCTCGCCGGGGGACGCCGCCGCGATCGCGGCGGAGGCGAGCGAGCTCGTCACTGAATACTCCGGAAAGTCGGCGCGGGGGAGGGAGGCGTTCCCGTCGCTCGTGCTCCGGGCGCTGAAGCAGGCCCGCTACGACCCGCGCAACCTCGGCCACTCCGGTCTCGCGAGCTCCGCCTACTGCCATTTCACCTCGCCGATCCGCCGCTACCCCGACCTCGTCGTCCATCGCGCGCTGCTGCGCGAGCTGGACCTGTCCGGGGACCCGGTACCGCCGGACCTGGGCGAGCTCGCTGAACACACGTCCGAGCGGGAGCGGGCGGCCGCCGATGTCGAGTACCGCGCCGATGACATCTGCCTGGCGTGGCTGCTCGACGCCGAGCTCTACGAACGCGGCTGGGACGAGCCGTTCGAGGGCGAGATCATCGGCGTGATCGGCTCCGGCCTCTTCGCCCGCTTCGGCGAGGTTTTCGAAGGCTTCCTGCCCGCTCGACGCCTCGCCGGCGACTATTTCGAGCTCAACGACCTCGGCACGGCCCTGGTCGGCCGCCGCGGCCGCGGCACGTTCCGCCTCGGCGATCCGATCGCGGTCCGAGTCGAGTCGATCGACAAGCCGGCCGGCAAGGTCGAGCTGGCGCCCGCCTAGACTGGATCGATGGCTGGAAAGGGCGAGAAACTGATCGCTGAGAACCGCCGCGCGCGGCACGACTATCACCTGCTCGACCGGTTCGAGGCCGGCGTGCAGCTGACCGGAACCGAGGTGAAGTCCCTGCGCGACGGACGCGTCACGCTTGGCCAGGCCTACGCGGACCTCCGCAACGGCGAGGTCTGGCTGATCGGCGCCCACATCGACGAATACGCACAGGGAAACGTCGCCAACCACGAGCCCGAGCGGGACCGCAAACTGCTCCTGCACCGCAGGGAGATCGAGTCCCTGATCGGCCAAGTGCAGCAGAAGGGCCTGACGCTCGTGCCGACGCGCATGTACTTCAAGAACGGCCGCGTGAAGCTCGAGCTGGCGGTCGGGCGAGGTAAGGAGCAGCGCGACAAGCGCCGGGACATCGCCAAGCGCGATGCCCAGCGCGACATCGAGCGGGCGCTCAGGCGCCGTCGCTGATTCGTAGCTCGAATTCGAGTTCTTCGCCGTCCTCCTCGTCCCAGTGCTGGCCTATGTGCTTGAAGCCGAGACGCCTTGCGAGCGCGAGCGACGGCTCGTTCTCCGGGCTGATCGAGGCGATGAAGCGCTGGATGCTGTGTTCGCGCGAGGCCCACTCGATCAGGGCGCGCACGACCTCGGTCGCGTAGCCGCGGCGCCGGTGGGGCTCGAAGATCGAGTAGCCGACCTCGACGGCGTCGGGCGCCTTGACCGCGTTGACGCCCGGCGGCCCATGGAATCCGGCGTGGCCGATCATCGGCCGCTCCCCCTCGGGCAGGACGACCGCGTAGACGAACCATTCCTGGATCTCCGGCCGCTCGCGCATCTGGCGCAGGCGAAACCTGAGGAAGCCGGTGTCATGGGCGTCTGGCCAGTCGTCCGGGAGCTTCAGTGCTGCTGTGGCCTCGGCGTCGCTCCGGCGCTCGGCGAGCAGAGCGTCGATGAAATCCGGCGACATCGAGACGAGCTCCAGGCGCTCGGATCGAATCGGACTCATGGATCGAGGCTACAATTTGCAGGACATACGGGGGCGACCTGGTTTCGACGTGGTCGATTCTCCGGCAGAGTTGCAAGCCGAGGTCCCCGGTCGGCCTCGTAAAACAACCGGGAAACAACGTAAGTGCGGATAACGATCACGCACTCGCTCTCGCTGCCTAATCAGTAGCTGAGCGCGTCGCTCCGAACTCGGCCCGTGGTTCGGGTAGCGGCGTCAAAAACGGGCTCGGCGCCTAGGGAGAGCCAATCGCCCGAAGCGCGACACCAAAGGATGGCTAGCCCGGCGGTTGGTCGGCTGCCAACCGGCCGGCGGGCGAAACTCAACGGCAGCCTAAGCTTGTAGACACTCTGGCGGTGCGACCGCGGACGCGGGTTCGATTCCCGCCGCCTCCATCGGCTTGGTTGAGCGAGATTTGGATCGCAACAGTGATTTAGTCCAGAGCCGCTCGGGTTCCCGTGCGCGAACGAACGAATCTCCGGTCTTGGGCACGGTCTGCAAACCGGGCGACCGCTCAGGCAAGCCGCCTCATGGTAGGACTATCCTCGGGCGATGGCGACTTTGGCCGTCGTGGGCGCGGGTCCGAAGGGAATCGCGACTGCCGCCAAGGCGCGGGCGCTCTCGGCGGTTGGCCTCGACTCGCCTCGCGTCGTTCTCATCGACCGAAGCGCCGTCGCCGGAAACTGGAGCGGTCGGCAGGGCTACACCAGCGGCCTCCTGCCACTGGGAACACCGCCGGAAAAAGACGTCGGCTTCCCTTACGCGGCGAGTTGGGGGTCGGCTTCGTCCGCGGTGACCGCGGCCATGGCGAGCTTCAGCTGGCACCGGCACTTGGCTGAGCGCGGCTCGTACGCCGACTGGGTCGATCGCGGTCGCCTGCGACCTACGCATCGCGAGTGGAGCGCCTACCTCCGCGACGTCGCCGGGCGCTGCGAAGCCGAGATTGTCGCCGGCGAGGTCGTCGGTCTCGAGATCGGCGACGACGGGGATTGGCAGGTCTCGATCGAGCCTGGCCTGGCGCTCTCGGCAGACGGCGTAGTCGTCACCGGAAGCGGACCGCCGATTACGGTCCCTGGCCAGCCGCTAGACCATCCTCGTGTACTCGACGGGCGCAACTACTGGCTACACGAGCGAAAGCATAAGAGGGGGATCGCAGAGAACGTCTGCGTAATCGGCAGCGGCGAGACGGCCGCTTCGGTCGTGATCAGCCTGCTGAAGAAGGCGCATCGGCGATCGACAATCGACGTCCTGACCAGTCGCGGCGTCCTCTACTCCCGTGGCGAGAGCTACGACGAAAACCGCTTCTACTCCGACCCGGGCGAGTGGCCTCGGCTGGCTGAGTCGCACCGGCGCGAGTTCCTGGAGCGCACCGACCGCGGCGTCTTCTCGCTGCAGGCCGAGGCCACGCTGAGGCAGTCGCGTGGCTTTCGGACACTGGCCGGGCGCGCCGCTGCGATCGAGGCCGGCGAGCGGCAGGTGATCGTCACGATCGACTACGACGACGAGGAGGAACGGGTGGCCTACGACCTGGTGGTGGTGGCGATCGGCTTCGAGGCCCGCTGGTTTGAGACACTCCTCGGCGCCGAGGCACGGCGCCGCCTCGGCAACGTCCTCGCCGGTGCCATGCTAGAACGGCACATCGACGTCGATCTCTCGATCGCCGGTATGAACCCACCGCTGCACGTTCCGCTGCTCGCGGGCCTTTCGCAAGGCCCGGGTTTTCCGAACTTGAGCTGCCTCGGCCTGCTCAGCGACCGGATCCTCCGGCGATACGTCCCGCTCGCAGAGCAGATTCCGTCGCTTGTGTCCGAAAGGAGGGATCGTGTCTGAGACACCCGACGAGGTCTGGGAGCGCGACGACTGCGTCCGCCGCACGATCGTCCTGCCGACCGAGTTCGCCGAACGGCTCGCCGCCGAGGCCGAGCGGCGGGGTCTCTCGGTCAGCGACCTGCTGATCGAGTACGCCGACACCGGCTTGCAGCGGGCGAGCGCCGAAAGCTGATCATCGAAATGATCGGCTGCGGATCCACGTAAACGCGGTCTCAGCGCTTCGGGCCTTCGGCCCTCGCGCCTACAGCGACGGAGCGGCGGGGTCGCCAGGAAGGACTCGCTCGAGCTCGGCGCGGGAGCTGATGCCGAGCTTGAGGAACACCTTGCGCAAGTGGTACTGGACCGTGCGCGGGCTGATGAATAGCTGGGCGCCGATCTCGGGATTGGTGAGTCCGTCGCGCGCGAGCCGCGCGATCTGCGCCTCTTGGGCAGTCAGGTCGCCGCGAGTCTCAACGCGGCGCTTGCGGACGGTCTCGCCCGTGGCGAGGAGCTCACGGCCGGCCCTGTCAGCGAACGCTTCGACGCCCATCGTCGACAGCATCTCGTAGGCTGCGCGCAACTGCGTGCGGGCGTCGACGCGCCTTTGTTCGCGTCGCAACCACTCCCCGTAGAGCAGGTGCGTGCGGGCGAGCTCGATGCGCAGGCGGGTACGGCCGAGGCGCTCGAGCGCTTCACGGTAGAGCGCCTCTGCGGCTCCGCCTTCGCTCGATAGCGCGCGAACACGGGCTTCGATGCCGCGCGCCCACTCCGTCGGCGTCACGCGAGCGCGTTCGGTCAGCCAGTCGAGCGTTGTCCTCAGCAGCGCCGCGTCGCCTGTCCGCGACGCTGCCTCGGCCAGCTCCGGCACGATCAATGACCCGAACCCCAGTTCATCGCGCTCGAATGCTTGCCAGGCGGCCTCGCGTGCTGCCTCATATCGGCCGAGCGCATTGCCGAGCACCGACTCGAGGTACGTCAGGTTGGTGACGAACCGGCCCATCCCACGCGCGCTCGCCTCGCGTCGTGTGGCCTCGAGCAGCTCGGTCGCCTTAGGCTCCTGGCCGCCCCAGACTGCGAGCAACACGTCGTTGTACAGAACCGGCTGGTTGCCGGTTGCCTCGGCGACGAGACGATCCTCGTCGAAGAGGAGCTCAGCCATCGCCAACTCCCCCGAGTGAACGAGGCTTCCACCGAGAAAGTTGAGCGCGAGGCGCAACTGCACGAGCGCGCCCGCCTCGCGCGCGACCTCTAGCTGGCGCGTGGCCAGGGTATGCACGGCGTCGGCGTCCCACAGCTCGAGAGCAATCGCCTGAGTTGACCTTGAGGCGGCGAGCCAGAGCGAGCGGCCGACCTCGTCACTGCCCATGTTCTGCGCGAGAAGCAGCTGGAGCGCGCGAGTCAACAGGGGCGCGCCCGCCTCGTAGCCCTCCGTTAAGCGGGTCGCGAAGGCGTCGAGTACAACGTCCACTGCGCGCGGCGGCTCGGGAGCCGCCGGGGCAGCACGCGCAGCCTCCGCCGCAGCTAGCACGCCGCCGGGGCGATCGAGATCACCCGCCCACATCGCGGCCAGGAGCGCCTCCAGATGCGTTTCGCGAGCGAGGGGGGCGTCGAGTGGCGTCAGGCGTCTGGCGGCGCTGAGCAGCAACCGGGCCGCGTCGCTGCCTCGCTGCTGCTCCAAGGCGATCTGCCCGCGCAAGTGCTCCGCCTCTGCCGTCGAGTAGGAGCCCAGCTGTGCAGTCTCGAGTGTGACGAGAAGCCCCAGCGCCGCTTCGAAGTCCCCGGCCGTCTGTCGCCTCCGCCAGGGCGCGGTGCGCTTCCTGCCTCCCCTGAAGCGACGCCGACCTGTACGCCGTCGAACGCACCAGCGGATGGCGGAAGCGCACGCGTGCTCCGATCTCGAGTAGGCCCGCCTGGGCTGGTGCCGTGGCGGCGTCGGTCGAGATACCGAGTCGTTCGGCCGCTCGCCAAACGAGCAGCGGATCTCCCACAGGATCAGCCGCCGCGAGTTGTAGAAGGCGTCGAGAATCAGACGGAAGAGCGGCAATCCGGCGCCGGAAGGTCTCCTCGACGCTGACTGGGGCCGGAACGCCGCCGGCGAGCCCGAAGCCGCCCGCGACCTCCGCCGGGGTCAAGTCGCGAAGCAGCTCCAGCATCTCCAGCGGGACGCCGCGCGTCTCGCTGATGATTTGCTCGCGGACGCGCGGGTCGAGGGGCGCGGTCAGGATCGAGTCCAGCAGCGCGCCGGCCTCCACTTCGCTCAGCTCCCCGACGACAAGCTCAGGCAGCCCGGCGAGCTCGTCGCTGACGGCGCGCGCCGCGAAGATCAAGCCGACCGACTCCGCTCCCAGGCGGCGCGCAACGAAGGCGAGGACGTCGGCCGAGCCGCGATCGAGCCACTGCTCGTCGTCCACCACGCAGAGGAGCGGCTGCTCCTCCGCCACTTCCGAAAGCAGGTTCAGTACGGCCAGCCCGACGAAGAAGCGATCCGGGGGGCGTCCGGAGGCGAGCCCGAACGCCGTCCGAAGCGCCTCGCCCTGGGGTGCCGGTAGACCGTCGAGACGATCGAGCATCGACGCCAGCAGCTGATGCAACCCGGCGAAGGCAAGCTCCATTTCAGACTGCACGCCGGCGGCGCGCACCACCCGAAACTCCGACGCTTGCTTAACCGCGTACTCCAGAAGCGCCGTCTTGCCGACGCCCGGCTCGCCCCGCAGCACGAGCGCCTTGCTTTCGCCTGCGCCGACGGCGTCGATGAGCCGGTCGAGCACGTCGCATTCGCTGCGGCGGCCCGTCAGCGCAGTTGCGCGGCGGCTAACTGGGGAAAGCATGGCCATCTTGCTGGTGACGCGACGTTATACGTGTGCCGACAGGCTGCGACGACTGGCCATTGGCGGATGCGATCGCACCCCGCCGCTCCTCATTCTCGGAGGTGTTCCGAAAGGAGGACGACAGAATGACCACCGTCGAGCAACCTGGGCGCTTCACGACGCTACCTGACGAGGAGGCGCTCGCCGCAACCGTCGTGGCCCTCGAAGAGCACGGGTTCAGCGTGGAGGTGGTCGACGACCTCGATGCTGCCCGCCAAGCCGTCCTCGCCCGCATCCCCGAAGGCTCGTCCGTAATGACCAATACCTCGGTCACGCTCGAGGAGGCCGGTATCGCCGCCGCGGTCGACGAGGGCGGGCGGTATGAGTCGGCGCGCAACAAGATGATGGCGCTCGACTTCGCCACGCAGCTGCAGGAGATGAAAGCGATCGCCGGCCAGCCTGACTACGCGCTCGGCAGCGTTCACGCGATCACCCCCGATGGGACGCTCATCGTCGCCTCGGCTTCCGGCAGCCAGCTCGCCTCCTATGTGTGGGGTGCCGCGAACGTCATCTTCGTTGTCGGCACGCAGAAGCTCGTCTCCAGCGCGGAGGAGGCCCGTGAGCGGATCGTCGAGCACAGTCTCCCCCTCGAGGATGCGCGGGCGTACGCCGCCTACGGGCAGAACAGCCAGATCGGAAAGATTCTCGAGATCCACCAGGAAAACCCCGGCCGCATCCACGTCGTCCTCGTCCGACAGTCCGTTGGCTTCTGAGAGTTTGGATGGGCGAGCGAGCCTGGAGCGCCGCTGAACCAAGCCAACCGAAGGGAGATCGTCCGTGAGCACCGAGCAGCGAGAGAACCTTGAAGCAATCCTGCGTCAGTCAGCCTTCCCCGACGACGCCGATGTCAACGAGCAGCGGCGAGCGCTCCGAGAGTTGCTGTCGGCGCAGCCGCTGCCCGCCGACGTGACCGTGACCGCAGCCGAGCTGGGCGGCGTCCCAACCGCCGAGATCACAGTCGACGGAATCGAAGCTCGCCACGTCGTTCTCTACTTCCACGGCGGCGTGTACGTGATGGGGGACGCCGCCCTCGCCGCTGACCTCGCCTCGCAGGTCGGCCGGCGGACGGACGCCAAGGTCATCTCCGTCGACTACCGGCTCGCCCCCGAGCACCCGTATCCGGCGGCGGTCGACGACGCTCTTGCGGCCTACGAAGCCCTCATGGACAACGGCAACGCCCCTTCGGACATCGTCCTCGCCGGAGAGTCCGCCGGCGGCGCGCTCGCCGTCGCCACCCTGGTCAACGCGAGGGATCACGAGCTGCCCTTGCCGGCGGCAGCCTTCGTCATGTCACCGTACGCCGACCTCACCCTGACCGGGACGACCATGGAAACCAAAAGCGAGGTCGACCCTCTGATGAGCCGAGAAGCGCTTCAACCCCGCGTCGCCGACTATACGGCTGGACAAGACGCCGCTCTTGGCCTCATCAGCCCGATATTCGCCGACCTGTCCGGCCTGCCGCCCTTGATCATCCAGGCCGGAAGTCACGAGGTTCTCCTCGACGACGCCGTCCGCCTCGCGCGACAAGCCGCCACCGCCGACGTCGAGGTCACGCTCGACGTCACCCCTCGGGTGCCCCACGTCTTCCAGGCCTATCACCCGATCCTCGACGAAGCGGTCGCGGCGCTGGACAGAGCCGGGCAGTTCCTCTCGGCCCAGCTCGCCAGTGCCGCGGTGAGGACAGCCGCATGAGCCATCCGCGCGCGGAGACAGCACGCCTGAAACAGGTCGCCGCAGACGGCGAGCACGGATCGTCGCCGTTCATCGAGATCGCGCTGGTCGCCCGCTGGCTCGTTCTACTCGTACTCATCCTGATTGGCATCACGCTGCTCGTCTATTTCAAGGCCTGAGGAGGAGCGAGACTTGGAGCCGGAGCTGCCGGAAGACGTCCCGCCGGATTTGGCGCCATTGGACGAGGAGGTCGACCACGCCCGCGGGCCGACGATCGGTCGTCTTATTCTCGAGTACGGCGACTACGAGTGCCCCTACTCCTGGCAAGCGTTTCGGGCGATCGAATGCGTCGAGCAGGAACTGAGCGGGCGCGTTCGTTTCGCCTTCCGGCACTTCCCGCTCGTCCACACCCATCCGCACGCGTTCGGCGCGGCGGCCGCCGCCGAGGCGGCTGCCTTGCAGGACTGCTTCTGGGCCATGCACGAGCTTCTGTTTCACTCGCAGACGGCGCTCGAAGACGACGATCTCCTGCAGTACGCGGAGCAGCTCGGTCTGGACGTCGCACGTTTCGACGAGGACCGCGTGGGGCCGGACGTCAGGCGGCGGATCCGCCGGGATGTCGAGAGTGGACTAGCTTCGGCGGAGGTGCGCGGCACCCCGACCCTCTTCATCGACGGCGTGGTGTATGTGGGTCGTTACGACGCGGCCGGCCTGACCGAAGCGTTGGGCAGATGAGCTGGATCTCCTCGTGCATCGACGCCATGGACCTGCACTCGCAACGACCGGCCGACATGACTAGCCGCCGGCGGATGCGATCCCTCGCCGCGGGGGCGCACCCTCAACGCAGCAGAAGAGCCCCGAAAACGCTCGGCCCGTCGCGAGCCGCTGTGGCTCGCAAGCCGCGAAGGAGGACGAAGGATGTCCGCTGAAGTCGTGACACACCCCGCAGTCGGGGCGGAGGACCGCCGCCGCTGGCTCGCACTCGCCGTGATCGTGACGGCGCAGTTCATGGTCGTGCTCGACATTTCGATCGTGAACGTGGCGTTGCCGTCGATCAAGACCGATCTGAGTTTCTCGCAGGAGAGCCTGCAGTGGGTGATCACGGCGTACTCGATCTTCTTCGGCGGGTTTCTCCTACTCGGTGGGCGGCTCGCGGATCTGTTCGGACGCCGGCGCCTTTTCATGGCCGGACTGCTTCTGTTCACCGTCAGTTCGCTACTCAACGGGCTTGCCTGGTCGGAAGGTTCGCTGATCGCGTTCCGATGCTTGCAGGGTCTCGGCGCCGCCATGATGTCGCCCGCTGCGCTGTCGATCCTGACCACAACCTTCGAGGAAGGTCGCGACCGCAATCGCGCGCTCGGAATCTGGGGTGCGGTGGCGGGCAGCGGCGGCGCCGTGGGCGTGCTGCTCGGAGGCATCCTGACCAGCGCCTTCAGCTGGCCGTGGATCTTCTACGTCAACGTGCCCGTCGGGGCTTCCGTCCTCGTGGTCAGCCCCTTGCTCTTGCGCGAGAGCCGCGCCGATCTGCCGAATCGGTACTTCGACGTCGCCGGTGCGGCGACGATCACCTCCGGGCTGATGCTGCTCGTCTACGGGATGACTCGCGCCACTCAGCACGGGTGGGGCACGCCGGAGACGATCGGTCTCTTGGCGGCCTCCGGAGTCCTGATCGCCTCGTTCTTCCTGATCGAGTCGCGGTCCAAGGCACCTCTGTTGCCGCTACGCATCTTCCGGCTACGGACGCTCGCCGGATCGAACCTGAGCGCCCTGATCGCGACCGGCGCCGTCTTCTCACAGTTCTTCCTGCTCACGCTGTACATGCAGCAGGTCCTGCACTACTCGGCGCTCAAGACCGGGGTCGCCTACATCGGGCTGACGGTGACGACCATCGCCCTCTCCGCTGTCGCACAAGGACTCGTGACGAGGTTCGGAGTCAGGAGCATCTTGCCCGTCGGATTGGCGCTTTCGACGGTGGCCCTCGTGCTCTTCGCGCAACTGCCGGTTGACGGCCACTACTTCTGGGATCTGTTCCCAGGCTTCATCATCAGCGGGCTCGGGCTGGCCTTCGTCTTCATACCGATGTCGATCGGCGCACTCACCGGAGTCCGCCCCGCGGATGCCGGGATCGCCTCGGGGCTGATCAACACAAGCCAGCAGATCGGCGGCGCGGTCGGCGTCGCGGCCGCCACCACGATCGCGACCACGTTCACGAACCACTACGTGCACTCCCACGCCGGGACCAGCGCCTTCAGCGCACCGGCGCTCACGCACGGCTTCCAGATCGCCTTCTACGCCCTCGCTGCCACCGCCGCCGTGGGTGCCGTAATCGCGGCAGTTCTGATCGAGCCGCAACGGGCCCAGCCCGAGCCGGAGCCGGAAGTCGGCGAGCGCCAGGTCGCCGCTGCTTCGCAGCACACCCCGGTTTGCCGGACCCGCCGCGTCTTGGCGGGGGAGCTCCAGGCCAACTGACCTCAACCTCATGCGAGTACGCAAAGGAGAAACGCCATGACGAACGATCTAGGTGTTTGGACCGCCGACGACTGCGCGTTGGTGCTGATCGACTACCAGCAGGAGATGTTCGAGGTCATCCGCTCGGAGACGAGCGCCGACCTCGTCGAGATGCACGTCCGCCTGCTGGCCAAGACGGCGAAGGCGTTCGACGTGCCGATCGTGCTCACGACCGTCGGCGTCGGCGCCGGCTTCAACGGGCCGACGCTTCCGTCGATCCTGTCCGAGCTCGACGGGATCGAGCCGATCGACCGGTATTCGATGAACGCGTTCGAGGACGAGGCGTTCAGCGAGGCGGTGAAGGGAACCGGGCGCAAGCGACTGATCATCGGCGGCCTCCACACGGAGATCTGTCTCACGTTCGCGACCGTCCAGGCTTTGAAAGACGGCTACGACGTCATGTATGTCGCCGACGCGGTCGGCGGCCGCTCGCAGGCTGCGCATCGCACCGGCATTGAGCGTCTCGCGCACGCCGGCGCGGTGCCGACCACCGCGCTTGCGGTGACTACCGAGTTGTTCCGCGACTGGGCAGGCCCG
>WNGP01003595.1_pt1 | contig 23209 bp, 22 predicted proteins | sample 5407671 | NCBI WGS metagenome assembly WNGP01 (sample SAMN13153381, study PRJNA577476) | soil metagenome | isolation source: 40 cm soil or saprolite under Garry oak tree replicate 2 | place: USA:California | collected 2016-06-15
ACGGGCCGCCCGACCGGCGCGCGGCCTACGCCGCCTCCGACTCGGTGGAGCCGAACGAGTCCTGGCTGTATCATCGTGCCCCACCTGAGGGAGACCTCATTTTCCACTTCGTCGCCCGACGAGGCGTGCAGGACTACAAGCTGGTGGAGAGCCTCGCCGACGCCCTGACCTCGGGGCTCGGCGGGGCGCTGGCCCTTCAGGCGCGCGGCGGCCTGGGCCCGGCCGCGAGCGGGCTGTTCGCGTCGCGCTCGGACTTCGGCCCGGTGTATGCGCGATTGGGCGGCGTCCTCGCCACGTCCAACCTCGCCGGCGCGCTCAGCCAGGAGCGAGAGGCGGGCCGGCGCAGCATCGCCGTCGGCACGAGCAGCGATACCTACCGGCGATCCTACGACATGCCGCTGGAGGTAATCACGTCCCAGTTCGTCGTCGGAGACTCGAGCAGCGTCGGCACCGCACTGCACGTCGTGTTCGCGATCCCGGCGCATCGACTGGCTCCGCTTCCCGCCGGCGACCGTGTGGTGTATCCGCTGGTGTTCCGGCTGCTCGTCAGCGACGGCGCCGATCGTGTCGTCGCGCGCCTCGACACCACGCGCGTGTTCGCCGCGCATGCGCCGTTGTCCGCGGGCTCGTATCTGAGCGGCCAGCTCGCCGTGCCCCTGCCCCCGGGCCGCTACACGTACCGGTTGCTCGTGGAGCCGTCGGGCGAGGGGGAGGGGAAGGGGAGGGGGGGAGGAGCCGGCAGCGCCGGGAGTCTCGTGACGCGGGATTCGGTGATCGTCGGCACGCTCACCGGCGGGCGCTTCGCGGTGAGCGACCTGGTGGTCGGGCGGGGCGGCTCGGGGCTGGTCTGGACCGACCGCGGTGACACGGTGTTCCTCGACCCACTGGAGCAGATCCCTCAGGGCGGCACGGCCGAGCTGTACTACGAAGTGTATGGCCTGCCGGTGGGCGCGCCGTACCACACGGTCATGCGGCTCGAGCGCGAGGGGAGCCGCTCGCTGTTCGGCGCTCTCCTCCATCTGTTCGGCGGGGCGCGCGCGCCGGTCGTGCTGGGCTTCGATGCGCCGAGCGACGGGCCTGTGACGCGCGTGCATCGGCGGCTCGAGCTGCGCGACGTCACGCGTGGCCAGTACGTCCTGAGTCTGCGGATTAGCGATCCGGCCACGGGCGTCGCGCTCACCCAGCGACGCCGCTTTACGGTGGTGCCGCGCTAGCGGCCGTTGTTGACACTGCCTCTCGGCCGGGCCTAAGTTTGACCGTCTCTCCCGGGATTATGGATGTACTGCTCCCGCTGTGGCACCCAGAACGACGACGCCAGCAAGTTCTGCCGGTCCTGCGGCCTGGACCTGGCGGCCACGCCACTCAAGGGTGAGCCGGAGGTCTCCGAGGTCGACCTGGTCCGCCAGGAGCTGAAGGAAGAATACGACATCGTCGAGGAGCTGGGCCGGGGCGGGATGGCCATCGTCTTCAAGGCCCGCGAGCACCAGCTCGAGCGCGATGTCGCGATCAAGGTGCTGCCGTTCTCTCTCGCCTTCGACAAGGAATTCGTCGAGCGCTTCCAGCGGGAAGCGCGCACGTCGGCCAAGCTCGAGCATCCCAACATCATTCCGATCTACCGCGTCGGCAAATCGGGGCGCGTCATCTACTTCGTGATGAAGTTCCTGCGCGGTAAGCCCCTCTCGTCCGTGCTCGCCGCGCGCGGCTCGCTGCCCCCCGGGGAGATCCGCCTGGTGCTCGCCCAGGTCGGCCGCGCCCTCGCCTACGCGCACAAGGGCGGGATCGTGCACCGCGACATCAAGCCGGACAACGTCATGTTCGACGAGCACGGCCACGCCGTCGTGACCGACTTCGGGATCGCCAAGGCCGCGACGGGCGGCAAGCTCACGGGCACGGGCATGTCCATCGGCACCCCGCACTACATGAGCCCGGAGCAGGCCCGCGCGCAAGCGCTCGACGGCCGCAGTGACCTCTACTCCCTGGGCGTGGTGGCCTTCCAGTGCCTCACCGGCTCGGTGCCGTTCGACGGTGAGGACTCCTTCTCGATCGGCTACAAGCACATCATGGAGGCGGTGCCCACGCCGCCGCTCCACTCGCCGGAGCAGCGCGAGCTGTTCGAGGTCGTCCGCAAGATGATGGCCAAGTCACCCGACGACCGTTTCCAGAGCGCCGATGAGCTGGTGCGGGTCCTGGAGGGCGCCGGCGGCTTCGCCGCCGTGACGCTGGCGACCGCGCCCACCAAGGCGATTCCCTCGCTCGGCGGACGCCTCCAGGCCCAGCCCACCACGCCACTGCCGCGCGCCGCGCCCCCCTCCCCTCCCTCGCCGGGGCGCGCAGCGGCGCCCAAGCACTCGGTCGCCGGCACGATCTTCCTCTGGTTGCTCATTGTCGGCTCGATCGCCGCCGGGGGCGGGTTCTACGCCTACAAGCGCGGCTGGTTGCTCGCCTCGCCCAATGCCCCCCCCCTGCGCCCCGATTCGACGGCCATCGCCTCCGCCCAGCGCGACACCGCCGGCCAAACGACGGACGCGAGCGGGCAGGCCGACAGCTCGACCGTCGTCACGCCGAGCGACACGTCGCGCGCCCGCCCGGTCTCCCCGACCACCCCCGGCAAGGTCTCGCTCCAGGGCGCCGTGCCCCCAGGCGCGCGGATCACGCTCAATAGTCAGCCGGTGAAGGGGAACGTGCTCGAGGTGCCGGCGGGGGTCTACAAGCTCGCCGTGCGCGCCCCCGGCTACGATCTGTTCGAGCGCCAAGTCGTCGTCGCCCCGGGGGCGTCGAGCACAGTCAGGATCGACATGCACGCGTCGTTGGTGGCGGGCCTGGAAGGGGGTGGCGGGGGCGGCCCCTGCGATCAGTACGGGCCCGCCTATAACCAGGACAACCTCTGCTTCGACACGCGTCCCGTGCCGCTGTCTCAGACGTACATCCCCGTGCCGGCCGACGCCCCGGTGATTCCCCGGGACGCCGTCCTCCTCTGCCACGTCTCGAGCTCCGGCGAGACGATCGAGGCCCGCCTCTTCTACCGCTCCAACGTGGAGACCTTCAACGACCAGGCGCTCGACATGGCGAAGAACCTGCGCTGGAACCCCGCCCAGAAGAACGGCGAGTCGGTAGAGGCGTGGGTGCAGGCCCTGTTCAAGCCTAAGCCGGTGAGTCAGTAATCAACATTCATCCGACGGCGTTCATCGCCCCTGGGGCGGTCGTGTTGGGGGACGTGACCCTGGGGCCACGCGCCAGCGTGTGGTACCAGGCGGTCCTGCGCGGGGACACCGCCCCCATCGTCGTGGGCGAAGCGTCGAACGTGCAGGACGGGACGATCATCCACGCCGACGAAGGGCTCCCGGCGACGATCGGCGCCCGCGTGGGGGTCGGCCACAGGGTCGTCCTCCACGGCTGCACCGTGGACGAAGACTGCCTCATCGGTATGGGGAGCGTGCTCCTGAACGGTGTGCACATCGGGGCGGGGAGCGTGGTGGCGGCAGGGGCGGTCGTGCCGGAAGGGCTCACCGTCCCGCCAGGCTCCGTCGTGATGGGTGTGGACGTATCCAGTCGCGCGCACAGGTTTGTGATGTGCATATTGGAAGGTCGTGTAGGGCCGCAGCTTTACCGCGTCTTGCCCGGGTCTCGGGCCATTCCTACCTTGGCCTTCCCGTTATCTTTCAGGATCTTTCAAGCGACTCTCGCCGTGAGGGATGAGCCTGTATGACCGCTGCCGCCACCCCCCCCAAGGGTTCGCTCGCTCTGAGTCCCAACGCCGTGACGGTCCTGGAACGGCGCTATCTGGTCAAGGACGACGCCGGCCGCCCCAGCGAGGCCCCTGAGGACCTGTTCTGGCGCGTCGCGCGCACCATCGCCGCCCCGGACCAGGCCTACGGTGCTTCCGACAAGGGGCTCGAAGGGCTCGCCGAGACGTTCTTCGAGCTCATGGCCAGCCGCGTATGGATGCCCAACTCCCCCACGCTCATGAACGCCGGCCGGCCGCTGGGACAGCTCTCGGCGTGCTTCGTGCTTCCCATCGACGACTGCCTCTCCAACGGCCAGAGCGGCATCTACGACACGCTACGCGCCATGGCCCTGGTGCACCAGTCGGGCGGCGGCACCGGGTTCTCGTTCTCGCGGCTGCGGCCCCAGAACGACGTCGTGCGTTCCACGATGGGCGTCGCCTCGGGTCCGGTGTCGTTCATGAAGCTGTACGACGCCTCGACCGACGTGGTGAAGCAGGGCGGCACCCGGCGGGGTGCCAACATGGGGATTCTCCGGGTCGACCATCCGGACATCCTGGAGTTCATCAGTTGCAAGGACGACCTCACCCAGGTGACGAACTTCAACATCTCGGTGGCGGTGACCGACGCCTTCATGCAGGCCGTGGAAAGGGGGGAGGGCTACGCCCTCATCCACCCGCGCACCGGTCAGCCGGTGGCGCAGCTGGATGCGCGCGAGGTGTTCCGCAAGATCGTCCACGGTGCCTGGAAGACGGGGGAGCCGGGCGTCTTCTTCATCGACCGCGCCAACCAGCACAACCCGGTGCCGCGCCTGGGGAGCTACGAGGCCACGAACCCGTGCGGCGAGCAGCCGCTGCTCCCGTACGACGTCTGCAACCTCGGCTCGATCAACGTGGGGCTGTTCGTGCGGGACGGGAGCGTCGACTGGGACCGGCTCGCCACCGCCGTGCACCTCTGCACCCACTTCCTCGACAACGTCATCGACGCGAACCGCTACCCGCTCCGCGAGATCGAGAACCTGGCGCAACGGATCCGCCGCGTCGGGCTCGGCGTCATGGGCTGGGCGGATCTCCTGGTGCGCCTCGGCATCCCGTACGACTCGGACGAGGGTGTCGCGCTGGGGCGGAAGCTGATGGCCTTCGTGGACGAGGAAGCGAAGCGCGCCTCGGAAAGGCTGGCGGAGCAGCGCGGCGTGTTCCCCGAATGGGAGACGTCCATCTGGGGTCCGGACGCGACCTGCGCGCGCGATCCGCAGGGCGAGCGCATCAGGCCGATGCGCTCCCTGCGGAACTGCAACCTGACCACGGTCGCACCCACGGGGACGATCTCGATCATCGCGGGCTGCTCGTCGGGGATCGAGCCGTTGTTCGCCGTGGCATTCATGCGGAATCAGGCGGGCGTCCTGATGCCCGATGTGAACGAGGACTTCGTGGCGATCGCCCGGCAGGAGGGGTGGCACTCGGAGGGTTTGATCCAGCGGATCGCCGAGGTGGGGCACATCCACTTCCCCGAGGTGCCCGAGAAATGGCAGCGGGTGTTCGTGACCGCGCACGATGTGACCCCCGAATGGCACATCCGCATGCAGGCGGCGTTTCAGGAGTTCACCGATTCGGCGATCTCGAAGACCTGCAACTTCCCCCGCGAGGCCACCGAGGAGGACGTGGAGCAGATCTATCGCGTCGCCTTCACGCTGGGTTGCAAGGGCGTGACGGTGTATCGCGACGCGTCGCGCGAGAATCAGGTGCTGTCCACCGGCGCCACGGCGAAGCGGGTACAGGAGCAGGCGACGGGGCAGGAGCCGCGGGTCCTCGCCGAGGCGTTGGGACGGCTCGCCGAGCTCGAGGCTGAGCTGGCGCGCACGCGCGACCGGCTGCACGACGTCGAAGCGGAGAATCTGCAGCGGCGCGCCAAGCGCTCGCGGCCCGACCTCTTGAGCGGCACGACCCGCCGGGTCGAGACGCCGCTCGGCACGATGTACGTGACGATCACGGAGGACGACCGGGGCCAGCCGTTCGAGATGTTCATCTCGCTCGGCAAGGCGGGTGGCGCCCTCATGGCCGACGTCGAGGCGATCGGCCGCCTGATCTCGCTCGCCCTGCGCTCGGGGATCCCGATCAAGGAGATCTACCGCCAGCTCCGCGGCATCTCGAGTGATCGCGCGTTCGGGCTCGGGCCCCTGAAGGTGTCCTCCGTGCCCGACGCAATCGGGATCGCGATCGAGAAGTGGATGCAGGAAAAACAGGGCATCCAGCAGGAGCTGCTGGGCGAGGCCGGGGCGCCGGCGCTGGCCGCCCGCGAAGTGGTGACCGGAGCGGGGCCCGAGGTCGCCGCCCGCGACCGGCTCCCCGAGCAGGATTTCCTGGGCGCCTGTCCCGACTGTGGCTCGCAGCTCGCCTTCGCGGAGGGGTGCGCCAAGTGCCACGTGTGCGGATACTCGGAGTGCGGCTAGGTCAATCGTCACCTTCTTCGTGCCGCCGCGCCCGTGATCCGGGTCACGACTCCACAGGTGCCATCCCGTGTATCATACGACCGTGACCACACCTACCAGTCCCTCGCGTCCCATCACGCCGACCAGGCTCCAGGCCAAGGGCTGGGCGCGCGTCGGCAGAACCGGCGCGCACCTGCTGCGGCGGGGCGCGTGGTATCCGGTCGTCCGCATCTCGTCGAGCCACATCGTCGTGCTGGACGTGAACCGGCGCAATGTCCCCGTGGATCGGCGCTTCCTCGAGATCCGCTATCACCCGCCTGAGCGGTGGAGCGTCGTGCGGTGCGAGCCCCGGGAGCTGCAGCGGGTGCCGCGCACCTTCCCCCTGACCTACGCCGTCTGCCCGCGTTGCCGCCACCGGCAGGCGTTCTCCGCCGACGCCCGCGAGCTGACCTGCGACCGCTGTCACAATGGGGCAGGACTGGCATGGGATGAGCTGAGCTAGAAGCGCGGGATGCGTGAGGCGGGATGCGTGGGTCTCCGAGATGCCACGCATCCCGCTTCTCGCATCCCGGTCTTACAAGACCGCCACGTGGTCCCCCACCGACACGATTCCCGTCGCCTCCCCCGCGAGCCGGAACCCGCGCATGCCCCCGTCGAGGAATTGCAGGTGGCCCTTGAGGACGTCGCTCTCCACCACCCCGCCCAGCGCCCAGCCCGTGAAGGGGCGGCAGGGATGAGCGACATCCAGCACCGCGAGGCGCACCACCTCCGCGCCCTGGGGGGAGAGGATCACCACCCCGGCGGCGAGCTCGTCGAAGGTGAACCGTGTGCCTGCGTCCACGATGATGTTCTCACCGGCGCAGCCGACCGCGACGCGGCCGCCGAAGCGGGTCCGCATGGCGTCGTAGTGACCCGTGAACCCGATGGAGATGCCGTGCTGGCCATCGGGGTTCTTGGTCTCCGGGTGGGCGCGATGGTGGACGTCCACGATCCATCCCTGCGCGGGGTCGAGACCGAGCGTTCCGTCGGGCCCCACGGCCAGCCGCTCCACCGCGAGCAGCGGGGCAGGGTCGTACACCCGGTGCGGCGAGACGCCCGTCTTGAGCGAGGACCGCTGGATTTGCAGGCGCACGATCGCGCCGAGCGTGTGCATAACGAAATGTAGCGAGAAGTGATATCATGGGAAAAGCGCTCCATGGCGATATTCGGCTGGGCCCGGTGCACCGACAACGTGGCGGATGTCCTGCGTCGCGGGGCCTGGTATCCGATCGTCGAGGAGTCGGCGGACGGCCACGTGGTCGTAGAGGTGCGCGGCGAGCGTGTCCGGCTGAGCGTGGCCGACATCGGCCTGCGCCGCGAGCAGCCGCGGCACTGGAGCATCGTGGTTCGTACCGGCGTATTGCGTCCCACCCTGGGCGGGCAGGGGAAGGAAGTGGTGACCACCTACGCGGTCTGCCCCCAGTGCCACCACCGCCAGGACTTCGACGGCAAGCCCGCCACGATGGTGTGCGCGCGGTGCGGCCTCACCGTACCGATCGACTGGTCGGAGACGTGCTGATGAGTCCAGCGATCAGCTTGCGTCGCGCCAGGTTTCTAATTAGTATGTTAATCATCAATATGTTAACTTTTCACCGCTGACGGCTGATAGCTGAAAGCTGATGGCTGAAAGCTACCAGTGACCGACCGCTCCGAGCTGGCGCTGCAACTCGGTGAGGCCGTGGCTGCGGCGCACGGCGCCGTGGAGCGGTCGGCGGATCGCGCGTTCCGCTCCTACGGCCTGTCGCACCGGGCGCACCAAGCCCTGCGCGCGGTGGACGCAGGCGGCGCCGACGGAGCCCGGCCCAAGGATCTGGCGGAGCACCTGGGCGTGTCCCGCGCCGCGGCGACGACGTTCATCCAGCGGCTCGAAGCGAAGGGCTTCATCGAGACCACGCCCGACCCGGAGGACGACCGCGGCGTCCGGGTCACCCTCACGCACCGCGGGTTGGAGGTGCTGCTGCGCGTCGGGCAGCTGGAGCGGCGCCTCGCCGCACGGGCGATCGAAGGCATGCCCGCCTCGGGGATCGCCCGCGCCGTCCATCTGTTGCAGGCGTTCAAGCAGCGGCTCGACCAAAAGCAGATTCAGGTCGTGTCGTAGAGCCCTGGGCCACCATGCGGATGTGGGTATGTTTATGCGGCCCGGCGCCGAGACGCGGCGGCCCGCTCGACGCCACAGGTGTCACTTGAAGTGCGCGCGCTACGGAGCGCGCGGGCAAGCGCTTAAGTCTGCCCGGGCGGCCACGCTCGAGGCCCCGAGGCGGGTTCGTTCGAGCACCCTTGGCAGTCCGAGTTTTCCACATCTCGGCGGTTGTGTGCGAATGTGGATTATTCTCCCGCGACGCAACGGAGGGCCAGCGTGATTCGCCGCACCAAGATCGTCGCCACGATCGGCCCCGCTACCGGGTCGGACGACGCGATCGCCGCGTTGCTCGAGGCCGGGGCGAACGTCATCCGCATCAATGCCTCGCACGGCACGCCGGAGCTCCGCGCCCGCTGGATCGCGAGCGTGCGCTGCGCCGCCGACCGCGCGGGCCAGCCGGTCGCCGTGCTCGTGGACTTGCAGGGCCCCCGTATCCGCGTGGGGCAGCTCGCTGCGCCGCGGGAGCTCGCGCCCGGCCAGCCGGTCGTCTTCGCGCCCGAGGACGTCGCCCGGCCGGAGGAGCTCCCGACCACGTACGCCGATCTCGCCAAGGACGTGCGGGTCGGCGCTCGCATCCTGCTCGACGACGGCCTCCTGTCGGTGCAGGTGGTGCGCATCGCGCCGCCGCGCGTCGAGGGGCGCGTGGTGGACGGCGGCACGCTCACCTCGCACAAGGGGATGAACCTCCCCGGTCTGAACATCAGTGCACCGGCGCTCACGGACAAGGATCGGGAGGACGTGGCGCACGCCGTGGAGCAGGGGGCGGATTACCTGGCGCTGTCGTTCGTGCGGCGGGCGGACGACCTCGAGGGGCTGCGGCGGCTCGTGCCGCCCAGCGTCAAACTGGTCGCGAAGATCGAGAAGGCGAAGGCGCTCGAGGACCTGCCCCACATCCTCGCCGCGTGCGACGCCGTCATGGTCGCGCGCGGAGATCTGGGGGTGGAGCTGCCGTTCGAGCGGGTGCCGATCGTGCAGAAGCGGCTCATCCGCGAGGCCAACCAGCGTGGCAAGCCCGTCATCACGGCGACCCAAATGCTCGAGTCGATGGTGCACCATCCCCGTCCCACGCGGGCGGAAGCCTCGGACGTCGCCAATGCGATTCTCGACGGCACCGACGCAGTGATGCTCTCCGCGGAGACGGCGATCGGAGCCTATCCCACCGAGGCCGTGCGTGCCATGGATCGCATCATCCGCGAGATGGAGCGGGAGGGCGCCGACCGCCCGGAGCGGCGGCTCGCCACCACAACGGAGGACGTGTCCGTCGAGGACGCGATTGCCTTGGGCACGAGCGCGGTCGCCCGGATGCTCAAGACGCCGCTCATCGTCACCCTCACCAAGGGCGGGTTCACCGCCCGCAAGGTGGCGGCGCTGCGGCCGCCGCCGCCGATTCTCGCCGTCACGACGGAGGCGACGACCTACCGCCAGCTCGCGCTCGTGTGGGGGGTCACGCCGGTGCGCGTGGATCAGGTCCCGGGCTACGACGCGATGCTGGCGGTCGTCCGGGATCTGATCCTGAAGCGCGGTTACGCGAAGCCGCGCGACCGCATCGTGATGACGGCGGGAGTGCCGTGGGAGGTCTCGGGCACGACGAATCTGCTCAAAGTCGAAGAGGTATGACGTGCGGTTGATCTTTCTCGGCACCGGCACCTCGTTCGGGGTGCCGCAGGTGGGCTGCAGCTGCCGCACATGTACCTCGACCGACCCGCGCGACAAGCGCACCCGCAGCGCCGCCCTGGTCGAGGCGGGCGGCCGGCGCCTGCTGATCGACACACCGCCGGAGCTGCGCCTCCAGCTGGTCGCGGCTGGCGTGCCCTCGGTGGACGCCGTGCTGTTCACGCACGGGCACGCTGATCACGTGCACGGGATTGACGATCTGCGGGCCGTCTCCGTGAGACAGCCCGGTGGCCTCGCCGTCTACGGGTCCGCCCAAACCGTCACCGAGCTCGCGGGGCGGTTCGCATACATCTTCGACCCTGCGGTGCCTGCGCTTCCCGGGACCACGAAGCCCGAGCTCCACGCCCACGCGCTCGAGCCTGATCGCGAGACGGAGATCGCCGGGGTGGCGGTGCGTCCCCTGCAGCTGCCACACGGGCCGCACCCCGTGTTCGGCTATCGCGTCGGCCCGATCGCGTACCTCACGGACGCGAAGGCGATCCCCGACGCGGTGCGGGTCCAGCTCGGCGGGCTGGAGGTGCTCGTACTGAACGGTCTGTTGTCGCGGCCCCACCCGCTGCACCTCTCGATCCCCGAGGCCGTGACGGCCGCGCAGGAGATCGGCGCACGCCGCACCTTTCTCACGCACCTGACGCACGAGACGCCGCACGCCGAGCTCCAGGCGCGGCTGCCGGCGGGTATCGCGCCCGCCTACGACGGGCTGGCCATCGAGGTCGACGCGGCCTAAATTCGTCGCTATCCACCCTCATCACGACCCAGGAGCCTGCATGCCCGCTGCCGAGCAGACATTGCGCCTCTTCGACAACCCCGCCCAGCGCCAGAGCGCAGCCATGGACGCGCTGGTGCGTCGGGTGGCGTTGGGATCACCCGAGGAGCGCGAGGAAGCCCGCTGGCTGATCTGGGAGATCGGGCAGCGCGCCGGCGTGCGCCCGGCGTCGATCCACGAGCTCTATCTGGCGCAGGGCCGGGCCGAGATTCCGGTCTTCACGACCCCCGCCATCAACATCCGGGTGCTGGCGTACGACACCGCGCGCGCGGTGTACCGTGCGGCGCGCCGCCTCGACGTCGGGGCCGTCATCGTGGAGATCGCGCGCAGCGAGATCGGCTACACGGGCCAACGCCCCGCGGAATACGTCGCGGTGATGACCGCGGCGGCCATGCGCGAAGGCTTCGTCGGACCGCTGTTCGTGCAGGGAGACCACGTTCAGGCCAACGCCAAGAAATACGCCGCCGACCCGGAAGCGGAGCTCGCGGCGATGCGGGCCCTGATCGACGAAGAGCTGCATGCCGGCTTCTACAACATCGACATCGATACCTCGACCCTGGTCGATCTCTCCAAGCCCACGCTCGACGAGCAGCAGCGCGTGAACTACGAGCGGGCGGCCGAGCTGACGCAACACATCCGGGACCGCGAGCCGGAGGGGGTCACGGTTTCGGTCGGGGGCGAGATCGGGGAGGTCGGGGGGAAGAACAGCGACGTCCACGAGCTCCGGGCGTTCATGGACGGCTATCAACGCACCCTCAAGCGTCTCGGTCCCTACGCCGGACTCAGCAAGATCTCGGTGCAGACCGGCACGAGCCACGGCGGCGTCGTCATGCCCGACGGGTCGATCGCCCGCGTGCAGCTCGATCTCGAGGCCCTGAAGGCGCTGTCGCACGAGGCGCGCACCCGCTATGGCCTGGGCGGCGCCGTGCAGCACGGCGCTTCGACCCTGCCTGCGGACGCCTTCGGCAACTTCCCGGCCTGCCAAGCGGTGGAGGTCCACCTGGCGACCAACTACCAGAGCATGGTCTTCGATCACCCCAAGCTGCCGGCGGCGCTGCGCCGCGAGATCGTCGAGTGGGTGAAGCAGGAGTGCAAGGACGAGTGGAAGAAGGGTGACAGCGAGGAGCAGTTCTTCTACAAGAGCCGGAAGAAGGCGATCGGTCCCTTCAAGCAGCGGATGTGGGACCTCCCCGAAGAGGCGCGCGCCGCGATGGGGGCCGACCTCGAGAAGACCTTCGCGTTCCTGTTCGACAAGCTGCGGGTCGCCGGCACGCGTGCTACCGTGGACCGCTACGTCAAGCCGCCGCTCGTGTCGCACGCCGCGCCACGGCCCGTGGCCGTCGCGGCCCCGGACGACCTCGAGGCGGGGGAGTGAGCGAGCGCGAGCCCGGATTCGGCTCGTTCGTCCTGGGCGTGGCCGTGGGCGCCGTGCTGGGGCTCCTGTTCGCGCCGGAGCCCGGTGAGGACTTCCGCGACAAGCTCAGTCGCCGGCTCCGCACCCTGCGGGATCTCGCGGCCGAACGGCTGGGCGATCTGGAGGTCGGCGGCGAGCGCCGGCTGAGGCAGGGGGGAAGGGGGGGACGACGCCGGCCTGGATCCGCGCGGGAGGACGAGCCGGAGGTGTGAACCGCGAAGGCGGCTGGCACAATTCGATCCTGGGGGTGGCGCGCCGCACGCTCGAAGCAGCCTTCGAGGACAACATCCCGTTTCTCGCGAGCGCCCTGTCGTTCGACCTGCTGCTCACGACCATCCCGTTCATTGTCCTGCTGCTCGCCGCCCTCGGCTACCTCGTGCAGCACCAGATCACGACGCACCAGGTCAGCCTGCACGAGCTGCTCGCGCGCCTGCTCCCGAGCGTTTCGGGCTCCAGCGCCGCGGGGGCGTTCCAGACCGTGGAGCGCGCGCTCGGCGACGTGCTGCGGCTGCGCACCCGCTTCACCGTATTCGGCCTGCCCTTGTTCCTGTGGTTCTCCACCCGGCTGTTCGGCGGGCTGCGGGCGGCGCTGAACGAGGTGTTCGACACGGATGAGCGGCGGCCCTGGCCCGTGGCGAAGGCCCTCGATCTCGCGATGGTGCTCGCAGCGGGCGTCGTCCTGGTCGCGAGCGGACTGCTCTCGGCCTATCAGGCGCGCAACGCCGACCTGGTGAGCCAGAGCTTCATCGTGTACTGGCTGTGGCGGTTCAGCATGGAGACGATCAGCTTCTCCCTCGGGATCGTCATGTTCTTCGTCGTGTTCAAGGTCCTCCCCAGCCGCCGCATCGACTGGCGCACCGCGTTCGTGGCGGCGGCGTTCTGCTCGCTGGGCTTCTCCGTCGCCCGGCGCCTGTACGCGCTGTATGTCGCGCGGTTCGTCACGTTCGATCGCCTGGCCTCGGACGCCAACGTCGTGGCGTTGTTCCTCTTTCTCCTCTGGATCTACTACACGGCGTACTTGTTCCTGCTGGGCGGCGAGGTCGCTGAGACGTTCGACCTGATCCGCATGCGGCGGGCGCAGCGCGTCCGCCTCGGATGACCGCCATTGACCTGCGCTCGGACACGGTCACCAAACCGTCGTCCGGGATGCGTCGCGCGATGGCGGAGGCCGAGGTGGGGGACGACGTCCTGGACGGAGACCCGACGACGCGGCGCCTCGAAGCCCGGGTCGCCGAGCTCCTGGGGATGGAGGATGCCCTGTTCTTTCCCTCCGGGACGCAGGCCAATCAGACCGGCGTGGCGCTGCTCACGCGTCCCGGGACCGAGCTGCTGGTCGAGGCGGACGCCCACCTGGTGCACTACGAGCTCGCCGGGGTCGCGGCCAATTGGGGAGTGCAGATCCGGCCGATCGCGACGACCGACGGGCTCCTCACCGCGGCCCTGGTGGGCGGCGCGCTCCGTCCCACGTCCCCGCACGTGCCCCGCGCGAGCGCCGTGGCAGCCGAGAACACGCACAATGCGGCCGGTGGCAGGGTCATGGGAGTCGACGTCATGGCCGGCATCGTCGTCGCCGCCGGGGCCGCTGGCCTGCCGCTGCACCTGGACGGCGCGCGGCTCTGGAACGCCGCCGCCGCGCTCGCCGTCCCCATCTCCCGCCTCGCAGCCGGGGCGGCCACCGTGATGGTGTCCTTCTCCAAGGGGCTGGGCTGTCCGGTCGGCTCCTGCCTCGGCTTGCGCGCAGCGGAGCGGCCGCGGGCGTGGGAGATCCGCAAGCGGCTCGGCGGGGGGATGCGGCAATCGGGCATCCTCGCCGCGGCGGCGCTGTGGGCGCTGGATCACAACATCACCCGGCTGGGAGAGGATCACGACAACGCGCGCCGGCTCGCCGATCTGCTGTCCGACTGTCCGGCCGTCCGAGCGTCCGTTCCTGAGACCAACATCGTCATGGTGGACCTCCTGCAGGAGCGCGATACTGCCGGCGCCGTCGTGCCGAAGCTCGCCGCAGCGGGCCTGCTCATGGTGCCGTTCGGCCCGCGGCGCCTCCGGGCCGTGACCCATTTGGACGTCACGCCCTCCGACGTGGAGCGGGCGGCGCAGATCGTGGCGCGCGCGCTGGCGTAACCCCTATCTTGGGGTATGCCCGAGGGGCCGGATCCGCTCCACCAGCCGCTCCCGCTGCACCGCTCGATCCTCTGGAAGCCCGCGACCGGGAGCGCGGCAATCACCGATCCTATCTTCGTGACCCAGACCGCGGTCGCCGCCCTGCGCGAGCACGCGGGGACGGCTCCCGAACAGAGCCTCCTGGGTTTCCTGGTCGGCGATCTGTGCGAGAGCCCGGACGCCGAAGCGCGCTTCATCGTGATCGGCACGACGATCCGGGCAACGCAGCCGGTGCAGGGCGACCGCACAACGGTCGTCCTCAACGCACTGTGGGACCGCGTCCGCGCGGAGGTCAAGAAGAGCGGCGGCCGGCTGCTGGGGTGGTACCACACGCACCCGGGAAGCGGGCCCGGCATCGAGCTGTCGTCGTACGACGTTGAGACACACGAGCGCTATTTCAAGGACGCGTGGCAGGTCGCGCTCGTGATCGGTGCCATCGACGGGCAGCCTGCGGCGGGATTCTTCCGGGTGGGCGACGACGAGAGCTGGGCGAGCGCCTGTCTGCCATTCTACGAGGTGCTCAAGGAAGACTCGGCGGGCGAGGGCGCGAAGAAACGCTCCTACGTGGTGTGGAAGAACTACCGCGCCTATACCGCCACGGCGAGGGGAGGCCGAGCGTCGGGCAGCTTTCCCGCGCCGCCCCCGCCGGCCGAGCCCCCCGAGCCCCCCGAGCCCCCCGAGCCCCCCGAGCGCGAGGCTGAGCCTGAGCCGGAGGATCCCCACGAGTTGCGCTTCTTGAGCGCCGCGGAGGACGCGCCGCCCCCGCCCCGGGCGCCGCCGCGCTCACCCGGTCCGCCCCCGCTCCCCCCGCTCCCCCCGTCCCCGCCGTTGCGCCCGTCGATGCCCGGGCTCATCGGGGAGAGCGCCTTCGCCTCTGGCGAGACCGAACCCGCAGCCCAGGTCCGCCGGTCGCAGGCGGTTCCGCGGCTGAAGTCGGAAGAGGTATCCCGGCGGCGAGCGCCCCCGCGCACCCGGGCGACTCCCCGTGCCCGCAGGGGGCGCTGGCGGCGCATCGCCCTGGCGCTCATGGCCGGGCTGCTGCTCGCTGCCGGTGGCTGGGGGTACTGGCGGGGCTACTGGCAGGGCTACTGGCGGTTCGCGTCACAGCTGCTGCCTCGTCGCGCAGGTCCGGCGCCCCAACCGCGCGCCGCGCTGCCGCGGCACGCCATCCCTGCACCCCCGAGTCCGGTCGTCGCCCGGCTCGATCGGCTTGCCGACTCGCTCGACCAGGCGGTGCGCAACTACGATGACCGGGCACGCCTCTTCAGCAAGCGGCAGCTCGACTGCTTCGGGCTCAGCCGCGGTCTCACCGCGGTCGAGCGGGCCGGGGCGGCGTACCGTGCGGGGCGACAGAATGTGCGGACCGCGCTCGACGCCGGCCGCGCCACGCGCGATGCGGCGCTGCGCGCGTCGGTCGACTCGGTACAGCAGCGGTTCCGTCGCTCGAAATGCTGACGCGCGTGAGGCGACGCGCGGGATGCGGGACGCGGGATGCGAGATGCGAGATGCGAGATGCGAGATGGGAGAGCGGGAGGGCGAGCGCATCCCGCATCTCGCATCTCGTATCTCGTTAGATTTGGTGCAATGATCGCGCTCGCTCGCAAATACCGTCCCAAACGATTCGCCGACCTCGTGGCGCAGGATCACGTGGCGGCCGCGCTGCGCGGCGCCGTCGCCCAGAACCGGGCAGCGCACGGCTATCTGTTCGCCGGTCCGCGCGGAGTGGGCAAGACGACGGCGGCCCGGATCCTCGCGATGGCTTTGAACTGCGAGCGCCGGACCGATGCGGGTGAGCCGTGCGGGGTGTGCGGGTCGTGCACGCGCATCTGGGTGGGCGCAGCGGACCTGGACGTGGTCGAGCTCGATGCGGCGTCCAACCGCGGCGTGGACGACGCCCGCGACCTGCGTGAGCGCGCGATGTACGCCGCGAGCACCGAGGCGCGCTTCAAGGTCTACATCGTGGACGAGGCGCACATGCTCACGCGCGAAGCGTGGAACGCGCTTCTCAAGGTCCTCGAGGAGCCGCCGCCCCGCGTGGTGTTCGTGTTCGCGACGACCGAGCCGCAGAAGATCGTCCAGAGCGCCGCCCCGATCCTGTCGCGCCTGCAGCGCTTCGATTTTCGGACCAGGTGCTCTCCTTCGGGGAGGGGCCGGTCACGGCGGCCCGCGTGCGCGAAGTGTTGGGGTTGATCGCGGACGACATCTACGGCGAGATGCTCCGGCTGGTCACCGAGCGGGACCCGCCCGCCGTGTTCGCCCTCGTAGACCGCCTGATGGAGGCGGGTGCCGACTTGGGCGAGTTCGTGAGCGGCGCCGGGGAGACGCTGCGCGCCGTGCTGCTCGCCGGCCTGGGAGGCGAGCCGGCGGGCCTGACGGAGGGGCTGCAGGAGCTGGTGCGGCGCTACGCGCCGCGCCTTGCCCCTCCAGACGTCGTGCGCCTGTTGACGGTGCTGAGCGAGGCGGAGGGGCAGATCCGCTCGAGCGGTAATACCCGCCTCGCCGTGGAGGTGCTGCTGCTGCGATGGGCGATGATGGGGCGGACGGTGGAGCTCGGGGAGGTGATCGAGGCGCTCGGGATGCGGGATGCGGGAAGCGGGACGCGAGATGCGGGGACCGGCCCGGGGACGCCGCCCGTGTTGCGCGACTCCGGCTCAAGTAAGGGTCCCACGCATCCCGCATCCCCCATCTCGCATCCCGACGTACCGGGCCCGCCGGGCCCGGGCCCGCTCACCCTCGATCGCCTGCGCGGGCTGTGGCCGCAGGTGGTTGCCGACGCGCGTGCGCAGAATCAGATGCTCGGCGCGCTGCTGGTCGCCACGGAGGTGGCCTCCGTCGATGAGACGACCGTGACGATCCATCTGCTCGAGGATAACCCAGTGCACGCCGAAGGGCTCGAGCGCCAGCGCGACGCCTTGGCGCGGCTGGTGGGTCGCTACGTGATCGGGCCGGTGCGCGTCGCGTTCGCGATGGGGGGTGGCGCGGCGCAGCGGGCGCGGCCCGTCCGGCTGACGGAGGACGCGGCCCGCGCCGAGCGACTGGCGCGACTGCGAGCTAGCGATCCGGGCCTCAACGTGGCGGCGGACGCGCTGGATCTCGAGCTGCTCGAATAGCTTGCCACCCGAGACGGTGAGCGGTAACTTTCGACACATGGCGGATTTATCCAACCTGCTCCAGCTGGGGCAGCAGATGCAGTGGCGCCTGTCGGAGATCCAGTCCCAGCTCGCGCAGCAGACGGTGACGTGCTCGGCCGGTGGGGGGATCGTGCAGGCGACGGCGGACGGGCGCGGCCAGATTCGGGCGATCAAGATCGATCCCCAGGCGGTGAGCCAGGGGGATGTCGAGATGCTCGAGGACCTCGTCCTCGCCGCGGTGGCGGAGGCTCAGAAGCGCGCCGCCGAGCTGTACCAGGCGGAAGTGCGCAAGCTGGCGTCAGGGCTGCCGTTTCCGTTTCAGTTGCCGCTGTAGCTCGCCGTGTCGGCCATCGAAGATCTCGTGACGGAGCTCGCCAAGCTCCCCGGGATCGGTCGCAAGACGGCGCAGCGCCTCACGTTTCACCTGTTGAAGCAGCCGCCGGAAGCCGCCGGGCGCCTGGCCGATGCCATTCGCCGGGTGCGGGACCGGGTCGCGGCGTGCCGCACCTGCGGCAACCTGACCGACGAGGATCCGTGCGCGATCTGCGCTGACCCGCGACGGGATGCCGCGGTGTTGTGCGTGGTGGAGGAGGCGGCCGACGTCGGGGCGATCGAGGGCGCCGGGCGTTTCCGGGGTCGCTACCACGTGCTCGGGGGACGGCTCAGCCCGCTGGATGGGGTGGGCCCCGAGGCGCTGCGGCTGGAAGCGCTGCTCGAGCGGGTGCGGAACGGGTCGGAGGTACGGGAAGTGATCGTGGCGACCAACCCCTCGATGGAGGGGGAGGTCACGGCGACGTACCTGCAGCAGCTGTTGAAGCCCACGGGCGTGCGGGTCACGCGCATCGCGCGCGGGCTGCCGGTGGGGGGCGACCTGGAATACGCCGACGGCGTCACGATCGCGCAGGCGCTCGACGCCCGGCGGGACATGTCCGAGGCCGAGTGACCGAGGAGCCGGATGGCGGGTGCCGCGAGCTGGTCGTTCTCTGAGAACGACTTCAAATTGATCCAGCAGCACCTGCAGGCGTTCCTCCGCGACGCGAACGCCCGCTGTGCCCTGCTGGTGGATCGCACGGGGCAGCTCGTGGCGACGGTGGGCGAGCCGCCCCAATTCGATTCCACCGCCTTCGCCTCCCTCACCGCCGCCGACTTCAGCGCCAACGACCAGCTCGCCAAGATGATCGGCGAACCCGAATTCGCCTCCCTCGTCCATCAGGGCGAGAAGGAGTCGATGCTCCTCGCCGACGTGGCGAAGCGCGTGATCCTCGTGGTGCTCTTCGACCAACGCACCACGCTCGGACTCGTGAAGCTCAAGGGCAAGGGCGCCGTCGAGCAGCTCAACAAGGTGTTCGTCGAGATGTTCAACCGGGTGGGCGCGGGCCCGAGCGCTCCACAAAAGGGGTTGCTCGAAGGAGCGGACGACGAAATTGACAAGCTCTTCGGGTAGAGGGGGGGGGACGCGCGCATGTCGATGATCAACTACGCGTCTCGCGAGATCAACTGCAAGCTGGTCTACTACGGGCCGGGCCTGGGCGGCAAGACGACCAACCTGGAGCACATCTACGGTAAGGTGTCGCCCAACACCCGGGGGAAGATGATCTCGCTCGCCACCGAGACCGAGCGGACCCTGTTCTTCGATTTCCTTCCCGTGGATCTGGGCACCATTCGCGGCTTCAAGACCCGGTTCCACCTGTACACCGTGCCCGGCCAGGTGTACTACAACGCCAGCCGCAAGTTGATCCTCAAAGGCGTCGACGGGTTGGTGTTCGTCGCCGACAGCCAGATCGAGCGGATGGAAGCAAACGTCGAGTCGATGCAAAACCTCTACGACAACATGGCGGAGTACGGTTACGATCTGACCAAGATCCCGTTCGTCATCCAGTACAACAAGCGCGACCTGCCGAACGCTGCCCCCATCAAAGACCTGCAGGCGTCGCTCAACCCGGGTTGGCCGATCGAAGATCCGGCGCAGCAGAAGGCCACCCCCGACCCGACGCGCCGGGGCGAGAACCTCGTCGAGCAGGTGGGCGGTGACTGGGTGGGACGGGCCAGCTACGTCGAGGCGGTCGCCCTTCGGGGCGACGGCGTGTTCGATACACTGAAGGCCGTCAGCAAGCTGGTACTGAAGACGCTGAGCTAGAGAACGGTCCCATGCGGTGGACCCTGCCGAACGTCCTCACTCTCGCCCGCATCTGCCTGACTCCGGTGATCGCGCTGCTGCCGTTCATCGAGGGCTACTGGCCCAAGGTGATCGCGTTCGTGATCTTCCTCGCGGCCGGGGCCTCCGACGTGGTGGACGGCTATCTGGCCCGCCGCTACAAGCAGGTGAGCGAGCTGGGCCAGCTGCTCGACCCCATCGCCGACAAGTGGCTCCTCTTCGCCACGCTCATCCCGATCTTCTGGATCACGCGTCACCCCACGATCCTCGTGGACTATCGCATCCCGTGGTGGGGCAGCCTGCCGGTGTGGGTGGCCCTCCTCCTCGTGGGGCGGGAGGTGCTGATCACGGCGTTCCGGTTCTTCGCTCGGCGGCGCGGCGTGGTCATCGCCGCCGAGGGGCCCGGCAAGCTGAAGGCGGTGGTGCAGAACGTCTTTATCGGGGCGACCATCGCCTGGTTCGCGTGGAAGGATGCGCTCGCCGCCCATCGCTGGGCGGGGTCGTTCCGCAACTTCTGGGACAAGTTCCACGGCGCCGTCGTCGCGGTCACACTCGCCGGCGCCGTGCTCCTGACCGTGTACTCGCTCGCCTTCTACATCTACCGCTACCGCGCGCTCTTCAAGGGCGACGGGTGAAGGTCGAAGTCGTCACCATCGGCACCGAGCTGCTCCTCGGTTACACGCTGGATTCCAATGGTGCCGAGCTGGGCCAGGCGCTGGCCGCGGCGGGCGTCGAGGTCGTGCGCCGCACGAGCGTCGCGGACCGCCCCGAGCTCATCCGTGCCGCGGTCGGGGACGCCCTCGATCGCACGGGCTTCGTCATCACCACCGGCGGCTTGGGTCCTACCCGGGACGACATGACCAAGACCGTCGTGGCGCAGCTGTTCGGGCGTGCCTTGGTGCTCGACACCGGCCTGCTCGACGCCCTGGAGGCCCGCTTCCAGCGGATGGGCCGCTGGCCGATGCCGCCCGCGAATCGCCGCCAGGCCGAGGTGCCGGAGGGCGCGACGGTGCTCCCGAACCCCCGAGGCACGGCCCCGGGGCTGTGGCTCGAGGATCCGCGCGGCAGGGTGGCGGTGCTGCTCCCGGGCGTGCCGCGCGAGATGCGGGGGCTCCTTGAGGAAGAGGTCCTGCCGCGGCTCGCGCGACGGAGCACGACCCTGCGCCGCGTGGTGCGCTCCCGCAGCGTGCGCACGACGGGGGTGCCGGAGTCGGCGCTCGCCGAGCGCGTGAGCCCCGTCGAGGAAACGCTGGCCCCCCTCACGCTCGCGTATCTCCCGTCAGTCCTCGGGGTGGACCTCCGGCTCACGGCCTGGGATCTGGCCCCCGAGGAGGCCGACGCCCTCCTCGACCGGGCGGCCCTGCGGCTCGCCGAGCTCGCGGGCGAGCACTACTATGGCGGCGACGACATGGACCTCGCCGCGGTCGTGCTCGAGCGGCTGCGCCACGGCCGCCACCGCCTGGCCGTGGCGGAGTCCTGCACGGGTGGCATGCTGGGCGAGCGCATCACCGCGATCCCGGGCGCATCCGACACGTTCATCGGCGGCGTCGTCGCCTACGCCGACGTCATCAAGACCGCCGCGCTCAAGGTGCCCCTCGAGACCCTCGCGGCGCACGGCGCCGTCTCGGAAGCGACCGTGTGCGCCATGGCGGAGGGCGCCCAGCGCCTGTTTTCCGCGGACTGCACCATCGCCGTGACGGGGATCGCGGGACCGGGGGGAGGGACACCCGAGAAACCGGTGGGGACGGTGTGGCTCGCGGCCCGCGTCGATACCGCCACGCGGGCCGTGCAGCGGGTGTTTCCGGGGGATCGCGACGAGATCCGCCGGCGCGCCGCCCAGGCGGCGCTCGACCTGATGCGCCGCTTGCTCGCGCGATCCTGATGCCGACCCTCACTGCACCCGACGGCACGCAGCTCGTCTACGACGCCTGCGAGCCGCTGTCGCCCCGCTCCGCGATCCTGTTTCTGCACGGCTGGTCGGATCACGCCGGGCGCTGGAGCGGCGTGGGCGAGCGGTTGCGGGAGGCGGGGTACGCCGCCTACCTGCTCGATCAACGCGGGCACGGTCGCTCCGGCGGCCGGCGCGGGTACCTCTCGCGCTTCAGCCAACTCCTCGGCGACCTCCAGGCGTTCCGTCGCGCGGTCCGGCGGCGCCGGCCCGAGCTGACACAGGTCCTGCTCGGCCACTCCTTCGGGGGGCTCGTCACGCTGCGCTACCTCGAGACCCAGCCGGGCGACCCCCTCGCCGCAGCCGTCGTGTCGAGCCCCTGGCTCGCCATGGCGACGCCGCCGCCCGCGTGGAAACAGCTGCTGGGCCGGGTATTCGCCGACCTCTGGCCCACTCTCCCGATCCCGCTGGGGATCGACTCAGCACTCTTGAGCCGCGACCCCACCGTGAACGCGGCCTACGAAGCCGACGGCGCCGTGCACGGCCTCGGCACGCCGGGCGCCTGGCGCGAGATCCAATGGGCGCAGCGCGCGGTGACGGCTGACGGAGAACGCATCGATACACCCCTCCTGCTTCTCCTGGGGGGCGAGGACCGCCTGGTCGACACCCACGCGGCGCGCGCCTTCGCGGCTGGCCTCACCGCACCCGTCCAGGTGCAGTGGTACGCGGAGATGTACCATGAGCTGCTGCACGATCCGCAAGCCGAGCAGGTGATCGCCGACATACTGGCGTTCCTCGCGGCGCGAGGACTGGCGTAACTGGTCCTGCATCTTCGGCGCAACTCGACAATGCCGCTGTGCGCCGCTATCTTGTTGTCTGACAGTCTCTTCCGGAGAGACCCCGGAATCGTCGCCGCCACAACGGCACTTTGGATGGGCATGGGGTTTGCTCCCCACAGCCGGCACCGATGATCGACAAGAAGCCCCAACCCGACGCAGCCGAGCACCCGGACACGAGTCCCGCGCCCACCGAGCCGGCGGGAGCCATCGTCGAGCCGCCCGAGGCCGCCGTGCAGCGCCTCGAGGGCCAGCTCGCCGAGCTCACCGACCGTCATCTGCGACTCGCGGCCGAGTACGACAACTTTCGCAAGCGCGCGCTCAAGGAGCGCGGCGAGTTGTGGGCGAAGGCCCAGGCCGACCTGCTCGGCCGGCTGGTGGACGCCCTCGACGATCTGGCGCGCTTTGCCCACGTGGACCCGGCCGTGTCGGACGCGAGGGCGATTCACGAGGGCGTCGATCTCGTGGAGCGCAAGCTCCGCAAGGAGCTCGAGGCCGCTGGGGTGAAGCGAGTCGATCAGGCGGGCGTGCCGTTCGACCCCCATGTGCACGAAGCGGTGACGACGGCCGCGGCCTCCGAACCGGCCCAGGATCACACCGTCGGGGCGGTGCTGCAGGCGGGATACAAGCTGGGCGAGACGCTCATTCGCCCGGCCCGCGTCCAGGTCCTGACGTGGCGAGGGGGGAGGAAGGACAGAGAGGGGGCGGGAGAGGAGTAAATGCCAGCCCAGCGGGACTACTATCAAATCCTGGGTGTCTCTGAGGCGGCGACGACCGACGAGATCAAGAAGGCGTTCCGGCGCCTCGCGAAGCAGTACCACCCCGACCGCAATCCCAACAACACCCAGGCGGCTGA
>WNGP01001316.1_pt1 | contig 23172 bp, 19 predicted proteins | sample 5407671 | NCBI WGS metagenome assembly WNGP01 (sample SAMN13153381, study PRJNA577476) | soil metagenome | isolation source: 40 cm soil or saprolite under Garry oak tree replicate 2 | place: USA:California | collected 2016-06-15
ACGCTAGGGGGGTTAGGAACTGCAAGAAACTGAAGGCCGGAATGTCAGTAACAGTTGTCGACCCAAGCGGGACCCCAGTCGGGTCAGGCATTGCACGTCAGAGCGAGACCAGTATCCTCAGGTACCATCAGGGAATCGCGGTCGAAATTCTGCACAGCCGATTCCTTCTCCCCCATATGCGAGAAACATCCTGGTACGAGGCTGGACTGATCCATCTTCAATCGCTTCCCGCAATGGTCACCTGCCAGGTCCTGGATCCGAAGCCCGGCGAGGTCATTGTCGACCTCAACTGCGCGCCCGCCGGCAAGATGTCGTACCTCTGCCAGTTGACGAAGAACAAGGCGAGGGTCATTGGTTTCGACAGAAACGAGGAGAAGATAGAGAAGGCACGTGAACACTTGGAAAGACTCCGATGCGAGAACTACCAGCTTATCGCCCACGATTCTAGATACGCGCATCTGGACTACAAATTCAACGCTGACAAAGTCTTGGTTGATCCTCCCTGCACTGGACTGGGAGTGATGCCAAAGCTATCCATCGAAACGACCAAGAAGGATATCGAGAATCTCTCCTCCTACCAGAAACAGTTCATGACCACAGCAGCGGCTCTAGTCAAAGAGGGTGGAACGGTAGTCTACAGCGTCTGCACGGTTACGGGAGAGGAGTGCGAAGAGGTCGCGAGGTTCGCGGAAGAAAAGCTAGGACTTGTCAAGGTTGCTGCAAGCCCGATCGTGGGACGTGCAGGTCTCGATTCGGAGAAACTGACTCAAAGGTTCGATCCCGAGCTAGACGGGGCCGGCTATTTTATCGCCAAATTCGTAAAACGGTAGAGAGACCGCTAGGGTGGTCGTAGACTCTCTCGGCTCAGGTTTCTATTTTACTCATGGAAGACAGTACTACTTTACGGTAAAAGACGTGAGGGGCCTTCAGCTCGGCATTCACGTAAGCTACTAATCCAGAATCTCCCAAAGTCCCAGACAAACGTAAACATGACCTGCGACAGTAGCCTTGTGACTGAACTTTTGCCGGCAAAGTTCGACCTCTCTATTATTCCGGTTCAGCATCTGGCGTCATCAGAGTTCGATGAACAAGAATACTATTGCTCCACTTGTAGTCGTTCTTGTAGGTGTGGCCGCTTTCGGGACTCTCCTAGCATTCTTTACCCAGCCGACCTCTTGTGGTTGCAATGGTTCTTCGAGCCCTTCGAGTCCTTGGTATCCGTGCTTGCATAATCCTTGCCCTAAGGCGACAATCAACTTGGATTCTGACCAGTTCAACTCACCAACCAATGTCACGCTGAATATTAGAGGCGATGGTGCCAGCCCGGTCGCTCTCATTGCGTACTACGTCAAGGATTCTAATGGGGACCAATACGCAAATAGCAACTGGCCTGGACCAACCATTCCTCCAGCCGCAGTTGTCCCAGTCAACATTCTCATTGATGGAACAACGTTCACATTCCAGAAAGGAAATTCCTATACCGTGACAGTAGGAACTTCGAGAAACGATCTGTACAGTTTTACGATCACCTATTAGTGGTGGTCGACTCTGCTTCCAGGGTTGTTTTTCAGCAATATTTTTTTTTCAAGTCTTTCTATTTCCATGAGGGCGACGATGACTTGAAGCGTCGAGCTGGGAGTTGGCGTGTCATGTTAATGCTCAATGTGGCTGTATTGGTGCCTTTGATAGCGGGGTCCGTCGTAATCTGGTTGGGTCTCGCCCAGCCGCGTGACTACTGGTGGGCGGTTACGATTGCGCTCCCTTTCGTGTTTATTGGAATCGCCTATCTGAGTCTCTACCGTCTGCCCGAGAGGAAGCCTCCGGAATGAGATGCGCGATTTGTGGTGCTGCGGTCGAGAGAATACTTTTGAGAAGACATAGAGAAACCGTTAGCGACCTACTGAGGGTTCGAAGGATCCCTTTCCCAAGTTTTTCGCTCTTACCCATTGAAACGTGAGCAGACCGAGAGTCACAATCCCTCCTATCATTGCAGCCAGAGAGGCGTAGAGGAGTGCGAGGTCGATGGCGGGAGTTACATATCCAGAGCACTGAACGCCAAGAGGCTCTGGAGGACAAGACTGCTGAAAAGGGATTACCATAACCCTCAGGAGTCCGGCGACTGTGGACACCAAGGCAAGTACCAGCAGGTATGATTTTTTCATTACATCTGGGTAGCTTTCAGTCAAGAAAAAATAGGGGAACGAAAAAGCCTCAACTGAGGTTACAGTAACTCGGCACAACTCGAGTCTTTCCTCAACAAGCTAGCCCAAGCCAAAGAAACGATAGTACAGTCGGGCCCGAAGGAAGCTGTCGTCCTTCATCATGATGAAGCCGACGGGCTCTGCTCCGCAGCCCTGACAAAACTCGCGATCGAAAAGCTAGGCATAGAGACCCGACTCATCTGTCTAGACAAGCTCTACCCTGAAGTTGTGAAAGATGTCGAAGGAGGATCACAGGGTCTAGTCGTCTTCTCGGACTTAGGCTCCGGGCATGTTCAACTGCTAGAAGGTCAGAACCGGTCAAGGAGTATCCTTGTCATCTTGGACCATCATGACACATCCGAAAGCAGAGATCCGTTGGTTCACAACCTGAACCCTGAACTAAACGGATTCTCCGGGGAAAAGGATGCGTCTTCGTCGACAGTCGCATACTTGTTCGCCAAGACCGTAGACCCTACACTCGTTACCTTTGCGCCTCTTGCCATCATAGGTTCTACAGAGATACCTGGCGAAGCTCAGGGCCTCAACAAGATTCCCATACAAGACGCCGAGAAAACGGGAGCACTCAAACGGACCCCCAGTGGAGGTGTCAAGTTCGACGCAGCTGTGCCTTGGCTCTCGCCGTCACGAGCCTCTTCCATATTGAACGTTCTCGGGTCCGTGGGCTACTATCGTGGCGGCCCACAACTCGGTCTGTCTGCATGCATCAAAGGATTCGAGAAGCAGATCTTGGAAACAGCAAAGGGACTCGAGGAAGAGAGGAAAAATGCGAACCAGCGAATGATGGAAAAGATCCGTAAAGAGGGTCTCTCCCAAATGAAGAACGTCCAATGGTTCAATGCCAGGGACAATTACAGGGGAATGAGCGGTAAAGTTGTGGGAAGCTTCTGTTCCTATCTCAGCTACCAGAGATTTGTCAACCCTGCCAAGTACCTGATAGGAATGATGAACGTACCACCCGAGGTGCCAGGATGGGGCAAACTCCCCTCGCCGTTGGTGAAGGTCTCGGGACGAGCCCCCCAACCGCTATCGAGGATGATAGAGACCGGCAAGCGGCCACCACTATCCAGAATACTGCCGGACTCATGTGAGAAAGTGGGTGGATTCGGTGACGGCCACACCGTCGCCGCCTCAGGGGTCTTTCCGATAGGCCGTGAGGAAGCTTTCTTGGACGCCTTGGACGCCTTGGACGCTCTTGCTACAACGGACCCTAGTTAGCTCCGGAACGGATTCTCATACGCCGAACAGTAACAGTCAGACGAATCAGGATTATCCGCAAACGCAACATGATCAAAGAACGACAGAAAATCGTCCCTCAGAGAGGCGTCAGTTCCGTGATGACCCCCTTCGGAAGTGCGCAGAAGGAATCGGCGTGCGCCAGGCTTGCGTTTTCTAGTCAATCAAGTAAGGGTCCAAATCCCATCCCTTTCGCGATTCGGTAGCTACAATCAACGGAGAATATCTCTTCGCTAGAGATGACAGGGATTTATTTTTCCCTATCGGTCTATTCTTAACATCAACGAAGAAATGCCAGACCATATCAGGAACCTCGTCACCTAGATCGAACCACTCGGGTTCGTCACCACTGACTATTATCTGAAAATCAGGAGCGGGATCGGGAAGAAATTCGTGCATCGGACCAATTCTCCAATGCGCTCTCTCTTCGAGGACCCAAAGGTAGAATTTCATCTCGTTGTAGAAACCTTTCAGCTTCCTCCCCAATCCTTTCTCAGACAGGACATATTCAATAATGTCCAAGACGTCCAAATCCGGATCATCTCTTAGTTCGCTGTATACATCACGTTTGAACACGTCGACTAGGCGCCACATAACATCGCGCGCTACCTTCATTCTCTTTGGAAGGTCATTGTCTCGCGTCACATACTCCTCCTCAGGCTTGCAGCCACCCTTAGGCACCGGGTCTCAAGGTGGTTGGAGCTATCGTAAGCATGACTCGGAGCACTGTTGGGCGATCTGAGCTGAGAATTCCAAGCCATCGAATCGGGCACCCTCCTCTCATGTTTGAGTTCGATTCTCCTAAGAGGAGATCTCATGCTCGAAATAACTCCTGAGCATTGACCGAAACTCCTCGAACCGGTGCATATCGGTGAGTAGAGATGCGCAGTAGTTTTCAAGTGTGTCCGTTACCGCTCGACACAATAGCATCGGGTTCACAATCATAACAGACCCCACGAAATCCACGAGCTTGTCACGCTCTAGTTCAAACTGACCGAAGTTCTTGATACGGCCTTCGTGGACAAGCCCGTTTCGAAAGTCGAAATGGAATCTTTCCGCAATAGTTCTTGAGACATCCGTTTCATCCGCAAGGTCGAACCCAGGTATGCAGTTCTTAGAAACTCGATGATTCGGTAACCGACACCACCACCGATTGCATACTTGGCGAGAAAATCTATTGCCGAGCAGCAGACTAATCCTCCTGCAAACGCATCTCGTTGCTGCAAGAGCTTGAATGCCGGAGTCAGGTAGAAGCCAAACGCCCTGTCGCGAAAAGCCTCAACGAGTTTGGCCTGGTCGTCAAAGTCGAGATCTGCAAACCGGAATCTGGGAGAGAAGAAGAGGACATCGCCCACTCTCATCCTACTGACCTCCCATCCGTCACTCATTCCTTGATGGACGTTTAGAGTGTTCCAACTCTAGTGTTCAACGCGCGGCTCTGGAAGAGTCCTCCGACCAATTCTTTAAGGGTTCATGGCGAATTGAGTGAACATTGACAATGGTCCCCGAAGCTGATTGGTGCGGACCTACGTTAGGACCCATATATGTTGACTATCCGTGGCCCGTTCGGGAAAATCCATGAGTCAACCTCCACTCACGATTAGTAATTGGCTGTTTTGGAGATTACGAAATCCTTCGCCCTACAAGCAATTCGAAACAAGAGACGTTCAAGAAACCACTAGCGTCGGCACCCCCATTCTTACCTATCTCTCTAACCTTCTGGTCCGATCAAGGGTCAGCTCGGCTCTCATCGAGGCGGCAACCCGACAATATGGTTGGAATAGAACGAGGCAGCTGATTGCATCTACGCAGCCTACTCTTTCCACAGCTCAACGAGGTGAATTGGGGGAAGTCGTGAGTTGCGCAATGCTGATGGATTTCTTTGGATACTCTATTCCGGTCCCAAAATTATGTTTCGCGATTACGGCGAATTCGACCCTGCCAAGCACTGACGCGATCGCGGTCAAAAGCTCTGCCGGTAACCTCACGGAGGTTTGCTTTGTTGAATCCAAACTTAGGATTAGGGATGATTCAAGTATCGCTAAGAAAGGATACTCGCAACTCGTGTCAGATTATTCCAAGAAATTTCCTGATATGATCCGCTTTGTCACAGAGCAACTCTTGAGAGACGATGATCCTCTGGCGAACAGTTTTCTAGCCTACCTATTCGATCGTAGGGAAACGGTTGCGAGGGAGAGCTTCTTCCTGGGTTTGGTCTGTGACCAAACTAGTTGGAGCGAGAATGCGTTGGCAAATCTCGAGGCGGAGATCACCGATCCAACTTTGCCAAGGGTCATGGTTGCGGCGGTTCGAATCAAGAGTCTAGAAGACCTTTCCGACAAGCTGTTTCGGTCGATCGGCATTACTCAGGTGTTAGAAGATGACTAGTGTCGAAACGTGGCTCGAGCGCATACAGGCTCTTTCCACGGACAAACAATTCCAAATCGAGGTCGCTCAGATGCGCGCAAAAGCACTGCTGAAGGAAGTTACAGACGACGTGCCAGAATACAAGTGGACTTACGTCCCGTCGACCGTCATTAGAAACGCGACCGGAGCCTCGATAATATTCGAAGCGATTTCTCGAACTCAACCGCAACAATTGAAGACTCTCGAAACCATAGCTCGTCAAGTCGCTCTGCTATGGGAAAGTGTAGGAAAGCTCGGAGAACGGGTATCTTCAGAAACTGCTACGATGAACGCAGCCGTCGCCTATGAATTGTCAGGCTATCAGGCAAATGCATCGTGCCTTGCCCGAAGGTTAGTCGTGCACGCATCTCAATTGGGTGCTCCTTCTCTTGAGTCGCTAACTAGTGTCTTCCTCCAGCGTTTCCTAGTGAGAACTCGCCAGCTCACTAAGCGAACAAGACAAGAACCAGACCAAATCCAAGGGATCGACAACTCAGTCGTAAAGGCTGCCGCCTTGGCCTTTGCGGGCGAGGGCTTCGATAACGCAAGTCGATATCTGCTGACAGGAATGGAGGAAAACCTCAGCAAAGCGACGAGTGCGTTCCTCGACTCTCAGAAAATCTACGGGGGACTAGGTGCGATTCTGGAATCTAACCTGGTTCTGAGCATGAGAAGCCTGTTGCCAGTTATGCAAATGAGGTCAACATGGACCCACTTTTCTGGTCTGGTCAAGGATAACGCCAGATGGGAGCGATACCTGAAGCTGTTGGCGAGAGGGATTGGCGATGAGGTTCTAAACAGTCCATCCGTTTCGGAGTTATGGCCTTCCCAAGTCCTTGCACTGTCAAGTGGTCTGTTGGATCCCTCAAAGAGCAAGATAATTCGCATGCCAACCAGTGCGGGAAAGACAAGAGTGGCTGAACTTGCTATGGTGCACATACTTGTCACTGAGCCTGGGTCAAAATGTGTCTATGTGGCGCCCTATCGCGCTCTTGTCTGGGAGCTCGAGCAGAGTTTCCTAAACCTCTTCGGCGATCTCGGCTTTCAAGTTTCCACCGTTGTTGGAACTTATGAATCAGATGAGTTTGAGGAACTAATCGCTAGTGATGCCGATATTCTTGTACTAACGCCCGAGAAACTTGACCTCTTGCAAAGAGCGCAGCCTTCCTTCTTGAATAATGTCCGACTGTTCATTATGGACGAAGGACAAATTGTCCACGACAGAGATAGAGGCGTGAAGTTCGAGCTTCTTCTTACCAGGTTGAAACTCAGACTACCTAATGCCCGTTTCCTCTTGCTTTCGGCTGTCGTTCCTCAAGAGACTCTGGAAGACTTCGCTCGATGGTTTAACGCTGACCCAAACCAAGACGTTGTAGTTTCGAGATGGCGACCTTCAATCCAGAGATACTCAAAGTTCCAATGGCAGAGACAAGGTGGAGTAATCAGATATGTGCCAAGTGAGGACATCCCTATACTCAATGAGTTTGTCTCTGGCGTTATCACAGAACGGCTCTTTGAATTCAAGAACCCTAAAACCGCACGAATAAATCGAAAGCGATTTCCGGATCCTAATGTGAAGTCCCAAACTGCGGCAGAGCTAGCTTTCAAGTTTGCCGAGCGTGGACCTGTATTGGTGTTTTGCGCGCTGCCGAGTCACGTTGAGGCCGTGGGTAAAGCCCTCGAGAAGAGACTAAATTACTTCGAACTCACGGAGCATGTACCACCAAGTCACATCCCGCGATCGCCATCACTTGGTTCGGTTCTCACCTCAGAAGAGTGGCTGGGGAACGATCATCTTGTAACGAGATTGCTCAAAAGGGGAGTTGCAATTCATCACGGAGATCTTCCGGAAGCCGTGAAGAAGACAATCGAACGAGATTTCAGGGAAAGACAACTGAAGATATTGATCGCAACTAATACTTTAGCGCAAGGCGTTAACCTTCCTATTCGAACAGTCGTCGTGCATGGCTGCCGAAGACGGACTTCCGAAGGTCAGTCGGAACGAATCACGGCGAGCGATTACTGGAACATTGCGGGTCGGGCAGGCAGAGCAGGTGCTGAGACCGAGGGACTAATCATTCACATTGTCTTGACCCCTATGGACGAACTAGATTTCCAATATTACTTGGGACATAGAGACAACGTCGAGCCGATTAAGGGAGCGCTGTATGGAGTATTAAGTGACCTGGTAAATAATCGGCTCTCCGAGGACGAAGCCAGAAAGAAATTGGATCCAGAGATTCTCGCAATTCTAGTGGAAGAAGGCCTCGACTCGCTGTCTCAAGAGACGATCGACAAAATCCTAAACGGGTCTCTGGTAAGCGTTCAGACTTCTGGTTCCTTGGAGCTACTTCCTCGGCTAAAGAATACGTTCAAAGAAACAGCCGATGAAATCACATCTCGGTCCCCAAATCGAACCTATTGGCCCGTATACAGCGCAACAGGCCTGCGGACCGAAAGTTGTGAAACGTTGCGCAAATATGTTATCGATCATAAGGACGCTCTCCTCAATTTGCTCACAGTGAGTGACGAACGGAATTTCCCTGAATTTGTGAAGATGTGCCTCGACGCGTGCGTCTTGCTACCAGAAATGCAGCCAACGCGCGAGTTTGGGGGAAGCTATGAAGACTTGTTAATGCGCTGGCTCAGTGGCAAAGGAATCAGAGAAATCATAGAAGAATTCAAGGACGAGGCTACTTCTGTAGAAGACCTTGGCAAGTTCATCGAGGAATTCTTCTGCTACGAGCTCCCGTGGGGAATATCTGCTTTTGTGAAAATCGCGGCGGAGGTCTTGGAATTAGAGTTTGAGAAGTTACCGGACATGGTCCGTTTTACACCCTCGATGATTAAGATCGGAGTATCCGCTCCCCCTGCTACATGGGCTTTTTCCGCCGGGATTCCATTTCGAAGTGCTGCGCAAAAGGCAGGTGCGAAGTACCTCGGGCAATCGCCCCAACCCAACTACAAGGATTTCTCGCGTTGGATTAAGACAATAAATCCTGAAGATCTTCAATACCAATTCGGTTTGAAGGGGCCGGTGCTTCGCGAAGTGAGTAAGGCTCTGTCCAGATTTGGAACCAATGAGTTGCTGAAGAACTACACTAGCTTGGACGATTTTCTACCGCGCGAAACTTGGGTGAGGGGCATAGAGCATGAGGAGGAGCGAATCATTCACGCTCTTGGTGCACAGAAAGGGGACCCCATAGAACTGGTGAGAGACTACGATAACTCGGCCGATCGGAACGCGATTCAGCTTCACCTTAAAGGGCATCAATTGGGTTTTGTAGAAAGAGAACTTGCCCAGGTGTTAGCGGTCGAAATCGATGCGGGACTAGCGTTGTCAGGCATGGTAACCGAGATCGAGGAACATGCGGTTCGACAAATAAGAGTCCGCATTGCTGATGGGTCGAACCATGAGCGCTCTGGCTCTCAAAATGCTTCCTCCGAGGCCACATCTACTACATAATGTGTGGGAAGGCTTACTATTCTGTACTCATCTCGAAGAATCTTCCTCGCAAGCGAGATCTGAACCAATGGTCCAAGAGTCTTGATCTCCGGAATCCGGCCCAGGTCATATTGATCTCTGTTGCTGTCGTGGGCAGACACAATGAGTCTGCCTAGTTGCGTGCGGGCGGCAATGACAATGTCAAGCGTTCCTGGTGTAACAAGAAGAGTTGCTTCAGGCAAAATTGATGCTGATAATCTTTCCAATACTGAAGTGAGGATGCGCGAGATATCCTCTGCATCGAGGTCATCTGTCGAGCTCACAAGCGTTAAGCCGTGACTAAGGGCGCTAGAGTCTATCGAGCAGCACATAGGGGAACCTAACGACGTGTATAGACTGGCTACTTCTTGCATCATTCGTTTAGGGTGCGCCAGATGACAAATTGTTCCATCGACTGAGTACTCATCACATTCATCATGCAAGTCCGATTGGCAAGACACTCGAACAAAGCTATAGTCAGATGTGACTGGACTCCCTTCGATACCGATGGTAGAAGAAGTCGGTCTCCTCAAACGAGAAGAGAATTCTTCGTATGTGCTTCGAAACTTATCGTCAATTGCAAATCTCTGCTTGAGATTCTCGAACGTAAGTCGGTCATCCATCCATGTAGCATCTAAGGTCGCTCGGACGGATCCACTAGAAATCGCTGTGGCATTGAATTTGTCTCCATACTTGTCTGAACCCCATTCTGCCAAATATGTAGAAATCTTCTGCATCCGCTCACTAGTCTTATACTTCATCAGCTCGCGGATTTCGATCCCAATTGGGAAATCTGTGATAAGCAGAAAACGATAATGCCACCCAGATCTCTCACTGAAACACGTAATCCCAAGAAACTCGATAATCGTCTTAAGAAACTCATCCGATCTTATTCTTAGCACGTGCCCCGGAGTAGTGGAACTCTTGCATTGTACAAGAAACGTAAGGTCGTCGTGGATCGCAGTGAAGTCGGGCTCCACATCAACACCAATCCCAGTTAGGTCTCCTCTAAACGCAGCAGGATTCACGTTGAACTCATAGGGAGTAAGGTCAAGAGATATCCCTCCTCCCTTCAGCGGTTGAGTCTTCAGGGCTGCAGCGGCAAGAATCTCGTATTGAAGGCCCTGTTTAGGTTGCCGCCCTGGCATTAGGGCTTTCTAAATGAACCACCGGGGCAAATACTTTCCTCCCTTTCGGGGCTTTACGAAAAACTTCAGATATGCTGGATTCGGTTCTCCCACGCGTCGCAGGAAACGTCCGATCATATTGGCGAAATGAATGGACACCGGAGTTCTGGTGGCTCGCTGAGAACCGGTTTGCATTTTGGTCAGACCAAATACATGGTAAAGTAGTTGGATTATCTTGGTTGTATCATAAGCATCTGCCTTATGGATGGTGACAAGAATCGGATTCGGCCATCCCAGCTCTTCAGGGTCCCAGCCACTAAAAGGGGTGGTTACCATCAGGTAGTCGATCCTGGATAGCTGCAGCGTGGTTCCCGCCTTGAAACCGACTCCGGAGCTAAGGAATTTGGGATTCGAAACTCTAGGGACAAACCCTGTTCTAATCGATATCGGTATGGCCTCAATCCCGCGGCTCCTCGAAAGGGAGTCTATGGCTTCTAGTTCTGTCCTGTTGAAAGGACCGTCTTTGTGGATTATGAGATGTGAAACCTCTCGGGGAATTTGCCTGAATATTTCCTCGCCATGTTCCTGGAAAAGTGAGACTTCGTTCTTCAATTTGTAAATGTCTTGGTGACTAACGTAAGCTCCTCTATTGTCAAATATCACCAGCGGGGCTGCTACGGGAATGGATCTGATTCCTTTGGATTTCTTCGGCACAATTTGGATTGGGTTGTATCCGATGGTCATTGAATTCGTGACGAGAGCGTCTGCGACGGTTTCCGATATGGCTGTAAGTATTGCTCCCGCTTTTGCGAGGATGTTAAGAGACAGTCCAAAAAGAGCGCGCGGTCTTTTCGCTTTACCTTTGAGGGTATCGTCCTTTCTGGATGTTGTCCTTGTATCGTCTACTACCACCTGAACCGGAATCCCTTTTTCCATTATCTGGGTTTTCGAATTCTCGTAGATTTCCCGACTCTCCTCACTATCAAGTGTTCTCGGAATGACTGCGAGTGCCACATCGAATCCTTGCTGCTCGAGAGACTTTACTTTTTCAGAAAACTCGGAATCCGGACCCAGGAAATCTTTGACGTAGTGTTCTTCGATGTCCAGCTTGACTCCGAAAATTGATTCGAATCCCCGGAAGAATTTGGTTTCCGTTGTCAGACATGTTTTGAATAGTGCCCAATCTGCCTTGAGGGGGGCGTGGACGAAGGCAATAACCCGAATTTGGTCAGGGGCATCGAGCGGTTTGAGTTCCGGGTTACCAAGGAGATCGTTTATCGTGCCTTGGTAATTGTCGACACCTGGAATGATCTCGACTGCCTTACCATTTCGAAGCATCGACAGCGACGGAGGGCTAAGAATGTAACCCCCTAGTTCCTTGATCTCTCTGATTTTGTGGGGTTTGATGGGGTTGGGATCATAGTACAGCCTTTCGGGAATCGCCGCAACGGTCACGGCTTGCTTAGCAATTTCTAGTGGCGATAACTTGGCTACCGCTTCCCAAGCTTGTCTTATTCTACTTCGACCTTGGGTCTTAAGAACTCCAGTCAGTTCGGAATAGTAATCTGGGCCCACAACGGAAAGGCTTCTGAAGTTTGGCGATGGGAAGGCCCATGTTGAAGGGAAGTAGTTAGTTTCTCCATAATAGGACGCAGTTCTGACTAGAAAGGCATCGTTTTCGCCGACTTGGTCTTTGGGATACATTGCAGTTGAATATTCCTGAAAGCTCCGACCAAAGAACGGGGGCTCCTGAATCTTATCGCTAACCCTAAGGCCGCTAATTTCGAGTAGTCTCTGACTTCCAAAATCGCGTATCTTCGAGTACAGAAAAAGTCCGAGGACCTGATCATTTGTCCAACCCTCTTGTAGCAGGTCGTGGATTGACTTGGAATAGTCCATCGTCGACTTTGGGCTGACCTGAAGGTACAGTTTCTTTCCAAATGTCCTAAATTGAAATGAGAATCCGCTGTGAACGCGTAATGGTCTTAGTTGCATAGGTGTAGGTGTTTTCTCAGAATCTTTTGGCGCTAAATTGGTGGAAGTATCGTAAACGGTGTTCCCTTCCACCCTCAATGGACTGGAAATTTTTGATCGCAACGAATCAGTCAAAAGTTTCCGGGTGATAGGGAAGTCACTAGTGATGGGATTTCTGAACGTGAATGTATCTGAGGCTTCGAGGTATATTCTCGTGGCTTCGCTCTTGTATCCAAACGCGTACAGGGTTTCCCGTGTAGGGTCTTCCAGAGCGACTAGCTCAGGTTCAACTTCGTCACCTAGTACAATCGCTGGTATGCGCCGAAGCGATAACAAGCGGGCAGCATGAAATAATCTGTCCCTTTCATCCGGGAAAAGCTTGAGTGCGCTATCGGGGAAATTGAAGAAACATGGGTATCCCTTGAGCCGATCGAAGGCACTGGCTAGCTGAGAATCGTCAACTCGGAAAAGTTCTGCATTAAGATATTCGCCGTTCATGAATTGTCCCCCTTGCAACAAATCCTTGCAATTGTTTTAGGTCCACCACCCTCCCGGAATTGAGAAAGAGAAAACTCCCTCTATAACCTACGACTTCGCCGTCAACGACACCAGAGGATTCTGCGGAGGCTCTGTTGTACAGGGTAAAGAATGTCGAAGGTGGTTTTTCGTAATCGGCAGAGAAATTGAGAATCACATGTTGCGCCTGGCCAAGGTTCAGATGGAGTTCACCGAACGATAGGTCAATTCTCTCAATTGTATTCCAGACTTGCGCCAATATTCTCTCGTCCGACCTTTGCCAATCGCGCAGAAAGTCCTTGACAATGCCCTCTCGCAGGGGGGCGCGACGAAAAACACGTTTGATTCCGAATCCTTGGAAGTCCCGAATTTTCTGTCTCAGGTCATCCCTGACGACCTTCTCCAGAGTATGCGCGGTCATTATTCCTTCTAGAGGATAAACGAGCAGAGCTGAACCCGGCCCTTGCTCAAGAAGGCGTCCTACAAGTCTCGACAACACGGCCGTGCCAACCTTCAAGTCTTGCCCGAATCTGGCCACGTACAAACCAAATAATCCGCAGCAAACATTCCCAGCAAACTGTTTGTTTCCACACGCTGCTTCGTAGCCGCTACATAGCGGTTTTCGGTATAGGCACATCGCGTATTCGAACAGCTTTCGACACTTGTGACACTGTTCGTTCGAAGAACCGGCTAGAGGTAAGCCAAAGGGATTATTCGTGCTGCTATAGCTACAAGGAAGAATCTCTTGACGATTTTCGCCACCTCTGCAAAACTTTCCTAAAGGCACCAAGGATAGGCGAGCTCCGCGCTCGAGTGATAGATGATGAAGAAACGGAGGTCTTTGATCTTTTATTACTATGGTGGGCACACCCACTTGGCCGCTTGAATAGTCTTCAACAAACGGACTGTCCCATTTGGTCCGGATGATCTGAAGATACTGCTCGGGGGAAGCTCTAACGGTGTGAATCAGGTTCTCAGGCCCAAAGTAACGCAATCTCTCATACTCGAGTCTAGCAAGAATTTTTGCCACTTCAAGCAATCGCTTGTCTTCGTCCTTACTACGCCAATCAAGAACTTTAAGATGAGCCGTAAAATCATGGATTTTGCCGAGGAATCCTTCAGTAAAATCAATTCTAGTCCATTTCCTGGTTCGTGAATCCACTGATTCAATGGGTCGGATTTCAATGGAAGCAATATGGCCGCTGATTACGCGCAAATGGGAGGCGCGTAGAATGTTCAACATCTTGATGTAATCATTCTCAAGTTGCTCAGGAGAAGAGTTGCAAGGTAATTGTAGAATCGAGAAACAAGTCAGATATTCCTCTATGTCGTCAAAAGCTCTCTGGAGGAGGAATACACTGTTCTGTTTGTGAATGATATCTCGTTTCCTTGGAAGATTTCGCTTTTCTAACTCGCCGTAGTCGTCTTCATACGCTACAAGACCTGCAATAACTGTTGGAATCAGACTAGATCGTTTGGTCGGGTAATTAGAATATGTTAGCGCAATTCGATACTGGTCAATCACATCAAGAGGCCCCGTTTTTGCGTTCACGACTCTTGGATCAATCCCTTTAAGACCTCGGAAACTTCTGCGTGGACATCTTTGCCATCTTCCCCTGCTGTAGGGTGGGTTGGGCTAGTTCTTCAAGGAAGATAGAGATCATTCGAATGAACCTGGTCGAATTTTGGTGGGTCTCGTAATCGATCTAGTCGCTGTGATTAATGTCAGCGTTGGTTCACTCCCTGCTGCATCTCGTGACTTCTTATCCGAGCTATCGTGACGAGCAAGCAAAAACTAGCACACAGAACTATTGAAAATCGTGGTCTTTCATTCAAAGTTAGCGAGCTGTCCCCCGCAAATTGCCTTGGAACCGGAAACTCTCTCAAGATCAGGTCAATCCTCCTATGCCGTCAGATGTTGAGCCGGTTCTTTCACATTTCCCGCAATTTCATTCTCGTGTCTGAGCAATAACAGAAACCTGGCTCAATCCCACAGATGTCGGGTCAGCGGAGCGACTGGCGCGAACGCCTACACGCCAATCCCTCACGAATGGAAATCGAGCTCGCATTGAAACTGCAAGAAGACAGAATCTGTTACCGGACTCAGGTAGAGATTCTAGTGACGACGGTCGACTTCTACTTTCCACTAGAACCTAGACCAGTACTCGTATTTGTTGATGGCCGGGTCCACCTTGGGAAGGCTCAGATGATCAAGGACGAAGAACTGAGGACCTTGTTAAGAGAGAAAGGATACCAAGTCTTGGAGGTCTCGTATAATAGCTACTCAAACAAGAAGAGAGACGAACTATACCGGAACATTCTCGACACTTTGGGAACGTTCGAACTGAAAACCTCCTGATCACCCAGACAGGTTAAGGTAGATAGACCCCCATCTAGCTTTGGTCTACCCTTAGTCGTCAAGCTGGGTTAGAGCTACGTTCCGAATTTACTCGTCAGGTAAACTGTCCGAAGAGCACGAGAGGCGACAGATGAACGCTCTACTTGACTATCTCGACGAGAGTTTCATCCAGAGGAACGAAGACTGCGACATTATCATCGAACCCGCAATTGAGTCGACTATCGAGAACAAAGATCTGGTTCGAAGACCTGACGCAGTAATTGTCAAGGATAAGCTGTTCTTCCTAATCGAATTGAAAGCTTTCCAGGGGGACATCATCGCTGACTGCTCGCAAGGAGGGATCTGGAAATCAAGCGATGGAAAGGGATTGCCGACAGGCAGGCAAAACCCATTCGACCAAGTCAGCGGTCATCGAACTGCTCTGATTAATTTTCTGCAAACAAAGTTTGTCGAGCCTGGAAATGCTCCGGACTGGGCGAAAAGAAGTGATCACGCTAAGATTGACTGGATTGCTCGTACCGTTCATTCTTGGGTAGTGACAGAGGAAGCTTCCAGGCCAGTGGTTACAGGGATCGATGTCAGAAGAAATGGCTGGTTCAAGGTCGTAGCTGTAGACAGAGTTCCCAGCGAGTTAGCTTTTCTCCGAGCCCAACAACCACTGTTCGCTCCAGTTGGGTTTGCTCGATTCCTGGAATCAGTCGGGGCGAAGGCCACCTCCAAGAACGAGTGGTACCGCGGGCCAATCACTAGAGAAACGGTTTCACTGCCTCGCCTTGTACCTAAGATTACGGACATGTTCGATTCGGGAACATAAGGAGAAGTGGAGAGAGCCCTAATGTTGATTAAGGAACTCGAGTTGAAGCGCCACATTACACATGTCGTGCGCACTTGGAGAGACAAGCGTTATGGGAGGCTCCGTCTTGAGGCGCTTGTAATTCTGATCGAATGGCAATATGAAGAGTTGGGGTCCACCCTTAACGAAGCTCTTCGCGACGATGACAATCAGCTTGTCGCATTCACTCTCGATTACCTCTCGCGATTCGGCTATCCTGAGACTGTTGGTACATTGATAGCGTTGCTCGAGAATGGACCGGCTTCTATCTGGGTCAATGTGATCAAGGCCCTAGTATCATCCGGCGCGCAATCAGCTTGCATAGACATATTCAAACTCGCTCAGAAGCATCTATTCAACAAACCCTTCAAAGACTTTCAGCACTGGTACGAACGCGCGGATAAGGTGTTCGCCAAGCATCCGGACCGTGCCGAATACGAAGAGTTCACTCGTCTCGAACTCAACAGGCAAGCGTTGGGACAACTATGTGGGACAATAATTTCTGCCCTCGGTGACCTCGACTGTAAAGAGTGCCTTGACTGGCTAAGACAGATTCTCGAAGAGCCGATGTCTCTTGGTTTTGAGTCCAATGATTATGCCGAGCTTGACAACATTCACTCAGATTACTACGGGTTTTTTGAAAGAACTTGCACCGCTATGAGCATTACCGGGGTCGGCGACCCTCGGATAACTCAGCTTTTCGTGAAGAAACTCCCTACATCGCCCATCGATTTCCAGTTTTGCATTATTCGAACGTTAGGCGACCTAGGTGACATGTCGGCAGTCGCGAACTTATTGCCGTTCATTGAAAGGGTCCGGGATGACTTGTATGATGTGACAGTCTCTGCATTATCAAAGCTCAGATCCCCCGAGGCTTTCGACAAACTTGCAGAACACTATCTTTCTGACCCAGTCGATGATTCAGGTCGTTGGACTGGTGAAGCTCTCACAAATATCGACAGAGAACGATTCGAGAGCATACTTCTGAAGGGAATTGACTCAAGGGCTGATCCAAACGCAAAACAAGCGTTCTTGCAGGCGTTGCTCCCGGTTGCTCCCGCTAAATCAATTGATACTCTTCGTCCGCTCCTGAATGATAAAGTGCTGTCCTACTGGGTGGAATGGATTCTCTCAAACCTAGGCGTTGAAGGGGCTCGAGTACAAATTCAAAATGATGGGGATGAGATTGAGTCATGAACCGTGGTCTGCAAATAGCGCCTAACTCGACCACGAATGCGAATTCGAGCTATTATTGGGACCGGACGCAGCCCTGATTCGCGGTTTCCAGGGTTATCCGGATTGCGAGATAATTTCTTTTGCGGTTCGCATACTGGCGCTTAGCTCCTCGTCCCGTTTATTATCGATTAGAGAATCGTCGATGTTGTCTATCAGTTCTTCCTTTCCTTTTCGTGTAAGGATCAATGCAACCAGAACGACTCTGAGATAGTTCAGAGTCCGCGACATCAGATTGCGAACACCCTTGTATTTTATTTCCAGCTTCTTGCTCTCCTTGTCGCCTAATTGACTTCCGTGGACGAAGAGATTTCTGACACGGTAGGCATCTCTGATAGTCTGTCTGACTTCATATTGATCCAAGCCCAAAATGACTAGGAGCTTGCTCAATCTGTTGCTCAGGCGATAGACTAGCTCCTGAACCTCTTCTCCTGTCAGCAAGAGTGCTTCCAGTCCCATTACCGCGTTAGCGATCCGCCTCTCCACAACCCCATTTTGCATCAAAGCATCGACATACCTCCGGTAAGCGATGGTCAAGTGGTCGCCTCCTGCCAGGTTTTGTTCATAGAAGCTAGGTGGGATAACGGCCCCAAGTGAGCGCCAAAATGCTTTGAGCGCTGAAATCTCGTTGTTGCGGATCATGTATTGTTCTAGTGGTCTCGAGGCGGACCCTGAGGAATATCCAATTCTCCCGAATGGGTCGGTTATTGACTCAGAGGAAAACCGATATGAGGGAACAGTCACACTACCGACCCTGAATAGACGAAGCATGGTAACCGCGTGTTCGATTCTTGGTTGAAGTTCATTTGCACGCCTAGCTAGAATTTCGATCCTAAGAATCGCCGTGGGGTAGGGTTGCAATGGTGAAAACCCGACAGGGCTAAAGGGGAGAATTTCCGCCTCAAGATCTTCAACTGTCGGCTGTCGAATGAGCAATCCATGATCCGCCTCAACACTATCCGATGCAACTTGGATACCGAGCAAACCCCCCGTCGCAGAATACCGCAGTAGCTCTTCTTTCAATCCTTTAATCAGAATGGTCGTCGTGTCTTTGAAATATTCTTCGCCCATTTTTGGATTGTTCAAGAGGTCACCGGCAATTCGACTAACAAAATTGTCGATAGCAAACTGTGTCCTAGAAGTTTCAAACTCTTGGTTCAAGGCCTTCGAGGCATTTTCAAACTCTGGGGTTTTTTGGGAATCAATTAGCAACTTTACGATTGCCTGCGACCAATCCTTCCGATTAGTGTAATCCCCGCTCGCCCCACTGGGGATAATCCCGCCATCAGTTTTGGTAAACTGGTCCACCTTCCAAACGAGAACCGTGGTTTCCGTTTGTCTAAGACTTCCGTCTGATAATCCGTCGATGATTTCTTCCCTCAGCCGGGTTGCCAAGACCGTCAGTGCAGTTCGAAGTTCTTGTGACATGATCACGCTTCCGGATCGTGCTTCATGGTGAGAGAAGAGTCAACTCTTCAAGTGATCGGGAAAATTCGTCCTTAATCGTGGGAAATAGCCAGAATATACGTTGCACCAATCTCGAAGCACGCGCTCCTCAAGTTGGAGAACTTGACATGCTCTTTACCTGTGTCCGCCGTGAAAAGGGCACATGCACCCTGGAGGATGACGCCGCGACCGTCCAAGTAGCAACCTCCTGATTGAAGGAGGATTCCTCCCGTAAGCCAATTTGTAGGCAGAGTTTGAGACGTCCCTCGCGGTCATAGCGGTGTTGACCACTGCGTTCCTACGTGCAACCATGGATGCAAGCTCCCGTCCACCCCTGAGTCTGATCCGGGTCTGCCTGCTCATGCGAATTCTGACCCGCATTTTCAGCCGACCGCCTTTCGGAAAAGCCGGTTGATGTCTCGCCTTGCCTGCTTGTTGCTATTGGCGAGAATCAGCGTGAAGCCCGCGGCGATCAGGATCACGCCAATGAAACCAAGGAACGCCCAAGGCGCAACTTCCTGCTCGATTACGAGCAAGGCCAGTTTTTGCAAGGACGACTGAGACCAGAGCGAATATGCCTCCGCGAAACCGACCAGGGAAAAAACGAATCCGGCGATCAGCGACGTGATGCCAAGCGCCTCTCGTTTGTCCCTTGCTGTCATTCTTGCCTGTTGGAAACCTGACGTGTTGTGTCTCCTTGCCGGCCTTACAAGCGGCATGTATTGAGATCGGGTCTGCTCGATAAAAAGACTCGAGGTCCGCGAAAGTGATGGTCTGACTACTGACCGAATTTATTTGAGGGTGCCGGATTCAATCCTTGCTTGAATCGGATGATAACTTTAGCCACATCCTCCATTCGATCTCCTCCAGATTTGGCGGCGGGGCACCGCGGCGCTTTCTCGAGCAGTAGTGCCTGCTGATCTTGCGAAGGGCCAATTGTCTGTGCCGTTCCAAGGCCTCTAAACTGTTGAACTCCGCTCTGCAAGGGTAAGGACCCCCAAGAAATGGATCTTCCGTCGGGTCGTCGGTATTGGGAAAGAATACGTAAGGGCACCGAAATGGTTGGGGTGGCTTGTATCCCTCAAGGGTTGCGTCGAGGGTCGTATTGCTGTCCTGACTTCGTTCTTGCCGCACGGTGTGTTGCTTTGACTGCCCTGGACTTTGGAATGGTGTAACCTTAGGATTCTGCTGCTTTGGATCTGATAGGGAGTAGCTACTAGGTTTCGTTCTATGTTCCTTGATTGCGGATGGTCCTCGTCGTCGACCTGATATTGCCTAGGAATCGCCTTGGAAACGGCTGAGGGTCCATGACGATGTTAAGGTCAGCGGGAAATTTGTGTCCAAGTAGAAACGTGGGAGCGGGAGGGAAATCGTCGCACAAACTATTCCCGGCTGGACCCCAGTGTCAGCTAGGCGTTCGAGCAGGGTTCTCTGTTACCGTTTACGTTTGCTAGACGCTCGGATCTTCCGAACACGCAAGTTACGAGTCTAACCGTGGGACAACTTCGGCCTTCTTCGCAGCTTTTTCCCTCAACCAAGGGTCTTCCACAACTTGGGCCAGCAACCTCGTAGGAAAGCTTAGGGTCGTCGCCTGAAGCTGGTCGAGGTCCATTGGTTTCGGCCCTCGGCGAATCAGTATTCCATCTTCACTCATGAAGTGCTCGACATTCCGGAGTGACTCCTGAACAAGTTGTACGTAAGGACGCCCCAGCCAGACAAGCCAAGTCGGTGCGGGGGGAATCCCAAACCATTCATGTCCCATTGGGAGTGGATAGTGCTCGGTCCCAGGCAGCTGGTCGGTTTTTGGAGTAAATGAGAGACGCCGATAAGTAGTCCAGTTTCGTTCGACATACGAATGTCCGTAGAACGCCCTCAGATTCTCGGCCAGCCCGCTAAACAAGTTGACCAATTTCTCGCAGGTGTCGGAGTCGTTGGAAAATGGAGCTCTGTCGAACGATAGGCTTATTCTTACAAATTGCTCTTCAGGTTTCTTCCCAACTCCTACCAGTCGAGGAGGGAAAGAAATGAAGCCTCCGAAACATGGAGATTTTGCAGTGAAATGAATCATCCCAAAGTTGAGGTTGTCTCTACTTTGACTCCCGTTTGATTTCTTCCAAAGTTCATCAAAGGGTCCCTCGTCTTCGGATCGAAGCAGGCCTTGGTAGGGTTCGACAGTTCCAAAGCGAATCGGTACAGCTTCCGGATACAGCTTCCTTAGGGAGGTCAAGAAAGGTGACGAGGTGTCGACTGAAAGCTGTGATAGGTGGACGTACCATTCCAGTTTTACAAGGTCTATTAGCCGCCCCTTTTCTGGGGGACTAGCCATCTTCTTCGTCGCTGCTTCCGGCCAGACAACTTTGCCAAGTTCATCGTAGAAAACGGCGCCTTCGCAGGTCGTTGCGATAAAACGAGCTAGCGAATTGGCAAGTTCCCAGTCTTCCTTTGGAGGATTAGAGTCCAGGGATATCTGGAATACCCAGCAAGGGACGTGAACCAGCGCGGCTAAATCCGGTTCTAGGTCTTCATCTTCAGAGGCCAGCATGGGCCGCCATATCTCGAAAGATTGACTGGCGTCATCCGACCTCTTTCTAACTACCACACTATTCCTTTGACCTAGCACACCATCGACTACTAGTTGGGGGTAAGTAGCGAAAAACTCGTTGAGAAGTTTCTGGTCAGGTTTTTCCTTCACTGCAAGAGTGAGAGCATACCCTCCCAAAGGCGTCACCTCGCTGGTAACATGAGCATTCAGATTAGTTTTGACTATTGTCCTTTACTCTCTAACGCTGGTCGCGATTGACCTCGACCACGGTCAAGACTGAAGGATGGTCCAGTTGGCATTTGTATTACTGAAAACTGGAAATCCCCCGCAAAACGACTTGGAAATGGCTTGCAATTGGAAACTTGCTTGTGGCGCTTTTCTGTTACCATTTACGGTTACCAGACCCGTTACCATACCATTGTCTAGATTTGTTCGTCTTTTCCTTGAGTTGTGTATCTTGCTTTTTCGGCTATCTCGCGGATCGGTTCGGGGTCTTGTTTGAGATTGATGAACATCAGATTGGAGGCATCACTAGATACGAAAATGACGAAGCTTCTGCCGAACCGTCGCGCCGTTCGAATCGAAGTTATTGAGTTGAGCGGTTTTTCCGTGGTCCTCTTGAATATCGGCAGCTCTTGTCTTCTTACAACGCGCCTGTCGGTGATGTAGTATGAGACTCCCGCGTTTAGGAAAAAGGTGCGAAGCCATAGTAGTGTTGGAAGACCAACTATGAGAGCCAGCCCGCTTCGAGCCCCTGGCGTTATAGAGATTGGAGAGATATAGGCTAACGTCACTATGTCAGCAATCACGAAGAGCATCAGTGGAAGTCCCCATCTTCGATACACGGGCTTTCCCTGCCAAAGAACTGTCTCTGATTGCATCGTATGATCCGAACAAGTTACGGAAGAGAGTCGGCTAGAATCTGATCTGAAACTACTGTGAAGATGAACTTTCTGGGATGTTGGTTATCTTTCCAATGACTCGTGCCCACCATTCTCCTTGGACCTTCTCAACTAGCGCCTCGGCTTGACACATATCGTCATATAGAATGATGTGCATTCCTTCCCGTAGCTCGACGTTTTGTTTTCGAATATCTTCGAAGGATCCCTTGAACCTCAGCGGAAGCAGCCTACTAGAGTAGTTGAAGTCTGAAAAGATCCGGATCATGCACTATTCATACATCCGACCCCATTCAAGAAGATATGGCATGCCATCATAACTGAAACCGGTGCCAGTTGAGGATCCCCGGCTTCGTTCTCTGTTACAATTTACGGTTACCATATCCGTTACCAACCAAGTAATGTCAATTGCAGTTGAGTCTCATGACGTAAACCTCGTGTTTGGGAAGATCTGATAGGGAGCAGCTATGAGGTTTCGATCTATGTCCCTTGTTTGCAGATGGTATCGGCGGTCGACCTGATTCTGCCTAGGAATCGCCTTGGAAACGGCTGAGGGTCCATGACGATGCTAAGGTCAGCGGGAGATTTGGGGTCGGTGATAAGGATGAGTTGATGGGTCTGTGCTAGAATCTTGTCAGCAGAAGATCCTCTAGAAATTTTGGGTATGCGTGCGAGTCTTGCGACGCAGAACTGCTTTTCCTATTTTCGGTTCTAGGCTAACAAGCGTCCGGGAGATGGGTGGATGCTGCGGTTATCGAGCGCCGGACCAAGAACAATCTTCTAGGCTTGATGTTCCTTGAGATACTTTCTCACCTTATTTCTGTTGCCGCAAACGGCCATGCTGCACCACTTCCCCGTATGATTCTTCGAATTGTCATAGAAGGCGTAGCGACAGGTAT
>WNGP01000950.1_pt1 | contig 23156 bp, 19 predicted proteins | sample 5407671 | NCBI WGS metagenome assembly WNGP01 (sample SAMN13153381, study PRJNA577476) | soil metagenome | isolation source: 40 cm soil or saprolite under Garry oak tree replicate 2 | place: USA:California | collected 2016-06-15
CCGCCGCTGCCGCTCATCCAGATGCGGGAAGAGCGACCCGAACTTCGCCGCCAGCATCTCCCGCGTCACCGTCACATCGCCCATACCACAGCAGCCTGCCAGAAACCAGGAAGCTACGGATTATTTTCTGACAAACCCTGACCACGGTGATGTCACATCGGCGTGGTAGCGCCCGGTGCCCGGAGCGGCGCAGGACGGGACGGGCGGGACCTGCGGGCCGCACGGTGCGCACGGTGCCCGGCGGGATCCGGCGGCGGGCGGCGGGCCGGGCGGCGCCGCGCCGGTTCGCGCCCCTTGACGGCACCGGGCCGGGCTAATATCGCGCTGTACCGGAATACCACCGAGGCCATCAACGCGGTCATGTACTCGCTGCTCACGGAGTTCCGCGACGGCGACAACGTGGTGACGACGACGATGGAGCACAACTCCAACTAGGTCCCCTGGTAAGCGATGTGCCGGGAGATCCTGCCCCGGTTCGCGCGGCGGGTGGAAATACCGCCTGGCGCGGTTCGATCCGCTCACCGGCGAGCTCGACCTAGATCACATGGCCTCGCTGATCGACACGCGCACCAAGCTCGTTTGCTGCACCGGCGCGTCGAACTTCCTCGGCACCCGGGTTCCGCTCAGAGCCGTCCGCGCGCTGGCCGACGGCAGCGGGTACCCGCAGCCCGGCGGTGAGCGGCGCTCGTACCTGCTGGTCGACGGCGCCCAGCTGGTGCCGGGTTCGTTCGTCGACGTGCAGGGCCTGGACGTGGACTACCTGGCGTTTTTCCTTTCACAAGCTGCTGGCGCCGTTCGGGGGGAGTGCTGTACGCCAAGGAGCACCTGCTCGATTCCTCGCTGCCGTTCCTGTACGGCGGTGACATGATCGCGGAAGGGCGCGTGTTCCCTGATCGGGTCGAGTACAACTGCCTGCCCTGGGAGTATGCCGCCGGAACGCCCAGCATCCTCGGCGCGATCGTCTCTGCGCAGGCGCTGCGCATCGTGCTGGACCTGGCGCTGGCGCCGAAAAGCCTGGCGTACTTCGGGACAGGCAAACCCATCGACCGCAGCCCTGTCGAGTCGCCATGGATCGCGTCTCGCTTGGAATCGCCAGCTGACCGCCGGGGCGCTCGACGGGCTCGGCGCCATCCCGGGGATCACGATCTACGGACCCGCGATGCGTTGCGCCGCACCTCGCTGATCGCCTTCAACCTCGCCGGCCGTGATCCGGTCAGCGTGGCGGAAGACCTGAACCGGGCCGGGTGGAGTCACGCGCAGGCTGCCACTGTGCCACGCTCGCCTTTTCCCCGCTCAGGGTTTGCGGGCCAGGACTCTCCAGCCAACCGGGCTCGCGCTGACGGCGGCATCACGCTCGAAGGCCTGCGCATGCCGGGCCAGGACCTCTGGCTCGATGAGCTCGAAGCCGTCAAGCAGGCGCGTGATCTCCGCCGGGGTGCGCGGGTGCAGCCGCTCGCTGGCCTGCTCGTAGATCTTGTACACGCGGTCGGCCACGTCCTTGTCCACTTCTTTGTCCTGCACACGGCCGGGGACGATGTGGCTTATCACCAGGTAGCTGCCCGGCGCGAGCGCGTCCCTGATAGTGGCGATGATCCCGGCGGGGTCGTCATCGCCGGAGATGAGAAGTGCAAGATCGCGAGCAGGATCACCGCGACCGGGCGGCCGAAGTCGAGGTGGCCCCTGATCACCGGATCTTCCAGCAGCACGGCAGGCTCACGCAGGTCCCCCCGGACGGCGACGGCGCGGTCGGGCCTGGCCAGCAGGGCGTTCGCATGCGAGATGACAACCGGGTCGTAGTCGACGTAGGCGACGCGCGCTTCGGGGTTGACCTCGCGGGCCACCTCGTGGACCGCGCCCCGGGTCGGCAGGCCGACGCCGATGTCAAGGAACTGGCTGATGCCCGCCTCCGCCGCCAGGTAGCGGACGGCTAGCCGGAGGAACTTCCGGTTCGTCGTGGCCTCGGCCCGGGTCACGGGGACAAGCTGCATGATCTACTCGGCGGCCACCCGGTCGGCCTCGAAGTTGTCCTTGCCGCCGAGGTAATAGTCATACATCCGCGCGACGTTGGGGATAGACGTGTCCACCCCTTCAGGGAGACGTGGCATCTTCGGCTGGCCTGAGGCTTCCTGGCCGCGATTTCCGGCCGGCAGTTTCCGTGATCGGCAGGCTCCAGTCTAGACCGGCCCAGCCCTCCGCTTACTTCCAGGAAAACGTGCTGACCGCCGGACAGCCGACCGTGCGTGGCCGCACCGACCACCCTACCCGTCCCCTCGGTACAGGGCGGTCCGCAGCCGACGGGCGCCAGCACTGCTCATTTCCGGAGAATATCCCGGGCTAAATCCAATCTGCGCGGACGGTGGCGCCGAATCGGGGGCATCAGCGGTGCCTGGGGAGGGCACCCATTCGCCGAAAGAAGCAGCGATGTCCCGATCCACCGCGGCCCGTACCGGGGCCGCCGTGCTGCTCGCCGCGAGCGCCGCCCTCGTCGCCGGGGGACTTGCGAGCTTGACCCCAGGTCAAGCCGGAGCCTCCAGCCACAGGGAAGCCCCGCTCATCTCCGGGCAGCCACAATACGACAACACCGATGTGTACGCGTTCGTCAGCCCCGACAAGCCGGGCACCACCACGCTGGTGGCGAACTGGCTGCCCTTCGAGGACCCGGCGGGCGGCCCGAACTTCTACAAGTTCGCTACCGACGCCCGTTACGACATCAACATCGACAACGACGGTGACTCGCAGACCGACCTTACTTACCGCTTGACCTTCAAGGACCACTACAAGAGCACGAACACGTTCCTCTACAACACCGGCCCGGTGAGGAGTCTGCACGACCCTAACCTCAACTTCACCCAGACCTATGACCTCACCCTGATCAGGCGGGTCCACGGGGGCGCGGTCTCCGCGCAGAGGCTCGCGTCGGACGTGCCGGTGGCGCCGTCCAACGTCGGCAAGGCGTCGATGCCCGACTACACCGCACTACGCACGCAGGCGGTGCGACCGCTGGCCAGCGGTGGGCAGGTATTCGCCGGCCAGGCCGACGACCCGTTCTTCCTCGACCTGCGGGTCTTCGACCTGCTGTACGGCGGGAACCTGTCCGAGGTCGGCCACGACACGCTGCACGGTTACAACGTGCAGACCGTGGCGCTGCAGGTGCCCTCGAAGCAGTTGGCGCCCACCCAGCCGACCATCGGCATCTGGTCCGACACGCAGCGGCGGACCGCCGCCGGCGGGTTCACCCAGGTGTCGCGGCTCGGGATGCCGCTGGTCAACGAGGTCGTCATCCCGGTCAAGGACAAGGACAAGTTCAACGCGTCCATCCCGTGGCACGACGCGCAGTTCGGGCAATACGTCACCGACCCGGAGCTGCCCAAGCTGATCCAGGGCATCTACAAGATCCCGGCTCCGGCGGCGCCGCGCAAGGACCTGGTCCAGGTCTTCCTGACCGGTGTTCCCGGGCTCAACCAGCCGCCGAACGCGCGCCCGGCCGAGATGATCCGGCTTAACACCTCGATCCCGCCGAGCAAGGACCCCCAACGGCTCGGCGTACTCGCCGGTGACAAGGCAGGCTACCCGAACGGCCGCCGGCTCACCGACGACGTGGTGGACATCTCGCTCCAGGTCGTGGAGGGCAAGCTACTCGGCGCGAAGATCCCGCCGCTCGGCGACGCCGTTAACGCCAACGACAGAGCATTCGGCGGTACGTTCCCGTATGTCGCGCTGCCCTGGTCGGGTTCCGATGTCAAGGCCTCCGGCTCGGGCATCACTCCGGCGGCAGCCAGCATGGCCGGCGACTCGCGGGCCACCCCGCTGACCGGCGGTGCGGAGGCTGCGGCCAAGGCGGCGCAGCAGAAACCCGCCTCGTCCCCCGTGCTGCCGATGGTCGCGATCGGCGTGGGCGCGCTGTTCCTCGGCGGCAGCGGCGGGCTGTGGCTGATGCGCCGCAGGCTCCCGTCAGCCTGATCCCTGCCGCTTTCCCCGCACAGGCCCGGCCGCGCCGCCCGGCAGCGCCATCCCGGCGCAGCGCGGCCGGGCCGACCCACATTGCTCGCACCGGAGGTGAACCCGTGCACACCCCGATCACCACTGCCGCACCGGTCGTGCGACCGGTCCGGTCACTGGCCGGACGGCTGGCCCGCCTGCTGCTGACGGCCGGCCTCGTCGCGGCCCTCGCTGGAGGGCTCACCTTCGGCGCCGCCCTGATCAGCGGCCGGTCCGGCCCGCCGCCAGCCACATACCCGGATTCCGCCGCGGCCTTCGAACAACTTTCCTCCACGAGCCTCGCCGCGGGCATCGGCCACCTCCAGCAGCACCTGCGGGCGCAGCCGCGAGATGCCACCGGGTGGGCGACCCTAGGGCTTTCCTACGTCGAGCAGGCCCGGCTCACCGCCGATCCGGCGTACTACCCGAAGGCCGCCGCCGCGCTGGCGGAGGCGCTGCGGGTCAGGCCGGCCGGCAACGACTCGGCATACGCCGGCCTGGCCGCGCTGGCGGCGGCCAGGCACGACTTCGGTACCGCGCTCCGCGAGGCCGACCGGGCGCTGGCCATCAACCCCTTCGGGGCGCGGGCGCTGGCCGTGCGGATCGACGCGCTGGTCGAACTGGGCCGCTACCCCGCGGCGATGGCGGCGGCCAGGCACGCCGACAGTATCGCCCCCGGCATTCCGGTGTTCACGCGGCTGGCGTACGTCAACGAGCTCTACGGCCGGACCGCCGAGGCCCGCCGGGTGCTGGAACTGGCCCTGACCTCGGCCGACGACCCGGGCGACCTGTCGTACGTACACGCGCAGCTCGGCGAGCTGGCCTGGAGCCAGGGCCAGGTGTCCAGGGCCGGCGGCGAGTTCGCCGCCGCGCTGCGCGCCGACCCTGGCTACCTGGCCGCGCTGGAAGGCCGGGCCAGGGTTCGCGCGGCGGCCGGTGATATCACGGGCGCGCTCCAGGACCTGCAGACGGTGGTGAACCGGCTGCCACTGCCCGGTTACCTGACCGAATACGGCGAGATGCTCACGTCGGCGGGCTGGTCCGCCGAGGCCGCCCGGCAGTACGCGGTGGCCCGTGCGTGGGTGAGACTGGCGCAGGCGAGCGGTGTGGCCACCGACCTGGAGACCGCGCTGTTCGCCGCCGATCACGGCGGCGAGGCGGAGGCGCTGCGCGCGGCACGGGCCGAATGGGCCAGGCGGCACAGCGTCCACGTCGAAGACGCGCTGGCCTGGGCGCTGCACGTCAATGGCAAGGACGCCGAGGCGCTGCGCTATGCCGAGCTGGCCAACGGACTCGGCTACCGCTCCGCAATGTTCCGCTACCACCTGGGCATGATCGAGAAGGCGCTGGGCCGGACCGCGGACGCCCGCCGTGACCTGACCTCCGCTTTGCGCCTGAACTCGCACTTCTCGGCCCGGCACGCGCCGCTGGCGAAGGCGGCGCTGACCTCGCTGGGCGGTACCTCGTGATCCGGTACGTGATCAGCGGGATGCTGGCCGGGTCTGCGCTGATCCCGCAGCACCCGCTGGGCAACTTCACAGTGAACCGGTACGACGGCCTGGTGGCCGCCCCGCACGTGCTGCGCATCGACCACGTGCAGGACCTGGCGGAGATTCCGGCCGCCCAGGTACTGGACGGTCGGCGGGTCGGCACCGATCTGCACACCTGGGCCGTCCACTCGTGCGCCACAGCGAGCCGGATCTTCAAGATCGCGGAGTCCGGGCGGCCGGTCCGCGCGGAGGTCCGCACCGTGGCCGCCCGGACCCGCCCCGGCCAAGCCGGGCTGCCGACGCTGAGGCTGGAATGCACGATGACGGCCCCGCTGGCCGACCGGCCCGGCGGCGTGGTGGTGACCTTCCGCGATCCCGGTGCCGCCGACCATGTCGGCTGGCACGAGATCACCGCGGCCGGGGATCGGATGACCGTCTCGCGAGCTGATGTTCCCGCCACCTCGCGCAGCGCCCGGCTGACCGTCTACCCGAAAGACATGTTGAGCTCGCCGCTCGACCAGCGATCGGCGTCGTTCACGGTGACCCCCGGCGGCCCCGCGCTGGCCGCCCCGGCCGCGCCCGGTGGCGCGGCCGGGGTGCTGCCACGGGGCGTCGACCAGCTGACGCAGTCGTTCACCGACCTGGTGGCCCGGCGTCATCTGACTGCGGGATTCGCGCTGGTCGCCCTGCTCATCGCCGTCGCGCTCGGCGCGGTCCACGCGCTGGCCCCCGGTCATGGCAAGACCATCATGGCGGCCCAGGCGCTCAGCCGCGGCCGCCGCGGCTTGCGCGACATCCTTACCCTCGGCCTTACCGTCACGGTCACCCACACGCTGGGCGTCCTCGTCCTCGGACTGCTGGTAGCCGGCGGTTCCTCGGTCGTGACCCCGGGCCTGTTCCCGTGGCTCGGCGCCGCCAGCGGAGCCCTGGTCGCCCTCACCGGCTGCACGCTGCTCCGCCGCGCCCTCCGCCCGCCACCCGGGCACGGGCACGGGCACGACCACGGGCACGGGCACGGGCACGACCACGGGCACGGGCACGACCACGGGCACGGGCACGACCACGGGCACGGGCACGACCACGTGGACGTGCCGCGGCGGGGGACCGTGGTGGTCATGGGGTTCGCGGGCGGGCTAATGCCCAGCCCGTCGGCGGTCGTGGTGCTACTGGGGGCGGTGGCGCTGCGCCATGCGTGGTTCGGGGTGCTGCTCGTGCTGGCGTACGGGCTGGGGCTGGCGGTGACACTGACCGGCATCGGGGTGTTCATCACCGGGTCGGGGCGATGGCTGGCGGCCCGCGTGCCCGGGCTGCGGGACCGCGCGGGGCGGTTCCCTGCGCGGCTGGTGCCCGCCGGGTCGGCGGTACTCGTCGTGCTGCTCGGGGTCGCGCTGGCCGTGCGGAGCCTCGCGACGGTTCTGGGCTGACCGTATCGCCTGGGAACCGGGCCGCCGCGGCGGCATCAGCGTGATCGTCGCAGGGAAGGAGACCAGGAAAGGCCGGACCGTTCGGGCCTTACCGCTCGCCGGTCCGGTCGCAGCTGTCCCGGCCGAGTTCTGCGCGGTTCGCATGTACCCGAGCCATGACGAAGCAACTGTCAATTGCTGACTTGACAGCGCGTCAGAACACCCCGATCTGTCCGGTCTGACCCGGGCAACGAAGATCACCCATGATCACACGAGTGGTCCCGGGTGCTCAGCCATGCGGGCTTCCACGCGCGGCTGCCGGGCTGGCGGCGATGCAGGCCTGCTTGCCGGTGTGCCGCCAGCCCGGCGGCTGGCTGGGCGAGAAGGGCTCAGGAATGAGTTACTGGGCCAGGTAGCGGGCGAGTATGAGGTTGACTCCTCCGCCTGGGATGAATCCTTGCCCGACGACCAGGATCTTCCCGTCTGGCTGGATGAGGACGACCGATGCCTGGCCGCCTCCGGGCAGGTTTGCAGTCCGGGTACCGCCGGTGCCGAAGGCCGGGTCGAGGCTTCCGCTGGAATTCAGCCGGGCGACGGTGAATGCCGTGCTGCCGCCCGCCGAACGCAGCCCGGCGGCGATGATCTGTCCGTTGGGCTGGACCGCGAGCGCCTGAACGGCATCGGTGGCGACCGTGTTGTCTGCGCTGAAGTCGAAGGCGGGGTTGGTGAATCCGGGGTCTACCGCCCCGGTGGGCAGGTACCTGACTACCTTGGCGTCGATGTCATGACGGCTGAACCCTGCGCCCCCCGATATGGCGAGATACTTGCCGTCAGCCTGGAACACCGAGGAGGTGCCCCTGCTGGACGCGATCGTGATTGGGGACGGGGTCACCTGGGATTGGAGCGCGCCGGCCGCGCTGAACTCGGCCGTCGAGGCGCCGTTGAGCGCGAAGATGTGGCCGACGGCGTCCTCGGCCAGCGCGGTGATCCCGCCTATCGCGGTGACGGCCACCATGCCGCCGCTGCCGAAGGTGGTGTCCAGGCTTCCGTCGGCGTTGTAGCGGGCCAGCGCGCTCTGGGCCGGGCACCTCCTGGCGCATTGGCTGGCCAGCCCGCCGACAAGGATCTTCCCGTCGGCCTGGATGAGTACCGAGTCGGCCGGGTTGGACACGCCGCCGGCCTTGACCCCGACGAAGTTCGTGGTGACTTTGCCGCCAGCGCCGAAGCTGGCATCCAGGATCCCGTTCGCGTTGAAGCGGGCGACGGCGAACTCGCTGACGGTGCCGTCGGCGCTTTCCGCAGTGCCTGCGACCACGATCTTGCCGTCCCGCTGGAGGGCCAGGTCGTTGGGAGAGTTGATGAAGTTGGTGAACGCGGCAGTGGTACGCCCGCCAGCACCGAAGCTGTTGTCTGGAGTTCCGTTGCCCCGATAGCGGAGCACGCCGAAGGCCTCAGTGGCCGAGGGGTCGTTGTCGAATCCCGCGATGACCACGATCCGGCCGTCCGGTTGCAGCGCGGCATCCGCGGGGAACGGGCCGTTGTAACTTGTCGTGACGATCCCGCCGCTGCCGAACGTCTGGTCAAGGTCACCCGCCGCAGCGTGCGCAGCGGTGACGCCGGCAAGCACGCCCAGCACGGCCAGGAACGTCACCATCCCCGAACGCGACATATTCATCTGCCATCCTCCCTGCGACACGGCACCCGCTCCGGACAGATGCCCACTACCACCGGCACGTGCCATGCCGCCGTTCGGTTCGGCGGGGAAGAAAAGCAGCCCGAGCGGCAGGAGCCGCAATTGCGGCCGCCGCGGACGGTGACCGGCCAACGGACGGGCGGCGGCGCGGGCGGGAATAGAGGGACACCGCGAATGGCATCGCGTAGGTTAGGGCGATCTTGACGGCCACGACCGGCGTCAGGTGGCCGCCGAGCACGACGTCGAGCTGATTGATGGCGAAGGGTACGGTCCCGGCCCGCCCGTCCCGGCCCTTCGGCGCCTGCTCGGCGCCTGCGCATCAGCTAACCAGGTCAAACCCAGCGCGAACAGTGACTGACGTCCGCAAACCGCTCACGCATGGACGTGGCTGATCCCGCCCCAGCGCCGACGCAGCTCACGAACCCGTCCAAGGGACCGTCAACGGGATGACGCGCCGCCCTGGCGTTCAGTTCTACCTGTCACCGCCGGAAGTGTAGGCGCGCACGTCGGCGACGCTCCACCAGCTGCCGCTGGACGCGCTCAGGGTCATGCGGATGTACCGGACCGGGGCGCCGCTCAGGTCAGCGGTGGTGAACTGCCCGGTTCCCCGGCCGGCGGCTACGGCGGTGGTCCAGTTCACGCCGTCGGTGCTGGTCATGATCGTGTAACCGCGCGGGTAGTCGCCAGTGGACACCCCGGTGTCGAAGACGACCCGCCGGGCGTCGATCGCATGGCCGAAGTCGACCTGAAGGTACTGGCCGGGGGCCTGCCCGGCGCCGGTGGAGTAGCGGGTGCTGGCGTCGCCGTCCACGGCGTTGGCCGCCACGTCGCCGGTGCAGCACGGGTCGGCCGGGCCGGCCGGGTTCGCCGTCGCGGTCCAGCCGCCTGGGCTGACTTGGCGCAGGGCATACGTGCCGGGGACCTGGCCGCGCCACGTGAAGGTGGCCAGCGCCCCGCCGGGCAGGGTGTAGGTGAACGCCTGGTCGCCCTCACGCACGGCGAAGGTGCTCGGGTTGTCGTTCTCGTTGTGCGCGACCAGGACCGTGCTGCCGTCTGGGTTGCGGAACGCCACGTCCATGACCTGCCCGTTCCAACCTGTCGTGCCGAACGAGGTGCTGGCGATGCGCACCGCCCCGGGCTGCACGAAACGGGCCAGATGACCGAGCGTGTAGTACTCGGCATTATCAGTCACGCTGTCACCGGGGCCGACGGTGACGATGCCGGTGCAGGTGCCGCAACCGCCCACATGCGGACCGCCGGACGGGTCCAGGGCCAGGTTCCAGTTGATGACGGTCTCGGCCCAGTTGCGGGTGGCGCCGATGATCAGGTTGCGGGCGTGCCACTTGAGCGTGTCGGAGAAGGTGTTCGCCGGATCGGCGGACTGGCTTCCCGAGCACTCGGTGAAGTAGATCGGCTGGTCAGGGAACTGGTTATGCAGCGTGGTCATCGCGCTCGGGTCGCCGTAGTAGCAGTGGTAGGCCACGCCGGTGATGTATTTCGCGGCCGGCGAGTTCAGGACGTTCTGCGGGTAGGCGTTGATGTCGGCGGTCTCGTCCGGCGGGGTGGCCGCGATGTCGTTGGGGTGTTCGGCCCAGTTGTGGTCGTAGGCGAAGATCTGGGTGCGCAGGCCGGCGGCGCGCAGCCTAGGCCCGAGCGCCCCGATGACCTTCTCCTCCTGGGAGGAGGGCATATCCGTGCCCGGGTAGCCGGAGGGGGTGCGGTTCTGCGGCTCGTTCTGCACCGTGATCGCGTTGACCGTGACGCCGTTCTGTTTGTACGCCTGGACGAATTTCAGCAGGTACAGCGCGTAGGAGCGGTAGACGCGCGGGTCGTCGATCAGGCGTCCGCCGATCAGCGAGCCATTCGTCTTCATCCACGCGGGCGGGCTCCACGGGCTCGCGATGATCTGCAGCCGGGGGTTGATGGCCTCGGCCTGGCGCAGCAGCGGCAGGATCTGCGCCTGGTCGTGCCCGATGGAGAAGTGTTTTTGCTGGTAGTCGGTCTGGCCTGCGGGCAGGTCGTCGTAGGTGTAGTCCGCGGTGGCGACGAAATCCGAGGCACCGATCGGCTGGCGCAGGTAATCCAGACCGTCCCCGGTCACCGGGTCGAACAGGGACCGCATCGTGGCCGCGCGCACCGCCGGGGACAGCCGGTATAGCACCGTGGCCGAGGAGTCGGTGATCGCCCCGCCGAAGCCCTGCATCCTCTGGAAGGACAGGGTCGGGTCGACGACGATCGCCGGCGCGGTGACCGGGGCGCTGCTGAACGCCACCGTGCCCAGATCGCGGAGCTTGTCCGCGCCGTCCGGAGTGGTCACCCACACGTGCGCCGACACCGCCGCCGGGCCGCTAGCGCTGGGCGCGGCGGCGGAGGCGCCGGCGGCTGCGGTCGTGGCGGTGACGGCCGCCAGCGCCGTACCCAGCGAAGTCACGATGAGTCTGATGCGGGACATCGTCGTCCTTTCCGCGCGGAAACCGGCTCGAGCGTGATGTAACAAAGTGGAACAAATATGAAACCCTTTTACCACGCGTAGCGAACCAGCACATTCTCTGGATGTCAAGAGCCTGGCGGGACTTTTCCGGGCTAGCTCCAGGTCATTATGCTGCGGCCATGAAACGCGCTCATGTAACGAAATGGTGAGCCGCCCGCCGGGCCGGCGGGTCACCGTGCGCGACATCGCCGCGCACACCGGCGTGTCGATCGCCACCGTCTCCCGCGTCCTGAACGGCCGGGCCCATGTCGCGCCCGAGACCCGCGAGCTGGTAGAGCAGGCCGCTGAAAGGCTCCGTGCGCGGAGCTTTTCAGCGGCCCCCCACACGGGTTCGGCCCGCACCGCGCAGGGTGCTGTCTACGTGCGCTGCCCCTACATCCTGACCGATTACTTCGGGCTGATCGTCTCCTCCATCGCAGAGACCCTGGCGCTGCACGGGCGCGCCGTGGTGCTCGACGCGGGGACGGCCGAGCAGCGGGCCACCGTCCTGCCGTCGCTCCCGTTGCAGCCCGGCATCGCCGCCGCGATCGTGATCTTGCCGCCCGAGCCCAGCGAGCAGCTGGCCGCGCTGCGCGCCCGGAGATTCCCCTTCGTCGTGGTCGATCCGCGCACCCCGCCACCCCGCGACATCGCCGCGGTCTCGGCCGCCCACTTCGCCGGAGCGCGCAGCATAACCGCGCATCTGGTCCAGCTCGGCCACCGCCGCATCGGCATGGTCGCCGGGCCGCACAACTGGCTGGCCGGCCAGGCTCGCCTGGCCGGGCACGCCTCGGCGCTCGCCGAGGCGGGCGTGCTGCACCCAGCCGAGCTGACCCGGGCCGGCGAGCCGACCGTAGGCTTCGGCCACCAGGCTGCCGGTGAACTGCTCGACCTGCCGCAGCGTCCCACCGCGCTGGCCTGCTTCAACGACAAGACCGCGGTCGGAGCGCTGGCCGCCGCATCCGAGCGCGGCCTGCGGGTGCCCGAAGACCTGTCCGTCACGGGCTTCGACGACATCGACCTGGCCCAGGCCACCAGCCCGATGCTCACCACCGTCCGCCAGCCCCTGGCCGAGATGGGCCGGATGGCCGTCAGCCTGCTGATCCGGCTCCTGGACGGCCACCAGGTCGACGCCCTGCACGTCGAACTCGCCACCGACCTGATCGTGCGCGGCTCCACCGGTCCCGCCTGACCGCGCACCAGTCGACCGCGGTCCTCCCGCCCTTGGGCCTAGCCGCACCGATGGAGCATTGGTGCCGGTGCGAGTGTGGGAGGCGCGCTCGACCGCAAATCATTAGACATGGTGGCTTCGGCCGAACAGGGTTGGCGTGTGGATATACGCATCCAGTGTCTGTGCATCGACACCGGCGACCCGGCCAGGATCGCTTCCTTCTGGCAGTCTGCGCTCGGCTGGCGGCGGACGTCCGAGGAGGAAGATGAGGTCGTCCTCGAGCCGCCGGAGGGGAGCCCTGAGAATGGCATCGTCCCTGACCTGCTATTCCTGAAGGTCCCTGAGGGCAAGGTGGTCAAGAACCGGCTGCATCTGGATCTCCGGCCCGGTGACCAGGCCGCCGAAGTCGCCCGGCTGGAGGCACTCGGCGCCCGCCGGGTCGACGTCGGCCAGGGCAAGGTCAGCTGGGTGGTCATGGCCGACCCGGATGGTAACGAGTTTGACGTGCTGCGACCGCTCACCGCTGATGAGCTTGCCAGCGGCTGATCCGGCCCCATGGGGTCAGATGAGCGCGGAAACGCCTGGCGCAATTGCGTGGGACGTCTCCGCTACGTCTCCGCGGAGACGCTCCAAGCTTGGTCACACCGAAGAGGCGCCCGGCCTGCATCCGATATGCGGCTGAGCGGTCATGCCCGGGGTTACGGGGCGGCTGGGTAGGTCATGCTGGGCCGGGCTGGTGGTGTACTGGCTAGGTGGTCGTGCCACTGGTCTTCCGGCATGGCGCCGCCGAGATGGCATTTATCGTTTCCCTGGCGGCCTGGCTGGTGTTCGAGTTCGTGATGAGGGCGCGCCAGCGGCTGCGGGCAAGCGGGCCGCCGGCCTGGGACCGCAGCGCCTTGGTCCTGCTTCCCTGCCTGGCGGCTGCGGTCGCCCTCGCGCAGGTGCTGGGCCGCCGCGGTGGGCTGCTGTGGCCGGGGGGCCTGGTCTGGCCGGTCGTGGCGGGTGTTGTCCTGATCGCGGGCGGGATAGGCCTGCGGGCCTGGTCGATTGGCACCCTGGGACGCTTCTTCCAGTACTGGATCAAGGTCCAGCCCGGGCACCGGGTGGTGACGGGCGGGCCGTACCGGTATGTGCGCCATCCCTCCTACACCGGGATCGCGCTGGTGCTGGCCGGGATCGCGCTGGCCTGTGATGACATCTGGAGCCTGGTGGCCGTCGCGGTCCTGGGCGGGGCGGGCCTGGCGGTGCGTATCCGGGCCGAGGAGCGGCAGCTGACCCAGGCGCTGGGCGCCGAGTACGAGCACTTCGCAGCCGGCCGCAAGCGGCTCGTGCCCGGGGTATGGTGAGGACCCTGCGGTTCAGGTCACGGCCTGAGCAGCGGCCGCAGGTCGTCGAGCCGGTCGAACAAGTGCCACACGTACGCCGAGGAGCCGCGTTCCCGGTGCGGGTGCAGGTCGGCCAGCGCGGGGTCCTGGCGGTAACTGTCGAAGGCCGCCCTGGACTCCCACTCGACGAGGATGAGCACCTGCCGGGGGGTGATATCGCCGGTCACGCTTTCCCGGAACCGGCCCAGGGCCACCACGCGTCCTCCGTGCCGGGCCACCTCGCGGGCCGACCGGCGTGAGTAGGCCAGGTATTCCTCGCGGTCGGCGACATCGAACAAGTTCAGCGCGTAGACCTTTGTATCGTCGTGTGCCACATCCAGACTCTAGGCGAGCGCACCCTTGGAGCAGGACGTGGGCAGATCTTGAGGGACGGCTGCTGAACATGGGCCGCAGGCCGGGCGCCGGGACCTCTGGTCGGGGTCGATGCCGAAGGCGATGATGCGCGTGGGCCGTGCGGAGGCGGCCCGCCGCCAGTCCGGGTGTCCGCCGCATGCACCAATCCGAAATGCGTCAGCGGTACCAGCCGGCGAACGCGACCCTCACCAGTTGCCACCGATCACGGGGCGGATCTTCTCCATCAGCGGGATGAAACGTACGGAGTCGCCGTGCTGGGCCCGGATGGTCAGCCCGGGCCAGCACGGCGTGCCAGGTCCTAGTCCTGATTGCAGCCGGGCCTGCATATCGGGAGGACGCACGGGCAGGGGTCCGCGATGGCGTGGGATACCGTGGACACGGCGCGGGGGCTCGTAGCTGCTGCCTGAGTGGCCGACGCGCTGATCGCCGCGCCGGCCAGCAGGCCAAGCCCGGCTGCCGTGGCGAGAACGATCCTGCTGAGCCTCCGGCGCCAGTCCGCCGCAGGAGCTTCTTCCCGATTGGTGCTGGCGACTGTGCGTGCTTGTACTCGCCCCATTGTGAGCAATCCTTTCACTGGAACCTCAAGCGCACTGTGCCGGCCGCAGCTGAAACGGGACTGACGCGGCACTGAAATCCTGGCCGCGGCGCCGCCGCGCGTGGTGCGGTACGGAGCGGCTTCGCCTCCGCCAGCGACCCGGATGGCCTGCGGCTCATCTGCGATCGCTGCAGCCCGGCACGATCTAGGTATTCTTCGCCCGGTGGATGGCGCGGCTGCCGGTCCCGCTGACCGCCGCCGGCCAGGCGGCGGGGTGCTGGTGGGAGCTGCCTTGAGCGCCTCCCGTGCCGGCCAGCGCGAGCCGGGGCGCGGCGCGGATCGCGCCTGCGCGGCTGGGCACTCGCAGCTTGGCCAGGATGGCCGAGACGTGGTGGTCGACGGTCTTGGGGGAGATGAACAGCTTCGCGGCGATCTCGGCGTTGGTGTGCTCGGCGCAGATCAGGTCGAGAACCTCGCGTTCGCGGCCGGTCAGCCCGGACGGGTGCGCCTGGGTGGCCGCGCGCGGGCCGACCGGGATCGACCGGGCGCCCAGTGCCTGCAGGCGCTGCCGCACGATCCGGGTCCCTGGCCGCGCGCCCAGGCCGGTGAGGATGCCGATTGCTTCGCGCAGGGATGCCTCGTCGGCCGTTTCGGCCAAGGTCATCGCCGCGTCGTATGGGCAGCCCAGACGGGTCTAGGCCTGGGTGGCCTGCACCGAGTATCCGTCGAACAGCAGCCGGTACGGTTCGGCTATGTCCCCGCCTACGGCGCGGGTGGAGCCGGTGCGCCACAGCCAGGCGGCGACGGCACCACGGTGCCAGGCGTCAAGGCCGGTGCAAGCGTCGGCGGCCTGCTCGGCCTCACGCTGGGCCGCGTCCGGCCTGCCCTCCAGCCAGTGCGCCTCGGCGCGGGCCAGCCGGGCCGGTACCTGCTGCTGCGGCTCGCCGGTCTGGTCGGCGGTGGCGGCCGCCTCGTCCAGGCACTCCCAGACCCCGGGCTCGCCTCGCCGGGCCCTCAGCGCGCCGAGCCGGATCAGCGTGCAGAGCCGGTTCGCCGGGGACGGGCCGGCTTCGATCAGGATCTCCGTGCTCAGCGCGATGGCCTGGTCCCATCGCCCGGTGCACTCCAGCATGCTGGACTGCGAGCCGCGCAGGCAGAACGCGTACGTGGTGAGGTCGTGCTCGTCGCAGTACGCGACGCCCTCCGCCAGGTACCGCTCGACCTCGGCGAACTCCCGCTTGTCGGCGTGGATTCCGCACAGGTTGGCGTAGGCGCGTGCCGCCTGGTCGTGGTGGTTCCCGGCCAGCGCGATGTCGAGCGCATGGCGCATCTGCCCGGCCCATTCCAGGTCTTTGGCCGAGATGCACGCCGCTTGCGTGTTCAGCGCGTCGCTGCGTACGTCCGTGGCGCCGAACCGGGCGGCCAGCTCCTGTGCCCGCAGCGCCAGGTCGATCGCCGCGTCGCGGTCAGCGTGCAGCATCCGCTGGTTGGCGGACGTGGCGTAGGCCCGCGCGAGTTCCACTCTGGGCCCGAGCGCCTCCAGTACCGATATGGCAGCCTCGGCGGCAGCGACCGCCTCGCGGCCGCGGTACATGTTCCACCTGATGCGGGACAGCCGCCGCAAGGCGTCGCCTTCCCGTAGCCGGTTGCCCGCCTCGCGCCACAGCGCCAAGGCCCGCTCCGCGGCGACGTCGGCGTCCGCCCACCGGTCGAGCAGCGGCAACTCGTCGGCAAGCCCTTCGCACAACCCGGCGAGCGTTGCCGGATCCGCGCCGCCGGAGAACCGCAGCGCCCGCTCGAACTGCGCGGCCGCCTCCCGGTGCGACCCCAGCCCGGCGGCCCGGTGCGCTGCGGCGGACGCGTACCGCAAGACAGCCGCCCCGTCGCCCGAGGCCTCGGCGTGGAACGCCATGCGGGCGTCGTCCTCGCACCCGAAGGACCGCAGCGCTTCCAGCACCAGCCCGTGAATCGCCTGGCCCAGGTACGCGGGCACCGCCTGCGCGACCGCCAGCCTGGCGATCTCGTGGCGGAACCGCACCCGCCCGCCTTCCCAGGTAAGCAGGCCGCTCACCAGCAGCTGGTCAATGGCTGACCGCTGGCAGCCGGTGACCGACTCCAGCAACCGCACCTCGATGCGGGAACCGGTCAGCGCGGCGGCGTCCAGTACCTCGCGCGAGTCGGCGCTCAGCGGTGCCGCCCGCGCCAGCACCGCGTCCCGGGCCGACGGCGGTACCTGTTCCATCCCCGCCCGCAGCACCTCGGTCACGTAGAACGGGTTCCCGCCGGTCAGCTTGTACAGCTCGGCCGCGGCCAGACCGCTCCCGCCGGCCAGCGCCCGCACCGCGTCCAGGGACAGCGGCGCCAGGCCGATGCGCCGGGTGCAGCGCTGCGAGGCGAGATCGCCCAGCGCGACGCGGAGCGGGTCGCCGGCGGCCAGGCCGTCGTCCCGGTACGTGGCGATGAGCAGCACCGCCGCGTCGCGCAGCCGCCGGCCCAGGTACCGCAGCAGGTCCAGGGTGGCCTCGTCGGCCCAGTGGATGTCCTCGACCACGATCACGTTGAGCAGTCCGGGCCCGCTGACCTGCCGCAGCAGCGCGCGGAACAGTTCCTCACGGCCGGCGCCCGCCTGGCACCGCTCGAGCAGCACGCCGCCGAGCTGATCCGCGAGGTCGAACAGCGGCCCGAGCGGGTGCGGCGTGAACAGGCCATCGCAGGTCCCCCACCACCAGCGGGCGTCGGGCAGGTCCCGCTGCAGCCGTTCGACCAGCACTGTTTTACCGACGCCTGCCTCGCCGCCGAGCAGGACCAGCCGTCCCTCGCCGCGGCGGGCCTGCGTGCCGTACTCGTTCAGTGCCTCCAGCGACAACTCGCGTTCCAGCAGCGGAGGTGCATCACCGGCGACCTCCGGCCTGCTCCGCGGGACGGCCCTGGCGGGGACAGTCCCGCCGCGCACGGCCGTGCCTGGCACGGCCGCGGTGGCTACGGCCTCTGGCGCCAGGCCGAGCGTGGCGTCCTGGCGCAGGATCGCCGTTTCCAGGTCGCGCAGCGGCTGCCCCGGTTCGATCCCCAGCTCATCGCGCAGGCTGCGCCGCAGCTGCCGGTACGCGGCGAGCGCGTCGGCCTGCCGCCCGCTGCGGTAGAGCGCGATCATGAGCTGGGCATACAGCTGCTCGTCGAACGGATGATCCTTGATGAGCGCCTCCAGCTCCGGCAGGAGCTGCGCGTGCTCGCCCAGCGCGAGCCGGGTCTGCGCGAGCGCGCGGCTAGCGCGCTGCCGCAGCTGCTCCAGGCGCCCGGCCTGCTCCTCCAGCCAGGGCAGCCCGGCCACGTCGGCCAGCGGCTGACCGCGCCACAACGCCAGCGCGTCACGCAGTTGCTGCGCGTGGGCGCGGTCGGCGGCCTGGGCACCCTGCCGGATCAGCCCCTCGGCGGCGGCGACGTCCGTTTCCACCTGAACCGGGTCGAGCCGGTATCCGGGCGGGCACGCCACGATCGCGTCCCGGCGGCCCAGCACCTGGCGCAGATGCGAGACGTGACGCTGCACCGTGTTCAGCGGCGTCGCGGGCGGGTTACCAGCCCAGACCACATCGGCGAGCCGGTCGTTGCTGACAATCTCGCCGTGGTGCAGCGCGAGCACCGCCAGCACCGCCTTGCGGCGCAGCCCGTTCACCGGCCGGGACGCCCCGTCCGCAACCACGTCAACCGGCCCAAGCAGCCGTATCCGCATCCCCTGCCTATCCCCCGAAAGTCAGCTAACCACATTGAGGTTTTCTCAGCAACTATCAGCTGATCATCTTGTGCTCGAATTGCGTGAGGACGAGTGCGGATTTAACGATGTCGCCGATCGTGGTCGGGCTGAGGCTGACGTGCTGGATGGCGCGCCACCGCTGGGACATCAGCGCGAAGCCGCGTTCGCCCTGGTAGCGCAGGGAGCGCAGCAGCGCGTTGCGGGTTTTCGTAGTGATATCGAGTTCGCCGCCGCGCGGTTTCCTCACCGGGACGTGCACGCCCGCGCCGGCGCCTTCATACCCGGAATCGGCCAGGATGGGCAGGTCTTTCAGGTAGGGATGGGCCCCGGGCAGGACGAGCTCGCGGGCGGCGGTCAGGTCATGGGTGCTGCCGGGCAGCACGTCGCTGACCCACAGCGGGACGCCGCGCGGCGCGGTCAGCGCCTGCACGTTACCGGCGGGCTCGTGCGCCTTGCCGGAGTACCACTTATCGATCTCCCTGCCCTTCCTGCTGGTCTTCTTGTCCGCGCACCGGTCGGAGGAGATAAGGGTGCCGTCCAGGATCAGGTAGGGAAGCCCCTGCTCAGCGGCCTTTTCCAGGGCCTCCCGCAGCGTGGGCGCCTTCGCCGCGAGCACTTCGACGGCCTCGTCCTTGTACCGGTACGCGGTGGCCTGCGAGATCCCGGACCCCTGGCCCAGCCGGCGGATGTCCGGCCGGTCCCGGAACCAGGCCAGCGCGAACACCGCCTGCTTCCAGCAGGTCAGGGCACGTGTCCCGTTCCGGGTGCCGATCTCCCGGCGGTGAGCCGCCAGCAGGTCCGACACGAACACCACCAGTGGCAGCGGGACGTCAAGAATGACACGATAGGACAGCACGCGGAGCCTCCGGGCCGGCGAGGGATCTTGGTCGAGACCTCTTCTACCGGGGGCTCCGCGTTTCCCCAGGGATCTCCACGCATGTCCGCGTGTCTACCCGTATGACCGTTACGCCGCGAACGCCGGATTCATCGCTGCTGAGAAAACCTCATTGGAACGTACGGAAGGGAATGGACGGTTCAAGCAATCAATCACCGGCCCGCGGATTGGCCGCGCAGCGGTGCGCACGCCGCTGCCGGACCGTCCACTCGGGACGGCCCGGCGAGGAGCGAGGATTATCTCACCTGAGGGTAAAGATCTGCGCCCAGTTGAACTGGTTTCTGCTGAGGTTGGTGGTGCAGTGGAAGATGTCGATCGGCGCGCCGGACGCGAAAGATCCCTCCTGGATATCCAGGCACCGGTTACCCCCTGAGACGTGAGATCGTATCTCGTCAAGATTGGGTCTCACGGAGCTGAGATCCACCTGGATGGACCAGTTCTCGTTGCTGATCCCCGTGCAGTCGATGGTGTCAACGACAGCGAAGTCGGTGTCAGAAAGCGCCCGCATGCAATTGCCGGTGGCCACGTTCTGCATGTGGTAATTCCGTTGCCGAGCGGCCAGAAGCGCCACTGGGCGGCGGCATTCCCCGCAATCGGCTTGGATGAGCTGGCCCAATCTGCCTGACCGGGCCGAAACCGCCCTGACATTGCCTTGAACGCCCAATACCGCAATTCCCCAGAAGCCTGGTATTTTCCTGAAGAAATGGCACCGAAAACTACGAGTTGGTCCTGGGCGGGTGTGCGTGTTCGCCTGGGCGGGTTCGTTTCTGCGGCGTTTCAGCGGCGTTTCAGCGGCGTTTCAGCGCGCCGGGCCAGTGTGCAGCTACCCAGGACGGTAGGCCTTCCCGCATGCCGGGGGACTGAGAAGGGAGCCGGCCATGCGCCGCAACACACAAGCACACGTACTGAGCTCGCTGGCGGTCATGCTGTATGTCGCCGCGCCCACCACGATCATGCTCACGGCGCACGAGACCGTCCGGATCGACCGCATGTCGTACTCGGCGACCGGAGATGTCATCTCCGAGCGCCACGGATCGCCGGGGTCGCCGCCCTGCTGGCCGCCGTTCCGCCGACTGCGCTCATCACCGTCCTAGCGGACACGTGCTACGCCGCCGCGCTGTCCGGCTTCACCGTCCCCGCCACCATGGTGCTGCTGGCCGCCTGCGGCGCGAACCAGGAGATCCTGGCCAACCCGGCGGCCGGTTTCGCCGCCCGCCTGGAGCAACTGGTCCTCCCCGGCGGACAGTTCAATCCGCACTGCACCAGTTACCGCTGGCTCAACCGGCAGCTCCGCGAGGACTCCCCGGACGTGGAACGCCCCCGTGTGTGGACCAACCGCCTCTCCGCGTGGTCCCGGCGGCCCTTCCACCCCCGCGAGCAGCCCGCAACGCCCGGTCCGCCAGGGACCGGCCAGTGCCGTCCGGATCTGGTAGGTGCGGCCGTGATGCGTTGCGTCTTCCATGCGACGGCGGGGTTTCTCGGCACCGGCGGCTCTTGGCAGTCAGCGGCTGGCGGCGCGCACGGCCGCGATGCTCTTTTCGATGTCGTCGTCTGTGGTGTTCCAGCCGCTGACGCTGACGCGCATGGCCGTGCGCCCATGCCAGGCGGTGGGCCCGCACCAGCAGGTCCCCTCGCGCTGGATCGCGGCGATAACTGAATCGGTGCGGGCCGCGTTCCCGAAGTCCACGACGACCTGGTTGAGAACGACGTCGTTGAGCACGCTGAACCCGGCGTCGCGCATGCCGTCGGCGAAGCGGCGTGCCAGCTGGCATGTCCTTCCCACCAGGGCGGCCACGCCGTCACGGCCGAGCGCCGCCAGCACGGCCCACACCTCCACGCCCCTGGCGCGCTGCGATGACTGGGGGGTGAAGTGCATGGGCTGCCGGGAGACGTCGCCGGGCAGGTAGGCCGCTGAGGCCTCCATCGCCGCCGCCAGCACAGCGGCGTCCCGGACCAGCGCCACGCCGCAGTCATATTGCGTATTGAGCCATTTGTGCGCGTCGGTAGCCCAGGAATCGGCTTCCGCGACGCCCGCTACCTGCTCAGCGGTCGCGGGGCAGGCCGCCGCCCACAGCCCGAAGGCCCCGTCCACGTGAACCCAGGCACCCTGCTCGCGCGCCCAGGTGACCAGCGGGACGAAGGGATCGCTGGCGCCGCTGTTGACGTTTCCGGCCTGCAGGCACACGATCACCGGGCCGCTTAGCGAGGGCAGATCGCGGGGCACGATCCGGCCCTGGCCGTCAGCCGGCAACAGCTGCGCCCGGCCTCGGCCGAGCCCGATCAGGCCTAGCGCCTTGCGGACCGTGGCATGCGCCTCGCCTCCCACCACCACGGTGATCGGCGGAGCCCCTACCAGACCCTGGCCTGGGGCGTCCCATCCGTGCCGGTGGAGCACCTCGTCCCGCGCGGCGGCTAGGCAGGTGACGTTGGCCATGGTCGCCCCGGTGACGAACCCGCCGCCGGTGCCTTCGGGCAGGCCCAGCAGTTCGGTAAGCCAGCGCAGCGCCACGGCATCCAGCGCCGTCGCGGTGGGCGACATGACGGACAGAGCCGCGTTCTGGTCCCAGGCGCTGGCCAGCCAGCCAGCCGCCTGCGCGACGGGCAGCGTCCCGCCGGTGACAAACCCGAAATATCGAGGGCCAGCGCTCGCCATAGTCGCCGGTGAGCCGATCTCGTCCAGCAGCGCGAGTACCTCCGCCGGGTCCCGGCCGGACGCGGGCAGCGGGAAGTCGAGCTGGCGCAGGTCGCTAACTGCCTCCGTTGGTGGAGCGACCGGCCGGTCCGCCAGGCCCGCCAGATAGCGCAGCGCCCGCCGGGACGCGTCCTGCAAGAGGGCCGACCTGCCGTCTAGAGCAGACTTGACATCGGAACTGGAGGTCACTGGAGGTGCGCCTGGTAAAGCTGGCGGAGCGCGGCCCAGTGCCGAGCGTCCGCTTCGGTGTCGTAGGTCAGGTTGTCGGGCACCGCGAATCCGTGGTGAGCGGGATAGATCTCCAGAGTGTGGTCGACTCCGGCGGCGGTGAGCGCGCTCTCCAGCATCCCGGCCTGCTCGGCGGTGAACGAGTCGTCGTCGGTGGCGCCGGCCACGTAGACCGTGGCGGTGATACGGTCCGCCGACAGGTGAGGGCTCGACGGGTCGCCGTCGACAGCCAGCCTGCCGCCGTGGAACGACGCCGCCGCGTCGATTGTACGGCCGAGCCCTCCCGCGGCGATCAGGGACAAGCGCCCGCCCAGGCAGTAACCGATGGTGCCGATCGCGGATCCGCTGACTTCGGGCCGCGTCAGCAGCAAGTCCGCGTAGGCGCCGGCATCGGCGATGACCCGGTCGTTGGTGAGCGCGCTGGCCAGGGCGCCCAGCCGGGCCCGCTCCTGGGGGTCCGTGAACACGGTGGCCACGTCGAACGGCGCCCACTGGCCCGCGCGGTAGTAGATGTCCGGGATCAGCGTGACGTAGCCCATGTCTGCCAGCCGGTCGCCCATCTGACCGAACGTCTCCCGCACTCCGCCGGCGTCCGGGAACATCAGCACACCCGGCCACGGCCCATCCCCGTCAGGGACATGCAGCGTCCCTTGGCTGCGGCCGTCGGGTGCGGGGATCTGAACATCCAGGCGTGGCATTGCGCTGCCTCCAGGCTCCTCGAAGCTGATCGCCCGAAACGTATCATCGTGGGCTGAGACCAAACTGAGGCGGGCTGTCGATGGGAATCCTCACCGAGGACATGAAGCGAGTGGTGGACGAGCAGCAGCTCGGGTTCCACGCGACCGTCTGCCCGGACGGTTCGCCGAACCTCTCACCCAAGGGGTCGACCCGCGTGTGGGACGACGATCACCTGTTCTTCGCGGACATATGCTCACCGCAGACCACCGCGAATATCCGGGCCGGGTCACTCATAGAGGTCAACGTGGTGGACCCGTTCGTGCGTAAGGGCTACCGGTTCAAGGGCCGGGCGGTGATCCACGAGCCGGGGTCGACCGGGTTCGCCGAGGGCATCGCGCGGATGCGGGCGGCCGGCTCGAAACTGGCCGAACGGGTC